>Ga0182021_10000722_pt1 | contig 36457 bp, 26 predicted proteins | sample 612E3MmetaG_FD_120493 | JGI IMG/M metagenome (GOLD analysis project Ga0182021, IMG submission 120493) | Permafrost microbial communities from Stordalen Mire, Sweden - 612E3M metaG (Illumina Assembly) | ecosystem: Environmental > Terrestrial > Soil > Wetlands > Permafrost | place: Sweden...
ATGGGCATCCGTCGGCTCGGCCCCACAACGGCCAGCGCGCGTACTTTTTTCCCAGATCGGCGCCGTGGTCGCCGGAAGCCCTCAAAGCCGCGCGAAAGGCGATCCTGCCATGAGGCGCATTCTCCTCGCATCCGCATTCATTCTCTTGGCGGCAACCGGTTGGCGCCTTGCCCGGGCGTGTGGCCCCGATTTCTTCAGGGCCGTCTTCAGCTACGCGCGCCATCCCGATTTGCCTCGCACGGAATTCATCGATGGCCGGCTGGGCGTGTTGCAGCCCACCTTCGCACGTTCCTATCTGGTCATCGCATACCGCTACCTGAACGGCATCGGGATGGATCCGAGGGAGCGTGAACAAGCGCGCGATTACTATAAGGATCGGTATACAGCTTCCTGGGACCACATGGGCACCGATTGGCCCGCCCGATGGTGGGAGGTTCGCTCGCGGATCAAGTCTCCGCCACCTCCTCCGGCGCCGCTCATCACGGGCGGGCAGTTGGCGTACAATGCGGAGACTCACAGCTTTGCATTGAACTGCGCGGAAGATGCGTTTCGCGTGGCCATCCATACGGTCGAGGAGCGCCGTGGCCGATTCGGCGTCGCCAGCCAGGCGTTCCGTTCGTGGATCGGCGCGCAGGACACGGTGTTTGGGAACTGCAAAGGGGGCAGGCCGGAGATTCCGCCGGAAGCTTCGCCCGGCCTGCCGCCGCTGATTCGCGCCGATCGCGAGTACCAGATTGCCGCCGCGCATTTCTACGCGGGCAACTACCCGGCGGCGCTGGACCGGTTTCGCCGCATTGCCCAGGATGCGTCTTCCCCATGGAGCGCCGTCTCGCGCTATCTGGTTATGCGAACGCTGCTGCGCATGACTGACGATGCGAAGACCGCGCAGCAGGCCGGCGCTCAGCTCCAAACCGAAGCGCAAGCCACGCTCTCGGATGCGAAGCTAGTGTCAATCCACGGTATGACCTGGAACCTGGTGGAGCGGCACGGCATTCGCCAAAGAGATCAACTCTACTTCCGTGAGCTGGCGCACCTGCTTTCATCCAAAGGGCAGGACGATGGCTTGCGCGAGGAGTTGTGGAACTATGCCGATATCTACGATCGAGTTATCGGCGATGCCGACCCCAATGAACTCTATCATTCATCGAAGCCGGCGAGCGTGGATGTTTCCCGCTTCCAGGACGCCGATCTCAGCGATTGGATCTTCAGCTTCCAGTCGCGCGATTCCTCCGTGTTCAGTCACTGCCTCAGCCGGTGGCGGCAGACTCGATCCCCGGCGTGGCTGCTGGCCGCCCTGTCGCACGCTGGCGCGGCGGAAGCCGGCAACGCCGGTCTGGTGCGTGCGGCCGCTGCCATCCCCGAGGAGTCGCCAGCTTATCTGACCGCGCGCTTTCACCTGCTGCGCATGAATCTCGAACGCGGGGAACGGTCCGCCGCGCGCGACGGCCTGGACGCGCTGTTTTTGAGCGCCGCCCTCAAGAACCTTCCGTCCAGCGTCAATCTGATTCGAGGACTGCGTATGCTCGCGGCCCCCAACCTGGACGATTTCATCCGCTTCGCCGCGCGCGGACCCGTCATGGTTACGCTGCAGGACAACATTGGCGAGGCGCCCGGCTTCTTCCAGGAGGAAGGCGCCAGGCGGCAGCAGGCTGGCGACCTCTTCGATGCCGACGCGACGCGGGTCCTGAACCGGGAGACGCCATTCCGGCTTCTGAAAGAGTCGGCGCTCAATGCCCCACTGCCTCCCGGGTTGCGCCCCGAGGCCCTCATGACCGCTTTTACCCGCGGGCTGATGCTGGGCCAGGATATCTCGGAGATCGCCCGGCGACTGGCGGAGACCGAGCCGGACTTCTCATCATTCACAAAGGCGTACCTGAATGAGACCACCGATGACGGCCGACGGTTCGCTGCCGCTTTTCTTCTGCTGCACCGCCCCGAGGCGCGGCCGTACTTCGCTTCGGGAATCGGCCGTCAGTCGCGCCCTGGCAAGTTCGACCCATACCGCGACAACTGGTGGTGCCCCATGGATATTGAAATCGAGCTCGATTCCCGTGCCAACGACAGTTGGCGTGGGGCGACCCACAACCTGCTTCAGAAATCGGCGGAAACTGTTACGCCGGAGTTTCTCGCCGGAAGCACATCGGTTGAATCCAAGCGCGAAATGGATAAGCTGGGTACGCTCGGCGCGGCCACCGATTTCCTCGGCGGCATCGTGCTTCCATTCGCGCAATCGCATCCGGACGATCCTCGCGTTGCCGAAGCCCTCTTCGGGGTGGTTCGGTCAGGCCACTACGGCTGTGCGGACGTGAATACCTGGAAGATCACACGCGCCGCATTCCGCGTGTTGCACCTGCGTTATCCCAAGACCAATTGGGCGATACGTACGCCAACGTGGTTCAAGAACGATTTCGACATCAGGCGCGAGACCGCTCGCCCGCCGCAAAACTGATCGCTCAGGGCCGCGCCTCGAGGCGGCGGATCAGGAAGCGGATGGCCAGGATCGCGATGCCAATCAAGAGCACCGATAGGGCCAGGCCCCAGCGGCGAAAATTCTTCTCGCGCAGCGCCGCCTGGCCGGCATCCAGCGTTTCCCTGGCAATCACCATGCCGGCGTCGATGGGGGTGCGCATCTCGCCGGGGTCGATGGCGTGCAGGGCCAGACGGGACTTCACCAGGTTCTCGCGGCCGTCGAGCAGGCGCACCTGCGCTTCGGAGACTTCCATTCCGGACTCTTCGGCGCGGGCCAGCACGGTCTCGGATTGTCTCAGCGCGCGGTCGAGGCCGTCGATCCACGCGGCCATCTGCGCGGCGGTCCTGGCCGGGACGCTTCCGGCTTCGTGGCATCCCGAACAAACCGCGTTCGGGCCAACCAGCATGGCGGTAGAGGGTTTATGAATGGCATGGTTTTGGTGGCACACGACGCACCCGCCCTCGCCCGAGAAAACCGCCTTGTGAACGCTCTTCTCGTATAACGCCTGGAAGAGCACATGGCAGGTTCCGCAGACCGCCGCCACGGAGGCCACGTCGGGCGGCTTGGCGCCATGGTTGCCGTGGCAGGACGCGCAACTGGGCGCGGAGAGGTCGCCGCGCTTGGTCATGGCTTCCCAATGCACGCTGGTCCGGTACTCTGCAAACTGGTCGGTGGCGATCTTGTACGGGGCCATTTTCCGCTTGTCGGAGTGGCAGCGCGAGCAGGTTTCGGCGACACGCAGGGGATGAACCGGGGACAGGGCGTCCTTGACGGCGCGGATGTCGTGGACGCTGTGGCAATCGATGCAGGTGGCCACGTTGGCGTCGCCGGCCGCCAGGCGCTTGCCGTGAATGCTGGTCTGGTAAAGCTGGTACTGATCGACGCGTTCCGAGGGCGCGAATTTGCGCATGATGTCGGGGCTGGCGTGGCAGCTCGCGCAGAATTTCGGAATGGCGGTGCGCGCCGGGTTGCCCTTGAAGCCCTTGGCTTTGCTCATGGCGATGCTGGGATCGTCGCTCGAACGGTCGCCGCCGTGGCAATCCGCGCAGCTCAGGCCGTGGGCGATATGAACGTCGTTCCTAATGAGCGTCGAGGGACCTTTGGTGCCTTCCTCCATGGCGGAGTGGCAGGTCATGCAGGAATCCGCGGCGGACCCGGAGGGTACCCCGCCGACGAGACTCCAATAGAGAAGGAAGAGGATGGCAGGCGCTCTCATTTGAGGTAACCCAAAATGGTGAAGGTGGCCAGATAGCAGATCAAGAAGACGCCCGCGGCCGCGACCAGCCTGGAGCGTTGCTCGCCGTCGCGGCCGGTGGCCCAAAACGGGAGCGCCACCCATCCGGCGGCCAGTAGCCCGAAGCCCAGCAGGCCCAGGAGCTCACCTTCGAAAAACCAGACGTGGCTAGGGATGAGCTTCAACGTGTAGAACTGCGCCAGGAAATACCATTCCGGCCTTATGCCCGCCGGGGCCGAGGCAAACGGATCGGCCTTGAGGCCCAGCTCCCAGGGAAAGATGGCGGCCAGCGTGCCGAGAACTGCCAGCACACCATACCAGACGGCCAGTTCGCGCAGGAAGAAGTTGGGAAAGAACTTCATGTGCGCCAACCGGGAAGGGGAGACGCCGCTGGGGGTGCTCATGCCGTGCTTCTGGACCAGCAGCAGATGCATTCCCACCAGCCCGAAGGTAATCAGGGGCAGGATCATGACGTGGAAAGCGAAGAAGCGGGTGAGGGTGGCGGCGCCCACGTCCTCGCCGCCGCGCAGGAACCGGGCGATGCCCGGACCGGCTATGGGGACGCTGGCCGCCACGTCGGTTCCCACCTTGGTGGCGAAATACGAAATCTGGTTCCACGGCAGCAGGTAGCCGCTGAATCCGAAACCCAGCATGAGGCCCAGCAGCGCGATTCCGCTGAGCCAGGTCAGCTCGCGCGGGCGCCGGTAGGCATGGGTGAAGACCACGCTGAACATGTGCACGAAGGCCGCCAGGATGAGCAGGTTGGCCGACCAGCTATGGATGGAGCGGATCAGCCATCCGAACTCGACGCGGGTCATGATGAAGCGCACGCTGTCGAAGGCTTCGGCGACGCTGGGCCGGTAATAGAGCAGCAGCAGAATTCCGGTGATGGCCTGGATTCCCAAAAGGAACAGGGTGATGCCGCCGAAGTAGTACCAGGCGGTGCCGGCGTGCAGGGGAACCACCTTGTGGTCCATCAAGTCGCGGACCATGCGCCAGCCGGTGCGTTCGTCGAGCCAGTCGAGCGTCTTGTTCTTGAGGTCGGTGGCAGGCAAGTTGGTTTTCTCCGTCACGTGCGGCGCGAGATGACGACCTGGCCGCCGCGGACCTGCACCACCAGCTCCTCGAGCGGTCGGGGAGGGGGTCCGGATTGCACACGGCCGTTCAAGTCGTAGGTGCCGTTATGGCAGGCGCACCAGATATCGCGGCGCGATTCGCGGTACTGGACGGTGCAGTTCAAATGCGTACACACGGCGGAAAACGCCTTCCACTCGGTGTCGTCGATCCGCACCAGCAAGGCGGGCTTATTGCCGAACTTTACGATCTTGCCAGAATTGGGTTTGAGGTCCTGTACTTTGCCCGCGTCCACCTCGTTCACGGAGGCTTCCGAAACGGCGGGCGGGTTCACAAAGCGAATGACGGGATAGAAAAACGAGGCGAGCGACGCGGCGACTCCGCCACCCAGCAGCCACGAGACCACGGTGCGCCGGTCTTGCGAACCCGGGCCAGTCCCCATCCAATCCTCCTTAGCGGTTTGCAATAATGGTACACCATCCGCGGCCGTCGGATTTGAAAATATCGAGGAGCGGCGGATATTTAGGGCGTTTTTACCGGCAGGCACACACAGGGAGGCGAGGCATCGTTTTCTGTGGCCGGCCAACGCAGACGACGAAAAACGATCGTCTGCGCCACGGGCAGGGTAAGCCCGTGAGTCAAGGCTGCGGCGGCAATGGTGACATCGGGCAGGGTCGGGCTAGCGTTCCGCGGCCAGCGCCTCAGACGGTCTTCCGGCGTCTTCGGGAAAACGCCTTGTCCAACTCCACCACGCGCATCTCCTGAATACTGACTCTGGGGATGTGCAGACGCCAGCGGCCCGGCCGAACGTCGGCGTCTTCGTGGTACTCCATCCCGATCACTACGGCTTCTTCGTTCTCATCCAGAAGGAATCCGATCTCCTGAAGCTCCACCAGGCGCGCCTGGGGAGTTTTGGGATCGGAATTCGTGGCTTCTTCGGCCACGGCATCTTTCCAGCGAATATAGGCTAACTTCATTTGCGGTACCGCTATCCGGGGAGCGGACGCCACCAAGGTAACATAGCGCCGCCGGTGAAGTACAATCCCGCGGTTTGTTGGATTTATCGACATTTCTCAGGTGTGGCTCGAAACCTGGCACCGCGCGGCCGATAAGAGTACTGTGACTATTCGTACGGCCGGACTGTGGGCGATGGTCCTGTTGTGTGTACCCGCCTGGAGCCTGGATCCGAAGCTGACTCTGACACAACTGGGCCACGATGTCTGGACCAGCTCGAACGGATTGCCCAACGACTCCATCCGCGCGATCGCGCAGACCGCCGACGGGTACCTCTGGTTCGCGACGGTGGGCGGACTGGCTCGTTTCGACGGCATGAATTTCACCGTGTTCGACGGCGCGGCTTCGCCGCTTTTGAAACGCAACACGCTGACCGCTCTTCTGGCGGCGCCGGATGGATCGCTGTGGATCGGAACGGGGAACACCGGGCTGGTGCGCTACCGGAATGGCGCCTTCGAGAAGCTTGAAATCCCGGGCCTGCCTGCCGCCACCGTCCGTGCCCTGATGGTGGATTCGCGAGGCGTGTACTGGATTGGAGCCGATTCGGGCCTGGTGCGGATCGAAGGGGCCCGTGGCGTCACGGTCTTCAAGGGCACATGGGAATCCTATGTGCACGCCATTCTGGAGTACCCGGCCGGAACGGTATGGGTTGGCGCCAACAACGGGCTGCACCGGTTCGAAGGCGGCGCGGAACGGGTATTTACAACCAGGGACGGGCTGCCGGACGACTCGATCCAGGGATTGGCGGCGGGCGCCGGGGGCTCGCTGTGGATTGGCATGCGCGGCGGGGGGTTGAGCGAGTATCGCCAGGGGCAATTCCGCACATACGGCCCACGCGACGGGTTTGCGCCACCCGGAGTCCTGGGACTTCTGGCGGATCGCGACGGCGCGCTGTGGATCGCCACCGACGGCGCCGGCGTCATGCGGTTCGCCGGTGGGAAGTTCACTTCCTATCAGACCCGCGAGGGGCTCTCCAATCAGGTCATCCGATGCCTATTCGAAGACCACGACGGCAGCGTGTGGATGGGAACCGCCGGCGGCGGCATCAACCGATTCAAGGAATACTTCGTGACCATGCGCACCATGCGCGAAGGGCTTCCGAGCGACAGCGTCCGCTCCGTCCAGCAGGACAGCTCCGGCGACATCTGGCTGGGCACGGGCAACGGCATTGCCCGTCTCCGGGCCTCCGGAGGCACGACGGTATACCGCCAGAAGGACGGGCTCTCGAGCGGCCTGATGTTCCCCGTGCTGCGCGACCGCTGGAACAACCTGTGGGCCGCCTCCGAGGAGGGCGTGGTGCAGCGGTTTCGGGGAGAACCGAAGGGGCATGCGCAGCGGGAGTGGAGGTTCAAGCCCCCTATCCGGACGCTGTTTGAGCAACGGGACGGCACGGTGTGGGCCAGCTCCGGAGATGGCCTCATCCGGTTTCAGGGCGACTCGGTAGCGATTTTCGGCAAGGGACTGGGCTTGGCCGCCGTGCCGGTGACGGCCATAGAGGAGAGCGTAGACGGGAGCATTTGGGTGGGAACGGCGCTGGGTGTGCAGCGGTTCGTCGACGGACAGTTCGGACCCTTGCTGGCCCGGTCCGGAGGGCGCCAGATGGTGTACGGCCTGCACGCCGACGCAGCCGGGCACGTGTGGGCCCAGACGAGTTCCGGCCTCAACCGCATCGACGGGACGAGGCTAACGGCTTTCACGCCGGCCCAAGGCATGCCGGATCTCGACCTGGCCTGGGTCTTCGAGGACGCCGAAGGCTATTTGTGGATGGCGGGCCGCGACGGCATGCTGCGGGTTTCGCGGGCGGACCTGGATGCGGTTGCCGAAGGGCGCAGGCGCGCTGTGGAGCCACGAAGGTTCGGCGTAGCCGACGGGATGCGAGGTAACAGCGAATTCGCCCTGGGGATATCGCCGACGGCTTGGCAAGGCCGGGACAAAAAGCTGTACTTCGCCACCTACGGGGGCTTGCTGGAGGTCGACCCGGCGCGGCTGGCAACGACTCGGCCCGCCCCGCAGGTGCTGATCGAAAGCGCGACCGCCGACCGGCAGAAGCCGGTCGGCGCCGGGGGGTGGATCCGCGCCGGAAGCAATCTAGAATTCCACTACACCGCCCTCACGTTTCTGTTTCCGGAGCTGACGCAATTCCGTTACAAGCTGGAAGGCTTCGATGCGGGCTGGGTGGAAGCCGGCAACCGGCGCGCCGCGTACTATACCAACGTTCCACCCGGCGCCTACCGGTTCCGCGTGGTGGCGCGCAACATGGACAGCGCCTGGAGTCCGACTGGTGCCTGGTTCTCGGTGGAAGCCCGGCCACTCTTCTATCGGACGTTTTGGTTCGCCGCGCTGTGTGTGGTGGCGGCGTCCGCGGCCGGGATCGCATTCCACCAAATCCGTGTGCGAGAGTTGCGCCGAAGCGAGCGCCGGCTGGTGGAGCGTGTGGAGGAGCGCACGGCCGAATTGCGCGATGAAATCGAGGTTCGGCAGCGCGCCGAAGAGGCGGCCCACGCCGCCAACCGCGCCAAGAGCGAGTTTCTCGCCAACATGAGCCACGAAATCCGCACGCCCCTGAACGGCGTCCTGGGCGTGACCGAACTGCTGGTGGATACCGAGACCGTGCCGGAGCGGCGCGCCTATCTGGGCATGGTGAAGAACTCGGGCGAGAACCTGCTCGGCATCATCAACGAAATCCTGGATTTCTCGAAGATCGAAGCCGGCAGGCTGGACCTGGACCCGGTGGATTTCGACTTGCACGCATTGCTCGACCAGACCATGAAGAGCTTCAGCCTGAGCGCCGAACAGAAGGGGATCGAACTGATCTGCCGGGCGCAGGATGTTCCCGGCATGGTGGTGGGCGATCCGACACGCCTGCGCCAGGTGCTGACCAACCTTGTGGGCAACGCCCTCAAATTCACGGAGAAGGGCGAGATTGTGGTTCAGGCCCGGGTGGCCAGCCGGGACGCGGACCGGGTGGCCGTTCACTTTTCCGTCCGCGATACGGGGATCGGGATTTCCGTGGAGCAACGGAAAAGGATCTTCGATCCCTTCGTGCAGGCGGATGGCTCGACCACCCGTAAGTACGGGGGCACGGGTCTTGGGCTGGCGGTGTCGGTGCGCCTGGTGGAAATGATGGAGGGCAGGCTGCGGGTGGAAAGCGAACCGGGCCACGGCAGTTGCTTCGATTTCACGGCGCGCCTGGGTGTCTCGAAGAAGCCGCGCGAGAGCCAGCCGGCGGAGCGGAACCTGAAGGATGTGGCCGTTCTGGTGGTGGACGACAACGCGACCAATCTCCTGGTTCTTCGGGAGATGCTGGCCAGTTGGGGCATGCGGGTGAGGGCGGAGTCGGGCGCCAAAGCCGCCCTGGCGTTTGCGCAGGCGGTGGCGGACGCGGGGTCGCCGCTGGCACTCGTCGTCACCGATGCGTACATGCCGGAGGAGGACGGGTTCTGGCTCGCCAGACAACTCCGGCAGACGCCGCAGTGCGCCGGGGCGGCGATCGTCGTGCTGACTTCCGCCAGCCTGAGCGGCGACGCGGCGCGCTGCCGCGAGTTGGGTATTACAGCTCACCTGACCAAGCCGGTGAGTCCCTGGGATCTGCGCCAAATCATTTGCCGGGCACTCGGTGGCGGCGCGGAAGAGCCGCCGGCGTTGGAGCCGGTCCAGGAAAGCTTGCCGGTGGAGGAGCCGGCCTGGGCCAGTCGCAAGATTCTGCTGGCTGAGGATAATACGGTCAACCAGGTGGTAACCGTGCGGCTGCTGGAAAAGCGGGGGCACCAGGTTACGGTGGCCGCCAACGGACTGGACGCGGTAGCGGCCGTCGAGCGGGAGGCATTCGATCTGGTGTTGATGGACGTACAGATGCCGGAAATGGATGGCTTCGAAGCCACCGCGGCCATCCGCAAGGCGGAGACCCGAACGGGCAGACATCTTCCGATCTTCGCCCTGACGGCTCGCGCCATGAAGGGCGACGCCGAGCGCTGCCGCCTGGCCGGCATGGATGGCTATCTGCCCAAGCCGATCCGCACGGCGGATCTCTACGCCACTGTCGACACCTGTGCGCGCGCGGCGGACGCGTGCACGACATGAGAGTGGAGTCGCCCCGGTGGGGCAGCCAATCCCGGCCAATGCCACATACTTTTCCCGAAGCCCGGAATTTGGCGAGAATTGTGAGGCAGATTGGCAGGGGTACCCTGGGTCCGGCGGGTTGGTAACCCGCCCAGCGCCGGTTGAAAACCGGCGCGCAGGATACAATCCTGCCCCACATAGCGGGTGGCGGTTCTCCGCGGTCGTGGGGGGCGCGTCCTAGAGCGGCAGGCGGATTGCCAATCCACCGGACCCAAGGGCACCCCTAGAAACCTGCCCCACAATTCGTCGCGGCACGCGAAGAAGATGACAGATAGTAGTACATAGCGACCCGGAATGAGCCGGCGCCACTGGTGCGGTAAGCTACGCAGTACAATCGTTTCATCATGCGTATTTTCCGTATCGCCGTGGCCGCGCTGGCGTGGATGCCGCTATGCGCTCAGAATCCGGTTCGCCTCCGCGTGGACGCCAGCGACGCGTCGCGCCGGCTGTTCCATGTGCAGACCACCATCCCCGCCCGGCCTGGCCCGATGACCCTGCTTTATCCGGAATGGATCCCGGGCGAGCATGGGCCCACCGGGCCGATTGTCAATCTGGTAGGGCTCAAAATTCAGGCGGGCGGCCAGCCGGTCGCCTGGCGGCGCGACAGCGTCAACATGTATGCATTTCACATTGATGTTCCGGCGGGAGCGTCGTCGGTAGACGCCGCCTTCGATTTCATCTCGCCGCCGGAGGAAGGCGGCTTCTCCTCCGGAAGCTCGACCACCAGCGAGCTGGCGGTGCTCAACTGGAACCAGCTCGTGCTGTATCCACAGGGTGCGCAGGCCGATAGCCTGCAGTACCAGGCCAGCCTGCGCCTGCCCACCTCGTGGCGGTACGGAACCGCGCTGCCGGTGGCGCGCGAGTCGGCGGGCGAGATCGAGTTTCAGCCGGCGCCGCTCACCACCCTCATCGATTCGCCGCTGCTCGCCGGCGCGCACTTTCGCACGGTCGAACTGGGCACGGATCGCGGCGCCCCGCACTACCTGCACCTGGCCGGCGACAGCGACCGCGCAGTCGACATGAGCCCCGCCTTGGTCGACGAGTACAAGAACCTGGTTGCGGAAACCGGCGCGCTGTTCGGTGCGCGCCATTACCGGGATTATCACTTCCTCTTCACCCTTAGCGATCACGTGGCGCACTTCGGCTTGGAGCATCACGAGTCGAGCGACGACCGCCTGGGCGAGCGCACCCTGGTGGACCCAGGCCCGCGAAAGCTCTCCGGCACCTTGCTGCCGCACGAGTTCGTGCACTCCTGGAACGGCAAGTACCGCCGCCCCGTGGGACTCACTTCGGGCGGCGCCGATGGCGGCTACGACACGCCCATGAAGGGCGACCTGTTGTGGGTCTACGAAGGTCTGACGAACTACCTGGGCGAAATCCTGGCGCCGCGCAGCGGGCTCGAGAGCCAGGAAGAATTCCGCGAATCGCTGGCCATCGACGCGGCGGCGCTGGACGGCAAATACGGCCGCACCTGGAGACCGCTCGAAGATACGGCCGTGGCGGCGCAATCCCTCTACGGCGCGGGAAGCGACTACGCGGACTATCGCCGAACCGTGGACTACTACCCCGAGGGCACGCTGATCTGGCTGGATGTCGATGTCCAGATTCGGCAACTCAGCAGCGGCGCCAAATCGCTGGACGATTTCTGCCGCGCCTTCGAAGGAGGCCCGGGCGGAGCGCCGGCCATGAAGCCGTATAATTTCGAGGATGTGGTCGCCGCGCTGAACTCGGTCCAGCCCTACGACTGGGCGGGCTTCCTGAATAGCCGCATCCGTTCCACGGAGCCGCATGCGCCGCTGGGGGGCATCCAGCATTCCGGCTGGAAGCTGGTCTACGACGGCGAACGGTCGGACTTCCTGAAAGCCGTAGAAGGGGAGCGGAAGATGCTCGAGCTCAGCTACTCGCTGGGCCTCAAGGTCAGGGAAGACGGCGGGGTCGCCGATGTCACCTATGCCGGCCCGGCCCAAAAAGCGGGAATCGCGCCGGCCGTCACCATTGTGGCCGTCAACAACCGGCAGTTCACACCCACGGTGATGCGCGAAGCCGTCGAGGCGACGGCGACCGCCAGCAAGCCGCTGGAGCTGCTGATCAAGACCGGCGAGTATTACGAAACGCACCGGATCGATTATCACGGCGGCGAGAGATACCCGCACCTGGTGCGCGATGCGACGGTTCCGGACTTGCTGGCGGAGATTCTTAAGCCGCTGGTGAAACGGTAGCCGCCTATTTGGGCGCCTGTGCTGCCGCGGGCCGGAGCACAAACGGTTGCAGAAACCGGGCTAAGTCAACGCTCGCGTAGCTGGGTCAATAACGGCCAAGGCAACAAGCGCCCACACCCCAACGAGGACACCACAGGCACCTGTTACCGCCAACGCGATCATCGCTCCAAGCGTGGATTCTAGCAAGGCATCTCTACGGCGACACGAAGGCCAGATCATCCTATTTCTCCCAGAACTCTCTCGACGCTCGGCCCGACAAAGCCGATGGCGGAGATCGTCATTTGCAACTGCTTAGCGCGCACCTCATTCATAGGCTGCACGATTACTGTGCAACTGGCGCAGTGAGTCCGTGCAACTGCCTCTCGGCACATGCCCGAAACGCCGGATCGGGCTGCTGAGTCAGAAACTTGAGGAAGCCCATAACGCTGACCGGATCTCCAGGCTCGACCCCATAGGCGTAATACAGCAATGGACAATCGCTGCCTTCGCGAGGTACTTGCTCAGCCAGATGGTGAAGATAGACGCGCCGTTCCCTCGCCATCCGTATTCGCTGGGAAATCTCGGCGGCGATGTTGCTATCGTCGTCTGGTGGCAAGCACTGGTCCCCGCCGAGGACCTGCTCGTAGGCCGTTAGGCACGCTTCAAGCTTTACCTCGGGGATCTCGCTCGTCGACAAGTGTCCCATGAGGGAAGATACGAAGGCGTAGCCAGCAGACTTGAGGGCCTCGGTTGTAGCTCTTGGGAGCATATGCGCAAAAGTTTGTGGCGACTCGCCGGGCACCCTTGAGAGCAGTAGCCGCGCGATTCTCTCGCCGACCGACTCTTCGTCGGTAGCGCGAGTATGTGCCCGGGTTGCCTGTGAGATTGTCGGGTTCCAATACCTGTAAAGGAAGCGCGGCACGGGCGCCGATTGTGTCGTGGACGGCCCGGCCGCCGCTGCCGGAGTCGCACCGGCCACGAAGACTCTGCGTGTCAGGCTCATGGTCAGCCCCACCACGGTTCGCCATCGGCGAGATTGGCCTTCAGATAGCCCTCATCCAGCAGGATGCCCAGGCCGGGCAGCATGGACAACTGTATGAAGCCGTTCTTGACCACGGGAACGTTGCCGGCTGCTTCGGGCGCCTCGTCGTACCACGGCCGGCATTCGATCCTGGGGCAGTTGAAGACGCTGGCCGCGAATTGCTGCGAGGCCATGTTGAGCGCATGGCCGCTGACGTTGTGCAGGGAGATGGGCATGCGATAGGAAGCCGCGAAATCCGCCACGATCTTGGCTCCCGTGATCCCGCCCGCGTGGACCAGGTCGGGTTGCAGACAGTCGACCGCCTGATTCTGGATGAAGGGCCTGAACCCTTCTATGAGCGCCAGGCTTTCTCCGGTGAGGATGGGGAGGCGCGAAGACCGCCGGACGGCCATCCAGGACTCGGAGTACTCGGGAGAGAGAGGATCTTCGAAGAACAGGGGCTTGATCTCTTCCACCGCCTGAGCAAACTTGACGGCGCTCGAGACATCCAGCTCGTTGTGGCCGTGCACGATGATGTCGTAATCGGGGCCGAGCGCCTCGCGAGCCAGCGAGTAGACCTTCTGGACCTTGGCAGCGGTTTGGGGGGTGATGGTCGGGAAGAACTCCCCGTTGCGGGCGCCGAGGGAAGGGTGAATATCGATCTTGAAGGCCCTGAAACCGCCCTTGTATCCCTTCAATAACTCAGCCCTTTTCCGCCAGTTCTCCTTGTTGAGGTAATCCGCCTGCCCTTGCTCCGGGGTGCCCGGGGGCGGCAGCAAATGCGAATACGTGTCGATCTCGGTGCGGAACGGGCCCCCGAGCAACTTGCAGACCGGCTTGTTGAGGATCTTCCCGGCCAGGTCCCACAGTGCCATGTCGATGCCGCTGTACACGTTGACGTTGGGTAGGCGCTGGGCATGCGCATAGAACATGTTATGGAAGTGGACGCGTATGGCCAGCGGATCCCCGCCGATCAATCCCTGCGACCGGCCGGGGGCGCCTTCGAGCGCGGCAATCGCCGCACGGGCTTCCGGGCCGCCCTCGGAGGGACCGTACCCGACCAGGCCCGCATCGGTCTCAATCTTGATGAGGGCCCGGGAATTTCCTCTGCTTTTGGAATTCAACCGAATGGTCTTGATGGCGGTGATCTTCACCTCGCCTTGGGCTGGAGCCGCGAGGGCCTCGTAGTGCGCCAGCGATGCGCCAACGGGCAGCGCCAGCGCAGTTGTCAGAAAACTGCGTCTCGTAAGCACCATGACCGATGTTTCCTTTCTAATACTGCGACCGTCTGGTTTGTTCCTCAACGCCTCGGTCCGGGCATGCCCGGCCCCTACAGGGGCGCCGCCATGTTCCGCCGCGACCAGGAAAGAGCGGCGCCCGGCGCCTACCAGTTGGTATACGACCCGTCCGGACGAGACATGCCTCCGAGATTCCCGGGTTGAGTCACTTCCGTGATCAAAGTTGCCTGGCTGGGATCGAATTCGACACCCACACCCGGCCGCTGGTTCACATAGATCTTGCCTTGCTTGAAGTCGACGCATTGAGGCAGGTGAGGCCCCATCTGCGGACCCGAACCACCCGTCTCAAAGATAGTCGCCACAGTCGTAGAGGCGGCGACATGCACCTGTGCGGCGGTGGAAATCGGTCCGGTGCCGTGGGGGATCAATCCCGCATAGTGCGTCTCGCACATTCGGGCGATCTTCGAGTACTCCGTGATGCCGCCAATGTTGGGGATCATCACGCGCGCGTAATCGATCAGATGTTGCTCGATCAATTCATTGATGTCCCACTTGTTGCCATACACTTCACCGGTCGCGATGGGCACTTTGGTCATTTGCCGCAGTGTTCGCCAGGTGGAATGTTCCTCCGACCGAACCAGATCCTCGGCGAAATACGGCCGCAAAGGCTCGATCATATTAGCGAGCGTGATGGCGTCGGGCATGTCCAGCTTGCCATGGAAATCCACCGCCCAGTCGCCCTCTTCACCCACACCCTCGCGAACCTCCTGGCAACGCTTGAAGGTGGCTAGCACCGCCTGATGCGAGTTGAAGTTCTGGTCCCCGCGCGAATTCGTTCGCGTCTCGGGGACGCCCGCGCCGATTACCTCGGTCCGGAAGCCGCGGAAGCCCAATTCCATGACTGCGCGCGCCGCTTCACGGACCGTGGTCTTGACCGGGAAGGCGGTGGTGTAGCACTCGCAATAGTCGCGCGTGCGCCCGCCCAGTAATTCGTAGACCGGCACGCCCAGGGCTTTTCCCTTAATGTCCCACAGGGCGACATCCAGGCCGCCAAGCGCATGCATCTTCTCGCGGCCGGCGGGATAGAAGGCCCCGCGGAACATGTTCTGCCAGAGAGTCTCAATCCGGCTCGGGTCCTGGCCGATGAGCGCGGAGGCACAATGCTCGACTGTGTCCTTCGATCCGCCTTCGCCGATTCCCGTAATCCCCGCGTCGGTATCGATACAGATGACGTTTCGACTTGAATTGAAATCCTGAGTCCCGCCGCGCGGCTTGCCGGGAGCATAGTAGCGGACACGGGTGATCTTCATCTTGGGCAGGGCCGCGTGGGCCAGCTTCCCGCCGAGAGCGGCGCCTCCGGCGCCCGCCAATAGTGTGTGCAAGAACGTTCTTCGCTGCATGGTCAGATTCCTTTCCGTTGTTGTTATGCAGAAGTCCTTCGCCAGAATAGCACCGGGCTCAATCGACCGCCGGCTACTGCTGGCGGCGACGCGCCAGGTCGAGGGCGACATCGACGATCATGTCCTCCTGCCCGCCGACCATCCTCCGCCTGCCCAGCTCTACCAGGATCTCCCGCGCGTCGATTCCATAGCGCGCGCTGGCCACTTCCGCGTGGCGAAGGAAACTGGAGTATACACCCGCGAATCCCAGCGATAAGGTGTTGCGGTCCACGCGAACGGGACGATCCTGCAGGGGCCGCACCATCTCCTCGGCGGCATCCATCAGAGCGAACAGATCGCAATGATGGTCGAGGCCCATGCGTTCGGCGACGGCAACGAAGACCTCCAGCGGAGCGTTTCCGGCTCCGGCGCCCATGCCGGCGAGAGCGCCGTCCACCCGCGTGGCGCCCTGCTCCACGGCGGCCAGCGAATTGGCCACGGCCAACGAGAGATTGTTGTGCGCATGCATCCCCATTTCCGTGGCCTCGTCCAGCACGTCCGCGAAGGCCTGGAACCTGGCTTCGACTTCGTGCCACAGCAAGGCTCCCGCGGAATCGACGACGTAGACGCAATTGGCGCCGTAAGATTCCATCAGCTTGGCTTGCCGGGCCAGCTCCGCGGGCGGGGCCATGTGCGCCATCATGAGGAATCCCGCGACGTCCATTCCGAGGCGGCGTGCATACTCGATGTGCTGCTTCGAGATGTCCGCCTCGGTGCAATGCGTGGCAACGCGCACCGATCGCGCTCCGGCCGAGTAGGCCTCATGCAGGTCCTCGACCGTGCCAATGCCGGGCAGCAGCAGGACCGTTACCCTGGCCCGACCGATGTTCTCCGCAACGGCGGAGATCCATTCCAGATCGGTGTGGGCCCCGAAGCCGTAGTTGAAGCTCGAACCCGACAGGCCGTCTCCGTGGCAGATCTCGATAGCGTCGACTCCGGCGGCGTCGAGTGCGCGCGCGATCTTGACGACCTGGTCGAGCGTGTACTGGTGGCGCAGCGCGTGCATTCCGTCGCGCAGAGTGACGTCCTGAATGTAGAGCCGTCTTCCGTTCTTCATGACGCCCCCTGGAAACGCCGCCTGGCGAGGCGCTCTCCGGTTCTGAGCGCCGCCGAGGTCATGATGTCGAGGTTGCCGGCGTACGCCGGCAGGTAGTGTCCGGCGCCCTCGACTTCCAGAAACACGGTTGTCCGCAAGCCGCTGAAGGAGCCGATACCGGGAATCCGCAGAGGGCGGTCCGGCGGGATACGCTCGAACTGGATCTCCTGCTTTAGCCGGTATCCCGGCACGTAAGCCTGAACCTCCGCCACCATCTTTCGGACTGAGTCGTCGACGCGCTGGACATCGCAGTCTTCGCTCAGGCAGAAAACCGTATCCCGCATGATGAGCGGCGGCTCGGCCGGGTTGAGAACGATGATGGCCTTTCCTTTTCGAGCGCCGCCGACGGTTTCCAGGCCGCGCGCGGTGGTCCGGGTGAACTCATCGATGTTGGCGCGGGTTCCAGGCCCCGCGGATTTGCTGGCGATGGAGGCCACAATCTCCGCGTAGTACACCTGGGCCACGCGCCCGACGGCGGCCACAATTGGAATCGTGGCCTGCCCGCCGCAGCTAACCATGTTCAGGTTCGGCGCCCCGGCGTGTGCATCGAGGTTGACCACCGGGACCACATGCGGGCCGATGGCGGCGGGCGTCAAATCGATCAACTGGTAGCCGCGAGGCCGGAGGAGTGCGTCGTGCCGCCGGTGAGCCTTGGCGGAGGTCGCATCGAAGACCATCGCAACCTCATCGGCGTGGGCCATCCCGAGGAAGCCCTCGACTCCCTCGTGCGTGGTGGCGACGCCCAGCCGGCGGGCGCGGGCCAGACCGTCGGAATCCGCATCAATGCCGATGAAGGCCGCCGCCTCCAGAACCTGCGATGTGCGTAGGATCTTAATGAGGAGGTCGGTGCCGATGTTGCCCGACCCGATAATGGCCACTTTGGTCCGTGACACCGGCGCGTCCCCCCTCTCCGACCCGGTCAGAACACGATCTGGCGCAGCACGCGGACCGTGTCTCCGGTGTCTTCCATCTCGAATAACTTACCCTTGGCCCCTCTGAACGTGATGAACGGGCCAGTCGTGCAGGGTAGCCGGATCGAAGTCCGCTCCGTTGGGCCACACCAACGTCTCGACCTCCGGATCGATCCGAACCTGGTTGAACAACCGCACGTTGCGCAGCGGGCCGTACAATTCCCCGGCAAGAACCGTTCGAAAATCGATGGTCTGCTCCGTGGCATCGTCAAAACGAACGCGAGGCGTGTGAGCGGAAACGATTTCGAAAGAGCAAACTCGATAGATCGGATGGCTCATGCGTGGAAGTGGGCAGCGGGGTGTGGCGAGCCTGCTTCGGCAAACATGCGAATGATAATCCCAAAGAACCAGCTGAGTTCCGGCACAGACTCATTCTACACCTGGCACATTCGCCGCGCGTGGCGCGAGGAGCGCGGGACCTGCCGTGAGCCGTGCGGCGGAGGGATGAAGTCATGCCTTGTTCTTGCTGCCCTTGGGACGTCCCGGCTTCCTCACTGCCGACGCGCCCGATTGCAGACGCTCCAGCACTTGAATGGCGGTGTCGAGGTCGCTTCGCCGTTGGACCAGCGCGCTCACCGCCGTCGACAGGGTGTTCTGCTGCTGGTTCTCGCGCCGCTGGTGCTCCGCCTGGTTGCGGTAGCGCGCCATCTCAATGGAGATCTGAAGGTCCCGCTCGCCAAAAGGCTTGGCGATGTATCCGTACGGCTGGGTCAGCTTGGCCCGGTCGAGCGTGGTCTGGTCGGCATAGGCGGTCAAATAGATCACCGGGATCCGGAAGCGGTCCTTCAGCGCCTGCGCCGTTTCCACGCCATCCATGTTCCCGTCGAGGTGTATGTCCATCAGCGCCAGATTCGGGTGAACCTCCCGCGCCTTCTCAAGCGCCACCGCGCCGGACGTCGCGACACCCGCAACCTTGTACCCGAGATGCTCCAACTTCATTTCGATGTCCGCCGAAACGATCGCCTCGTCCTCGACCACCAGAATTCGCGCGTCTTCCATCAATCCCACCTCCGTCATGCCGCCACCTTGGGAAACGTCACGACAACTTGCGTCCCTTGCCCGGGGCGCATTTCCACGGTCCCCTTCAACTGCTTCGTAAGCATCTGGACAAGATTGAGACCCAGGGTCCGGGAAGACACTGGCAGTCCGTTCTGGGGCAAGCCCACGCCATTGTCGCGGACCGCCAGAATCAACTGAATGCCGGCGGTCTCAAGCGAGACCTCCACCTCGCCCTCGCCGTGCTTCGGGAAGGCGTGCCGCAGGGCATTGGTTACCAGCTCGTTGACGATCATGCCGCACAGCACGGCCCGGTCCACGTCCAGGTAGACGGCCGAGCCATTCATGGACACCCGAATGTTCTGGGGCGCCGAACCGTAGGACTGTAGCAACTGGTCGGAAAGCGTGCGAACGTAATCGCCGAATTCGATGTTCAGCAGGTCCTCGGAGTGGTGCAGTTTGTCGTGCACCAGCGCCATGGAGCGGACTCGCGCTTCGGCTTCCCGCAACACGCCGCGCGTGCGCTCATCGGCCAGGCCGCGGGTGTGGAGGCTCAGGAGGCTGCAAATCACCTGCAGGTTGTTCTTCACCCGATGATGCACTTCCTGCAGCAGGGCGTCCTTGTCCTTCAGGGATTTGAGGAGGTCTCCCTCGAGGATCCTGCGCCGGGCGAAGTCCCGGTTCAAAATGACGTAGGCCGCCACACCCGTGCAGATGGTCAGCAACCCGAGCAACCCAACCGTCAGCATCTCGCTGCGGGCATTGCCGGCCCTCTCCTGCAATTGCCGGCCAAGCGACTTGCTCTCGGCCTGCTGCATGGCGGCGATGGTCCCTTGCATCTCGGCAGTGAGATGGGCGTCCTCTTCCAGGACTTCCGGCGACTCGCTGAACAACGCGGCGTCACTGGGGGGGATCTCTTCTCTGGCTACCGCGGCCTTCTTCCGGACAAACGACTCGAGCAGCCGAAAACGCTCCCGTTGGGCGGGTTCGTCCGTGAGGAGAGTTCGCAATTCCTCGACATGCCTCGTCAGGTCGTCCATCATGGCAAGGTGCGTATTTCGGAACCGCTCGGCTTCCACCGGACGCGTTTGGGCGCGGTGGCACGACCAGCAAGTCGCCTCTCGAAAGCGTCTCAATCGCAGGTTGTGCATGGCGGTCCCGGCCGTGACCCAGGCCAGGCGCGAGCGTTCCAGGTTGTTGAGCGCCTCAACGGCGCCTTCCAGGTTGGCGATGGCGCCGTTGGCGCGCGCGACCACGCGATTCGTGCCAAGCAGTTTGGCCGTGGCCCGGTACGAGAATGCCACCATACCTATCGCGAAGAGCAACCCTATGGCAAAGCCAATACGTACCTTTGGTTGCATGTTGTTAGACTTTAGCACAATGTGTTGAAAATAGATGCTGAAAAACGCATCACTCGTCCAGTATACGTCCGCATAGCCCGTTAATCAAGGACACGCGCGTCGGAAACCCGCGGCGCCGTGCCGACTGCGGTATATTCATTTAGAAATGCTTATGCGGAAAGAAATCGTGCTTCGTCTCACCGTCGCGGCACTGGGACTGGCAGGCCTGTGGCTGGCCTGGTCGCAGAATCCACCGGCTCCGCTCACCATGCAGAAGGTCAGCGAGAACGTGTACGTCATCGTCGGCGACGGCGGAAACGTGGCGTTCATGCCCACCAGCGAAGGCGTCATCCTGGTGGACGACAAGTTCGCTCAGGACGCGCCGGAGATTGTGGCCAAGGTGAAATCCGTCACCGACAAGCCCATCCGCTACGTGCTGAATACTCACCAGCACGGCGATCACACCGGTGGGAACGAGGCCCTGCTGGCCGCCAACGCCGAGATCATCATCCAGAAGAATGCGCGCGCCAACATGCTGGCCGGGAAGCAGCCGGGATTGCCGCGCATCACTTTCAATGAGGAAGCTCAGGTGTTCCTGGGCGGCAAGGAGGTGCTGGCGCGCTACCTGGGCCGCGGGCACACCAACGGAGACGCGGTGATCTACTTTCCGTCCGAGCGGGTGCTGCACGCGGGCGATCTTTTTGTGAACCCCGGGCCGCCGTTTGTCGATGGCTCGGCCGGCGCCAGCATCAAGGAATGGAGCAAGACCATCGAAAAAGCCCTGCAATACGACTTCGACGTGGTGATTCCGGGGCACGGTCCGGTGGCGAAGAAGGCCGACCTGGTGAAGTGGGTGCAAACCATGGCCACCATCCGGGCGCGCGTCGAGAAGGCTTGCGCCGGCGGAGCGGCGGATGCCGCCAAGCGCATCGATCTGAAGGACCTCGGCATGAGCGGCGGGGGGATGTTCGACCGCGGCGTCCCGGGGATGTGCCAGGAGCTGGCGCAATAGGCCGAATCACTTCTTGCGGATGGTGATTCTGGCGTTGAAGGACTGGAATCTTACTTCCGGGCCTCCGCCGTTGATCTCGCCGTAGATGGTTTGATCGGTTCTCAGCCGGAACTTTCCATCGGAAGTGTTGTTCTTCTCCGTGATGGGACGGCCGGCGGTGAGCTTGACGTCGAAGTCGCTGAAAACCTCTCCGTGATTGGTTTTGAGTCTGATGTTGGCTTTGAGGTCGGCTGGGAAAGTGACGTCGATAGGGCCGTTGAAGGTGCTGAACGACATGGGCTTGGCCGGGTCGACGCGATCCATGATGACCTTCAGGGCCCCGTTGAAAGCGTTGGCCACCACCGTTCCCGAGATGTTGGCCAGGGTGATCTGGCCGTTGAAACTGCTGGCATCGATCTCGCCGTGGACGCCTTCGACCGTGATGCCTCCGTTATGGCTCTTGAGATTGAGCGAGGTATCGGTGGGCACGGTGATCACCAGATGAGGCGACCCGCCCGGGCTAGTGCGGACGGTGACGACGTTGTCCTCTTCCTCCACGTCGAGGCCCCTGGGTAAGTCGATGCGCTTCATCCCGGCGGGCGCGCCCGCGGCGCGCTCGCGCGTTTCTCCAGGGCTGTCGGTTTCTACGATCACTTCGTTGCCGGCGTAGGCCTTCACGGCGATCGATCCGGCGTGCACGGTGGCGTTCACCACGCGCGGATGACCGGTGTTTCGCGCGGGCACCACCACGCGGCCGCCGGTGGTTTCCTGCGCGCTTGCGAGCGCGCAAACAGTCAGCATCAGGTTGGCAATGACCGGGAGTTGTTTCATAGAGCCTTCGAATGCAGGCGGATGCTGCCGTTGAAGGTATCGAACGACAGCCCCGGCCCGCCTTTGCCGGTGCGGCCGGCGGTCATGCGGTTGCTTGACCGGTAGACAAACTTCCCATTCTTGCTCTCGCCACTGGAGAGAGCGTTGACCTCGAAATCCGTGTAGATGGCGCCATGAAAGGTCTTGAAGTGGAGGTCGGCGTCCAGGGTGGGCTGGAAATAGACGTCCACCGAGCCGTTGAAGGTCTTGAAGCGGGTTTGGCGCGCGGGGTTCTTGCTGAACGCAACCTTGACCTTTCCATTGAAGGTTTCGACCGTACCCGCCCCGGATACGTCTTCCAGGTCGATTCCGCCGTTAAAACCGTGAATGTCGAAATCGCCGGCGACCTGCTTTACCTGGATCTCTTGGTTGAAACCCTTGAGCGTCAGCTCGGTATCGGAAGGGACCTGAATCTCGAAGTCGAAGTCCACGTGGTAACCGTAGTGGCGGTCGCCGCGGCTGTGGTTGCGGAATGGCCCGTCCTCATAGAGCCGAACGGAGTTGCCCTGCTGCGACAGGTCCAGCGTGACGTCGCGCTGGGCGTCGGCGAGGGCTGCGCCGGACTCGGCGCGGATATGCTTCTCGACCGTCACCTGGATCTCTTTTCCGGCGTACCCGTTGATGTGGATGAAGCCATTCATGTTGTCCAACAGCAACTTCTTCGGGTTGGACGCGCTCGAAACGTCGAACGAGCGGTGAATGGTTTCGCGGTTCTCGAATTTCCAACTGCTCTCGCCGTGCTGGCCCCAAGCCAGGGCGGGGAGCAGAATCAGCGTCGTCAATGCCAGTGGTTTCACTGGGACACCTCCATCCTTTGTATGGCCCAGGCGGCGTGTTGCCGGACCTGGGCGTCGGCCTGCGCATCCTGGGCGAGCCTGCGCAACGCGGGAGCGGCTTCCTTGTCGTTCAACTGCACCAGCAGATCCACCAGAGCGATTTGAACCAGGGGCGAATCCTGCACCGCGACGGCATCCGCCAGCGCCCGGCGGATGCGCGCATCGGCGGCGTACTTCTCGAGCGCATCCACGGCCGACAGGCGGACGTTGACACTCGAGTCGTGGTCCACGGCATAGAGAAGCGCCTGCTCCACCTGGGTATCGGGCTGCGCCATCTGGTAGCTGTAAGTGACGCCTCGCAGCCGCGAGCTGGGCGACTGCTCCTGCAAGAGAGACAAGGTCACCAATTGCCGCAGGCCTTCCACTTGTCCCTGCAACCGCGCGATATCGGGGTCGGCACCACGGGGCTGGGCCACATACCGCCCCAGAAATACACCCAGCAGCAACAGGGCCAAGGCCAAGACTGGTTGCCAGACAGGGCGCGCGGGCCACCAACCGCGGGGCGGGTTCCCGACCTGCATGCCCAGGCCCGAAGTCCGACCCGCCTGGTAGGCCTCCAGTACTTCCAGGAAGCGCGTCCGCATGGCGGGGTCCGGTTCCGGTTCGGGCAGCGAAGCCATTCCTCTCCACACCGCATTCAGCTCCGCCAGTTCGGCGCGGCAGGCGGGACAGGTTTCCAGGTGCGCCACCAGTCTCTCCCGCGCGGCATCGCCCAGGCGGCCGGCCAGGCATTCCGGAATCTGCTCTCGGATTCGTTCGCAATTCATGACGCTTGTTCTCCACACAGCGCGAAAAACCGGTCGCTCAACTCGCGCATGGCCCGGTAGACCCGCACCTTGACCGCCCCGACCTCGCACTTCAGGATGGAGGCGATCTCTTCGTACTTCAAATCCAGGAACCGGCTCATGACGATCACTTCTCTCTTCTCGGCCGGCATGGCGGCCAGGGCGCGGCGCAGGAGCGCGGCCTCCTGCCGGCTCTGCGCCTGGCGATCCGGAGGCATGTCGGTGCTGCGCACGTCCCAGCCGCGCTCGGGCATGGCCACCTCGGCCTTGTGGCGGCCCGCGCGATCCATGTAGACGTTGCGCCCCACCTGAAACATCCAGGGGTAAAACCGGGTCCCCGGCTGGTAGGTATGCCGGTACTTCAAGATGCGAAAGAAGACCTCCTGCACCAGGTCCTCGCTGACCGCGCGGTTCGAGGTGAGGTGCAGAAAGTAGCGAAATAGCGCCCGGTGATGGCGATCGAAAAGCAATTCCAGCTTTCCAACGTCGCCCGCCCGGACGTCCAGCATTACCTGTTCGTCCTCCACTTGCCTCCGCTTACGTAATGGAATACTGGCGAAAGGGAAAAAGGTTACGCGAAACTATGGCGCAGCCGCTCAGGCCGCCGTCTCCGCACTCGTGCGGAAACTCCTGGCGGGTCGCGGCAGACCCAAAGGCCGCGCCGCCTTTTCCACACCTGTGCCGAACGGGATACAATCGAAACCGCACCGCGCCGTGCGCCACCACCCGGCGTTGAGGCACAATAGAAGGGCAGGGAACCGTATAGGGCGTCTTGGACCGACTCGTGCATCGGGAGTCTGCCGTCAGCCCGGTTCGCCGGCGAATCTGAACTTGATGAGGCGTACGTGAAGAATTCTCTTAGAGCCATTCTATGTCTTGGCCTGCTTTCGCTAGTATGCATTTCGCCGGGCCGCGCTCAGCAGGGGGCGCCTCAGACCCCGCCCGCCGCGCCAGCCGCGGCCCAGGTCCCGGAGGGCACGCCCACGCCGGCGCCGCAGGGCCCACAGGGCACCCCTGAAACGCCGGCGCCCGCGCAGCGGACCAGCAACATTCAGGTTCCGCCGCCGCTGCCCAAGTTCCCGGATGTCCAGATGCCCGGGGAGACCGGCTACTTTGCGGGCGTCATCGGCTGGCTGCCGTACGGCACGCCCTACGTCAACAAAGGCCATACGGCCAGCTTCACCGGGCTTTCGCTACTCCACTTGGCGGGCACGCCCAAGATTGCCCCCAGTGCCGAGATTGGCTTGGCATTGGGTCTGCACAATTCTCTCACCCTCACGTACTTCGCCACCAAAGCCAGTGGCAGCACTCCCGCCCCCACCCCCCTGGTCCTCTTCACCCAGTCTTACACCAAGGGCGACCGGCTCACCACCAGCGAGAAGGTGCAGGACGTCAAACTCTCGTTCGCCTACCTGACGTGGCCCTATCCCGTGGAGAGCCGGCATTTCCGCCTGAGGACGCTGTGGCAGGTGCATTACCTCTCGGTCAGCTCGAACTACGACGATCCCGTCCGGTCGGCTACGGCCGATAGCTCCGGCAACCTGACGTCATACGCAGCGACGGGGGGGAAGACCATTGTCTCGCCGGCGATAGGCCTCGGCCTGACGGAGTATGCATCCCGCAATTTCCGGTTCGAGCTGAATGTCGCGGGCTTCGACATGCCACACCACTCTGCCATCGGGGACGGCGAGGCTTTCGGCGCCTACCGTGTCGGCAAAATCGAGATCCGTGTGGGCGCAAAGGGGCTGTACTTCAAGACTTCGCCGCAAGGCGACTTCTATTTCCGCGGAAGACCGGTCGGGGCGTACGTGGGTGTGCGGTGGTGCGAGGACTGAGGTAGCTTTCAGCAAGACAGCAGCGCCGCGGCGTGGGCCTTGCGGCGTGCTAATCTCAGGGATCAATCCAATACTTGAGGGCCTGACATGTCTCATCTATCGATTCGCGATCTCGATTTGAAAGGGAAACGAGTTTTCATCCGCGTGGATTTCAATGTCCCGGTGCAAAAGAACGAAGCGGGCAACATGGAAATCACCAGCGACAAGCGCATCAAGGCGTCGCTGCCTACCATTCAGTACGCGCTGGAGCAGGGAGCCGGAGTCGTTCTGGCTTCGCACCTGGGCCGTCCCAAGGGCAAGCCGAATGCGGATATGAGCCTCAAGCCTTGTGCCGTGCGCCTGGCGGAACTGCTGGGCAGGCCCGTCATTATGGCGCCCGATTGCGTCGGACCGGAAGTCGAAGCACTGAAACCGGCGCCCGGCGAAGTGCTGCTGCTGGAAAACCTGCGGTTCCACCCCGAGGAAGAGAAGAACGATCCGGAGTTCGCCAGGAAACTGGCGGCGCTGTGCGATGTCTATGTGAACGACGCGTTCGGCTCCGCGCACCGCGCCCACGCTTCCACCGAGGGCATGATCCGGTTCGTCCCCCAGGCCGCCGCCGGCCTGCTCATGGACAAAGAGTTGAAGTACCTGGGAATGGCCACCACCAACCCGGCGCGCCCGTGTGTCGCGATTCTGGGCGGCGCCAAGGTGTCGGACAAGATCGAGGTCATCGAGAACCTGGGCAAGATCGTGGACAGGCTGCTCATCGGCGGCGCCATGGCTTACACGTTTCTGAAGGCGCAAGGCCTGCCGACGGGCAAGTCGCTGGTGGAAGAAGACAAGGTCGAGCTGGCGGGCAAGCTGCTGGCCGATCTGGGCGACAAGCTCATGCTGCCGGTGGACCACGTGGTGGTTTCGGAGATTGCGGCGGGCGCGGCCAACCAGACGGTCGAGACCATTCCGGAAGGCAAGATCGCAGTGGACATCGGGCCGAAGACCATCGCGAATTTCGCGCAGGTGATCACCGGCGCCAAGACGGTGATCTGGAACGGCCCCATGGGGATCTTCGAGAAGCCGCCATTCGATGCTGGCACGGTGGCGCTGGCCAAGGCCGTAGCCGGTTCCGGTGCGACCTCGGTGGTGGGCGGCGGCGATTCCGAAAAGGCCATCAAAGCCGCCGGCGTGACCGACAAGATTTCGCACGTTTCCACGGGCGGCGGAGCGTCGCTGGAATTCCTGGCGGGGATCAAGCTGCCTGGAGTAGCGGCGCTGGAGCGCTAGCCGCGAATTCTCGGGACGGTGAAGAAATCGGTTGGCCGGCGAAAGCGCCTGCCCGGCGCAAGCGCCTGCGAGCCAAGGTGGACAGACGCTTCCGTCTGTCAATGCGGTGATGGTAGTGCGGTGCGGCCGAAGTTTTGCCTGTTTTGTGGGGCGGGCAATCCTGCCCGCAGCCGCCTTTAGGCGGCTTTTTCGCGTCGTGCTCAACTCTATCAAAGCCGGAGTCGCCGGCTGAAAGCCGGCTGCAGCCACGATTGGCTGCCCCACAGCCAAGTGCATGCTCGTTACGCTGCCTGCCGCAGACCGCTGGTGGTCTATTTCACGGACCCGAGAGCGGGGACTGACGGATGCAGGACTACCGCTTGCCGCCGGTTCGTTGTGACGGGCCGTTCAGGACGTGGTGGAACACGTAGGAGCTCTGAACCGGGATGCCCTGCTTGAAGGCCACCTTCACCACCACCTGGAAATACCGGGGGATTTCGCCGGATGGAGTGCGCAAGCGCCGCACCAACTCTCTCGCCCGCAAGGGTTCCGTGAGCCACTCGGCGGCGGCCAGAGTGTCCGACGAGCCATTTCCGGCGATCACCAGCAGCTCGCCGACTCCGGAGAGACCCGGGGTGCGGCTGATGAGCGCGTGGGTCTCGCCTTCGGATGGTTTTTCGGGAACCAGACGATCCTGCAGAAACACCGGTTCTCCGGGCTGCGGCTTCTGGTTGCGAATCCCCGCCGCCTCGATCACGATGTCCTGGGCCAGCGCGGCGGCCTGCAATTGAAGATTGAATTTCGGCGGGCCTACGAACACCACGTCGTCATCCACCACCTGCTCCCAGGATAGGATGTTGCTGCGTGTCAGCAGCACGTCGCGCTTGCGCGTTGAGAGGAGTCCCGACAGCAAGAAGGCCGCGCTGGCTTCCCCCGCGCCGGTATACGCGTAGGACGCGAAGATCCCCTTGCCTCCCAGCGCCTTGCGGGCGGCTACGAAGCGCTCCGATTGCTCGATCTCCTGCCAATCGTTGACCTTGGGGTCGCGGAAGAGGCCGAAATCCGGGAACCGGACAAACATGGGAGTGCCCAGACATACCATCAAGGGCCGGGGGCTTTGCAGAAAAGGCCCCCACAAGCTTTCCAACTCGGGAGTCCACCGCTCGGCCACCACCTCCGCCTCACGGTGCAAGCGGAGGATCCCGAAGGTGGAAGCCACGGCCCAGATCAGCGCGACGGCCAACGCCGTACTCAATAGCACAATCGTGCGTCGCGGATTCCACGGCGGTCCCTGCGCGTGTTCCTGCGCGACGACCGGTTCGAAATTGAGCTTGAAGGCGCCTTTCGGCATGCTCACCCGGACGGCGTCGCCAGCCGCCTCGGTCTGGTAGTACGCCTCCAACTTCTGCCGCAACCGGCCGGCTTGGAGCCGGACAATCGAGTCGTGCTTGGGATCGTAGGTGGGGGGCTTCCCGAAGGCTTCGAGGCCGATGGTGTACTCCTTCAGCCGATCAGCCTCTCCCGAAATGGATTTCTCGGAAAGATATTGAAGCAGGCGCCGGTGAACATCAGAGGTTTCGAACGTCTTGCTCCGGATCAGGCGGCCTACTTGCGCGCGAATGTCCTCTGCCGCAACGTCCATCAAATGCTAATGTTAACACCGTTACCTACCGCGTTACTCACCGCCACACCAACACCAAGTTATCCCCTTGTCCCTATCGCCCGGGGGGAATTCATTGTACGCTTTAGCGAACGCTTCCTCTTGGGGTTGACTCGTGCGCCTTTTTGGGGCGCGCCATGAGATGGTATGTCCCGGCACTACCGATTGCCACCGTCGCGGCGGCTGTTGGGGCGATGCTGCGAAGGATCGCCGCGCAGCCGTTGCTGCAACGGACACGCTGCGGCAGGGAGAGAAACCGGGCCAGTGAATATCGGCGAATTGCCGCAACGGGTTTGATGGAGGTCTTATGTCGCGATGGGGTTTAGCGGTTCTGCTAGCCTGCGCCGGCGCTCTGCAGGCACAGGAATACCGGTCCACGCTGACCGGACGCATCACCGATCCGGCCGGGTTGGGGATGCCGGGCACCAAGGTGACGGCGACGAAGATCGACACGAACGAACATTTCTCGACGGTATCGGGAGCGGAAGGGTTGTATACGATACCGCAATTGCTGCCGGGCGAGTACGCGATCGCCGTGGAAGCGACGGGCTTTAAGAAATATGTCCAGTCCGGGATTGTGCTGGCCAGCACGTCCCGCGTGGGCGTGGACATTCAACTGGTTTTGGGCGACGCTTCGGAGAGTGTCACGGTAACCAGCGACGCACCGCCGTTGCAGACGGTCTCGGCGTCGGCGGGGCAGGCGATCACCATGAAGGAGGTAGAAAACCTGCCCATCAACGGGCGGGCCCCGATGGACCTGGCGGCGATGGCCTACGGGGTGGTGAATACCGGTGTCCGGGACCAGAACCGTCCCTATGAGAACGGCGGGTTTTCCAACCTCGCGATGGGCGGCGCCGGCAACGGAAACAACGAGGTGCTGACCAACGGCGTGCCCATCACGGGCACCGTCGGGATCACCGCCCGGCGGGCGGGTTTCAGCCCACCCGTGGATGGCGTGGCGGAAGTCAAGGTGGACGTGCTCAACGTGGACGCGTCCTTCGGCGGCGCGGGCGGGGGCACGGTGCAGATCATCACCAAGAGCGGGACCAACGGACTGCACGGAGCGGTTTCGGAATTCAACCAGCGGCGGAGCCTGAATGCGACACCGTTCTTCACCAATATGGCCGGCGGGAAAAAGACCGACTTCAAGCAGAACCAGTGGGGCACCAGCGTGGGCGGTCCGCTGTGGGTGCCCAAGGTGTTCGACGGACGCAACAAGGTGTTCTGGTTCTTCAACTACGAAGGGCACAAGAACAGCGAGCCGCTGCCCACCTATACGACGGTTCCGACGGCAAAAGAGCGGACGGGGGATTTCTCCCAACTGCTGGCACTGGGATCGACCTATCAACTGTACGATCCTTTTTCCGCCACGCTCGCGGGCAGCGTAGTGAAGCGCACGCCGTACGTGGGCAACCTCATTCCAACCAGCCGCCTGAACCCGGTGGCACAGAAGTACCTGACCTACATACCCAACCCGAACTTCGACTACGGCACCAAAGACTACACCAGCAACTACTTCAGCCCGCTGACCACCAATAACTCCTACTACGCGTTTTCGGGGAGGCTGGATTTCGATCTGAGCAGCCGGAACCGGCTGAGCGCCAACATCCAGAACAGTTTCTGGAGCCAGAACTCCGGCATTCTGTTCGACAATATCGCCCGCGGCGAGATCGGCTCGCGGGCCATCTGGGGAGGAATGCTGGACGACGTCCACACCTTTTCGCCGACCCTGGTGGCCAATCTTCGTTTCGGTTTCAGCCGCTACCGGGCGTATTACGACCAGAGCAGCATCGGGTTCGACTCGACCACGCTGGGATTCCCCGGCTACATCGCAGGTAACGCCACCAAGCAACTGATGCCGGTCTTTACCATGAACGACGGGTTCCTGACGTCGAACCCCAGTACGAGCATGCACTACTCCGATCAGCCCTACAACATCTACCAGGTGTTCGGAAGCGTGACGAAGATCGTTGGGGAGCACGCGCTGAAGTTCGGCGGCGAGCATCGGGTGATGGACTTCACGAACCTGAGCTGGAGCGCGTCGACGGGTTCCTACACGTTTGACAACGGATCGTGGATCAAGGCGGACAATTCGTCTTCGAGCTCACCGGGGCTGGGCGGGAGTCTGGCGCAATTCCTGCTGGGGTTGCCGACCAGCGGAGCTTACACCATCAACGCGCCCAGCAAGAACGATTCTCTCTACGAAGTGGCATTTGTGCAGGACGACTGGCACGCGCGTCCCAACCTGACCTTCAACTTCGGCCTGCGCTGGGAATACAACGGGCCGACCACCGAGCGGTGGAACCGGCTGTCGAACGGCTTTAGCGCGGGGGCGGTGAACGGGATGACGAACCAGGCCAATACGAACTACGCGGCGTTGTATCCCACCATTGCGGCCAAGAATCCGCTGCTCAATTCGAGTATCAACGCCATCGGAGGGCTGACCTTCGCGGACGCCAGCCACCGGGCGCCCACGACCATGTCCAAGAAAGAATTCAGTCCGAGATTCGGAGTGAGCTGGTCGCCGGCGGCGCTGAAGGGGAAGACCGTGGCGCGGGTGGGCGCGGGGCTGTTCGATTCGGTCTACGGCCCCATCGTGCCGCAGCAGCCGGGGTTCAGCAATACGACCACGCTGGTGGCGACCAACGACAGCTACCTGACCCCGGCGATGAGCCTGAGCAATCCGTTCCCGGCCGGGATCTCCCTGCCGCCGGGAGGTGCCAACGGGATCAACACTTACCTGGGCCAGGGGATCACGTTCCTGAATCCCAACACGCTGCGCCAGTACAACGTCCGCTGGACCTTCGACTTGCAGCAGGAGTTGAGCAAGAACACCACGCTCGAGTTGGGATATATCGGCAACCACGGCATTCACCTGACCAACAACTTCAGCTTCGGGGCGCTGCCGGTGAAATACCTGAGCACGTCGCCGGCGCGGGATGCGTCGCAGGTGGCGAATGCGTCGGCGTTATCGGCGACGGTGACCAATCCAATGGCGGGGCTGCTGCCGGGAACGTCGTTAAGCGGCTCGACCATATCGGTTTCGAACCTGCTGCGGCCGTTCCCGGAGTTCGCCAGCGTGACGGAGAACAATATGAACAGCGGCGGAAGCTATTTCCACCAGGTGAGCCTCCGCCTTTCGCGGCGCCTGTCGCACGGATTCCTGTTGAGCTTCGACTACAGCCATTCGCGGCTGATGGAAGCCAACAGCTACCTGAACCCGGGCGAAATGAAGCTGGAGAAGCACGTCTCGGCGGACGACCGGCCCGAGAACTGGGGCATCAGCGTGCTCTACCAGCTTCCGTTTGGGCGCGGCAAGCGCTTCCTGGGCAGCTCCAAGGGAGTGGTGAACAAGATTGTGGGGGACTGGGCGGTCTCGTCGTTGTACAACTACCACAGCGGGGCGCCGGTGAACTGGACCGCGGACCTGATCTACTATGGCGGGTCGCTGAATTGGAACGCGCACAACGCCAGCAAGACGTTCGACACCACGGAATTCAACACCAACTCGAGCCAGCAGTTCACCAACCACTACCGGACGTTCTCGACCTACTTCAGCAACCTACGGGTGGATGCCACCAACAACGTGAACCTGTCGGCGACCAAGAACTTCGCGCTTCTGGAGAACGTGCGATTGCAGTTCCGCGGCGATGCCTTCAACCTGTGCAACCATCCTCTGTTCGCCGCGCCGACCATCGGCGTGACGAGCGGATCGTTCGGGCAGATTTCGAGCACCACCAACGCGCCGCGCGTGATTCAGATGGGGTTGAGGCTAACGTTTTGAAACTGGAAGTCTGGAATTCTGCAAGCCCGATCCGCACGTCGGGCTTGATCGCGGATAATGGCGGCGTGGGCCGCCGGGAAGTCGGGCAGCTCGCGGGCTCGGGTAGCTTGCGTCCTGCCTTGCCGGAAACGTCAAACGGAGGTTCGAGGAGTTGTCTATGACCAGGTTCGTCGCGATTCTCGCGTTGTTCTTTTCCGCCGCGCTATTCGCTCAGGAATTCCGCGGCTCCATCAGCGGCGTTGTCACCGACGCCACCAGCGCCGCCATCCCCGGGGCCAAGCTGACCGTCACGGAAACCCACACGGGCACCAGAATACCCACGGTTTCCGATTCCACCGGTCGATATGTGGCTCCGTTTCTACTGCCGGGCGACTACGACATCGCCGTGCAGGCGCAGGGTTTTAGAGCCTTCCTTCGCAAGGGAGTACACGTGGGGGCCGACGACCATCCGGTCATCGACGTGAGGCTTGAGGTGGGCGACGTGGCCACTTCGGTGGAAGTGACCGCCGACGCGCCGCTCCTCAACACCGACAACGCCTCCCTGGGCCAGTCCATTACCACCAAGGAAGTTGAAGAGCTGCCCATCAACGGCCGAACGCCCATGGTGGCGGCGGCGTTGTCCCTGGGCGTCATTGGTTATGCCCAGCCCACTCTGATCCATCCCTTCGATGCCGGCGCCGCGGCCGGGTGGAGCGTGGGTGGCACCTACACACAGATGAGCGAGTTGCTGCTGAACGGTTCCCCGAACGCCACCTGGGACGGGCGCCTGGCTTACAGCCCGCCGCAGGACGCCGTGCAGGAAGTGCGCGTCAAGGCCTCCGATACCGACGCGGCTTTCGGCCATACCGCCGGCGGAACGCTGAATCAGGTCACGAAAGGCGGCACCAACGCCTTCCATGGTTCGGCGTGGGAATTCAACCAGCCCAATACGCTCACGGCCAACGATTTCTTCCTCAACCAGGCGGGCAAGCCGCGCCCCGTCACCCACCTCAATCAGTACGGCCTGACCGCGGGTGGCCCGATTTTCGTTCCCAAGGTCGTCGACACCCGCAACAAGCTGTTCTGGTTCTTCGCATTTGAGGGCATGAAGGACGCGCAGCCCAACCCCTACACCACCACGGTTCCGACGGCCGCCGAGCGGACGGGCGACTTCTCCCAGATCCAGAGCGCCGACGGCACCCTCCTTTATGATCCTTACAGTGCCAAGGTCAGCGGCAGCACGATTACCAGGACGGCTTTCCCCGGCAACAAGATTCCGCAGGTGGCGCCGTACGTCAACCCCGTTGCGCAATCGCTGCTGAAGTACTTCCCGTCGCCTAACGTCCCGGCGGCCAAGGCGGATGGCCTCAACAATTTCACGGTGGCGCCCAACACCCCGGACAACTTCAGCAACGAGCTGGGCCGCATCGACTACAACATGAGCGACCGGAGCCGTGTGTTCTTCGATATCCGGCACACGAGCTACGACCAGACCAAGAACAATTACTTCGACAATGTCTCGACGGGTTCCACTCTGTTCCGCACCAACTGGGGTTCATCGCTCGACGAGGTGTACTCCTTTGGCCCCACCAAGATCCTCGATGTGCGCGTGAACTTTACGCGGCTCAACGAGTTCCACGACCTGCCGGGCACGGGGTTCGACCCCGGATCGTTGGGCTTCCCGTCGTATGTCGCCGCCAACTCGCAGTATCTGCAATTCCCGGTAATAGCGTTCGCAACCAGTTCCTTCCAGAAGCTGGGCAATACCGGGACCGGCGCCGACAGGCTGCCGTCCCAGTCCTTCCAGGCATTCCCCACCTTCATCGTCATCAAGGGCGACCACAGCCTGAAGTTTGGCGGCGATATCCGCCAGTACCGGCTGAACACCTTTACGGCGAACAACTCCACCGGCACATTTTCCGTCAGCTCCAACAACTGGGTGAAGGCGTCGAACAGTGCGTCCTCCACCGTGGCGTTCGGACAGGACCTGGCGGAGTTCCTGATGGGCCTGCCTACCAGCGGCAGCTACGATATCAACACGTATGCATCCTGGTATTCGTACTACGCGGCCGGGTTCGTGCAAGACGATTGGAGAGTGAAGCGCAACCTCACCATCAACCTGGGCGTGCGCTTCGATCACGACGGTGTGTATAACGAAGTGTACGGCCGTACAGTAAACGGCTTCGACACGGCTTCGAGCAATCCCCTGGCCGCTAGCGCTCAGGCCGCTTATGCCAAGAACCCCATCGCGCAGTTGCCGGCCAGTGCGTTCAGCGTTCTCGGGGGATTGACTTTCCCCGGGGCCGGCCAGACCGCGGTCTATAAGAACAACTCTCACCTGGTAAGCCCGCGCGCGGGATTCGCCTGGACTCCCGACATCTTGCACGGAAGGACGGTGGTTCGCGGCGGTTTCGGCATGTTTGTTTCCCCGGTAGTGATTTCCAGCATGGACGTCAATGGCAAGTATTCGACCAGCCCCAACACCAATCAGGAGGGTTTTAGCCAGACGACCACGATGACGGTCACGAACGACAACTATGCGACGCCGGCCACTACGCTGTCCAACCCGTTTCCCAGCGGGTTTCTCCCGGCCACGGGGTCTAAACTGGGTTTGCTGACGTTCGCCGGGCAGGGCGTCACCTTCATGAACCCGGTGGCCAAAAACCCCTACTCACTGCGGTGGAACATCGGTATCCAGCAGAGCATTACCAACGACCTGATGCTGGAAATGGTGTACATCGGCAACCACTCCGTCCACCTGCCGATCGACTTCACGCAGCTCAATGGCATTCCGCGCCAGTTCCTGAGCACGCTGGGCACCCGCGATACCAACCAGAGTTATATGGCCGGCAGCACGCCGAACCCATTCTACGGGTTGTCTTCCAGCGTCGGCACCGCCACCAATACGACTCCGGCGCAGATTTTGGCCCGCTACCCCGAGTTCCCCGTGGGCGACAACGCCACCGGGTGGCAGGGAAGCGGCGGCGTTCTCGAACAGAATCTCAATGTCGGCGCTTCCTTCTTCGACAGCCTCAATTTGAGACTGCAGAAGCGGTTTTCGCACGGCATCTCGGCCACGTTCAACTACATCCATTCCCGGCTCATCGAGGAGACGACGTGGCTGAACGATTCGGATCCGGCGCCGGAAAAGCGGATCTCGGCCATCGACCACCCCAACCGCTTCGTGACGTACATCAGCTACGACCTTCCCATCGGCAAGGGCCGCATGCTGGACCTTCATGCACGCCTGGCGAACTCTCTGATCGGTGGATGGGCGCTCAACAGCGTGTACACCTACCAGACCGGCGCGCCCATCAACTGGAACAATGGCAGCACCACCAGCCCGGGCGACTACGTCTACTTCGGCTCACCGCTGGTGCTCAACAACCGCATGGCCGACCCCGGCTCGACGTCCTTCAACGTCGGCGCCTTCGACACCAAGTCGGGCGACGCGCTCCAATACCACATACGCACCTTCCCCACGATGATCTCCGCCCTGCGCCAGGACGGCATCAACCAGTGGGATCCATCCCTGCTGAAGCGTTTCCAATTCACGGAGAAGTCGTACTTCCAGCTTCGGCTCGAGTTCTTTAACGCGCTCAACCACCCGGTCTTCCCGGCGCCCAACACCACGGCCACCAACGCGCTATTCGGCACCATTTCGGGCGCCCAGGCCAACCGCGCGAGGAGTATACAGTTAGGCGGGCGGCTGGTCTGGTAAGGCCAAGAACCGGAGATCGTTACCGGCCACGTTCGGCCAGGTTACCGCTTCGAAATTGAGGCCGAATGCGGCTAGTAATCGCCGGGTTCCGGCGAGGGGGCGGACAAGCGTAGATTGCCCGCCCCCTTTGGCGAGCAGGGGGGACCTGCTGTTCAGAACGCCGGATTCGGGACCACCCGCCAGCGGGGCAAAGTCCGAGACGGGGACGTTACTGCCAAGTGACTTTTGATGGGGCGGCCAGTTTCCAGGAAACGCCGTTCCACAGCGGTTATCGAAAGGGTTCCATAATTGGGTGAGGCGCAGCCCGATGGTGATTGTGCCGCCCTCGGCGGTGGAAACCATGGGACTCGGCAGAATGCTGTTGAAACCGGAGTAAGGGCATGAAACGCTTGCTTGCAATCTGCGGGGCTCTCGCGTTGGGTGCGGCTACCTCCGCGCCGGAGCCCCTTCTGATGGGCTATCTGGGCGGCTCGGGCACGGACGACTGCGACGGCATCACGCTCGATCGCGCCGGCGATATTTACCTCGGCTGCCATTCCGACTC
>Ga0182021_10000723_pt1 | contig 36456 bp, 30 predicted proteins | sample 612E3MmetaG_FD_120493 | JGI IMG/M metagenome (GOLD analysis project Ga0182021, IMG submission 120493) | Permafrost microbial communities from Stordalen Mire, Sweden - 612E3M metaG (Illumina Assembly) | ecosystem: Environmental > Terrestrial > Soil > Wetlands > Permafrost | place: Sweden...
AGATCCAACAGAACGTAACTCGGCGATTCACGGTCATCATCCACGTTCGGTTTGTAAGCCAGACCCAGCACCAACATGCGGCTTCCTTTCATGGGTTTCCGCAATTCATTGAGGGCTTCAGCCGTTCGATTCACCACATGCGCTGGCATGGCGGTGTTGATTTCGCCCGCCAGCTCGATGAAACGGGTGTGCTGGCCGTATTCGCGGGCCTTCCAGGTGAGATAAAATGGGTCAATAGGAATGCAATGCCCGCCCAAACCGGGTCCGGGATAGAAGGCCATGAAGCCGAACGGTTTTGTCTTTGCCGCCTGGATGACTTCCCAAACATCAATTCCCATCGCTCCGTAAACAAGCTTCAGTTCGTTGACCAGCGCAATGTTCACACTGCGAAAAATATTTTCGAGCAGCTTCGCGGCCTCGGCCGCCCGACAGGAAGAGACCGGCACAATGGTTTTGATGGCGCGGCCATAAAGCGCTTTGGCGCGTTCCAAACAAGCCGGCGTGTAACCGCCGATCACCTTGGGAATAATTTCGACCTTGCTCTGCGCATTTCCCGGATCTTCCCGTTCCGGCGAAAAGGCCAGATGAAAGTCCGTTCCGGCTTTCAGCTTCGACCCGGCTTCAAGCACTTCACGCAAATCCTCGTCCGTGGTGCCCGGATAGGTCGTGGACTCCAGGACCACCAGTGTGCCCTTCTGCAAGTGCGGCGCGATGGACAAGCCAGTGTCAATGATATAGGAAATGTCCGGTTCACGATTCTTGTTCAGCGGCGTTGGCACACAAATGATCACCGCCTCCACTTCCCGGATGCGTTCAAAGTCCGTGGTGGCGGTAAAACCGCCGGCCTTCACCGCCTCGGCAATGGCGGATGATTCGATGTGTTTGATGTAACTCTTTCCCTGGTTGAGGGAGGCGACCTTTGCCGGATCAATGTCCAGTCCCAAAACACTGACGCCCGAGCGGGTGAATTGGAGTGACAAGGGCAGACCGACGTAACCCAAACCGACGATGGCTATTTTCATAGATGTTGTTTGTTTTAATTACTGTTATGCGTGAAAAAAACTCCTGATTTCGCAGCAGCCGAGGTAACGAGGCTCTGCTTATCTCGGGTTTCGGACTTCGGCTTTAGATGGAGCCTCCTTACGTCGGCTGCTACTTTTTCAGGGGTGAAACGCCTGACTTGGTTGCGCTTCGGCCAACAGCTCCTTCTTGGTTCATTTCCGCTTTCTGCTTTCTGGTTTACCGTTATGATGCCGGCCAGAAGAAGAATTTGGCATAAATACAGGCAATGCCTTCACTCATGACTTCCCGCACGCCCTCGCTGAAACGCCACCAATGACTCGCATCGTAATCCGGGTTGGGGACGGAGATGATACCCACCTCGACGCCTGGCCCCAGCGCTTCCTGAAAGAGCAGCCAGGTGCGTCGTGCGTGGACATCTTCCGTCACAACGTTGATGCCATGCACAGACATATTGTGCTCGCGAAACCAGTCCCGCAAAGCGATTGCCGAGCTATAGGTTCGATCTCGACTCATCACGCGTGATGGAACCATTTGCACGGATTCATCTGCTACTCCGGCCTTGCGTAAAAGGCCAGCGCCGACGCTGGCTGACGTGTTGTAATCATTGATGTAGCCCCCGCTTCCATTCACGGGACCGCCGGTGGTAAAGATGCGCTGGTAGTTACCACTTTTGAACTCTTCCGCGGCGGCACGAGCGGCGTATTGATGCACCCATCCCTCGACAACAAGGATGTTCGTATCCACTCGATGGGTCACGGCGAGAAAAGGATAAATCTCCAAAAATACCAACCAGAACACCATCAGGATGCTTGCCGTGACTATCAACCGGCCCCGCCATGATAGACCCCAACGTTCCTTGCGCTGCAGCATCCCCCAGAATTTCTTTCGCGGCTCCCCGGGCGATGAGTCCTGCGATTGAGACGGAGTGTGGAACGACGTTATCGCGCGTTTCAGCCCGGATGGTGATTTATGAATCATGCGGCCAACAAATCAGAATAAACTCGCCGTGTTATCTCGCCCACCTTTGTCCAGGAATAACGTTCATTCGCATAATCGCAAATCATCTGCCGCTTGATGTCCAAATCCCGATACAGGCTGCTGGCGAAATAAATCCGAATCGCTCTCGCAAGATCGCCCGGATTTTCCCTTTCAAAAACGAACCCGGTTTCGCCTTCGACGATTTCCTCCTTCAAAGCACCCACGTCCGCGGCGATGACGGGCAGGCCGAAGCTGTAACCGAGAAAAAGCACGCCGCTCTGAAAAACATGAGTGTAGGGCAGCACAAGGACGTCGGCCGCTTTGAAATAAAGTTCCGTCTGCTCGTCTGGAATATACTCGATCCGCTGAATTACCCGGTCACCCACGCCGCTTGACGAAATCATCTGTTGGATACGGCTCCAGTAATCCTCGCATCCTTTGAGCCTGCCCGCGATGATCAGGCGATAATCCCCGGACTTCTTTGAAAGTTCGATAAATGCGGCGACCAAATATTCAAGCCCTTTGTAAGGAGCGATATTGCCAAAAAACAGCAGCGTCTTGTCACTCACGCCAATACCGACTTGACGCCGGGCGTCTGCGGGTGTGAGCGCGGTGTTCGGCACCGTGTTGTTGATGCCGAAAGGGATGACCGTCACTTTGCCGGGCGGGACCTCGAACCCCGAAACCAGTTCGGCTTTCATTTTTTCGGTATGAACAAAAACATGGTCGCTTAACTTATACTGAATCTTCAGCGAGAGCCGGTTCAGATAGGAATCGTTGGCGTCCCGGATACCGGCATTCACGTTGTGCGCCGTGAAAACGATCTTTTTGCCGAGCAGCTTGTAATACGCCATCAGCAGCGTGCGATCAAAGAACTCAAATTTATTATTCCACAAGATGTGGAAAATCCTGGGTTGGGCCGTGGCGGCGTAGCTGATCAGGCGGAAATAATATACCAACACCCGCGTTATTTTTTGCAGCAGGCCGGCATTCACGCGCTGGTTCCGCAACTTCAAATAAGTAACCTGTGGATTGCCGTGCAATTCCGGGCTGTCCATCCCGTCGCCGCCGATGAAATCGAAAGACACGCCTTGGAAAATCAATGCGGATGCCAGCCCGAGTGCGTAAGGCTTGTCCCGACCGGCGGTCAGCACCGCAACCTTCGGCCTTTGCGGAAGCGAGACGGAGGAGCCGCTGGGTGGAGTTGCGGGATGTTCTTGAGCGGCAGTCATTATGTTAGAAGGCCGGAATGAAAGAAAAATTCGGCTTAAAACCGCGGAACCAATGTATCTTTTTGCGCTTTCTGCGCCCTATCGCATACCCGATTAACGCGCAAATCCCGCGACAGGTCACCTGTTTTTGTTTTAAAACAAATCGAAATAGGAAAATGGGAAGTTCCTTGCCGATTGAGGAACCGCTATTCAGTTTCGCTTCCGCTTTTGAAATAATCGCCGCCATTGCTGCGCGAGTAGTAAGACGCACCCCCCAAACCAAACAGTCTGGTAGCAGGTATTTCCGGCACTTCTGTCACCTCGAGGTTCCACAAGCCTATCGCGGCTGAGTTATCCAGACCGAAACTAAATGACATCATGGTGGTCGGGGAAGTGGCTATGTCGGTGTGATCAAAGTTTACCGGAACCAAGCCCAGGTCACCAGCCTGTGAAAACTCACCATCAGCAATGATTGTTGCAGGATCCGCATCAAAAGTGTAATTTCCGAGCGTCACGTTGACGGGGCGCCAAAGCGCTAAAGGAAGAATCGTTAAAGACTATCCGTTCGTTTGTCTGCGCTGGATTCCGACTGCGAAAGCGGCCAGCCCAAGGGACATGAGCAGCGTTGTAGTCGGTTCCGGAACCTCAAGGCTAATACTATCAATGTTACCGCTAATGAACCCAGAGTCACTGCCTATATCGTCTCCAACGCTGAACGTTCCGGTCGCGCCGACTCGATTACCGCTGAGGAGTTCTGACAAACCGGGGCCCTGAAACGAAATGGATAGCCATACGTTATTCCAACTACTTTCTCCGCTTCCGGATACACTTATCCCCGTATCCGAGATACTTACATTAACCTGAGTACTTTGTCTAGTACGAGAATCATACTGTAGGAAGATATTCGGAACGCCCACCATGTAAAAATCAATCCGGGGAGCTTGGCTTGGCCCGTTATCCCATGTCGGCGCTTCAGTCAATACATCACCGTAAATCTGTTCACCAACATAGACAGGAAAAAGACTGGGGCTAATCCTTCCGCCTACGCCGCCAATTGTCCCAAAAAAGTATACTTCTGTAACCTGCGCCTGCGCGCTGTTGAAAATCAGCATGACGGCTCCCGCACAAATGATTCCGCCGAATGTCTGACACGCGGCACGAAGGGAGGATTTGAATTTTGTCTTCATTACGATTTGTAACGAGTTGCTAGTTTTCATAACGATTCCTTTCTTGTTAATGTCGGCGGAAAAAGGCTGTAGTCTTTTTGTTTTTGGGAACTCGACCGGAAACAACCAACTGGAAGTGCGACAGAGTTTGTTGGCTTGGAATCCCCCTGCAATTTCCGGGAAAGTTGCGCTGTTCCGACACGTTGACGGTGAACCATTCACAGCATATTCGATTAACTCACAATTTCAATGTTCCGGCAATCCACGTTTATTACTCTTTGCTGGACAAATTAAGTTGCGACAAAAACTCCCCCTTAACTGCGAATCCGTCTTGCGCTCCGACAAAACCTCCCGCGTGCGAGAAAATTTCCAACCTGTCCATTCGAAATTCATGCCTGCCGTGCATCGCCACGCCTCGACGCGACCGCCTCCGAGGCGGGGGCGGGCACGCTCCCCGTTCCAACCGAACCCTTTCGGTCATTTACCCGGACGTGTGTGTTGATCTGGCTCATTACCGCATCGAACACCTCTTCCACGCCAATGGCCGTGGTTGCGCGCGGGTCGTTGACACGCTTGTAAAAAAAATCCACCAGCAACGGCGAGACGATCTTCCGCTGAAGGCCGTATTCATAAATCTCCCACGGACTGGTGCAATTGAACAAGGTGACACAGCGCGTGCCGCTGCCGAGCGCCAGATGCATCGGCAAACTGTCGCCGCTGACCAGGCACCGATGATTTTTTACGTCGCCCAGATGCTCAAGTAGGGTTTCCCGCCGCGGCAAGACGTTGACGACTAAACCTTTTGCTTCGAGTTTTTGTTTCAGTATGTCGTAGTAAGCCCAGTTTTTCATGGGCCAGACCGCGCCGGCTTCCGGTGCGATGGCGACGTCTCCCGACAAGCCGGTTTCCACCGGCTCCGGCATGAGATAGGTTTCGCCGCCAAAGGAAAATCCCAAGCCTTCAAAAATCAGTTCCTGATACGCCCTTCGGTTCTTGAGTTTCAAAATGTCTGCCTTCTCCCGGCCAAAAGTGCTGATCAAGCTCAGGTCGAACCAACCCTTCGAATCCGCCGTGTATCGAATAACGCCTTGCGAATCCAGGTGCGCGCCAAAGAGCTGCCGAAACCGGAGATTCTGCACGAATGCGCTGCTCTCGCGGTCGTCCTCGAGATTGATGACGAGGTCATAATCGGCCTCCGCGACCAGATGACGCTGTTCCCAGGAAACCGAACGAACCTCCCGCTGCAATCCCTGCAACATTGCGGCGTTTTTCGAGGCGGTGATCCAGGTGACCGCGTCATCCAGCCGCCGCAACAACGGCGTCGTCCGGACCACGTCGCCGGTCGCGCCGAGTTTAATGATTAAGATGTTCATATTGGTCCAAATCTGACATGGCAGCCATAATAGAAGAACCAATTTCTTTACTCCCGACCGAATGTGCCAGGAGACGCACAACAAGTTGGGCACCGAGGCCATCCACAAGGTGCCGGCCACATCGGCTCATGCGATCCCGGACCGGCTTGTCAAACAAAAGATGGCGCAGTTCCGTGGCAATTGCGTCCGAAGGGACATCCGCGTGCCACCCGAGACTGCGACTCGTTCCGATTTCGTGGAACTTGGCGGCAATGTCCCGTTGGTTATCCGCCAGGACAAAGACGAGGCTGGGCAAACCCATGAAGGCCAGCTCCAACGAGGTGGTCCCGCCGGCTGAAATGGCAGAATCTGCCCAGGCCATCAGTTCCGGCATGTTGGTAGCGTCCACGACCAAGCGGAGCTTGGGGTGCAGAGTGCGGAGTGCGGAACGAAGTGAGTCGAGATGCGGATTGCTGCCACCGATCACTACAAGCGTTTCCATTTCCAGGTCGTTCAGATGGGCAACGGCTTGAATCACTTTGGCCGTCACGTTGTCGGGGTCGGCTCCGCCGAGAGTGACGAGCACTTTGCGCGCAACGGCTGGAATTTCCCGCTGCCAGTCGTGCCAGTCCAGAAACTCAGGGCGCAACAATGCGAAACGCGGACCCAATAGCAGTTTGGTGCCAGGCTCACGACATTCATAAAAGCTTGAATCAACAGAGAGGTTTTGGTTTAGGACGTAATCGGCGTAATAATGCCCGGCGTGGCCGTAATCGTCCATTAGCAGCAGATAAAGTCCCGCGTTTTTGATCTGCTTCTGCCACGCGGCGCAAAAATGGTAACCGTCCGCTACAACCCACAAAGCTCCATGGGCACGGGCCTGCGCAATCGTCTGCACCGCATCCTCGGCACCGCCTGGGGTGAAACTCCCTTGCACCATTTCCATGCCCCGGTCGCGGAGCCGTTGTTTGAGCGCGGCGGTAGTTTCAGCGTGAACGAATGCAACCCGGCCTTCGGCGTGTTGCCAGGCCTGGGCGAGGGCAAGACACCGCATCACATGGCCCGTCCCCATTCGGGGACTGGCGTCTGCACGGATCAGGCAGGATTTCATATTAAACGCGTAAAACCAACAAATGTAATCGGGCTTGTAATTTCGGCTAAAGGGTGGCTTTGCGGGATTTTTTCCATTCCCTTATAACTTCTAATAAACTCAATACGGCGCGACGCGACGGAGCGTAGGCACAAATGAAAGTACCTCCAGCCGAAAGACCAACAGAGACACAGATGAGCAATTGCAGCATCGGAGCAAAGTCCACCACCCAAGTGCGGGTCAGAAACGTGATGCCCGAGACAACTCCCCATAAAGGCAAATGCGTGAAAAATCGAATCCACAGATCTCGTGTGGTCACAGGCCCCCGCCGGCCGGCAATATAGTAAAGAACGGGCAATATAATCAGGAGACACGAAACGGAATAGGCGATCGCCACACCAACAGGCCCGAAAGGCAGACCCGCCAGAAAAGCCAGGATGGTTACGCAAGAACCAATTATGCTCAGGCGTAAGAAATCTTTACCCCGACCCTGACTCGTAAGCAACCAAGTGGAGACACTGGCAACGGGCGTATAAAGCGCGACCAGCGTGAAGCCGGCAAAAATCGGAGCCGCCTTTTCCCACTTTGGCCCCAATACCACGAGAGTCAATGGATGGGCAATCGCCAGCAGCAAGCCGGCGAACAGGAAGCTTGCCACGGCAATGACTTCATAGGCCTGAAGAACCACCCAACGATAGCGCTCTGGCTGGGTCTGCAGCCGTGACAGCATTGGCACAAAAACGGATTCGATGGGGCTGATTAATTGCTGGACGGGTCTCGCGAGCAACGCCCCTGCCCTGGAATAGAGGCCGAGCGGCTCGGCCCCATAAACCCTTCCTATCAAAAGCCCATCCGAGCCGCGGACAAGCGACCATAGAAAACTGCTCACGGTCAGGTTGGCGCCGAAGTGCAGCAGGGACCGCGTCCCGCTGCGCCGTTTGGGCAACTGAGGCCGCCAGCGCGAAGCAAACCAAGTCAACACAACTGCAGCCACCGACGTGGACAATTGCATCCCCACCAGGGACCAATAGCCGCACTTCAGCGAGGCCATTCCGATGCCGGCCAGGATGCCGAATACCGCTGAACCGATTTCGATCAGGGCGATGACTTTGAAGCGCATCTGGCGTTTGAGCAGAGCCTGGTGCTGAACCGTCGAACTGGCCAATAAAAAAGTGATGGAAAGGGCCAAAGTGACATCAACCAGCCGCGGCTCCCGGTAAAACCACGCGACCGCAGGTGCGACGACCGCCAGAAGCAGGCTTATTGATCCACCCAGAACAACATTTGTCCAAAAAAGGTTGGAGACTTGTGCGTGTGTAATCCCTTCGCGCTGCACCGTGGCTGTGGAAAGGCCGGCATCATTGAAGATTCGCAAGAAACCCGTAATGGTTGTCACCATCGCCACGAGGCCAAAATCCTGTGGCGAAAGCATGCGCGCCAAGGCCATGATGGAAACCAGGTTGATTATGAACTGAATGCCTTGCGACGTCCCAGTAACGAATCCGCTCGAAACCGTCCGATGCTTTAAGTTCGCCAGCAGATGGTCGGTCGTAAAATGCTGATCGTTGACGTCTTCCTTTCGAGGCGAATCGTTGACGATCGGCAATGCCTCACGGGAAATGGCCTTGCCCGTATTGGGGTCAATGATCGGAGTTTTGCCCATATTGCAGTTGTCGGTAAATATTTGGATAGGTCGAAGGGCGGGTTATTTGGTCTGCGCCGCCAGGGTTTTGAAATATCATTAAAACTAAGTAAACGACGAAAACATCCGCTGCTTGTATGTTCAAGCTCGGCCTAACACTCGAACCAACCGCCTATACAAACGGAATATGCATCCTTGGATTTGCGACTTAACAGGTAATCCAGCCGGCCGGCATTTTTTTGGCCGATCAAGTTCAATAGAACTGATTTGATCATATTTTGCAAAAAACACCTGGACTTAAATCCAGCCTGAAAACGTGGAGTTTGTCAACCAGCTGCTTGCAAGTTGGCCGCAGGAAAAGCGATTCCCCGTCTAACCTGCGCTTCGCGGATTTCAGGCAGCTTTTGTAACAGGGCCATCATCTCAGCCAGTTCCAGCCGGCGGGTGTTATGCGAAGTGTAGTCTTCCGCATTGGCGATTTGCGGCATCCCCTCAGAAAAGTAGATCGCGTAGTTTAGATCCCGGTTGTCGGTCGGGACGCGGTAGTAACCGCCCAAATCTTGCGCCCGGGCTTTCTCTTCGCGTGTCAGCAGGGTTTCATAGAGCTTCTCGCCGTGGCGTGTTCCTATGACTTCGACGGGGTTCGTAGCTCGCAAAACCTGGCTAACTGCTCGCGCGAGTGTGGCAATCGTGCAGGCTGGGGCCTTCTGTACAAAGAGGTCGCCTGGTTTCGCGTTCTCAAACGCGTAGAGAACCAGATCCACCGCGTCATCCAGTGTCATCATAAACCGGGTCATGTCAGGGTCGGTGACCGTGAGGGCCCGGCCAGCCTCGATTTGTTCGATGAACAGGGGAATCACTGATGCGCGAGAAGCCATGACGTTTCCGTAACGTGTCGCGCAGAAGACCAGTCCCCGATCCGCGGCCACTCTCGATCGTGCCGCCATGATTTTTTCCATCATCGCCTTGGAAATGCCCATCGCATTGATTGGATATGCCGCTTTGTCGGTGCTCAGGACGATGACCCGTTTGACCCGGTTGTCCAAAGCCGCCTGCAAGACGTTATCCGCGCCGATCGCGTTGGTTCTGATGGCCTCCATCGGGTAAAATTCGCAGGAGGGCACTTGTTTGAGTGCAGCGGCATGGAAAACAAGATCCACGCCGTCCATCGCTTCTTGCACGCTGTCGAGATTGCGCACGTCGCCAATGTAAAACCGGAGTTTGTTGCTGCGATACTGGTGTCGCATGTCGTCCTGTTTCTTCTCGTCGCGGCTGAAAATACGGATCTGGCCAACGTCGGTGTTCAAAAAACGGCGCAGGATGGCATTGCCAAAGCTTCCGGTGCCGCCGGTTATGAGTAGGGTTTTGTTCTTAAACATATTTGTAATGATTATTGTCTATTTCTGCTTGTTGCTGTTGATGTTTTCAATTGGCACCAAAAACGACCGGGAAACGCTGGTTATTAAAGCGACATTTTTGTAGCGATTAAATCGCCCGAAATCTAGCTGCTCCTCTGCCTCCTTGCGCTTTCAAGTTGCATCGCAGCCTTTTCAATGGCCTCACGATTCAGGCGGGCCTCTGGAGGATACAAGCTGCGTTCATGCGCTAAAATTTCTTCCACACTTCCTCTTAACTTAAGCGGACGCGCCGGATTACCTGCTACGACACAGTATGGGGGCACTGGCTTTGTTACTACAGCGCCGGCTCCTATGACCGCACCGCGGCCGACCTTTACCCCTTTCAGGATAACCGCACGCACTCCCACCCAAATGTCATCCTCCAAGATTACATCCCTGTCGTCAGATGGTAGATTTTCATCATCGCGATAGTCATACATGAACCTTCCGGCGAGCTGAGTATTATGATCGCCGCTCAGGATAATGACCTCTGGCGCCATTAATACCTTGTTGCCAATTACGATCCGGCTGTTAACGGCCCATAGAATCGAGCGAGTGCCTATATGGACGTCGTTACCCAGGAATATCGTGGACCATGTATAACTGCCGCTCATTGAGACGATGACTCTCTCGCCACAAGCGCCAAATTTGCGCCGGACATGGTGGTGCCAAAGCCGCCGTTGAAGCCCAGGCATCGGCATTAATTTAAAGAGGTTCATCATAAAATCACAGCTATTTCCAACTATCAAGGTCACGCATCTGCTTGCGGCCGCAATTCTTTATGACTTATGCCACACGGTGCGGTTTATGTAATCAACGTAGCTCATGACGATGCGGACGACTTTTTTCGAGACGTTCGTCACGTCGTAATCCGCGACGGTGCGGAAGGATTTGTCGGAATCACTCCACTGCGTGGTCACCGTCTTGATCGCGTCAAGGACCGCGGAGCGGCGCAGCCCGGACATGATCAGCGTGCCTTCGTCCATGCCCTCGGGACGCTCATGCGCCTGCCGGATCATGATCGCCGGGAAATTTAGAATCGAGGACTCTTCAGAAATAGTGCCGCTGTCGGAGATGACACAAAAGGCGTCCAATTGGAGTTTGACGTAATCAACAAAGCCCAATGGCTTGAGAAATTCGATGCGCGCGTCCAGTTTGCGGCCGCCCGCCTCGAGCTTTTTTCGCGTCCGTGGATGGGTTGAAACGATGATGCGCCGGTTGTATTCCTCCGCGATGCCAACCAGACTGTCCAGCAGGTCGTTGAAGTTTTCGGGAGAGTCCACATTCTCTTCGCGATGAGTGCTCACCACAAAGTAATCGCGGCTTTTGAGTCCAAGCCGCGACAGGACGTCCGACGCGTCAATCTTCGGGCGATAATGATTCAGAATTTCCTTCATCGGTGAACCGATCTTGATCACCGTTTCCGGGCGCAAGCCCTCGGCCAGAAGGTAACGGCGGGCGTGCTCGGTGAGCGGCATGTTAATATCGCTCAGATGGTCCACGATCTTCCGGTTGATTTCCTCGGGCACCCTTTGGTCAAAACAGCGGTTGCCGGCCTCGAAATGGAAAATCGGGATTTTTCGCCGCTTCGCCGGGATGACCGCCAGGCAACTGTTGGTGTCCCCGTAAAGCAGCACCGCATCGGGTTGTTCAGCCTTGAGAACTGCATCAACCTTGGCAATTACCAAACCAATCGTCTCAGCCGCGGTTTCACCCGCGGCGTTGAGAAAATGGTCCGGGCGCCGGATTTGCAAATCGGAGAAAAATATCTCGTTCAACTCGTAGTCATAATTCTGCCCGGTGTGGACGATAACGAGCTTGTGGAACCGTTCAATCTCACAAAGGATGCGGCTTAGTTTGATGATTTCCGGCCTCGTGCCGACAATTGCCATTATTTTCATTTGTTTTTAATGAGTTTTTACCAATGCCTCTTTCAGGGTTTCCGAAACGTAACGGACCTGTTCTTCAGTGAGGCCTACCCACGTGGGCAGACAGATTCCGCGCTTGAAGCAGGCCACCGAATTTTCAAATCCTTCGTCGCCATAGCCAAGGTGCTTGTAGCAGGGTTGCCGATGCAGGGGATAAAACATTGAACGGGGTTCGATGCCGCGCTCCTTCATATAGGCCATCACCGCGTCCGCGTCCGGCACAAACACCACCACCCGGAACGGGATGTAGCTGAAATCATTCCTCATCACGAGGTATTCGACGGCATCGCCCAAATACTTGTGATAGCGGGCGTCAATCTCCTGTTTCCGCACAGTGATATGCTGCAGCTTGGACAACTGGGACAGCCCCAGACAGGCAAGAATGTTGTTCATGCGGAAATTGAACCCAAGCTCCTGATGAACGAATGTCCCGCTGGACTTGCGTCCCTGGTTGCGTAGATAGAGCATTCGTTCATAAACATTTTTGTCAGGTGTCACCACGAAGCCGCCCTCCGCCGTCGTGATCGTCTTGTCCGCGTAAAAAGAGAACGTGCCGGCCGCTCCAAACGTGCCGCAGTGAGCGTGTGAGTTCTTGACGCCCAATGCCTGTGCCGCATCCTCGATGAGCAGGAGGCCGTGCCTGGCACAGTAATCCCGAATCTGCTCGATGTTGCTGCACGCGGTGCCGAACAAATGGCACGCCATCAACGCCTTGGTGCGCGGTGTCAGCTTGATGCGATCCAGGTCAAGCGTGAGGTCGTTGTGGCCTTTGATGTCCGCGAAACGGGGTGTCGCTCCCGCCATGCAAACCGAGTTGGCCGAGGCGATGAACGTGATGTCCTGGACTATCACCTCGTCCCCTGGGCCGATACCGAGCGCCTTCAGCGCAAGGTAGAGCGCCAGCGTTCCGTTGCAGGCAAGGCAGCCGTGCGGCGCACCGATGATTTTCAGGAGTTGATCCTGGAATTCCTGCGCAAACCGCCCTTCCGCGATGTAACGCTCCTCAAAAGCGCGGCGCAAATATTCGTAATCGCTCATATCCACGTATGAGCGAAATTGGGGAATGGTTTCCATTATTGTCGGTTTTGTTTTCGTGTTGGTTGTGCTTTATTTAGGAGACTCCGGGCTTCGCCAAAGCTCCAATCCCCTCACCCTTGGAGGGAGCGCGGAGGCGATCATAAAACTCCCAATCATCAGCCAGTGCCGCAATCATCTCTTTCCAACCCGGGACCGTGATTCCGGTTGCCTCGATGAATTTTTGCGATTGCAGGGTGCGGTCACAACGGAACGTCTCGTCCGGCATGATTTCGACATCGAGCTGGAACGCCTCCCGCAGTTGGAGGAGCAGATCGTATTTTGTGATGACGGGGCCGGCGATTTGATATTTGCCGCAGAGTTGCGGATGGTCCCAGATGATGCGTTGAACAACTACTGCCATCGCAAGGGTTGTCAGTCCGGAATACCGTGCGTTCCGATAGCCCGTTATGCGTTTGCCGCCCTGGGCCAGGAACCATTCAAGCAGTTCCGTGTAACCCGTGATTTCCCGGCCGATCATGGACGTCCGGATGGTGAGACAGTGGTCATAATCAAGCTCGCCAAAGTATTTGGTCTGGCCGTATAAATCCGGCGCCGTCACAACGCTCCGTTCACCGTAATTTCCTTCCGCGCCGTCGAAAACGCAGTCCGTGCTGAAGTGAATGACGCGGGCGCGGTTGCGGGCGGCCCACCGCGCAAGATGATGCGGAAAACGCGCGTTGACCGTGAACATTTTTGCGACATCATCTGCCTCCGCTTTGCGCTTCGTGATTCCAATGCAATTGACGATGACGGCCGGTCGCAGGCGATCCAGTACTGCGCTGACGCTTTCGAAGTCGGCCGCTTCGAATTGTTCGATGACCCGCTCGTCGAAAAGGGCATGGCGGGCGAAGACGTCACGTCGCCCATGCAACGTGCCAAAGACGTCTTCGTGGCGTCCGGCCACGGCTCGCCAGAGCGTGTGGCCGATCATGCCCGATACACCGCAGATAAGAATGCGCATGGTGATGAATCTTCCGCCTTCAATCGCCGATCGCAGGAGTCAGGAGCACATAGCTTGACGCCAGCTTGATGTCTTTGACCTGCTTTCGGAACTCGTCCAGTGCCGCGCTGCCGCGGGTGTGCCGTTGCAACGCCTCGATGCTCGCCCATTTTTCGCAGAGCACCACGGTATCAGGCCGGACTTCGTTGTCAAATCGAGAGTCGTTCGAATCGTGGTAGATGTCATACTCAATACACCCTGCTTCCAAACGCACGCGGGGGGCCAGCGCGCGAAAAGCGGCCGCGTAGTCCGCCACGCGTCCGGGATGCGTTTTGACGGTGACAATCAGTTGAACCATGGAAATTGGTGTTGGGAGCCGGGAGTCAGGAGCAACCAATCCGCGTTATTTTACGTATTTTACGCGAAATCTGAGGCGCGCTTCGTTACGGGTTCCTGGCTGCCGGTTCGCAATTCGCGTTCATTCCCGTAATTTGCAGATGACTTCGCGCTGTCACTTGTTCAACCAACCGATTCAATGCCCGCATGATGGCCTCCGGGCCATACGCTTGCACCGCTGCCTGTTGCGCCGTTCGGTCATAGTCGCGGTTGGCGATCATCCTCTTAAGGCAAGCCGCGATGGTTTCGGGAGTGTTATCTTCGATATAGGTGATTCCCGCCACCAATTGGGACTCCAGTTCGCCCCTCGGCGTGGTGATGACGTGAAGTCCGGCGGCAAGATACTCGATAATCTTGAAGGCAAATGAGGTCCCTGGGATTAAGGTAACGTCCTGTGGATTCATCCCGATTTTTGCCGCGCATAGGAGGCGCGCGTTTTCCTCCCGGTTGAGAAACCCGTGAAAAACAATGCTGCGGTTGTTTTCCGCCAGCTTTTGCAGTGTGGCTGTCAGAGGCCCCCGACCGGCAATATGCAGTTCCCAATCCGGCAATTGTAACATCTGCCAGGCCTTGACCATCTGTTCGAGGCCCTGGCTCCACTCGAGCGTGCCGGAGAACACCACCCAATTCTTCCTCGAAGGCTTTGGCTGGTGGTTCGAGTTGATGATGGCCTCACTCACGACACCACGAAGAAGAAGCTTGGGTATGGAGGATGGCAGTTGTGAGAGCAGGTAGGGGGAGACCGCCATGCACCCGGAGACACGTTGCAACATCGCAGCGTATCTATTCAGATGGTGTTTTGACCGGAATCCGCCCGGCGCTTTGCCTTGCACGTCCACGAACGCATCATCTTCGTATTCCAAAATGACCGGCAGTCCGAGCCGGCGCATTGCGTAGTCGGCGCACGCAAGTTGGGCGCGTTTCAGGGTCTGGATAATAACCAGGTCGAACGGGGAAACTTTGTGTCTGGACTTGAGTAGGTTTTTGGTGCTCCTGCTCTCCCAAAGACCGGTCAGAAATTTGACAGGCAGGGCGGAAGAATAATAGATCGGTATGTCCGGATGGAACCGTCCGGTCTCGCTAAGCGATGGATAGAACTTAAACTGGAATTTATCAACCGCGCCCTGTGAGATTAATTCGACTTCATGCGAACTTTTTCGAAGCAGCCCGGCGATCAACTCCACTTTCGCTTTGCTGCCAAGGCTCAGATTGTGAAGACACGGACGTTCCTTCGCGAGGCTGGGTCCCTGGTAGTAGGCGATGTAGGCTATTCTCATATTCTGCCTCAATCTCTGATTGAAAGCGAAACCGGAAATTAAAACTGGAAATAGATGAAGAGAGTGACATCGGTCGCTCCGAAGCATACAATCAGGAAGAGCAAAGCCCTATACGCAAGCGCGCGCGCGACAACGGGCCGTTTTGAAAAATCGACGGACCAACAATTGGAATCCTTGGACACCACCAGATGCGCCAGGAACACGGCGGCCAGCGTCTCCGATGTGCGAGACGAAGGCTTGATCAACTCAGCCACGTTTTCTCGCAACTTTTCCATGAGGCCTCGTGACCGGCCCAGCGTCGGGAATAATGTCCGGAGCCACGTCATCGGATACTGGCTTAACGCGCGTTTCGAATATTTCCAGTCCGCGTGGATCGTCCTGAGAGTTTCAATCGTATGGCGCAACGGAACCAGGTCGGCGCGGAAATCGCAAATCATGGCCTCGTCCAAATCGTAAGCCGACACCACGATGAACGTAGTTCGTGCTTCCGGCACTTGTTTTTGGAACTGCTCCCACTCATAGGGTGATCCGCCCGCTATGCCCCACACTTTGATTTCCGTGTCCGTCTGCGTTGAAATCTCCTCCCATGTAATCCCGTAATCCGCCACGGAAGACCCCGCCAAGAACGCCGGCGGGTTGCCATTCGGTTTCCCGATGGTAAAGGCCTGGGCGGCTATGGTTTTGACCTTCAGCAAGGAGGCCACCCAGTGACTGCCAATTACGGCAATCACCGTGGCCACCGTCAATCCCATGGCCAACTGGCGGCTGCTACGACTCATAAAACAAGTGGTTTGCAACTAAATATTGTGGAGTTCATTGCCCCCTCCGGAACGATTCGCGGGAATATTGCCGGGTAGTGTATCAAGTATCAATCTGACGATAAGGACGACCTGCTGGCCGGTCGAGGCCGCGCAGCAGCGTGGCGCTGCCAATAATTCATTCGGCGTAAAATTCAAATAAGACACTGCCGAATGGGAGAAAAATTTCCCCACGCGGGATGATAAACTTAAGAGCTGGGAACAACTTTCAAACCAGTAGGTGGCGCAAGCTGCGCTAGCTTCGAGCCGCCTCCACCCTCCAACGCCTGCAACGGATGCGGATAGACCAGCGGCGTGTAGGATGGCCTCGTGTCCTGATAATAGTCGCGCCCCTGCACTATAAGGTTGGTTGTATAATTGGGCAGACCATAATTTAACCCAGTGAATTGAACGATAAAATTGACGTTGACTTTTGACCCGTCGAAATTAACCACTAGATTCGAGTATGAACAACAAGGATAGAGTGTTGTGGGATTATTAGTGTATTTTGTCACGCCAATAACTCCGGGTTGAAATGCCGCTGGCCAGCCGTAGGCGTTCGTCCCATCCATGTGATTCAAGCAGATGATGAAATTACCACCATTTGAAATAACCTGAAAGTCAGGATTCTGTGTGGTGAGAGAGCCGTATTGAGTTCCTGCACCGGCGGGGTCAAGATTGACAGCCGCAACAAGGTTGGCCACTGATTCTGTGAGCGTCGAGCCGAGCTTGACGTGGTGGTTGTTCGACGACAGTTTGGCATCAAAAACATAATACGGCTGCGACCCAACATAAACCGTTTCACCGTCCAACCAATTTGTGGTCCGTGGTGTCGGGTCTGGCTGTGGATACGGAGAAGTCCCTTGTGAAGTATAGGCATTCCTCAATCCGTTTGTTTGGAGATAACCGGCATAACCCATAGGCCCCTGATATGCTCCCCAGCAACCCCGGTAGTATTTGAACGAGGGTGCAATATAGGGTGCCATAACCGATGGCGACGAGATATAAACCGTATTGGAAAAGCACATGAACACACCGCCACGGCTTTCGCAAATCGTGGCGTTTGCGCCGTTGATGTTGGTGAACACGTTGTTATACACTTCCAACGTCCGCATGGAGGTCGGCTGCGAATCGTATCCATGACAGCCGTTGGCGGCAACACCATCGAATGTGCAGTGGCGAATGGTGGCTTGCATACCATTATAACCGTCAAAGAATCCATTGCCGATGTTCCCGGTCCTAACCCTGAAATAGCAATCCTCCACACAGCAGACATTGATTGTGCCCAAAGGATTTGAATTTGTCCATGATTTATATTCGTTCCCGCCGAACGCCACTGGATTGTATCCGGCAGCACCAACGCCGATGTTGAAAAAGCAATGGTCAATCAAACCAAAACTATCACCATAGCCCATACCGATTCCCCTATACATTACATTCGTCATCTGGATGTTGTAAAAATGGAGCAGCCCTCTCATCGGAGTGCAGGGTGGATTGCCACCAGTTATAAAGAATCCACCACCGTTTGCAATGTCACCGACGCAGTTCAAATCCGAGACTGTGAAAACATTCATCGAATCGCTTCTAAGCCAGATTACGGAAGATAAACCCACACCCGAAATCAGGGTCGTTTGGTTCGTTCCGGACCCTCGAATCGTGAAACTGACGTTTCGGTTAACGGTGATGGTGTTTGATATGACGCAACTGCCCGGCTGAACCAAGACGACATCGCCTTCCTTGGCAGTCATTAGAGCATTCGAAATGCTCAGAAAATTGCAGGGGATATTATTCGTCACGGCAAATCCAGAACCGGCAGTGCCAATGGTTAAAATGACAAGACAAAGTAATTTGGAAAAATTGCGCATATTCATATTATATTTTATTTAAGTCGGCATAAATGATGCCACACAAATGGGCGATTCAAATCTCTTCATATTCTTTTGCCGTAACTGATTCGTGGTCAATGGATTTACCGCAATTATGACCAAAATCTTGACATACTTGCCAAATTTTGACACCCGGCAAAGGCCGGCGTCTCCAAGGCATCGCCCAGGTTCCTTTCCGGTAATGTCTCAGCTTCCCTCACGGGTTGGATAAAGGGGCCATACGCGACCATCAGCGATAAAAGCAAGCCGAAAACATTCTGTATGTTAAAGGAAATCTCCGTGTAGTTAAACAAAAGGCCGCTCCAGAATAGGCTCATGAACAAATATCCCACAATGGAACCGGCGGAGAATTGGCTGGTCGCGTTTCGCCCCGCCGCATAGAGCATCCCCGCAAGCAACAGAACGCCAATCCATCCCGTATTCAGGTATACATTCAAGTATCCATTGTGCACGTATTGAACATGACACCATTCGGTTATTTTAGCACCCTTCCCGCTCAACCAATAGCTGTCGAAGCCTTCCCCGATGATCGGATCGCTGCCTGATTCCAGCGCCATGTCCCAAATCAGGGTCCGGCCCGTCAAGGTGACGTCACGGTTCAAAACCGCGGCAATCACACCCCGAACCCCCGGACTGACAGTAAAGATCAGCATGGCCACGGCCACTCCAAACACGCACCAGCCGAGGTTTTTCAGGTTGGCCCTGACCCAAGCCAGCCTCGCCAGGAAGAAAATGGCGGTTCCCACAATGAAGCATGTCAATGCGGTGGCGCTGCCCGCGAGATGCTGGAGCCATAAACACATCCCAAGGACCAGCAGGTCGGGCCAGATATTTCGCCAGGTCACCTGTTGGCCCCGCTGCCGATATACGTCCACCATCTGCCACAGTAAAAACAGGCCCCCCAGCATGGCCAGAAGCCCGAGTGCGTTTTTGTTGGTGGTGATCCCGCAATAAAATGTCTGCCACGTCCATTGATGAAGATATCTGCCGACCGTCGGATAATACTTGATGACAAGAACCGAAAGCGGGACCAGCACGTAAATACACCGGATAAAAACCGCGCGAATCGCCTCGACCGGATCCTTCTCCGTAAGCATAATGAGGATCATAACGACGTCTCCAAAATCCTTAAACCACCGCTTGAAAGCGACGAACGGGGCATCAGACCAAACGGTGCTGATCAGGTAATAGGCGTAGAGAATCCACAGCCAGCGGCAATTATAAAGGACGCGCCCCCACTCAATCCGCCGCCGTGCCAGAATCAGAACTCCGATGACAATGAGCAATAGGTGGCTGTTTCTGTCGTAGAAACTTCCTTCTGAAAGGTCAGTCGCCTGGGAGGCGTCAGTCCCGCTGGAGAACCAGTAGGCAAGCGGTCTCGATGCATTGATCGTAATCCAAAGGAAAGGGATCCACAAACTGGAAGGGACCGGCCCGGCTTCCTTCGAATACCGGCGGAAGAGCCATACGATAAAAACGATGCACAGGCAAAGTGCTAATTGTGGAGGCATGGCGTTTGGTTTGGGCCGGGTTGTGGTCGCGGCTCGATATTACCGGGCATCGGCTTCACACTGATTTGCTCAAAGATGGCGTCCATTATCCGGGAGGTCAGCAAAATTTCCCGGTATGGAATCGGCAACGGCCCGTTGTCGGTAATGGAGTGATAAAACGCCTCAATCAGGTGCTTCATGCCCGCCTTCATGTGAAAGTCCCGCTTCAGGAACAGGTTGAGGTTTCGACCAAAATTGCCCAAGTGCTGGCCGGCCAGCCCCAGAGGCGGAACGAATTTTTCGGCATAGCTCTTGTAGCGTGCGCCATGCAGTTTGATCACCGAATGCTCGTCGTCGTCCAGCACAAGGCCATTGACCGGGCCATGGAGGCGGAACTGGTGGAGGGATGGGCGCATTTGAGACGAGAAGGTAAAATACGCCGTCGTGCCGTGCCTGCCGGCGATGATCACGCGCAGTTCGTCCATGATCTCCTCCTCGCCCAAACCCTGAAGCAGCCGGCTGGCAAAGCCATGGGCGATGACGGTCGGATTGTCGTCCTGAAGGTGTTCGGCGATTCGAACAATCCCGTGGCTGATGATATTATGCAACAGCTTTCCGGGCAGGCGCCTCACCCAATGCGCCTTGTCACCCAGCAGCGCGCCGGCGTAGCTTCCCCTTAATTCATAGCAGTAATAGCTCTCCATGTGGACCGGTTCGCCACCCAAATACCCCTGCCTGACAAGCTCGCGGAACCGAATGGCCGCATGGGTGAACTGTGGATCGTTGCCCACGGTGAGCTTCAATCCGCGCTGCCCGGCAAGTCGAATCAATTCAACCGCCTGCCCGGTGTTGACGGTGAAAGGTTTTTCAAGATAAACGTGACAGCCATGCTCGAGGCAACGGCTGGCAAGTTCAAAATGACTTTGCGGCGGGGTTGTGATGTGGACCACGTCCGGCCGGGCCTTCTCCAAAAGCTGCTGGACATCGCTAAAACAGGCTTTGATGGGAAACCGCTCAAAGAGCTGTCTGGCCATCAACTCTTCGCGATCACAAACGCCCACAAGTTCACAGCCGCTGATCCGCTGGATTTGCTCGGCGTGGGAATCGGCGATTTTGCCGCATCCGATGATGGCGACTTTAAGCATGGTGATTCCCTTGACGACGGCTCGCAAATAATGCCTTCAGGCCTTCCGCGGTGGAAACTCTCTGTCGCCAACCCAGGCTGCCCTTGATCTTCTCGTTGACGGGAATGTTGCCCTTCCACTCGGCGTGCCACCGCGCGCGGTTGAAAACCGGCGGCAACTGGCCGTGCGACCATGCGGAGTATTTCTCCCAAAGATAACAGAACAGGTAACTGAAAGGGCGGGGCACGGCGATTGAGCGAAAATGTTTGACCTCGCGCTTGTAGAGACGCAGAAAGCGGCGGCTGGACGGAAGATCGTCATCCACAACGTTGAAAACTTCGCCGTCAACCCCCTTCACCAGTCCTGCCAGCACAATGGCTTCCGCGCAATTGTCCACGTAAGTGAACGGAATCTTGTTGCCGCCACCCATATGCAGGAAGATGCCAAAAGTGCCAATGCCTACGCGTCCGGTAATCCCGGCTTTGCCGGGGCCATAAACCGCGCCCGGACGCACCAGTACGTAGGGTATGCCCTGCCTTTTCCCGTATGCCTCGACGATCTGGTCCTGCTTCAGTTTCGCGTAACAGTAGGCTTCGCCCCGCAATTCCGGGCATTCTTCGACCGGGGCAGATTCATCCAGTATCCGGCCCCGGGGCTTGTTTCGATTGGAATAGACGGCAAAGGAACTGATGCTGACAAAACGTTTGAGGCATCCATGTTGGACGCAGGCATCGAGCAGATTCCGGGTCGTGACTACGGAGTTCATGAAGGCGTCCGGGAATGACTTTTCGCCCGTTCCCGCCGCAAGATGATAGACGACGGCAACCCCTTTGGTGGCAGCCATGCAGTCCTCGCGCGAGAGCAGGTTCCCCCGTACAATTTCAAGCTGCGCGGTCTCCCGGCTGGCGGTTCGAAGTGTTTCCAACCTGGTGATGTTACCCGATGGTCGCGCAAAGCAACGCAGGTTGTGAAAGCCGTGGCCGAGCAAACTCTCGACCACCCTTGATCCAATAAAGCCCGTGGCGCCGGTAATGAGAATTGGGTCGCTGGGCCGGATGAGCCATTCGCCATTTCTCAAATTTATTTGTGACATTCCGGTCATGTTAAACTCACCATAAGAGGCTGTTGAGAAACGCATTTAAAGTGGAGCAGAGAAGGGTCAAACTTCCATTTCACGTTTGACCGTGACACTCTACCAATTGAGCTACTGCCCCATCTAATGTTGCGTGTTATATTTTAACGAGTAATACTTTCCCCGCCAATAGGTGACGAAATCAATCCATTTTTCGGGAAGCCGATCCCTGAGTTTGTGATGGAGCTGACACTTCAGGATGACAGCGCCTTTGCCGCTAAGCGGCACATAATACCGCGGAATGTCAAAGCGCTCAAACCCGTGGTTTATTTTGAAGTCGCCCAACCCACGCCGGCTCCAATATGCATAGTGGAGATACGGTATTTTCTTTTCTGCACAAATCTCCACCGCCTTGGCCATTAAGGCATTGTTGGGCGCCTTGTCCCGATGGGCGATTTTTGACAAAATTTGCATGATGCTGGCCTTGCCATTTCCTTTTACCAGTTTGATGTAGCCGATGAGTTCGGTTCCCAGAAAGGCGCCGATAAATTCGGTCTGCTCAACGAACGTGATGTTTTCCCGTTTGACCGTTTCAAAATCCTCCCGGTAGTGCCAATAGGGTTTTCCCTGCCGCACCGGCGATTCGTTGTTTATTGCCATGATGCCCCGCACGAAATCATCATCAAAATTGACAACTTTGATTTCCACTCCCTTTTTGGCCGCCTTTCGAGCCATGTTCCTGGTCTTGTCGGATATCTGGTTCTTCCACCAATTCTCATAGGTTGTCAAAGGAATAACGGCGATGCTGTCATGCTCGTGGTAGAAATTATATTTTGGCGAGCGATCATGAATCTCCGACAGGAACGTGAAAAGATCAATTTTTGCACCCGAGTTCCGCATTTTTGCGATAAAATCCGACGGGTCGGTCAGATAATCGTAATATTCATTACGCAGCTTCACCGTTCTAAAAAAACGGCCTCTGCTCACTATCTCGGTGTTGCCAATAATCATATTACATTGACATGCTTGCAATCATCTCCAAAAATTGGTGTGGGATTGTCAGCGCTGGTTCATAACCTGTTAAATTCGCGCAAAAAAGGCGGCTTCCTTTTCACTTCGATGTCCCTGTGCTGCTGGCACCTTGAACTCAAATACCTTGCGTTCGCTCCAGATGCCGGTCTGCGTCAGAAAAGGAACTGTGAGCATTGGCCAGCCCACGATGCATCCAAAAGCTTGCCCTTTATTAAGGGGCCGTGGAAAACTTCATTCGCGATTAGCTTGCCGATTTCTTCGTTGGAATGCAGCGGGTCGCGGAAATCCGATCTGTTCGTCGTGATGTCATTCACATAATCATAATCCACCACCCGGACGCCAAGTTGGCTCATGTCGCGCTTGAATTCAAGGTATTCATTGTCCAGACCGAACTCTCGCACCCGTTTCTGAAAATCGGCATGGTTTGGCACGATGATGAAAGTGATCTCGGTGCCTTGCGTTTTTGCCAAGGCAACCATTTCCTGCATCCGCTTATACAGGGCATCAGGATAACGGAATCGTTCATAATGCTCTCTTCCGCGAACAGTGACAATATAGTTCCACCAGTCATCCCGGCTCATCGGCGGGACGGAGCTGACGGATGGCCGTCCGGTAAGCGATGATTTCACGACATAATAGCCGGCTTGCGCGACACTGCCGTCAAACAGATAAATCAGCGGATTGTGGATCATTGATTCGACGCTCGTTACGCGGTTCGCAAAAGCATATTCATTGAACTCATTAAAATTGATGGTGAACACCGCGCGCTTCACCGGTTTTATCCGGTTCGCAAAATAAAAAAGGTCAATGCTTTCATTCAATTTAAGCGCATTCGCCCCCAGTATAAAATAACCCTGGCCGGTGATTTTCTCTATGTGTTCCAATGGCAGGTCTTCCGCCCGTGAATCACCGATGACAAGATTTTCACAAGGGTTGTGAACTTCCTTGAGCATATTGAACAGAATGGAATTTAAAGAAGCGGCATTATCCTTTTTTGACCGTTCGGAAAAAACATGCGACCAGTTAAAGTAATCAAACGGGTCAACCATTACGACCACCAATACCCAGACGAGCAGTGGGGAAGCGAAGATCAAACCTCTTTTGAAGAATCGCCGGAATTCCATGGGCTAAAACTGAAAGTAGATAAAGTTTTGTGCCTGGTTGTAGTGCCCGAAGAAAAGCACGAGGACCAGCATGGCGTAGTGAACCGCCCACCGCAACGGGCGCGGTTGGAATTTCAGCAATTCCCAAACGCCCTGACGACTGTCAACGGCATCATAGACGAAGACCAGTCCCGCAAAAACCGCGGCATAAATCAAATAGGGTAATTTCAAACCCATGCCGCGAAACTGGATGGCCACAGTGCCGAGATTGAGCCAGTGGCCCGCCCCCGAAAACAGATGGGTAAAGATATACCAGGCGTCGCTGAAATTCGCCGCGCGGAAGGGGATCCAGGCGATGGTCATCAACCCGAAAGTAAGGGCAATATTCATCCAGTCGAAGCCGGTTTGGGCAACCCGGCCCTTGAATTTGCCTCGCAACCAGTCCCGAACCGGTCCAAAAATTGAATCAAGAACCATGTAGCAGCCGTGCAGCGCGCCCCAGGCCGCAAAGGTCCAGTTTGCACCGTGCCAGAGGCCGCTGATGAAAAAGGTTATAAACAGGTTGTAATACCAGCGCCATTTCGCCACACGATTGCCGCCAAGCGGAATGTATAAGTAGTCTCTGAACCACGTTGAAAGAGAGATATGCCAGCGGTGCCAGAATTCTGGGATGGATTTTGAAAAATACGGCTGCCGGAAATTAGCCATCAAATCAAACCCGAGCAACCGTGCGGACCCGATGGCAATGTCGGTGTAACCCGAAAAGTCACAGTAGATCTGAATGGTAAAAAAAACTGTGGCGACCACGAGCGGCAGGCCGGGATAACTCCTGGGATCAGCGTAAACCGCCTTCACCAAAATCGCCACCCGGTCAGCGACGACGATCTTTTTGAAAAGCCCCCATAGGATCAACCGCAGGCCGGAAGTGGCCCGGTCATAGGAGAATTCGTGCTTCCCGAAAAATTGTGGGAGCAGGTGCTGGGCGCGTTCGATGGGGCCGGCCACCAGTTGCGGAAAGAAGCATGAATAAACAGCGAAGATGCCGAAATGCTTTTCCGCCTGCACTTTGCCGTGATAGACATCCACGACGTAGCTAATCTTTTGGAATGTGTAAAAGGATATACCGATCGGCAGCAGCAGGTGGGAAATGGGTATCTGAAGCGGTATACTCAACTCCGCGAACAAACCCCGCAGGCTGGCGCTGGCAAAGTTAAAATATTTGAAGCTGAACAGGATCCCCAGCAGCACGGTGATGCAAGACCAGAGGAATACTTTTTTTGTCCGTGGATTTTCCGTCCGGCAGATGCCCAATCCGGTTCCGTAGGCAACTCCGGTTGAGATCAACAGCAGGACTGCATACACGGCTTTCCAGCACATGTAGAAGTAGTAACTGGCAACCAGCAATAACAACCATCGCCACTTATGCGGGACTATATAATATAATCCAACAACTATGGGCAGAAAAATGAGATAATGTATGGAATTAAAAAGCATTAATAAAAGTCGCGCGGGATGGGTGCGAGATTAATTCACTCCGACCGGAACCTTGAACTCAAATGCCTTACGTTCGCTCCGGATGCCAATTTCAGTGGGGTCGAAATGCCGGTCAAAGGTGGTCAGGTCTCGGGAGAGGACTGCCTACGCCGAGTCAAGGCCCGCGAGCGTGGCGATGTCGAGGTCGGTGCGATTTAGGTCGCAGCCTCATCAAATCAGTCAGGCCCGCACCTTTGAGGCTGATTTCCGTTCAGTGTCTCCGTGGTCACGAAGCGGCACATTTTTTCCGCCGAGGCCGAGGAACTTGCGCAGGCGCCGCATCTGGTCCCGGCGCTGGAAGGCCACGAGTTCCGTGCCAATGGGCCGCTCCACGCGGCGCGCCATCGCCCAGAAATATCCGGCGAACAACGCCACTCCCGCCGTGACATAGGGCTTGCGGCTCATCTGGTAGATGGATCTGAACACCTGCCACACCGGATGGAATCCGAGACGATAACCCGTCTGGCCCAATTTAAAGTTTGCCATGATCTTATGGCGGTGGTTCGCCGAGCCCATGGGCCGATGGTGCTCGCAAGTTTTCTCCGTGAACGTGCGGGTGCGCCAGCCTTTCATGCGGGCCGTGAGGACGGCGATCACGTCAATGCCGCCGCCCTTTGATTCAACATAGCCGCCGATGGCCTCAAAGCATTCACGGCGAAACACCTGGCAGGCGCCGGAGACGTGATCGGCACTGCTGTAGCGATAATCGTAGGTCATGCCATCCTCGGAAAACGGGGTTCCGACAAGGCTGAGCTGTGGATCCTGATCGAGTTTGTCCAAAAGAAATTCGAAGTATCCCGGATCAAAGGTGATGTCGGCGTCGAGGCTCACGATAACATCGTGCGGCAGATGCTTGATATGCCCGTAACCGGTATTAAAGCAGCGGGCCTTGCCCCCGAAATCCCGCGTCTTGCGCTCGGGCATCCGATAAAGTTCGATCCAGTTGTGCTGTGCCGCATGCCGCGCGACGATCTCATCCGTGCGGTCGGTGGAGCCATCGCTGACGATGAGCCAGCGCACCGGTCGAACGGTCTGCTTCACCACCGACTGGATCGTGAGTTCGATGAAGGCATCCTCGTTTCTCGCCGCCGTAATGAGGAGATATTGCAAACCAGCGGTTTTCATAATGCAACCCCGGTTTTATCGGCTTTCGGCCCTGCGCTTTGAATTTTATTTTCATCACCTTGCAGCCGATATTGCAGCACTGTCAACCCTTTGTATATCGTGGCCTGGGCCCAGTGGAGCATCGGGGTCTTCGCCTTCATCAGCGGATAGATTCGATAGTAGAAGTGTCCGTCCGGGGCCTGCATGTTTGCGATGGTCCAGCGGGCCACCTTCACGGACAAATCGAGGCACTCGGAGTCCTCGCGGGAAAAGGAAGCCAGTGATTCGATGGACTGGGCGGCACACTGGCTGTCAACCGGATAACGGCGATTGTGATAGTATTTTGGGCAGCCATCCGGTTCGAAGAAATGCCTCTTGTAGAAATTTAATCCCTTCTGGAAGTTGGGACGCCAGGTATCGTCTCTGGTGCTTTCCAGATAGCACTTCAGGCTTTCGAGGTTGTAGCCGGTGTGGAAATTGTCAATCCAGTGATACTTGGGATCTTCACCATACCACCAGGAGCCGTCGGGAAGCTGGCGGGAACAACTGTATTCCATGGCGGAGCGGGCGACCTCAAAGTATTCACGATTGCCGGTGTGCTTCGCCGTGCGGGCGAGCATGGCCGCGCCAAGCATGTTGGAATTATGAATCGAGCTTTGGACGTGGGCAAGGTAGCTGATACAGACACCCTGCCCGGTCTTTTCGCGCGGCAAATCCATGATCCATCCGCACACGCTGTCGGCGATGTCCAGCCAGTGCTTTGTCCCGGTAACTTCGTAGGCTTCCAAATACGCAAAGCCAATGAGCGCCGTCCAGACAATGATCGGATCGTCCTTGGTGTAGGCGCCACCGCGGCTGGAAAAGTCGAAATGGTTGCTCCAACTATGCTTCTTAAATTTCGCGACCTTGTGATGGTCCAGCCAATCGAGACAGCCTTCAGCCTTGCGAAGATACTCGGGATTGCCAGTGGTGCGGTATCGAAAGAGATAGCCCGATGCCATGTAACCGCGGCCCTTGGTGGAGTCTTTGGGAGACACACCCATGATAGGGCGGAGGTTGATCGGGCACTGGCGAATGAGCTGCAGGAGCAATCGTTCTCCGAGCAGTGTGCCGAAGGTGAGGGGCCGAAACCAGGAGGACAAGCCGTCGAATGGTTCATAACCCCGGTATTGCCGGTCTTCCACCCATCGCTGGACGCGGTCAAGGCTGGTCTCCACCAGTCGCTGCGTTTCGATGTGGTTTGCCATGGTTTAAGCGCTGATTGAAAAATGGTGATAATCGCTGTTTAAGCGCGACGCCCTGCTGATTGAGCTGCCGTCCCGGACCCGGCGGTATCACCTTTGAAAAAACCCCGGATGTGATTCACGACGTATTCGATCATTTCATCCGTCATTTCCGGAAAGATCGGCAGCGAAAGAATTCGTGATTGGTTTGCGTGGGCGACCGGAAAATCCTTTGGCGCGTGGCCGAGATAGGCGTAGGCAGGATAAAACGGCAGCGCTTTCGGGTAATTGAGGACCGTAGCAATGCCGGCATCGGCCAGATGTTTCTTCAGGGCATCGCGCCTTTCCGTGCGGACAACATAGAGATGATAAACGTGGTCGCGATCAGGCGCGACTTTTGGAGTGACAATGTCACCCACACTTTTCAGCAATTCGTCATAGCGGGCGGCAACACGCCGGCGCGCCTGGGTCCACGCGGGCAGATGCGGCAGTTTCACATTCAAGACTGCACCCTGCAAACCGTCCATGCGACTATTGATGCCTTCCATCACATGCTCGCCCTTCCCGCCGTGCCGGGCGAAGGTCGTCATCCAGTCAGCCAATTGATCATCATTGGTCACGGCGCATCCGGCGTCGCCATAAGCGCCTAGGTTTTTTCCCGGATAGAAGGAAAACGTGGCCGCCTTGCCAAAGGTTCCCACGAGCTTGCCCTTGTAGCGCGCCAAGTGGGCTTGGGCACAGTCTTCAATCACCCAAAGTTTGTGTTTTTTGGCGATAGCCATGATTGCGTCCATGTCGGCAGGCTGGCCGTAGAGATGCACGGGAATGATTCCGACCGTGCGCGAAGTGATTTTCGCTTCGATTAACGCCAGATTGATGGTGAACGTGTCGTTGTCCGTGTCGCAAAAAGCCACCCGGCCGCCGGCCTGAGTAATGGTTTCCGAAGTCGAAATCCACGAATGCGCAGTCGTGATGACTTCATCGCCCGGCTTCACTCCCAAGGCACGCATGGCGATGTAGAGCGCATCCGTCCCATTGGCGCAGGAGACACAATGTTTGACTCCAAGTGTTTTCGCCCACGCCTGTTCAAACGCGTCAACCTTCGGCCCCCGGATGTAGGCGGATTGGGCGATCACTTCCGCAATCGCCGTGTCAATTTCCGGTTTGATGCTCAAATATTGAGCGTGAAGATCAACGAACGGTATTTTCATAAACTGTTGGATTGTCGGGGGCCGATGGCCGGGAGTCGAGTGCCAACCGCCTCCAAACAACGTAAATTTTTAGCGCGGCCTTAAAATTGCACGCGCAGGCAAACGTGCTTCCTGGAATCACAAACGGCGCAAAAGGCGCGCAGGGTTGCCGGCATAGATACCAGGTTCGGTGATGTTTTTAGTTACCACAGAACCGGCCCCGATGACAACACGGTTGCAAATCGTCACCGGCAGAATGGTGGCATTGGTGCCGATGCTGACATGGTTGCCGACTTTTGTTTCGCCCCATAATTCACGTTTGCGATTGGCCGGCCCGCCGGTTTTGAAAGGGTCGTTGATAAACTTTGCCCCGTGAGAAACGATGCAATCATCGCCGATGGTCACGAGGTCGCAAACAAACGCGTGCGACTGGATTTTGCAGCGCTTGCCGATGACGGCACCGCGCTGGATTTCCACAAACGGGCCGACAAAGGTGCCATCGCCAATCGTGCAGCCGTAAAGGTTCGCTGGCTCCACGACGGTGACGTTCTCGCCAAACGTCACGTCCACGATGCCGGCTTTTCTGACTTTCGGTTCTCCCATAAAAAATTATTTTACGCCGGCCATGCCAGCCTGCTCCAAAATGGAAACGACCTCCCGCGCATGGGCCAGCCCGGTCAGCGGCGTGGACTTGTTTTTAATGCAATCAAGGAAATGTTCCGCCTCCACTCGGAGCGGTTCGATGAATTTCACCTGCGGCAGCAAGATGTCACCGCTGCGATAATTGAATTCCGGTGGGCGCGGATTATCGAAGTCCATGTTCTCGCCCAGCACCGCCCGGCGGTCAATGCCCTTGTCGTAAATCGCGATCTTGTCGTCGGCCACATCGTCATACACGACCATTTTTTTCGAGCCGACGACGATCATCTTGCGCACTTTTTGCGGGTCCAGCCAGCTCACGTGGATGTTCGCCATGATTTTTCCGGGATACGTCAGGCTCAAAAAAACCACGTCGTCAATGCCGTCCTGCATGTAGGCCATGCCCCGCCGCGAAACCGAAAGCGGCACGGGATCGCCCAGCCAGTATTGGATGATGCTGATGTCGTGCGGCGCGAAATTCCAGAGCGCGTCAATGTCCGAGCGGATGCGGCCGAGGTTCAGGCGCTGGCTGTAAATGTAGCGGATTTCGCCGAGGTCGCCGGCTTCGATCAATTTTTTGACGTAGCGCACGGCGGCGTTGTAAATGAACGTGTGGCCGACCATCACGACCAGTTTTTTTTCGGCGGCGAGGCGCGCGAGTTCGTCCACCTCGGCGGCCTTCGTGGCCATGGGTTTTTCCACGAAGACGTGTTTGCCTGCGAGGATCGCGGCGCGGGCGAGTTCAAAATGCGTGCCCGCCGGCGTGGCGATGACCATCGCGTCAATTTCCGGGTCGGCCAGAACCGCCTCGTGATTCTCCACGGCGGTCGTCCGCGGAAAATTGGCCGACACAAACGCGCGGCGTTCGGCGCTCGCGTCCACCACGTATTTCACCCGGCAATTTTTCAGAGCGGAGAAGTTGCGGAGGAGGTTTGGCCCCCAATAACCGCAGCCGATTTGGGCGATGATAAACTGGTCTTTCATGGGATTCCTTTCGTCAGGTTTCTAAAATCAGCTTCAAGCCGCCAGACAAATTTCCCGGCCATCGGGCAGCAATGTTTCCAAAAACTTACCGCCGCCGGCATCCGGCTGAAAACTCCGGACACGCAGGCCGGGCAAGCGGGCGTCGCCGCCAGCCGGAGTTTTGATTTTGATGGTGCCGACGGCCTGCTCGAAAACCGCCGCGCGCCGCTTGCGGAACCACGAGACCGTCCGGGCGGCGGTCAGAAAACACGCGCCATTGGATCGCAGTTGTTCGAGCAGCCGGACATACGCAGTGTCCCAGAGCCGCTCCGGAGCGACGCTGCGGTCGTGCCAGTTCACAGTCAGGACGCCGCCGAAACGAACCGCGTTGGCGACGAGCGGACGGACGGTTTCCTCCGTATGCGCGGGTGCAAGATCCAGGTAGTCCGGGTAAAACAGCGCGGTGTCCATCACATGCATCGGCAACTCCAGAAGTTTTTCCGTCGTCATCGGCTTGAACACCTGCGTGGTGCCGGCGCGATAGCCGACGGTCTGATTGTAGCCGACGGTGGAATCGTAGCTGAATCCCGCCGCTTCCAGGATGGCGGGCGACCGTTCGTCAAAAAAAAGCCAGTGCATCCGCACGCCGGTTTCCGCCGCGCCTGTCAGCCGGGAAATGATTTCGTGTTCCTGCCGGCCGGCGGCGCTATCACGCCAGGCGTCAATTCCGTGAAGACCAATTTCGTCGCCGGCAGATTGCAATTTTTTGAGAGGCCCCACCAGTCCGGTGGCATCGTAACTCGCGGCGCGCCGGGCCGGACGATTTCCCCGGGCATCCATTCCCGGCTCGCCCTTTTTGGGAATCACAAAAAAAGTCGAGCTCAATCCCCTTTCAATTTCGAGGTAGCGGTCAAATTGATGCCAAAAGTCTGCGGCAAGGCCGAGATGAACCAGCGGGAGCTTCAGCGCGGCGAGCCAATTGGTTCCGAGTTGCCGCCATGTTTTCTTGCCCCGGCAAAGGTCCAGCACGGAACCCATTGTGGCGCGGTAAAGAAATCCAAACATCGTGTGGTCAAATTTATGGTTCCGGATGCCGACGTGATCCACGTCATGGGTCAGACAGGCGATGAATTTGAAGCCTTCGGGCACCGGCGGAATCTCAACCAACGGAATCGAAGCGCCAAGGATCAAATCGCGCAGAAGGGCGATGTGAATTTCCAGCGCGGGAATTTCCGCGTTGGCTTCGGGCTGGCCGCGCGTCAAAAGATGGCGGATTTCCAGGAACAAATCATATCCGATACGGACAATCATCTGGCCGTTCACTCTGAATTTCACCATTGCCGCTTCACCGGAAGTTTCATTTTTCAACGCGGCATCAGCGGAATGGCCAAATGCAAGACAGCTTCCGTAAACCGGAATCTTTTCGCCTTTGTATAAAAGCATCGTGTTCGGGTTTTGCGCGCACGGCTGAATCCCCTTTTCCTTGTCGAAAGGGTTTGGTTCTCCGCCGTAAATCAAAACCAGCCTTGCATCGGTCTGTGGAACGCCGGCACGCGAGCAAATTAAAACATCGGCTTTCCCTCCATCACGAAAAAACTCCCACGGCGTTTTGAACAGCTCAAAGAATTCCGCGACCACCGTGCGCTCCGGCTCGTCTGCATGGACTGCGATCATCGCTGGCGTTTCACGGTCGTGTCTTTCAACGCCGTCCCAGCAGCCCGGCGACGGTGTCCACAAAGCCCAGGCTTTCCTGGCTCCAACGGTGGGCGAGATAAATTTTTTGGCCGCGCTCGACGGTTTCCCTCGCCTCGGCCGGATGGAAATAGGCGTATTCAATTTTCCGTGCGAGATCGTCGGCATCGCCCAGTTCAAAATAAATCAGGTCATGGTCGCCGAAATAATCCTGGATGCCGCGCGCCCGGGGCGTGATGACGGGTTTGCCGCGCGAAAGATACTCAAAAATGCGCGTCGGCGTGTTCATCTCGGTGAAGATGTTGCGGTGATTGGGGATGATGCCGAGGTCACAACGGTCAATGGCCTCGGCAATCTGCTCCGTTTTTTTCATGCCAAGGTAATTGACCGCGCCCTGCAGGCCGCGCTGGCCGACAAAGGCCATGACCGAATCGAAAAACGGCGTGCGTTCGCCGCAAACCACGAGCGTTGCGCCGGGGATGGATTTTCTCACGGTCTCCAGCGCCTTTACCGCGAGGTCGAATCCGTTCCGTTGCAGCAGTGATCCGTGATACATGATCGTAAAATTGCCGCCGGGTTTTCCATTTGGCACTGTCGGTGACGGAAGCCGGAACTGGAAAACGTCCTCGTTCGGCGAGTTCATTACGACCCGGATTTTTTCCGGCACGCAACTGCGCGAGGAGTAAATTCTTTTGGACGCCAGATTGACCGTCAGCACGACGTTGGCAAAATCGGTGCTCCATTTTTCAAGCCGTTTGAGCATCCGCACGGAAAAACTTTCCGGCGGCAGCTTGAAGATGGTCAACATCAGTTCCGGCATCGGATCGTGCAGGTCAAGGATGACCTTGGCGCCGAGAATTTTCGGGACCAGCGCGCTGAAAACCAAAACGTCCGGCATGTTGTGGACGTGAATCAGATGGTAGCGCCGCCGGAAGGAACGCACAGTCAGCAGGACCAGCGCGGCGAAAGTGAAAGCGGAATACTGGTAAATGTAACTGGCCTTGGCGCCGCGCTGGCGCTTCAACGGCACGCGATGGATTTTCACGCCATTGACCGTTTCACGCCTGGGCTCGTCATCGTTTGCCTGTAGGCAGATGACCTCCACGTTCGCCCCGTGCCGGGCCAGAATTTCCGCCGAACGTCGCGGCCTGGGATCAGAGAGATAATGGGAAAACAGGACGACGCCGACATTTTTCCCGGCCAGCGAAGGCTTGCCGTTGGCGGTGGGATCAACATTGTTCGCGACTTGGATTGTCTTTGTGCCGGGTTGGAATACCGGTTTCGGCGCGCAATTTTCCTTATACCACCGGGCGACTTCACGGGGCAAGGCGTTCCAAATTTCGCCACCGTATCTGGCTTGGATGTGCTGAAGGAATTCTTCATACCAAGCTGCCGGATATTCAGCGGTTTGTTGTTTGCGTTCATTGAATCCAAGGTAGTCGGGGTGAACATTGACCAGCGCCATCCCACCGCGCTGCGCAATCCAGTCGAGTTTTTTCTTCCAGATGGCCGTGGATTTTTCCTCGAGGACGAAGAACAACGTGGAGTCCTGTGGCAAAGTATAGGGCAGCTCGACGTAGCCGGCGTCGGAAGGCTGAAGGCTGAAGGCTGAAGGCTGAAACGGTTTCGAAGTCCGAAGTTCGGAGTTTGGGCGCGGGACCCAGAAAGGGAAGATGGTGCCGACATCGTCGGGTTGCGGCTCGAAAGGATCTGTGTCAAAGGTGCATGACGAGTAATTAATATCCAAGTCATGAGCCCATTCCAAATTGTGAAACATGAAGCCGGACCGGAACCCCACCGCGCCCCATTCATGCATGTAGCGGTTTATCTGGTTCGCACCCTGCCGGAACGCCTCCCGGTTTTGAAAAAGCTTGCCGTCATGTTTCAAGTCCTGAACACCCACTTCAAAACCGTTCTCCTGAAGCTCCTCCCTGAATTCCCGCGGCACTCTATATTCGCCTTCAGGAATGAAATTAAATGAGGAACGAAAGCCCATCTGCAGTTCCAATTGCATCAACTGCCGGCACTTGGCCAGTCCACGCGTCCCCTCAACGTCGTGGGTAAGCACCAACGCGAACTTCTTGCCGTCAGGCCAGCCGGGCCAGCCTGCGGGCGAATGTCCGGCAGCTTCATTGATGGGCCAGACATCCTGGTAGGCCTTGCGCTTCCGATGCGCCATAATCCGGCGCAACGCCATCCGGAAACGCCAGGGCAGATAGGGCTTGAGATTATAATAGAGGCGATTGGCAGGCATGGGACGAATCAGTCGAAGGCCGAAAGTCGGGAGCAGAAATTACGCGAATAGACGCGCAGGCGAAGGGTTGATGGGCCGCAAAAGAACGCCAAGAACTCAAAGCTGACGCGGAGTGGTTGGCTGTGTGTGCTTTGCGATCGGTTGCGGCTTTCGTCAGACGGATGTGTTCGGCGAGGCACCGAACACAGCGCCCGGTGCGGGCGCGCTCCCCCATCTCCCAATGGATCCAATTTACTTATCGCTCAGAAATTCCTGATGCAATCGTTCGGGAACGTATCGCCGGGTTTTGTTGAGCACGGCGCCGACCGTGGCCCCGGATTCGGCCAGCCAGGTGCTCGCCTGCTGAACGACCTCGCGATTGGTCTTCTCCGATTCAACGACGAGCAACACCATGTCCATGAGTCTGCCAAGGCGCGAGGTGATGCTGGTCTGGCTGACGGGCGGCAGGTCAAAGATGATGTAATCGTAGTCGCTGGCCTTGAGCTTGGGCACCAGGGCGGCGAAGCGTTTCGGCAGAAAGCGCGGAAGCTCGTTGTTGTTGGAATTGCCGGTCACCACATACAGGTTTTCCTGGACCAGGGCGCCTTCCTTGGTTTCATTTTTCAAGGCGGCGTCCAATCCGCAACTGGCTTTGCCCTTGTAGAACTGGTGTGCCGCGCCATGCTCCAGGTTCATGTCCACCAGCAGAACATTGCCGTCGCCCGTTCTCGAAAGCGAGGCGGCCAGGCCGGCGGCGATGGTGCTCACGCCAGCACCCTGGCCAGCGCTCGTCACGGCCACCAGTTTCGGTTTGTGGGTGAGATTCTTGACTTCAAAATGAACGAGCAGCCGGTCGCGCAACGCTTCGTAAAACGGCTGTAGCGAAGGATTGCGCTCCAGCGAGACCACTTGCAGAGCGCCGTTTTTTCCCGGAGACGGATCACCGCCCCCGGCGGCCGCATCATCTTCTGTGGCGTTATGCAATCGCAGTTGCCGCCGTTCCGCGGTTTTGGCCAGACGCGAGTGGCTATTCCGGCTGACATCGGGGATGGAAAGGAAGAGGGGAAGTTTTAGTTTCGCCTCAATCTCGACCGGCCGCCTCACGGAACGGTCCAGATAGAGTTCAATCAAGAAGGCCCAGGCGAGGCCGACGAAGAGGCCGCCGAACGCCACCATGGCCATTCGTTTGTGGACTTTGACCCAATCCCTGTAGGGAGGCGACGGCATCTGCACCCACTTGATGTTGGGGACCTTGCCGGCACCGAGCGCTTCGTCTATGTGGGAATTCTCCACCTTGGTGGCCAGATTTTGATAGTTGGCTTCTTGAATAGTCTTCGTCCGTTCCAATTGCGCTATCGCCGGTGCCAGACTGTTCAAATTGGTTGCCTGCATCTGGAGCTGGTCCAGTTGCGCATCCCAAGCCTTGAGTTTGGCTTGAACGGCCGCGATCTGCGCGCCAGTTTCTCCGCCCGACGCCAGCAAAGCGATGCCCAAGCCGGCGATTTGCGGATATTTCCCCTCGAGACCGGCTTTGGCCTTTACAGTGTCGGCAATCTGCCCATCCAATCCCTGGACCAGCACGTTGCTTCTCGTGAACCCCTGCACTAAATAATCCTGTTCCTTTTTCCGCAGCAGGTTGAGGCGCGCGCAGATGTCATTGTAGGCGTCAATCTGATCCGAAGGAATGGCCGGTTGAGCGTTGGTGGTTTCCAATTTTAGGAGCGGGGCCGTGTCCACTTGCTTCATCGCCGACTCATATCCGGCCAATTCGGCCTGGGCATCCAAAATGGCGCCCTGAATTTTGAAAATCTGGTCCGCCAAACCCTTTCTTGTGTCGTCAAGGGAAATGATGTTCGCCTTGTTTTTCAGGTTTGCGAGCTGCTGTTCCGTATCGTTGA
>Ga0182021_10000724_pt1 | contig 36443 bp, 30 predicted proteins | sample 612E3MmetaG_FD_120493 | JGI IMG/M metagenome (GOLD analysis project Ga0182021, IMG submission 120493) | Permafrost microbial communities from Stordalen Mire, Sweden - 612E3M metaG (Illumina Assembly) | ecosystem: Environmental > Terrestrial > Soil > Wetlands > Permafrost | place: Sweden...
AGTTGGGCTATACTTGGGATATTCGGGAGATTGTTCAGGTTCATCATTCCGGCATGTAAAGAGAAGTCAACAAGGGACCTTCGCTCGCCTTCTACGATTTTAGCATTCACTCGTTCAGGACTGTCGACTGGTGTTGACAAGACCATTTCGACAACTGTAGTTACACCGCCTGCGACCGCAGCTGAGCTGCCGCTTGTAAAGTCCTCCCGATTTGTGAAGGCAGTGTCATGGAGGTGAGCGTGCCCATCCACGAGTCCTGGAAGAACGAATCTGCCTTGGGCATTTACTCGCCGGTCGGCTTGCCCTGTTTTTCGACCACTCACAGATTTGATTCTGCCGTCTTCGATGAAGATGTTTGCCTTGGTCGGTTGTCCTCTGATAAGAACTCGCGCGTTATCAACAGCCAGAGTCCCCAAGCGTGCTCGATAGGGAAGGAACGCGGACAAATAATAAGGGTGTATCCAAAAATGAGGGTAGGCTAGAGCCTGCTTTTGCCGTGAAGGAAATCCCATACTTGGCGTCTGAGCTTAGTCAAGTATAGAATTCGTGTAGGGCTCCCTGGCACGATCAGTTTTTCTTACTCTGGCAAAGAGAACCAGAAAACACCAACTGATATCCGAGCGCCTAGCATTAATCTCGGAACAATCGCATAGTGGCAGGTTGCACATTGTTAGACTCAGTCTCATTCATTGGTGGTGGAGTCATGGCTGAGGCCATGGCTCAAGGACTTCTGTCGAAGAAACTCTTGAACAGCAAAGCAATCACCGTTGGAGAACCCCGCCAAGAGCGCAGAATGGAACTAGAGCAGAAACACGGAATCAACGTCACCGCGAACAACCGCGAGGCGGCCGGGTCAGGTAAGATACTTGTTCTCTCAGTGAAACCGCAGGATCTAGACGGCGTCTTGGCCGATTTGAAAGGAGTATTGCAACCTGAACAGATGGTGATGTCAATCGTCGCCGGCGCGAGGGTCAGCACGATAAGCAAGGGACTGGGACACACCGCTATCGTGAGAGTAATGCCCAACACGCCCGCACAGATTGGAGAGGGAATGAGCGTGTGGACCGCCACGCCTAGCGTGAAGAAAGCGCAACTCGACCAGGCACGGACTATCCTTCAGGCCCTGGGCACAGAACTCTACGTGAACAATGAGAAGTTCTTAGACATGGCCACCGCAGTGAGTGGAACCGGTCCCACCTACGTTTTCTTAGTTATGGAGGCTATGATTGACGCGGCCGTCCATCTAGGTTTCCCACGACACATGGCCTATCAATTGGTCACCGAGACAATGCGAGGCTCCATCACGTATGCAATGAAATCGGGAAAACATCCAGCCGAGCTGCGCAACTTGGTCACTTCGCCTGGCGGCACGAGCGCGGCGGCCTTGTACCAGTTGGAGAAGGGGGGCTTGCGAACAGTTTTGTCAAAGGCCATCTTGGCCGCCTATGAACGAAGCAAATTCTTGGGCGAGGAAAAAGGTTCTGTGGTTGACACGAATACTGCTGAGCACACATAATCGGCGTCCAAATTCAGTTACTCATGCCGTATTCCGTACACGTCTCTGAAAGACTACCATATGTGTGACGAAAACATAGGATCTTGAAGAAAATCGTAAGATTGTTCTTTTATCCGAAGTCGCCGAAAATTCTCAGACGCGCTCCTGAACGCAATTGCCAGAGCGAACGACCCACAAAGCGCCATTTACGCGTAAAACAGAGTCGTAACACACTTCAACGAGTTACCTGCAATGCCATGATCCATCGCGGTCGCGAAATACGCTATAATAACCGGATAGAAAAGTGTCGATTTCACACGTGTGTGCAGTATCTGATCCTTTTACGGAACTAGGGTTCGACAATTTTGACTGACTTGATCTTAACCGCTTCGAGAGGCCGGTCGTGATTGTCTGTTTGAACTTTGCCGATTGATTGTACAACATCGATGCCCTCGATCACATTTCCAAATACTGTGTGTTTTCCATCGAGCCAAGGCGTAGGCGCGAGCGTAATGAAGAATTGTGAGCCGCCGGTATCTGGACCATGGTTGGCCATTGAAATGGTTCCTGGGGCGCCATGTTTCAAACTCGGGACAAACTCATCCTTGATCGCATATCCTGGACCACCGGTTCCGTCGCCGCGTGGGCAACCTCCTTGAATCATGAAACCATCAATAACACGGTGGAACGCCAAGCCATCGTAGAAACCATTTTTACAAAGTTTCACAAAGTTTTGAACCGTAATGGGAGTCTCAGACGCGAATAATTCCAACTTGACTACACCCATGCTGGTGTCCAGAACGGCTATCGGATTTGCCAACTCAAAACACGTCCTCTCTTCCTAAGGGTTCGGGCGGTGTATAAGAAGAAATGGTCCGCCAATTTTGCCGCATGCTAGAACAGGGAAAGCTAAGCCTTGTCAAATGCCTGCGCCAAGTCGGCGATAATGTCAGCAGCATCTTCTATCCCTAATGAGAGCCTGACCAGTGAGTCACCTATTCCGGCTTTTCTTCTTTCCGCGGGATCCATGAAGTAGTGTGACACCGTGCTTGGTTGACTAACCAATGTCTCAGTTCCGCCAAGGCTGGCCCCAAGTAACGCTAGTTTTAGGTTATCAACGAATCTAATGGTGCGATTAATGTCGCCCTTCAGCTCGAAGCTGAGGACTCCTCCAAATCCATTCATCTGTCTCTTCGCAAGCGAATGTTGGGGATGTGTTTCCAGCCCCGGATAGTATACCTTCTCTACATTGGGATGATTTTCAAGGTATTCTGCGACCTCCTGGCCGTTTGCGTTCTGTTTCTCCATTCTGACTGCTAGGGTCTTCATTCCTCTAAGAAGCAACCAAGCGGCATGAGGGTCAAGTACCCCTCCCAGAGTTCTGCGAAGCTTCTTCATCGGCCCGATGAGTTCTTTCGGTCCAGCTATCGCTCCAGCGGTCACATCGTTATGTCCCGCCAGATATTTAGTGGCGCTATGTATGGTTGCACTGCAACCGAAGTGCAACGGTTGTTGATTGTACGGAGATGCTAACGTATTGTCCACTAGAACCTTTGCGCCCTTCTCTCCTGCTATTTCCGCAGCCTTTGCGAGATCCACAAGTTTGAGAGTTGGATTTGTCGGCGTCTCTAAGAAGAGGACTTTTGTGTCGCTCTTTACTGCAGATTCAATCTCACTGATATTCGTCGATTCAACGAAGGTAGTTCGTACCTTGAATCTGGTCATTAGATCCGAGAAGAGACCCACTGTTCCACCATAGAGGTCACGGACTGATACAATGTGATCGCCTGGAGAGACCAGGTTGATGATGGCAGTTGAGATAGCCGCCATCCCAGAGGAGAATACCGCGCAGTCTTCCGCGGCTTCTAGTTCAGCAATCTTCGTTTCAGCGGCTGTGATTGTTGGGTTGCTCCATCTTGTGTAGACATCACGGCTGTTCTTCTCGGTAACAGCATCAACAAGCTGCTGTGTACTAGCAAAAGCGAACACGGATGTCTCGTAGATCGGAGTAACCACGGACCCGGTCTCCGGATCCGTCCTTTCTCCAGCTCTCACGGCTTTTGTTGAAAATCCAGTCTGCTTATTTTTCGACACGATTCTTCCTCACGAATAGGACTCGTATGACATCCATTGAGTTATTGGTCTATCAATTCTTCAGTTTCACGCATTTGTTCTGAGTATACCTTCTTGTCTTCATCGTCTGCAGTTAATCTGGCCAGTTGTTCGCGCGCTTTGTTAATGTAGTTCTTGGCAGATTGCTGATCTTTGGCTACTGCGTATGCTCTCGCCGTTCCCTCGTAAGCTGAAATAATCACTTTTGGCAAGTTGTCTTTCTCGCATATTGCGAGCGCGGATTTGGCGAAATTGAGAGCGAGGTGGGGTTGGTTAATGGCAGCGTACACACGGGAGATCTGCCAGTCACCGATAGCGAAATTCTGGGCATTCCCGACGTAACTCCGGTGATAACGCGACGCGTGCGCCAAATGCAGCATCGTCTGCTCTTCACGCGAGTCTCTAGCTCTCTTGTCTAGGTAATTCCAAGTCTCATTGAAACATTCACGAGCGATCTTCCGATGCAATTCAAATTCACTCTGCGACAACATAATCGCTTGCTCTCTGAACGAGAGCGTAGAACTAGTATTGGCCCATTTAATAGGTCGTCGACCCGAATCTGAAGGCGTTTAGATTGCGAATTGGAATTCTGCTATTCAACGAAGCGGAGGAGTTAGACTTCGTGGGTCCTATGGAGGTCTTTGGAGTTGCGTCTAGACTGAAAGGTGGAATCGACATTGTCACCCTGTCAAAAGATGGGAAGCAAATTCATGGACGTTACGGACTGAAAGTTCAACCAGACTGCAGCTTCGCTAACTCTCCTGACTTTGACCTGCTGATTGTTCCGGGTGGGAAAGGGGCGCGCGAACAGGTGCGATACGACAAAGAGAGTATAGCATTTGCAAAGGCCCACGCCACGCGAGCGAGGATTGCCAGCGTTTGCACTGGCGCCCTAGTGCTAGCCGAAGCTGGAATTCTCGACGGTAAGACAGCCACCACTCATTGGTCTGCTCTTGCTATACTACGTCAGTACCCAAAAGTGCATGTCGTGGAAGGAGTACGATTTGTGCGAGATGGAAACGTCGCTACCTCAGCTGGAATCAGTGCTGGAATAGACCTCGCACTAGAAATCGTACGTGAACTTCACGGCGAACAGGTGGCTTCCGATGTCGCGAGGGACATGGAATACCGATACGACTAAGCGTCCAATGAGCGCGCACATGAAAGAGAAAAGAAAGAACACCCAGAGCATGTGGGCGATGTGGAATTGATTCACAATGAATGAACGGAGAGCGGTGACGCCCGATTACGGGAATTGGGTATCCACCAAACTGATCTACGGCTCAGCCGCGATGACAATTCCATTTCTTGGGTTATCAATAGTATTCCCGATATTCGTCATAGGAGCGATACCTTTTGGCTTGGCGTTCAGCTATTTCGCTTATGCGCGCCGCAAGTTGTCACAGCGCGGAGGAAATCTACAGGCTAGGATTCGCAATCTAGTGATTGACTACTTGAGCTGGGAAGGGGAGGGCAGTATGCTAGACATCGGGTGCGGGAACGCCCCATTGGCAATCGAAGTGGCAAAGCGATATCCCAAAGCTCACGTGACGGGAATCGACTACTGGGGCGGCACGTGGGAATATTCGAAAGCGATCTGTGAGAATGCAGGAATTGAAGATGTAGCCAGTCGTATGACCTTCCAAAAAGGAAGTGCGTCTGTCTTGCCGTTTGAAGATGAATGCTTCGATGCAGCGGTCAGCAACCTCGTGTTTCACGAGGTGGGAGGTGTCAAGAACAAGACGGACGTTATCAAGGAAGCGTTGAGTGGTCAAGAAAGGGGGTGCATTCGCTTTTCAGGATCTATTCCTTCTAAGAGGACAGTTCGGTGAGGTCGATGATCTGGTCGCGACTGCAAAGACCTGGGGTATGAAAGAGGTGGCGTTTGTGAATACAAGTGGATCGGAATTCATACCGAAAGCGTTGAAGCTTCCGTTCATGCTAGGGAGAATAGGCATTATCTACTGAACCAAGTGAGGCACTGTAAGCCCCCGTCAATGTCTACGGGTTCGATGGTGCCGAGACGCAAATCCTGTCTGCACACATCTCAAAGTCTTCCCCACTGTCGCAGATAATCGCGCAAGGGTTTGTATCGGAAACCAAACGGGATTATTGGAATAGGAAGCGGAAGCTCTTGAAAAGCAACGCACACATTTTTTGTGGATTCTTAAGGAAACCAAGTATGTTTAATAAGCGACTATGACATACGTAATTATCTCATGGTGTATTGCTATGGACAGCGTTGTACACTTCGAAATACCTGCTGACAATTTGGCGCGAGCAAAGAAATTCTACAATACCGTGTTCGGCTGGAACATGAACGAAATGCCGGAGATGGAATACGTTATGGTCGGCACTGCTGAATCAAATGAAAACGGAATGCCAAAGGAACCAGGAGCCATAAACGGCGGAATGCTGGAACGACAAGACCCAGTCAAATCTATCGTCGTTACAATAAACGTCAAAGACATTGACCAAGCGGCCACAATGATTGAGAAGAACGGCGGGAAAATTGTCAGACCGAAAATGCCAGTTGGCGACATGGGTTTCGCCGCCTACTTCAAGGACAGCGAAGGAAACGTAGTCGGGCTCTGGCAGAACGCCTAGCCACGAATGAATCTCACAAATCGCACAACCAGCTCTTCAGGGCTCTCTAAGAAGGTGGAAACAGCCACCTAGCAGGAGAATTGGTTCTAAAGCAGTTCGCATTCAATGCGGAGCCATTGATGCGTGTGGATCTCGCGGTGCGGACTTTCAAATGTGAACAGGGTTGTATGTCCTGCTTTTGCGCGCTAGCGCTCACGTGCGTTACGTGAAATATCCAGTTCCGCGAGGCGCGCGGTGATGGCTTGTTCCGATCGGGCTACTTGTGACCGATCTTAGCAGTATATTTGACAATCAGGAAAATTACTGTGGCGACAATGAGAAAATCCACCACAACACCCACAAAATCACCTACTGCAAAGTTCATTCCCTGCCCAATAGGGAGGTTGAAGACAGCTTTCCTCCAATCGCCACCGGGTATCAAGGCGCCCGGAATGGGCATTATGATGTCTTGAACGAATGCTGAAACTATTTTTCCAATGTACGTGCCCATGATGAAGCCTACAGCTAATCCTATCACTCCTGCTTTGCCAATGAACTCCGTGAATTCAGCCCAGAGACCCTGCGGCTTCGCAGCCGGCGGCGTAGGCTTCGGAGTAACTGCCTCTCGAATCTTCCTTAACTCTTCCAGAATCTCTTGATCATTATCCATTGTAACCGAAGCCTCATTGCCCTCGATCAGATTTGTGACTTTTGCAACGATAATAGTGACTCTCTTTACTCAGCAGATCCCGGTCAGGTTTCGCAATCGCTATCGCCCTTGTTGGGGCTACGTTCCGAAACACGTTTGGTGGGACAGAATGTAACACATTGGCTTGTGTTAGTCTAGCCGTGTGCACAGAGCTGATCTGAGTCACGCTCTGAGATTCTCTATTTTGATGGGCTCCACGTGATCTGCAAGTTCGAACCCGAATACCTTCGAATAGAAGTATAGCTCAGCCTCGAGGGAACGCTTGATGTTCTCTTTGCGTCTGAAACCGTGCTGTTCACCTTCGAAGGGGAGATACGCGTATGGCAATCCTTTCGCACGCAAAGCCTGTACTATCAGCTCTGCTTGGCTAGGTGTAACGATCTTGTCTTCGAGTCCTTGAAATATGATCATCGGGCAGGATATGCGGCCCGCAAAGTGGATCGGTGACCTTTCATAGTATAGATCACGCTGCTCCGGGTAAGGACCAATAAGTTTCACGTTATAGTGTGATTCGAATTTGTGAGTCTCCCTGTCAAGGACCTCTAGATCACTAACACCATAATAGCTGGCCCCGGCCTTGAAGAGATTCCTAAATGTCAAAGCGCAAAGTGTTGTATAACCCCCGGCGCTGCCTCCCCGAATTGCAAGCCGCTTACCGTCAGCCAAACCAGCCTTGACCAAATAGTTTGCAGCATTAACGCAATCGTCAACATCAACCACACCCCACTGCCCATTCAAACGCTGACGATACTCACGACCATACCCGCTACTCCCACCATAGTTGACGTCAACCACGGCGAATCCTCTTGTCGTCCAGAATTGAACCGCCAACCTTAGCGTTGTCACTGTTTCTGAAGTAGGACCACCATGGGATATGACAATCAGAGGAGGACGCTCATCCTGAAGAGCTGTGAAGTCGCGGGTCCTTGGTGGGTAATAGAATGCGTGTGCCTTCAAATTGTTTGAAGTTGGAAACTCGATCGCTTGCGGCGTCGATACGTACTCCAGATCGATCGCCTCGGATTGAAAACGGCGGAGGACGTTGAACTCTCGTGTTGTGATGTCGAATTCCAAAATAGACTCGGGAACGGTCGGAGACCCAGCTATGAAGACTGCACGCCCAGCCTCAGCCCGAACGCACCTTATTTCAGTGTAAGCGCTCTCGATCGGTTCGAACTTCAGATTCGCCGTATCGAGCACCGCGAGATGCCAACATCCCTTCGTCGCAAAGGTGCAGACGATATGCTCCGACGAAGCAAAAGCGTACGTAGACAGTCCAAACGTCCAATGTGGCCTACCAAACTCAGCTGCTGTACCGTGCAGCGGTTCGATTCTTCCCTCGCGCCATCGGTGGAGATTCCACCATCCAGACCGATCCGACACGAAGTATAGGACGCCATCGGGCGACCATTCTGGCTGAACTACCGACTCATCAGAACCGCCAGCGACCCGTTGAGTTCGAGTCAGCGAACCGTCCGAGTTGAGTTTGCCAAGCCAAAGCTCTGTGCCGTCCCAAGGCATGTTTGGATGATTCCACTCGACCCATGCGAGGCGTGAACCGTCTGGACTCAGACGAGGTGATGAATAGAAATCGCTTCCGGAGACGAGCACATGGCCGCTATCCTCTCCGTCGAGACTGAGGCTCACTATCGTGTTTACGGCCTGCTGATCGGACATACTATGATCCTCTCGGACGCAGATCATTCGCCCTCGACCGCTGTCGATGACTCCATCGGCATAACGCATTTTGACCTCCGGAGTGACTGGCAGGGGTAGCGCTCCGCGATCAAGTCTATAGATGCGTTGATCAGGGAAGTCCGAGAAATACACCACGTCGTTATCGACTACGAAGCTGCCTCCTCCATACTCGTGAACTGTGGTTCGAACATTGAACGGAGACGGGACAAGTTCCGCTACTCGTCCATCAACGGTCCGTTTCAGTAGAGTGAATCGTCCTTGCTGCTCTGGGTGGAACTCTCTCCAGTAAATCGAACCTCCACGAATCATTACCTCGGTAAGCTGGGTCACTGATGCAGCCATTTCAGGCGTTATTGGAGACTTCCAAGAACCGTAGGATACGACTCTCCGCTTGGACATCTGGTAGAAATCCTCACGAGGAATTTGGAGGTATTGACTGTACTAATGACTATTGTGCGCGTGGTCGAATCGGTGCGCACATAGCACAAACGGGCCGGTTAATGCTTTCGAGAATCCCTTCGGTTGATTAGAACTGCAAGAACTGCGAGGATGGAACCAACCATCACTATTTGACCAATCCCAAATTCTGGAGTAGAATAAGTTGAGGATGTCGTGATCGATGAAGTTGAGGTTGATGATGACGAGGACGTGACCAATAGACGAGATGAGGTCATAGATGACAGGACTGTTGACGTCGTTGAGGTCGAGGAGGTCACCTGTGCTTGAGCTCGCAAATTCAACGTGATTGTTCCAGGTCCAACAAATGTAGCCACGATAGGGTTGTTCGAACCTGAACAGTACAACCCACCCGAGCAACTCCAGTATGAAACCGTGTAACCGGACGGCACGTAACATGCACCAATCGCATTGGAACCGTAACTCGTGCTGAAAAACGAGGCCCCATTCCCCTTACTAGGGTTAGAACAGGAACCCCAACTCATCAACGCCGGAGAAGCTGGACTTGTTAAGAGAGTAACTTGAGCCCCGTATACAGCCATTAGAGATCCCCCAGCAGAAGAATCCGAACAACTCACTGGGTTGGCGAAATTACTGGAGCAACTCACGCCTCCAGCCCAAGTCCAATGATCAAACTGCCATCCCACAGATGGTGCGGGCAAATTCGCAGTGGCTGTAAAGCTGCTTCCACAGCTGGATGCTGATTGAGAGTAGGCATACGTACCTCCGCACGCTGTTATTGTGCCAGAAGTTGTCGCACCAACGAAACTCGATGGTGTAGACTGGAACGTGACAGACCGAACTAGAGTCTGAGAGGTCGTTTGTGATGAGGTGGTCGTCTGTGGCGAGGTCTGAGTGGTTGACTGGAACGATGTTGTCTGGGAAGCTTGGGTGGTGAAGTCCAGTTTGACATTCGAACCTGTAAGCGTCACAGTCTTGGTGATTGGGCCGAAACCGGGGCCCGAAGCCGTGACGCTTACGGATCTCGATGATCCAATTGGGATGGCGTAACCACCCGAGGTTGACGAAACCGCGTAGTAACTCCCCGCGCTAGTTGTAATTGTTATTCCCGCAATGCCTTCCCCGATATCGTAGAAGCTGTTGCTGTTCCTGTCGTTGTAGACCGCGCCTAACAGGAATGGGGTTGCGCTGGCCGCGCCAAAATCCTCTGTGATGAGGCTGGTCAGACCGATTCCATTTGGGATTGCTCCCCCAAAGTAGCCTATACCGACCTCCGAGTAGACGCAAGGAGGATACCCGCAGGGATAGGGGTTGATGAGGTCGAGAAGGTTGACGCGGTGAGGACGTCCTGGAGTGCCTGAATCCACCATCATCGAATCCTCCAACTGCGGGGCACTTTGACCGCTGCCCGCAGCCATGTTTTCCCCCGCCAGCATGTAATTGTAACCTGCATGCGCCATGCGATCAAACGGATTTGTGCCGTTAGGGTCGGTGTGGGAGAAATAGTTCTGAGTGTACATGTCTCGGCTGTGGGCAGTGGCGATGCTAAGTAGAATCTTATTCATGGCCAGGGGCGGCCGAGATCCTACAAGGCTCGGATCCGTAAGGCCCTCATGGATGTCAATACCCAAACGAGTGCCCTCGGCCACGGGATTGGAACGAGCCCGGTTAATGTACTCCAATACCAGCTGATCTGAGGGTGTCGGATCACCAGAGTCATAGAGCACTGCAGCTCTGACGGTCGGCGTCATCACGACCGCTGAGAACCATAACGCGGCTAACGTTAAGACGATGCAAGCGAACGAAACAAGCCGCCTCAATGTCGGGAACAAGATTCTGTTTCACTTCCACCTGAGATCCAACACTGGCAATAGCCGCAGCCAAAGTCATAGAGCGAGAACTGGGGCCGATGTCTTAGCTGCGATGCTGAGATCGGTCTTTGAACAATATATATGAAACGAGAATCAAATGACGTTGAAGCACTCCGACATAACAACTCCGCCTCTTTCAACTTCCAAATAGGCACGTTTTTTGAAATATCTAACCGACACACCCAAACAACAAGGTCGAGCAACTCGCTGCAATGTATTCGAAGCGACAATTCTACTCAAGAACATGGATTTGCCTCACCTACGACTGAAATTCGATACCCGTAATTGTTTCTGGTAAGAATCACTGACCAAGCACTTGGTCTAGTGAATCCATGGCGTTGGTCAGATCTCGCTCCGAATTGTAGATATGGAACGAAAATCGGATACCGTTGAAACGCTGCGACACTATCACGCCTCTTTTCACCAAGGCAGCAGCAATTGCTGACTGATTACGGTCTGCAAACCTAAAGGAAGCAATGCTTGCCTGAGAACTAATCTCCGCAGGCGTCAGGGCAATGGCGTCATGATATCTATCCTTCATCATTCTCACAAAGCTTTGAGTCAACGAGATCACGTGGTTTGTTGCCGCTGAATAACCGTATTCCTTGAGATATCTGACGGATTCACCTAAACCGATTGCAGACGAGTAACTCATTGTACTGTACTCGAATTTCTTCGCATCTTTGGGAAAAGTCATCCTTGTAGCATCCAAGTCATAAGGTACTGGGGTGCTCCGCCAACCAACAAGAGATGGTTCCAGCTCTTTCAGAAGATCATCACGTACATAGAGAATCGCCGCGCCAAAGGGACCAAGTAAGCCCTTGTATCCACCCGCGACTAGCACATCGATATCATCATTATGGACATCAATCGGCATTAGGCCGGCTGATTGTGTCGCATCAACTACAAGAATCGCACCATGCGAATGCGCAAGCTCCGATAGCCAGCGAAGGTCGAACCGCTGTCCTGTTCCGTACTCGACATGACTGATCGATATCACGGACGTATGTTCATCGACGAGATTCTCCAGTTCATCTGTGCTGATCACTCCATCATGGTTTCGAGCCAGACGGACCTCGAGTCCAACCGACCGGCCCAAGCGCATCCATGGATATACAACGCTGGGAAAATCCGCATCTGTACTAACAACGTTTCCCCCTTTCTTGAGATCAAGCGACCAAGCCACAGCACAAATTCCTTCGGTCGCACTTGAAAGAACTGCAACCTCGTCCCGCTTTGCGTGAATGAGAGAGGAAGTTTCATCTCTAGCACCTTCTAGAGCCTGAGTTTCCGCCTCCTCATCGAACCCAATCGTGCCGCCGGCAGCTATCTTCTGTTGAAACTCAATCATACTTTCAATCGCTGGTCGCGGCATCAAGGAGATTGAAGCTGAATTCAGATATGTCACAGTTCGAGCCGTTGGAAAGTCATCCAAAACCGCTTGAGCCATAGTTGTGTCACTCAGATGAGACCCTGGGTCACCTCTGACCTGCGGGAAAAATATGACTGCCAGTTTCAGAATCTGAATCGCAGGGAGCACGAGCACGCTACTCTATTGTATCTCAAGCATTGGGGGGCCAGCAATGAAGAAGTTCTCACTCCCTTCGGCATCAGGCGATGTGTCGCTCAATGAAAGTCACGTCATAAAGCAGGAACAGGTCACAATTGTCCCAAGAAGATTCTGGGATAACAAAGGTGAGAACTGAGAATCGAACGCGTGTCTTTTTATCGGACGAAGCTCAAGGGCCTCTGAAATTGGACGCCCTGTGACTTCTTCGAGTGCTACCCAAACAAATGAGGACTGATGAAAATGGACCTTCTATCCTCTCTGTTCTACAAGTATCGAAGATTCGCAAAAATGTTGCAGATATTTGCGATGGTCGTTGGACCGGGCATTATCGTGATGGTTGCTGATAATGATGCGGGCGGTATCACTACCTACGCGGTGACCGGTGCCAAGTTCGCTTACAGCTTCATTTGGATCGAGTTACTGCTTTTGCCTGTATGTTATGTCTGTCAAGAAATGACAGTCCGCTTGGGAGCGGTAACCAAGCGCGGTCACGCGGAGGCAATCTTTGACGCTTTCGGGTCATTCTGGGGATGGTTCTCTCTGAGCGATTTGGTCCTCACTGACTGGCTGACCACTGTTACCGAATTCATCGGCATAACTGCAGCTCTGAGCATCTTCCACGTCCCTCCCTTGCTCGCCGTGATTGGAGCTATTATTCTCATCTTTGCGATGGTCATACAGGGACGTTACTGGACCTGGGAAAAAATTGTCTTGGTGTTCTGCGTGCTCAACTTGATCTATATTCCGGCCGCTTTCTTGGTCAATCCCTCTGTTTCAGCTATCCTGCGAGAGGGAGTAATCCCCGGCTTCCCATATGGCATCAATAGCGATGTAGTCTTTTTCTTGATGGCCAACGTCGGTACCACGATTGCCCCGTGGATGATCTTCTTCCAGCAGAGTGCCGTCGTGGACAAAGGTTTGCGTGAAAGGGATATTCGCTGGGAACGTCTGGACACCGCCATGGGTTCATTCTTCACCATAGCGGTGGGAGTATTCATTATCATCGTTACGGGCACGCTGCTCCGGGGGGTGAACATCGAGAGTGCCGCCCAAGCCGCCGTGTTAATCATGCCAATTAACCATTACATAGGTACGTTCATGGTAATCGGCCTCTTCGATGCAGGACTACTGGGGGCCATTTGCATATCGCTAGCCAGCTCTTGGGCACTTGGTGAAGTCTTCGGCTGGGCGCATTCCCTGAATCAGAAAGTCAGCCAGGCGCCATGGTTCTATTTGTTCCGCCTGATCATTCTGGTTACTGCCGGAGCTGTAGTTCTAATCCCGGGTGCGCCCCTGATTCTAATCACTCTTTTCGTGCAAGTCATAGCCGTCACATTACTCCCTGCCGCACTGGTCTTCTTGATTCTTCTTCTCAACCAAGCGGATATAGTGGGAAAGTACAAGAACTCCCGGTTCCAAAATGTGGTAGCTTCAGTAATAGTAGCCGGCATCATAATCCTGTCAACCCTCTACGCCGTAACCACTCTCTTCCCAGAATTCCTGAAGTGAAATTGAATGAAGTATAAGTGGCTGAGAATATGAGGAACAGGCTGCGAGAGTCAATTGACAAGATACGAGAAATCAACCGTAGGTACTCGAAGCCTCGCATAAGAATGTCCAGAAGTGTGCGGTTTGCCCTACTGATGCTGCGACTATACCTGTTAATATTGGTAATATTGCTTGCTTACAGGTTCATGACTTTGACATTGTTGAAGTGAGACAAACACGGCCGACAGGGATTATGAATGACAGTGAATTCAGGCCAGATTCAGGATCGTCATCAGAATAACTCGATCGCAGACAGAAAGGACGCGCGATACATCCTTCTAAGCGAGATTGCTAACAAGAAAGTCCAAACCGAGAGTGGAATCTCAATTGGCAGACTAAAGGATCTCGTGTTCAAGGATGACCCACACTATGCGGAAGTGACGAGTCTAATTGTCGGACGGTCAATGGGCCGTCCTCCTTTGAACATACCTTGGAACAGTGTTATCAACGTGGGTACTGAGAGGACGGTCGTACAAGATCCCATTGAAGGCCAATTCTTGGAGATCAATGAGGATGAGGACCAGCTTCTACTCTGGGATAGAATTATCGACAAGAGAATCCTCGATACGAAAGGATTCGCTGTGGAGGTTGTCTATGACATACAGCTTTTGCTGGTAGACAATAAGCTCTTCATCGTCGGGGCCGATGTCGGTCGGCAGGCACTTATGCGCAGACTAGGTCTCCGTAGAATCTCCAAATCTTTACTCGAAAACGGGTCGAAGCGCATCATACCATGGCGATATGTTCAGCCAATAGGACCGGATTTGACAAGCACCAAAGGAGATGTAAAGCTCACAATCGCAGAAGAAGGACTTAGGGACATTCATCCCGAGGACGCTGCTGACATACTCGAAGAACTCAGCCGCGAAGAGAGAATTCACGTCTTCAACGCACTAGATACCGAGTCTGCCGCCAATGCCCTTGAAGCAACTGAACCAAGAGTCCAAAGGGAAATACTGGCGTCGACAAGTAGTGAACGGGCGCTCCAGATCTTCTCTCACTTGTCCGCTGTTCAGATCGCTGACATAATCTCGATTCTCCCACGTGACAATGCAGAGACCTTGCTGAAGATGCTGAAGGGAGACGTGGCTTCCAGAATCCATCAATTGCTAAGCCAGCACGATGTTCCAGCATCGATCCTTGCGACACGTCGCTTCCTCAGTTTCGCAGGAGATCTCACTGTTGCTGATGCCTTTTCAAGGTTCCGAGAGGAAGCACCCCGCTGCGTAGTTCCAATGTACATCTACGTTGTGGACTCTGAGCAGCACCTTAGAGGAGTCATAGATATCCAAGAACTTTTGAAAGCAGACCCCAAGGACAAACTGGAGGACATCATGACAAGGAACTGTGTGACCGTCGCACCAAACACAATGCGGGGTGAAGTAGAGGCACTGTTCCGCAGGTACCGCTTCCGGGCAATTCCGGTAGTTGATGAATCAAGAAAGATCATAGGGGTCGTGAGAGAGAAGGATGTATTCCTACCAGAGGAGCAACGGTAGATTATATGAGAACAAAGTGTGGATGAGACACACCACGTCCTTTCACAGTTTGCTTATCTTGACTCACGGTAAATCTTAGAATCCCATTTATGAAAGAAAACGTAGGAAAAGAGCCTCAAATCCAGTGGTTCGCCAAATACGGAAATCAAGACCTAAACCGAGTCGCCGTAGCTCAATCCTGATCATAAGAGAAGAGGCAACAAGATGAAGAAGAGTCTGAACACAAGCTCGAAGAAATCTTATGGTGAGACATGGGCGGGCGGGGGAGCCTTTGTCTCGACCATCGGGCTCCCGTCGAAGTAGGAACATTTGATTCCGAATTTTTGTGCACACGCTAAACATTGACTCGGCTCGCATAGGGATGTGCTCAGGTACTTCTCTCCACCATCAGGTGCTATGATCACCATGACACCGTGGTCAATCTCCCTAGCTTTCTTCAAAGCTACGTTAAATGCGGCTCCGGAGCTCGGCCCAACGAAGATACCTTCAGCGAGAGCTAAGAGCCTCGCCGACTCCTCTCCATCTCTCAACGTTACGTAATGTACTTCGTCCACCCTCTCGGGTTCCCAGATTCCTGGAACATATTGCGTGTTGAAGTTCTTCAAGCCCTGAATTGGTGTTGACGGGTCTGGTGCAACGGCAATAATCTTCACATCTGGATTATACTCTCTAAGTCTCTTGGACACTCCAACGATGGTTCCTGACGTTCCAAGTCCAGCAACGAAATGGGTGATCTCTCCTCTTGTATCCTTCCAGATCTCCTCCGCAGTACTCTCATAGTGCGCTAACACGTTGTATTTGTTGTCAAACTGGTTTGGCATGAAGTACTTGTCGGGGTGTTTCGCTGCGAGTTCTCGCGCGTAGTCTTCGGCTCCATTCATGCCCTTTGAACCCTGAGTCAGGATTATCTTGGCCCCGAGCGTAATGAGGATCTGTCTCCTCTCCATGGTCATTGTCTCAGGCATGACGAACACGCAGTCGTAGCCTTTGACTCTGCAAACGAGCGCCAACCCTATTCCTGTATTGCCGCTGGTTGGTTCTATGACGATCTTGTCTTTTGTTAGCGAACCTTCCCTCTCCGCGTGCTCAATCATGCATTTGGCTATTCGGTCTTTTACTGAACCTGCCGCGTTGAATTTTTCAAGCTTCACGTACATTTGCAGGCCTTTGTTAGGATTCAGAGAGTTGATTCGCACCATTGGAGTATTGCCGATCAGGTCGAGTATGCTGCTGCATATCATGCAAATTCACCGTGAAACAAAGATAATCACTAGTTTTCATATAAGTAGGTCATTGAAAAGAAACAGATAATGACCTTCGGGTCATTCTTATACACACTGACCGCTACTTACGGGAAAGTACGGACGGCTTCCGTGACTTTTATCTGAAAGCAACCAGAAACCCGAGCGCTATCAATATCGCACCGGGTAGAATTTTCTGCAGTCTCGAGAACCACGATCGTTTGCTAAGCATGTTGCCAGCCTGCCCTGCGATACTCGCAATTACAATATTCCAAGCTGTGCCTGAAGAATCAAAGATTAAGCCGAGCAGCACGATCTGAGGAAGGATTGTTCCTTTCGTCGGATCAACGAATTGTGGCAAGAAAGCTATGAAGAACAATGCCACCTTTGGATTGAGTACATTAGTTGCGACACCTTGGCGAAATATAGTCCATAGATCTGCACTTCTCTTTGAAACTAATGGATGCCCGGAATTCGTGCTCTTGCTGTGCAGCATCCGCAAACCCAAGAAAACGAGGTAAGCTGCGCCAGCAAATTTTATGATCTGGAAGGCGATTGGTAGAGATACGAGAATTGCTGCAAGGCCAAATGCCGCGATGGAAGTATGGACTAGCGTGCCTGCTCCAATGCCGAGAGCTGAGACAATGCCTGCCTTTCTTCCTTGCCCCAAACTGCGTGATATCACGTACAGCATGTCTGGGCCCGGTGAGAGGTTCAGACTGACGGTGGCTATGAGGAAGAGAATCAAGGCATTAGTTCCGGGTAGCAAATGTTTTCACAAACTCGCAAGGACCAAATGTTTTTCGTATTCGTGGGTGAGCAATCTCAATTTCCTCGACCTCTTCGCTCTCTTCTACCAGCGGTCTTGTCAACTCTTCAGTTTCTTGGCGTAAAACGGTTGCTGACTTTGGGGGACTCATTGAGTGCATTCATGAAGATCCGGGTCTAGTCTGCCTGTTCCCAGAATAGGTGGTACATGAGATAGAAAGCGGCAACTCCGCTGTAAGGAGCAAATTTCCCCAGAACCTTTCGAACAGTTTTTGAAGAGATTTCATTTCATAAGTCAGTAATCACGGATGGATTTCAACTGTAAGGCGTGGCCTTTCAACAGTTCCTTCAGACGAGACAGACCAATACTGGTTTCTCGCCAACATGAAGAACTCTCATGTAAACTCCGTTTTCGTAGACATCTGGGAGGTTCTTCCGAAATCGACCGTGAATACCTGCGCTCCTTTCGAAGTCGAAGGGAGGTGACGGGAATAGGGAGAAACTCGTCTCCGAAGTCCTGCTGATGCGAAGCGCTCCTTTCATGATATCCGTTGTAAGAAATGTTTCCTGTTAAGTGTGATAGGTTGGGTCGAATCGGATGGTCTTTTGTGTCGATCTGATCGTGAGCCACGACCTTTCTCCAATTGAAAATGCTGCATTACCTTTCGATACGTATCGCGCCTCCTGGAATCTTAACAGTTTCACGGCAGTCCACGACGGAGTATCGAACGTGCAGGAGGATTTTAGAATTTAGAATGGAGGAGGGCTCCGTGAACGCGGCGATCGACAATCGACTGATTGCACTGATGCGAACATTCGATCATGAAAAGAATTGTAGGATGGTTCTTCTTTGACAAGAAAGAGTAAGGGAGAAAAACGAATACGTTATGTTGATTCGAGCTCCTGTAGGTCGTTAAGGGAATTTAGAGGTATGTCTTGTGTTGGCTTTTGATCCGGCGAGTCTGAATTCTGATGTTTCAATTCTAAGCTCGATTGCCATAATTCTCGGTACTGTCTTCGTCGTAATTCAAATTCGACAGAATACCCGCCTAGTGCAAGCTGCTGCAGAACAAGCAAGAGCTGCAGCTACTCAGGCGAAACTAACAACGGAGCAAATGAAACAGAACAACGAGCTTGCCAACATTGATATGATAATGAGGCTCTACGAATTCGCAAACACCGCCGAGGTTCAGGCGGCTTGGCTAACCGTTCTGAATTCGAAGATCTCCTCATTCGAGGACTTCCTCAAACTACCGAAACCCGAACAAGTTGCGTTCTATCAAATAGGGGCACTCTTCGAATCCGTTGGCGTGCTCGTTGAGAGGGGTATCGTCAAAGACGACATTATCGAAGATATGTTTGCAACACAACTTGCGTGGCAATCACTGAAACCATTTGTCTCAGGCATTCGCGAGAAGTACGGCGACGAAGAGAGCTATCCAGCATTCGAGAGGCTACACGAAAGGTTGACTAATGGCCAGGTAAGGCCGGGCTGACGGGTTCTTTCATTTCGCCTCAAAACCCCAGCTCTCCTGACTCGCGTTTTCTTAGTATGCGTGCCAAGGCAATAATCCGGAACCCGCGCTTTCATCAAGAATCCCATAATCTTTGGGTATCTGCGAACGAGTAGCGACGGGAACGGAAGTTCTAGGAGTCCTCGACTGATTTGGGATTGGAGATCCCAGGAGGACACAGAATCCCTCCTGTTGTTCCTTTATGTGTAGCTCTCTTAATGCAGAAAAGAGTTGGTCATTGGGTTGCTGTTCTTTAGTTCTCCCTAATACCAGACTTTCTCAAGCATTCTAACTGTGTTGAGTCCAATCACTTTTGCGATTTCGGTATCGGAGTAACCGCCTTGAATCATCCAGCGCGCAATATTGACAAACTCGTTGGGGTTCTCCAGACCCATCACGTATCCGGGATCCCGAGCTTCTGGTGGCGCTTGCTTCGTAACGACTGTTTTTCGTCCCGGTCTCAAATGATGCCCCAACGGCCGCACGTCCCAATACTTGTAGAGGCCGGGATGATCTCCGTATAGGCTGTCGGGTCCGCAGCCGACGTGGTCGATGCCCATGACTTCAATGCAGTATTCTACACATTCCATGTAGCTCTCAATACTTCCGATAGGATGTTTGTCAGTGCGCAGTCCCAATCCTGCACCACCAACTCCAATCATACCGTCCTTTTCCGCTAATGCGTGAAGAACTTCGTCGCTAGTAGTGTGACCTTGAGCTATCGCCGCAGGCCCACTGTGACTGTTGTAAATCGGCTTGCTGCTTGCTTCGATAGTGTCGAGAGCTGTCCGGTCGTTAGTGTGACCTACGTCGATAAGCATTCCAAGTTTGTTCATGCGCTTCACGACATCAAAGCCAAAATCCGTGAGACCCGAACTCAGGTCAGTCTCTTCCATACCTCCCCCAAGCATATTCGACTCACTATAGCAAATGCCCATGCTTCGGACTCCCAGACCAAAGAGGACATCAATTCTGTCCAATTCATTTTCAATTGGTGTCGCAGATTCGAGACAGAACACCAAAGCAATCTTGCCATTCTCATGCGCGTCCTTGATGTCTTTGACACGTAGGCCTGGGGTGACCATGTTCTGGTGATGAATATCGCTCAGACGCATGCCGATGTCATGTATGATATCTGTCCATTTCCATCCCATGTAACTTGTAATGTACGCTGTCCCATCCATGAGATTGTCAAAGACGCAATCGAGTCCACTGATGCTTAACGCCTCATATGCGAGGAAGTTTCGGCCCATGTGATCGAACTCCAGTGCTTGGCTCATGTCTTCCGGAAAGAGGACAGGATGTTCGTGGAGGGAAATCAGGATATTCCTTTTCACAATGTCCTCAAAACGATCTTCTTCACTCTTGGACAAGCGCACCAAATATGGAGGTACCCGGTCGAACTCTTTACACAGTTTGAACTCCCTGTAGTCGAACCCTGGCTTAAGGTATTGATACGCTTTGTAACTATCATATTTCTTGTTTCTACCCATCGCCGTCACGACAAAACCCTTGGAGATTCTGTGGTATTATATATGATTCCATATTCCAACACCGCGAGTTGGAAATCGAATTAGCTAGAATCGCCACTGACATCGTAGAGTTACCGAAGAAGTTTTCCAGCTAGGAAGCCAATCCTATCGCCAAATCGTGATTGAGGTGCGCGTTAAGCCTCTAGTGCTTACGCACAGAATCACTGCCCTGACTTGAACCGGTGATCCTGTTGATCAGCCGATTTGGAAGCATCTCATTGAAATTGATCGATTTTGGAACCCTTCGTATGTGAATTTGAGAGGCTCATTCTTTGCTTGGAGAGCGACCACGTAAATCATCGGCAAGTAGTGGTCGAGAGTTGGTACTGCATACGATGCCGAGATGCCTCTGCTTTCGCAATCGAGCAGGGCTTTATGATTCTCGTGGATCAGATCATCTTTGATCTTCTCATCAAACTCGACAGCCCAGTCGTAAGGTTCCGCGCCAACATTTTCGAAATCAATAACTCGGAGATTGTGAACAATGTTACCGCTTCCCATAATCAAAACCCCTTTGGTCCGGAGTTCAGCGAGCTGGGAAGCGAGCTTGTAGTGGTATCGGAGTGGCTTGGGCTGCCATTCGTTGAAGGAGTAATCTAAGCTCATCTCGAAGACAGGAACGTCTGCCTCCGGGTACATATGCCTGAGCACGGACCAAGAAGCATGATCCAGTCCCCACTCGTTATCGCATCGGATTTGTCCGTTCGATAATTCCGTTGACATCTTCGCGTAACTTGGCGTACCCGGACTCGGATATTCGATTGAATACAACTCATCTGGGAATCCATAGAAATCGTGAATTGTGCGCGGTTTTTCCATGCAGGTAGTGTAGGTTCCCCGAGTCAACCAATGTGCTGAGACGACCAGTATTGCTCTCGGCTTAGGGAGTCTTCTCCCCAAATTAGTTAGACTCTTCGTGTACTCGTTGTTCGTGACCGCGTTCATAGGCGAACCGTGTCCTATGAACAACAAAGGCATCATTTCCGACTTTGCGGCAGACCCCAAATGCAGCATCTTCAGTTAGACGATCATGTCATTCTCCTAATCAAATATCCTCTCACACGCTCCTGAACTGTGATCACGCGCGTTATCCAAGTGAACTAACTGGCCTTCGAGGGCTCTATCAATATCTGTGTGTCACGGAGCGTACGCCTAAAAGCACCAGAGATACCGAGGCATCACCAATTTCTTTAGTCTCCTGTTTCGAAGATGAACTATTATGAAACAGGTTTTCGATTTCATAGATGCAAACAGAGAAAACGCAATCGAAGCTCTCAAGAAGCTTGCAAGCCAGCCAAGTGTCGCCGCCACAGGCGAAGGGATCAAAGATTGCGCATGCCTAGTAAAGGAAATGCTAGAACAGATTGGCGCAAACCCGAAGATCTATGATATTGGAGACGGTAGCCCAGTAGTAGCTGGGGAGATAAAGAGTAAAAGAAACTCAGGCAAAACAGTCCTTTTCTACAATCATTACGACGTGCAACCGCCGCAGCCCCTTGAACTCTGGGAGACTCCCCCTTTTGTTCCGACGATCAAGGATGGGAAGATGTATGGAAGAGGAGTGGCGGACGACAAAGCTGAACTTACTGGGCGCTTGAAGCTGACTGAGGCTTTTCTCAAAGTTACCGAAGATGTCCCCTGCAATTTCAAATTTCTTTTTGAAGGAGAGGAAGAAGTGGGGAGCGTCCATCTAGCTGAATACTCAAGAAAGTACCCCGAGATATTCGCGGCGGATGCCGTAATTTGGGAATTCGGTGGCGTTGACCCGAAAGAGAGGCCCATAGTCAACCTTGGAGTGAAAGGGATTCTATACGTTCAGCTAACCGCGATGAACGCAACAACAGATGCGCATTCATCGCTTGGGGCGATTGTTGAAAATCCTGCTTGGAGACTCGTCGGGGCCCTAAACACTCTGAAGAAAGATGAAAGGATACTGATTCGCGGTTGGTATAATGACGTAAGACCATTCACAAAGAAAGAACTGAATCTGATTGAAGCTGCACCCTATGAAGCAGCAGCCCTGAAAAAGGAGCTTGGGATAAAGCGGTTCATCAAAGACATGGATGTGCGCCAGGCGAAAATGGCGCTAGCTGGCAAGCCAACCTGCACAATCTGCGGTTTGAATTCAGGATATACGGGAGCGGGGTCGAAAACGGTGCTTCCGAGAGATGCGTTTGCCAAGATCGATTTCAGGTTAGTTCCAGATCAAGATCCAGATGTACTCGTGAGAAAGCTAAGAGCGCACTTAACAAGACACGGATACCGGGATGTCAAGGTCACTTATTCCGAGGGCGAAAAGGCAAAGAGAACATCATCGGATGAGCGGATCGCGATAAACGCACGAGATGCTGCATGGGAAGTGTACGAGAAAAAACCAGTGATCCAGGTTAGTTCAGCGGGGACGGGGCCGATGTTTGTGCTCAAAGCACCATGCGTGGCAATCGGAGGCGGATATTCTTCTTCCAAAGCTCACGCCCCGAATGAAAACGTCAGGCTTGATCTTTTCGTAAAAGGAATGAAGTGGGTTGCTAGCACGGTAGACAAGTTTGTGGACGAAGGCAGCCCCCGGCACTGACTAAGGAGTACGCTCATCATTGTAATGTGAGCGTTCAATTCATTGTCTGATTTTGTGCGTACCAGTATACCTGCCACGAATTCTATTGAAATCAATTTCAGCAGAAGATGAATTGAAGGTGTTTTTCAAAGGTTTTAAGGTTACATAGAATCAGCCTGCCGCGATTACGATGAACGCGGAGGCTGTAATAGTTGGTGGAGGTTCCACTGGCGTCAATATCGCATTTCAATTGGCGAAAGCAGGGCAGGAAAACATCGTTCTTCTCGAAAAGGATTTCTTAGCATATGGAGCAACAGGTCGATCCGCTGCAATCGTTCGTTGCCACTATCCGCACAGAGAGACGACGAAAATCGCTTTTAAGAGTCTAGAGTTCTTCGAGAAGTTCGACGAAGTGATTGGTGGGCGTTCGGGATTCACGAAAACTGGCTTGTTGGTCCTCGTTGCAGAAAAAGATGAAACGAAACTGCGAAGGACTGTAGAGATGCAGAGGGAAGTCGGGGTTGACGTTGAGACAGTGTCAAAGGACGATATCCTGCGAATTGAACCGCGATTAGCACTCGATGGAATCGCAATAGGTGCTTGGGAACCTGGGGCAGGATACGCAGACTCATCCGCGTTCGTAACCTCTCTTGCGTCAAAATGCGAAGAAATGGGCGTTAAGATTCTCCAGAAGACGAGAATGATTGGAATCGAAACTTCAGGCGGCAAGGTAGTTGGAGTAAAGACAGACAATGGTAGCCTAGATACAACGAAGCTGATTTGTGCAACCGGATCTTGGTCACAGGAAATCGGGGAAATGATTTCTGTCAAGTTCCCGCTGAAACTGCGCAGAAGCAAGCTTGCAGTTTTCAAACGCCCTGCCGATTTCGGAAAAACGCATTCCACAGTATTCGATATTCCCCCAGACTCTTATCTCAGACCGGATGGACAAAGAACGATTGTTGGAGGAGCAGCACCGACCTCTCCGGAGGGTCGCGCGAATGTGGATCCAGATAAGTTCAATGAAGCTCTCGAGCCCGGCGAGTCATTGGCATTCATGAAGGACGCGATCGCACGTTTCCCCGCATTCGCTAATGCAGTGCAGGTTGGCGGTTGGGCTGGTATCTCAGATGATTCCTTGGATGGCTATCCGATTCTCAGCGAACTGCCCAACCTTGAAGGGTTCTTCTGCGCTTTTGGGATGAGTGGACACGGGTTCAAACTGTCCCCCATGATGGGCAAGGCTATAGCCGAACTGGTCATGTATGGAGAGTCAAAGGAGTTCAACCTCGACGAGTACAATTATAGCCGCTTTGAAGCAGGAAAGACGATCCAGATCCCGCTTGAATACGGATGGGGAGAAGGACCCTAACCAGTAGAAGGCCCAAGTCTTGGAAAACATAGTGCAGATTGGTTCCGCAAAAGCAGAGCCCGGCAGGAAGGCTCAAGGCTTCTTACATGTTGCCAACAGAACTGACGGCTGCCCCATTCACATGCCAGTGGTTATCGTAAACGGGAGACGAAACGGCCCGATTCTGAGTGTCGTAGCTGGGGTCCATGGTGATGAATATGATAGCATGATTGCGGCAGGCAGATTCGCTAAAGAACTTGACCCGGCCGATGTGAAGGGCGCGGTAATTGATATCCCAATTGTCAACACACCCGCATTCGACGCCGGGTCTCGCGTTACCCCCATCGACTATCTCAACCTCAACAGAGTCTTCCCCGGCAAAAAAGACGGCACCATAACTGAAAGAATCGCGCACGTGCTGAATGGCGAAGTTATGCAGAAATCCAACTGTTTCATAGACCTGCACGGAGGAGGAAATACACTCCAAATCGGACCATTAGCCTCACTCGAAGGAGAAGGCCAAGAAGCATTGACACTGGCAAAGGCTTGGGGACTTGAACTCATATGGAAAGCATACCCCATCAAAGGACTCTCAACCACAGCGGCTCTTGAGAACGGAGCCAGAGCGTCTCTAGCTGAGATTGGCGGAGAGAGTCGATTCAGCGAAGACTCAGTAAACCTGTTTCTTTCGGGTCTCCGCAACATAATGAAATACCTTGGACTCCTCGACGGCCAACCGAAGTTCAGAGACAAATACATACTGGCAGACGGAGACTTCGTTTCGTGCGATTCCGGCGGTTTCTACATCGTAGAAAAGAAGGTCCATGATATGGTCAGAAATGGTGATGTCATTGGACGAATCTACGACATGTTCGGCAATGAAATTGACCAAGTCACGGCTCCCATAGACGGGGCCATCCTTTCGGTGAGAACGTTTGCGAAAGTTAGCCCTGGGGATTGGGTCTTCTGCATTGGAAAAGCAACCGAGATCTGAAAATCAGAACGCGACTGAAAAACAAGTTACAGATTGATTTCAATTCGTTCTCTTTGATGCGACGAGTCCGATACGAAAGGTGAGGCTATCTGAGTCAGGTATGTCTAATTGCTGCAACTCTTCATTAAGTTATCATCAAAACTAGGGCCGGTGTTGTGCTTTGCCTGATCTTCTAGTGAAAAATGGCACTCTAGTGACAATGGATGAGCAGCGTCGAATACTGGAGAACCATTCCATTGCCATCGTAGGCGGGAGAATTGCTGAGGTAGGCAAAACAACTGATCTAGAAAGGATGTTCTCATCAGCAGATGTCTTGGACGCGTCAGACAGTATCGTAATGCCTGGCATCGTTTGCAGCCATTCCCACCTCTATGGAATCTTGTTGCGAGGAGCACCGCTAAAAATCACTCCGCCCACAGATTTCACGCAGATCCTTCAGCGGGTTTGGTGGCCTATGGACGAGGCGATGAGCTTCGAAGATGCCTACGCCAGCGCGCTTGTGGCATGCTTGGAGTTCGCAAAGTCAGGAGTGACCACGTTCGCAGACACGTACTCAGGCCCCAACTCCATGCAGGGGGTACTAGACCACATTGCGCGTGCCGTTGAAGAGGTTGGGATAAGAGGGCTCATCGCTTTTGAGGCCACGGAACGCCACTCAAAAGACGAAGGCTTCAGAGGTCTGCAGGAGAATGTACGGTTCGCTGAGAAAACCCGAGCAAACCCAGATAGCAAAGCCCAACCGCTTTTCAGTCTTCACGCCTCGTTCACAGTCTCCGACGATCTGATCAGAGAAACAAAGAACTTGGCTGACAAATATCGTGCACCAATCACGATTCATACTTCGGAAGGGCTCGGGGATGTTCAGCACAACCTGGAACGCTACGGCAAGAGAACGGTAGAACGTCTACACGACCTCGGCTTACTCGGGCCCAAGACGGTCTTGGCCCATTGCGTCAATCTCGACGACAATGAAATCGACATTATCGCTGGAACAGAGACGGGAGTAGCTCATAATGCGATGAGCAACATGCTGAACGCCGTCGGCGTCGCTCCAATTCTCAAGATGCTTGAGAAGAATGTGAATGTGGGGTTAGGTAATGACGGATACGTATTCGACATGTTCGAAAACATGCGCACTACGTACCTTCTTCATCGTATCCATCATCGAAATCCTAACGCCATTGATGCGTACACCGTTCTCGAGATGGCCACGATCAACGGAGCTCGGCTCTACGGAATGGACAAGGAAATCGGATCCATCGAGACTGGCAAGAGAGCGGACATAATCATAATCAAACCAAGTATCCTCCCAACGCCGCTCAATCCCAGCAGCGCCGTCGGGCATCTGATTAACACAGTTCGCGGGAGCGACGTGGAGCACGTCCTGATCGACGGCAAGCCTGTCGTGAAGAATAGGAATCACATGACATTCGATTTAGACAAAGCTCAGAAAATCTCACAAGCGACGGCCTCCAAACTCTGGGCTCGACTAGAGAACATGAAACCCCAAGTGGACCAGATCAGGTGACCCCACGTCGCACCTCAAATCCTAATCAGCTCAGTGAACCAAAATGCAGTTCAAGCACGTTGTAAGCTCGTTCCTCCTATTCGATCAGAGAATTCTGCTACTCCGCCGAAGCAATAGGGTTGGGTCATACCGAGGAAGATGGTCGGGTGTCAGCGGTTATCTGGAAAGAGGTGAGGAACCGCTTCAACGTGCGAAGATCGAGATTCAGGAAGAACTCGGGCTGAGTTCGCTTCAAGTTAGTCTCGTGAGATCAGGTGAACTTCTGCGGACGTTCGATGAGCAAAAGGATACAGTTTGGATTATCCACCCCTTTCTATTCGAAGTTCACGAACCGAATCTCCGCCTCGACTGGGAGAACTCGGAGAGTAGATGGATCAGCCCAGACGACCTGCGGTCCTTCGACACAGTTCCGAATCTGAAGGAAGTCTTTGAACGTGTCCGCTGGGATCTGCGGGCGACCGCCTCCGCTTTGTTCAACTCATCGCGAAGCGTGAATGATCTTAGGAGGGACAGAGTGCATGGAGCAAGCTTCTTGGGTCGCAGATCAATCGAGGTCTTGGCTGAGGTAGCCAGAGTTTCCAGGGTCGATTCAATCAACGCGCTGTTCAGCAATTTGCTCTCGGTAGTGATGGAGTTGCGCAAGGTGCAGCGGAATATGGCTACTATTAGAAATCTCACCGGGAGATTCCTATTCGAGGCCGAAGCTGCACGACAAACAACCACCTCACTCGACAATTACAGAGAAACAGTAGCAACCCTTGCTCAGAAAGCGCGGACAGAGGCAGAAGCAACGGCGGAGGACGCCTCTAGAAATACCGTATCCATATTGCCCGAGGAGGGCCATGTACTCACGCATAGCTACAGCAGCACGGTAAGAAGAGCGCTAGAGCTCGCCGTGAAGGGCAAACGAAAGCTAACGGTCTACGTGATCGAATCCAGCCCAGGCTCGGAAGGTAAGCAACTAGCAAAAGACCTGATCGGCATCGGCGTTCCAGTCAAACTGATAGCTGAATCCGCGATGAACTCGATCATTTCAGACATTGAGATGGTTATTGTTGGAGCGGATAGCGTGCTCGCCAACGGTTCGGTGATCAACAAGATCGGAACATCGAAGATCGCCAACCTAGCCAAAGAAGAAGAAATTCCGTTCTACGCCGTGTGTGAAAGCGCAAAATTCAGCGCGGCCGACTTCCTAGGCGAACAAATCCAAATCTCGAAGACCCTTTTCGACCTCACGCCGGTCGAATATGTTTCGAAGGTTGTCACGGAATCAGGTGCAATAGAACCTGGAGAAGTGGAGCAGGAGATCAGGAAGATGTTGAGTCAACTTTATCCCTAGTGATAAGAGCAAACAACTCGAATCAAGTCGTCGGTTCTATTCAGAGGAATTTCCTGATGTGCTTAGGGATGTTGGGTTCGTAGAACACTCGGAGAGCCCATTTGAATAGATCTCGTTCTGTCACGATTCCTACAAGACGGCCCTGTCTTTCTATCGGCAACCTGCGAATCCTTCTTGTGACCATCATCTCAAAGGCTTTCCACATCGGAGTGGTCGAAGGGACGGTTATGAGCGGGTGACTCATGAATCGAGTCACCGGTCTTTCGTAGACCTTTTTGCCTCTTGTCGGAAGCAGGGAATTACGTGTCACATCCCGCTCGGTGATAATTCCCACCGGTTCTCCCTTCTTCAAAACTATGACACTTCCTATGTCCCTCCTAATCATGGTCGCCAGCGCTTTCTTCACCGGCGCATCAAAACTAACCGTCACTAGCTTTCTCGTCATTATTGCGGCTACTGTGTCTTCCTTCGGAGTACTCACGCCATTTCATCTGATACCTTACAGTTATTTTGGGTTTATAGAACATTGCAAGAACCGAAGATGAATCATACTTGGTGCTCCACACAAGAACTCGATAGTTCAAGTCGAACCTGAAAAGATCGTAGTTTTAGTTTATGCGAGTCTACCGGTGCGCACACACAAAATTCATGGTTCAAATCACAGACGTGTTTGTAATCACGATGAAGGAAAGAAAAGAGGAAGAGTGGGACTGTGCCGACTGGAAGTTTACTTCTTTTGCAGTCCTTGTTGGAGATCCTTTAGCTCCATGAGTGGTTGAAGGTCTAGTTTGCAGTTGAACATCATCCAAAGTGGTTCGGATATTGTTGCGATCATGTCGGCGCTGGGTAGGTTGACTATCATGTAGATGCCCCGTTCGCCTTCGATTGGGGTGAAGTATACTGCTTCAGGCTTGATCTGGTTGAGCACGCCTTCTAGTTTCTTTGGAAAGTTAGGATCTTGCAGCAATTTGTTTCCGGATTCTGTTGGCATATGCAATCGCAGTAGGAATTTCATGACATATCTCACCTCCGCGATCTAGTAGACCTCATTCATGACGCCCGAAGATCGCAGACTTCGTCCAAGCGACTTCATCCAGAGAAGTGGTTCTAGATGGAACAACTCTCTAGTTGAGCGAATTGAACTTGACCTTGAGAGAAGGAGAACTTATCGAGGCTATTGGGACTAGCCCTTGTGTATTGCAGGCAGTTTCGCACGTGTGATTTCACTGGTGCGGACAGAAGAAAATCCATGGTTCAAATCCCGTCGCCCGCAAAATGCTAGCCATAATGTACGTGATGCTCACCAGAAACGAACCATACCGCGGAGAAAACCCTCAGCTGACCGAACAAAAACATAAACGCCTCGACTCATTAGCTAACAGTGCTTGAGCGCCACGCAGAAGACCATCGCTGAGGCATGCATAGTCTACAGACTTTTCATAGGTGTGGTACTACTGGTGCGAGCAACAGGGTTTGATCTGGAAAGTACAAAGAAACCTCTCGACACTTGATGTTGATTCCTCTAGGCTACTTCTGTGGAGAAACTGCTCTTAGTTTCTTCAGGGGGCGGTGTTCGGTGAAAGAGGAAATAGAACGCTACGGCAGACACGAGATAGGTCGCTGCTCCGATCAGCAGGGGGGCTGAGATGGAAGCGTAGTCTGTTCTGCTTAGAAAGTACCCTGCGAATAGGGGGCCTACAGAGCTACCGATTCCCCAGATCGTCGAGGTGATCGCCGAGGCCGACGCTCTCTCATCGGCCGTCACAGTTCCCATAAGATACGATTGCTGAACTGGCCAGGAGATGTTCATGAAGAAATTTCTCACGATGAAGATGATCCCGGCCAGCTGGTAGGTTGGGGCGAGAACCATTGATCCTAACAAAATAGCTGACAATCCCTGTGTTGTAAGCACACTCTTTGGGCTGCCTAGGTTTTTCGTTAGTCTTGGAGCAATGGGCACAACTGCTAGTGATGTTATTTCAGCAACAGCAAACCATGGACCTAGGACAGCCTCATTGACGCCGTACATTTTCTTGAACCAGAGCGAGAGTAATTGGAGCGCAATACCGGAGGCGAGACCAACCAAGCCAATGGTTAGAGAGAATCTGGATATCTGTCCTAGCGATTTTTCCGGCAAGAACTTCTTGGATGTTTGGCGGTAAGGCATTGGTGGAAATGGCTTAGTTTCTGAAATTGGGAAGAGAAGCAGACCAGAGAGAACGGCGAGACCAGCGAAAATCAGGAATGTGTATTGAAACGAAACCAGGAAACTTGTTTTGAAGTTTGAGCGAAAGAAGGCAGGCAGGACGCCCATTCCAGATCCTACTGTGAGCGCGATCGTCCAAACACCCTGACCCCAAGCAAACGCTCTCGTTCGCTTCTCTTCGGAGACCTTTTCAGCAAGCATTGCGGTCCATGCAGGAGTCCAAACTGCGGCACTGAATCCGCCAGCAAATCCTACCCCGCCAATCGCGCTGGCTAATAGAAGCAGGTTAAGATCACGTGTAAAAGCGAAGAGAATGTGTGCCAAGGTTGCTGAGAGGAAGCCCCAAAACACAAACTGTTTTCTTCCGTACTTGTCAGCTGCCAAAGCAAAGGGTACCAATGCGATCGTGTTCGCAATGGCTGAGACCGAGCTTATGGCCCCGATGATTTCCCCCGAGAAGCCGATTTCGTTGAGATAGATTGGCAGAACAACGAGCGTGTACCCGAGTGGGAGTGAGTTCAGTCCCATCGAGGCTAGAAGAAGTCTAAGGTCGCGAGCGCTCTGCGAATTCAATTGGCCACTCTTCTCACGACTTTTGGCAGGGTACGGTGTTTAGTTTTCGTAGGCTATGGCTTGCGCTCTTCTTCAAGCCTTGCAAAAAAGGAGGGGTGGAGTAGGATTTCACTGGCAGATCATGAGACAGTTGCCTACGCGGTGTTCTCCTCGTTGCCACTGTGGGAACATGGGGTAAAACATCGGTGGGCTTGGGAGCGTAATTGCGTAGCCCGATGAGAGACCGTAGTAAGGATACGTGTACTGAGGGTAAGCATACGTGGGTCCAGAGTACTGGTATGGTGAATAATACTGGTTCGGCGAATAGTACTGGTATGGTTGGGAGTACTGGTACTGCGGATATGATCCACAATAGTTACACATGATTCAACGCCTTTGATGTCCCTCAGGAACAAGCAACATAAGCATATCCGCAGAGTAGCGCGGTCGTGTAGATTACCGTGGTGAATGACGACCCAGCGAACCCCGCCATTTGCGCTCAACAACGCAAAGCTGAGGAAGGTCTTCCTGAGAACCTTTAATGAAACTCGATATTAGGCCTAGTCAGAAAACCCCTGGAAGACGAGTGCTTGAAGATCAAAGCCATCGTGGCGGACATGGACGGAACAATAACGAAATTCAACCTCGATTACATGAATACGCGTCAGCGAATACTGGAAGAACTTGACAAGAAGAACCTCCGCACTCCAGACATGAATGATCAGCTCAGCCTGTTTATCGTTCTCGGGAAGTTGAAGGACAGACTGGACGTCAATACTTTCGAAGCATTGCGCGGACAGGTCTACGGTTACCTTGAGGAGATGGAATTGAAAGCAGCTACGGACGTGACACTCTATCCGGGCGTTATGGAGACTCTGCAGAAACTTCGAAGTAATTCTCTAAAGATTGGTCTGGTCACAAATAACGGCCGAAAGGGAACCGAGCTGACTCTGTCTAGATACAGGCTGGAAAACCTTTTTGACGCCGTCGTAACCAGAGATGACTGCGATGACATGAAGCCTGCCGCTGAACCTGTTTTGAAAGTTCTCACCGCATTGAATGTTACACCCAGTGAGGCAATTCTAATCGGCGACGGCGTCATGGACATAGTGGCAGCCAGGGCGGCAGGAGTTCCATCCATCGCTGTCGCGACAGGCCCTTTTATGAGTGATCACTTGCTCGAAGCCGAACCCGACTATCTACTGGGTTCAATAAACGATCTGCCAACGCTTATCGACTTGCTGAATGCAACTGAATGAAAAAAGATCACGTATGCCGGAAGAAGATTACGGTGTCTTGAACTTGGGCTAGACACTGAACCTAACAACTCCCATTTCAGACAAACGAATTGGACAGCACGATTCTCCGAGTGAAAAACCCTGTGACCAACAGTGCGTGCATAATCTATATCTCAAATGAGTCTGTAGAGTGTTGTTGAATATCGTAGTGTGGGAGTCTTTGAAGAAGCAATTTGAGACGGAGACTGAGTTTGCGCATTACACATGAAATGGTTCAAGCAGCAAAGAGAATGCGAATACTGTTACTCTTCGTTGCTCTGTTGTACATTATTTCTTACCTTGGTGGTTGGTATCTGATCAGTATCAAGTCGCCGATGGCGGTTGAAACTGTTCAATCAATAACGAGTAGTGTTCTGACCGAGGCACCCTTTACTACAATAACTCATTCTCTACAGGCAGGAAACCTAGTTCAGGCAGTCATTATCACTTTCTTGTTGAACTTGACAACCGGGGCCTTTCTTTCGACGACGCTGCCGGGGATAATCCCCGTAGTTGGGGCGCTGATGACTGTTGCGATCACGTTGCTTAGAGGCTTTGTTGTAGGTGTAACTTATCCTGAAATTATCGGATCGTCTGTGGCTGGGTTTGCTCTTGGCTTCGGGACAATGATTCTGGAACTGGGTGCCTACGTTTTCTCAGGTGCTGCGGGAATCCACATCGCTCTAGCCCCAATCATGCCAGGGAGATATGGTGCGCAAGGCAGATGGGAGGCTTTCAAGGTGGCCTGGAAAGACGCCGCCAGAATCTACTTGATCGTAATTATCCTTCTAGCATTGGGCGCGGTCTGGGAGATGACTGGCATCTTTTTGTTTCTTCGCTCGACATAGTCACATGTGGAAATGAAAACGTGGACACTAGAACGGAGGGGGCGGGGATCAAAGGTTCGAGCGGAGGGAATTTGAACCGTCGATTTCATTTCATCCGTGATTCTAAATCTAGTAAGATGCGGTTATGCTTTGATCGCGTCTAGCATGAACGAGAGTCCGTAGTAGACTAGGATTAGGCCGAAAGCTATCAAGACGAGTTTGTAATATTTCGACCCGACGATGTTCTTTCCCTTTTTCGCGAAGTAGGCTAGTGACGATAGGAATGCGTAGTCCATCCAAACATGGGACACGTACATGATTAGCACGCCCACGATCGCAGCGAAAGCTAATGCTTGAACAATGAGCACTGAACCTATCGTTAACCACCACAATATGAAGTAAGGATTGAGTCCAGTCAACGCAAATCCTAGAACAATTGAGCTCGCTGGGAGTCTACTGGTTTTCGTGGTGCCGCTGGGGTTGCCTCTAGTTTTGACTGTTTCGTAGATCTGCAGGATGCCGAACCCGATCAATCCCAGACCTCCCACGAGACCAATTATGTTCTTGATCATTGGTTGGCTTGTGGCTGCGAGTAGGCCGAAAGCTAGAGCGAGCACAAGGGGAAATTCAACAAGAGTGTGACCGACGGCGCAGGAAAACCCGGAACGCGCCCCTTGCTTGGATCCTTGCATTAGAATTCCGAAAGACAATGGACCTGGAGCAAGGGCGCCCGAGGCTGTCACAACCACGACTGTCGCAATGAAGTCGAACAAATTCATTCCTTGTAGATCCCTTTGAGCCTAATCGAGTTTTGTCTGGAGGTTTATTTGAGCTTATTCGGATAATTCCGTATCCATAAGCAGTTGAATTGCTAGCGTTAAGATCGCGCGTAACGCATGGCAAGTCACTACTGAACTATCTACTTACTCGAAAACCCTTTACCAGCCCATTTGATTCTTCCCCGCCTACTTCATTTAGAGAGCAAGCGAGAGCGGATCTGCAAGTGAAAGAATCGAGGGAGAAGGAAATGGCGGCTGTCTCCTCCCTTGCAGTGGCAATCGCGTTAACTACCATGAAAGCAATTGTGGGGATTCTCACCAACAGTCTAGGCATCATTTCTGAGGCTCTTCACTCGGGACTTGACTTGGTCGCTGCTGCTACAACTCTCTACGCAGTTAGAATCTCAGGCAAGCCTCCGGACAGAGATCACCACTTTGGTCACGGGAAGTACGAGAGCTTCTCCGCACTAGTCGAAGTGATTCTGCTGCTTGCAACCTGCGCATGGATAAGCTACGAGGCGTTGCAACGCCTGTTATTTAGAGAAACCCATATCGAAGCGAGCGTGGCCGCTTTCGCAGTCATGATGATCTCGATTGTGCTGGATTACTCCAGGTCACGCATTCTCTACCGAACCGCTAAGAAGTACAAGAGTCAAGCGCTCGAAGCGGACGCTCTTCACTTCAGCACTGACATAATGAGTTCGAGCGTTGTAATCCTCGGACTTCTTTTCGTCTCATTCGGTTACCGAATCGCCGACCCTCTGGCAGCCATAGGAGTCGTCATAGTAGTGGTCGCGCTGAGCCTGAGATTAGGAATGCGGACCGTTGCAGTTCTCCTAGACCGGGCACCGGAAGGACTGGCGGACAGCATCGTCGCAGAGGTTGTGAAGATTCCTGGAGTTCGCTCAGGCGGTCGGATAAGGGTTAGACCTTCAGGAGCACAGACTTTCATTGATTTGGAAGTTTTCGTTGACAGATCTATTAACTTTGAAAGAGTGAACGCTATTGTAGTGGAGGTCGAGCGGGCTGTTAGAAATCTCGTTCCAAATAGCGACATCGTGGTAAGAACCCAACCGGCTGTTTTGACTGAGAAGAAATTTTCTGATGAGGTCAGATCGCTTGCCTCACGGATCAATGGAATCCGAGGTATTCACGACATCGCAGTTAATGATTCGGAGAACGGGCTTCAGGTCGAAATGCACCTTGAGGTTGATCCGAACGCAAGTCTAGAAGATGCTCACGCGATTTCGAGCAGGCTTGAATCATCAATCAAAAAGAACATCAACGGAGTCGTTGAAGTTGTGACACACATTGAGTCACCTGATGAAGAGCCAATCATCAGCGCAGACGTCACATCGGAATCCTATCAAATTGTTCAGACAATTAGGGAAACGGCCCTCCAAGTTTCAGGGGTGAAGAGTTGCGGTGACATCGCTGTGCATACTGCTGAGGACGGACTGCATCTAACACTCACCTGTATTCTTGAACAGAATTTGTCGGTCGCGGAGGCTCACGAAATATCAACCCACATTGAAGAAGCTCTTCGCAGGAAGATCAGGGGGGTCTCAAAGATCCTAGTTCACGTGGAGCCTTACGTAGGACCCTAGATTCAAGCTTCGGGAGTCAGGTTTCTACTTATTCTACCCAGGGCTCTCACAATATCATGCTTCGTGAGTAGGCCTATCACACTTGCTTCTCTGTCAACCACAGGTATACTTCCTATCCCCTTATTGATGATAATCTGTGCTGCCTGAGCTAGGTCTGTCTCGTCGCCCGTGGTCACAGGGTTCCTCGTCATCAGATCCTTCGTAGTTATCAGCGCTTCGTCGTTACCCGCTCTTGAGCCCAAAGAGAGGATCCGATGACTGTGAGCTTTCTCTCTGATCGACAATAGATCAGATAATGTCACTATTCCCACCAGTTCCTCATCAATGACGGGAACACTTGGTTGTCTGTAGACGATGCCATGAGCGACATGGACAATTGGATAATCGCTTTTGGCGAAGATGAAATCCCTCGTCAAGAACTCATTGACTTTGAACCTGCCAGGGAATTTCTGGGCGAAATAGTGGCATAAATCAGTTTCTGTCATTATGCCTGCGATTGGGTTGTCATTAGTGACGATTGTATAGGTCAAGTTTTCCGTATCAAACAGCCGAGCTGCGTTGAATACGAGCAGGTCCGGTGTCAAGGTACGAATCGAGTCGGAGGAAGCTTCAGAGACCACCATATCGTCAAGCTGACGTGTAGTAATGTCCTCTAGGAGGAACCGTGCGATATCACGCTTCGATATGTAACCGACCGGTCGGTTACGTTGATCAACAACAACTAGTTGGGAGACGCGGTTCTTCGTCATCATGTCTCTTGCTTTCAAAAGTGAGTCTGTCGGTGTGATTGTGATAACCCATGTTGTCATAACATCGGCGACTGTATCTATTCTAGCTACGACCTGCAAGTCCGCCATCGACAGAATCCG
>Ga0182021_10000726_pt1 | contig 36394 bp, 24 predicted proteins | sample 612E3MmetaG_FD_120493 | JGI IMG/M metagenome (GOLD analysis project Ga0182021, IMG submission 120493) | Permafrost microbial communities from Stordalen Mire, Sweden - 612E3M metaG (Illumina Assembly) | ecosystem: Environmental > Terrestrial > Soil > Wetlands > Permafrost | place: Sweden...
CCGCAGATTTTCATCGGCGATTTCCACGCCGGCGGTTGCGACGACCTGCACGAACTCGATGCGAAAGGCGAACTTGATCGTCTGCTGCAAAGCTGAGCACAATAGACGCTCCTTTTTACAAAGCGGGCGTAGCAATGGCGGACAACAAGACAAAATTCCGGGTAGGCCTCGTTCAAATGCGAACGGGCAAAAACATCGAGGAAAATCTCGAACAAGCCGAGAGCTTCATCCGCGATGCCGCGGGCCGTGGCGCGAACTACGTGCAGACCCCGGAGAATACGCTCGTCATGGAGGTGGATGCGCAACATCTCCTTGAGAAAATCTCGCCGGAGGGCGAAACGGCGGGCGTTGCGCACTTCTCGCATCTGGCGAAGGAACTCGGTATCTGGCTGCATATCGGCTCGCTTGCGGTCAAGGTGGGAGAGGGGCTCGCGGCCAACCGCGCATTCCTGTTCGCCCCCGACGGCCGGGCCGTCTGCCGGTACGACAAGATCCATATGTTCGATGTCGATCTCCCTTCGGGCGAAAGCTACCGGGAATCGGCCACCTTTGCGCCGGGCAATTGCACCTATGTGGTGGAACTGCCGTGGGGCGGGCTCGGCATCGCGACCTGCTACGACATTCGCTTCCCGGAGCAGTACAAGGCGCTGGCGCGCGCGGGCGCTAAGTTCCTGACGGCGCCCTCCGCCTTCACCAAGGTCACGGGCGAGAAGCACTGGCATGTGCTCTTGCGCGCGCGGGCCATCGAGAACGGTTGCTTCGTGTTCGCGGCGGCGCAGGGCGGCTGGCACGCGAATGGGCGCACCACCTTCGGCCACAGCATGGCGATCTCGCCCTGGGGCGAGATCATGGCCGAGGCCGGCACCGAGCCCGGCGTTATCGTCGCCGATATCGATGCGGAGGAGGTAAACCGGGTGCGCGCACGCATTCCCGTGCTCGATCACACGCGCGATTTCAAGGTGGAAACCGTGCGGCTTCCGTAATTGGACCGTGAGGATCTTTTCGAGAGCTGTGATTGGGGCTCCGCCTGCACCATCATGGCAACCCGCCTGCGAGATGTTTGGCCAGAAAACGCTGGATGAGTTCCAGTGCCCCAAAGTCAAACAAGTCATTATGCCCGCCGCCCTGGAACTCTGCATATTCCTTCGGTTCTTTGGCGGCATCGAAAAGTGCATGTGCTGAACTGGCGGAGATCACTCCGTCCTGCGAACCGTGCATAATGAGAAGCGGGGCATTGATCCGGCCGATATGTGCAGCTGAATCGAAGCGGTCGAAAAGCAGCCAGTCTATGGGAAAGATGCCGTAATGGGCCTTCGCCTCCGCGGCAATGCTGCTGTACGGTGCTTCTAGAACGACCGCTGACACTTGTCGCAGGGAGGCTACCTGTGCCGCTACTCCCGTGCCCAGCGACTCGCCATACAGGACGATCTGGCTCGGGGCCACCCCGTGAGCGTTCAGGTAATCGTAGGCGAGCAGACCGTCGGCAATGAGCGCATTTTCCGATGGGCTGCCAGTACTGCCCGAATAGCCGCGATAGCCGGGCATGAACACACCGTATCCGGCGGAGGCAAGCGCTTCAATCCGTTCGCGCCGGAGGTACAGTCCGCCGCCGTTACCGTGGAAATAGAGGAGCACCGGCGCCCCGGGCCGGGCGGGCTTGTACCATGCCGCCAGCCGCTCGCCATCCGGCGTGGCGAGGCTGATTTCCTGCACGCCGGCGAGGCCAGCCTGCTCAGGTGTATAATGCGCCGGGTCGGGGAAATAGAGCAGGTGCCGCTGGAACAGGTAGAGCCCGAGGCAGCTCACTGCGTATAACCCCGCCGCCAGCACCGCAATCCAGATAATCCCTCTGACAATCATGCTCCCCCCCACGGTCATGCTCCCTGTCGCGGAAACAGCGGTACATAACGGAATGGCGGAAGCACGGCTACGGCGCGGGCGCTCCAGTCATGCTTGCTTAGCGGCAGAATTGCTCGCGGCGGCGCGATTGTGGGGGATTTTGCTTGTATCCAGCGAAAAATTGCGGAAGCTGCGGCATCCACTCCGAGCCAAGCTGAACCGCCATGCCAAATTTGCTTCTCGAATTTTTCTCCGAAGAAATCCCCGCGCGGATGCAGGCGCGCGCCGCCGAAGACCTCGCCCGCATGATGACGGAGGCCCTCCAGCAGGCGGGCCTTACCGTGACGGAAACCCGCTCGCTTTCGGGCCCGCGGCGCATCGCCTACATCGCGGAGGGCGTGCCGGAAAGCTCGGCCGCGACGGCCGAGGAGCGGAAAGGCCCGCGTGTGGGCGCGCCTGAGAAAGCGGTCGAGGGCTTCCTGCGTGCGGCGGGGCTCAAGAGCCTCGACGAATGCCAAGTCGCGAAGGACCCGAAGGGCGACTACTACCTCGCGCGCTGCGAGAAGCCTGGGCGTGCCGCCTCCGCCATCGTCGCCGAAGCGGTGCCCGCCATCGTGCGCAAATTCCCCTGGCCCAAGTCGATGCGCTGGGGCGCGGGGCGCATCCGCTGGGTGAGGCCCTTGCATTCGATCCTCTGCCTGTTCGGCGATAAGCCGGTCGAATTCGAAGTGGACGGCATCAGGAGCGGCGATGTCACCTATGGTCACCGCTTCCTGAGTGGCGAAAAAGCAACAGAACCAAAAACAATCAAAATTTCGAGAAGTTCGGACTATTCAGACGTTCTTCTGCACGCTAAGGTTGTGGTCGCAGGAGAAAAACGGGCGAAGGCGATCTTGGACGGCGCGCAATACGCCGCCGCCGAAGCTGGGCTCGCTCTTGTTGAAGATCACGGGCTGCTCACCGAGAATGCGGGGCTTGTTGAGTGGCCCGTGGTCCTTTCCGGCAAATTCGACGAAAGCTTCCTCGCCGTGCCCGGGGAAATCCTGATGACCTCGATGAGGGCGCATCAGAAATGCTTCTCCTTACGCCATAAAAAATCAGGGAAATTGGCCAACAGGTTCATCCTTGTCTCCAATCTGGAGGCAGCCGATGGCGGCAAGGCCATTGTGGCCGGCAACGAGCGCGTGATCCGCGCGCGCCTGTCGGATGCCAAGTTCTTTTGGGAAAACGACCGCCAGAGGCCGCTGACCGGACTCACGGAATTGCTCGGTCAGGTGACGTTCCACGAGAAGCTTGGAACGCAACTGGAGCGAGCATTGCGAATCGAGCTGCTGGCGCGGGAGCTTTCGCCCGACCTAGGCGCGGACGCTAGCGAGGCGGCGCGCGCGGCCCATCTCGCCAAGGCCGACCTAATGTCGGAAACGGTGGGCGAATTCCCCGAACTGCAAGGCGTCATCGGCCGCTATATCGCGCTGGCGCAGGGCGAGAAGCCCGTCGTCGCGGACGCCATCGCGGAACATTACAAGCCGCAGGGGCCGTCCGATGCCGTGCCATCGAACCCAGTTTCCATCGCGGTGGCGCTGGCCGACAAGCTCGACATGCTGGTGGGCTTCTGGGCCATTGGCGAGAAGCCCACCGGCTCGAAAGACCCTTACGCGCTGCGCCGCGCCGCGCTCGGCGTCATCCGCATCATCCTCGAACGCCAGCTGCGGCTGCGGCTGCGCGCGTTCCTGGTCCGCCTCTCGCTTGAGCTGGAGCTGACGCTCCGGGCCGAGGAAGCGCGGCACAAGGTGCGCGACATCGCCTGGGCGGAGCTTGGCCTCGATCTGAGCCGGCACCACCACGTGGAAATCGCCAAGGCGCTTTCCGCAAAATATTCGCTTGAGCCGGTCACCGGACCGGGAAAGGCGCACGACCTGCTGGAATTCTTCGGCGACCGCCTGAAGGTCTACCTCCGCGACCAGGGGGCCAGGCACGATCTCATCGACGCGGTGTTCGCTCTGCCGGGCCAGGACGATCTCCTGATGATCGTGCGGCGGGTGGAGGCGCTGGGCCGCTTCCTGGATACGGAGGATGGGGCGAGCCTTCTGGCGCTCGTCCGGCGCGCGCTCAATATCCTCAAGATCGAGGAAAAGAAGGACGGGCGAGGCTTCGATAGCAAGCTCGCCCCGAAACTGCTCAAGGAGAAGGAAGAGAAAGCACTCAGCGCGGCGGTCAAGACCGCCGGCAGCGAGGTTCAGACAGCCCTTGCGGACGAGAATTTCGAGGCGGCCATGGCGGCGCTCTCCAAGCTGCGCGAGCCGGTCGACGCCTTCTTCGACAAGGTCACGGTGAATGCGGACAAGCCGGAAATCCGCGAGAACAGGCTGATGCTGCTCGCGCAAATCCGCGCGCTGACACTCGAAATCGCAGACTTCTCGAAGATCGAGGGTTAACGCACCGCTAACAACGCACAATGAAGCACCTGTCCAGGGGCTTTTCGATATTGAATCTGGAGGTTTCTGTGAGGTCGCCAGTTGAGATAGCCGCGCGACCACAGCTGGCGACCTCAGAGAAACCTCCAGATTCCCACATCATTAGAAAAATGATTGAACGGTATGGACGGGGCTTTTGCCATCTCTACTGGCGGGTTTGAAAGCCGTTTGCGCCGCCTTTCCGGCCCCCCGGAAGGGGCGCGGTGGCAATATCGCCATGGCAGATTCCGGCCTGCCGGCCTTCACTGCGGCGGGCCGAGGCATGCAGCCTCTTGTTTCAAGGTGCGTTTGAAGGCCCGCGCCGCCTTTGGGGACCGCTCCTCATCAAGCTTCCTCACCTCTGTCCGCATGACAGCCATTGGCGCCCGGCGCGTCTCTATCGCGCGATTACAGCGATCCTCTTGGATAGGGACGCTCACGCCGCAAGGCGGTTCATCGAAAGCATTCCGCCCGTCAAGACGCGCGGACGCTGCCTCCACGCTCTTGAGAATGGCATCGAACGGCCACCCCACCCATTCTTCTGATGACTGTTCGGTGCTGCCGTGGCAGGTCCAACCGTCCTCTTCCCTTTTCACCGGCCGGCCGCGGCATAGGCGCCGATCCCAAGCGCGGCGAGCATGGCAATCAAGACAACGGCGCCGAGCTTGTGTTGCCAATAATCCGCGCGCTCCCAGGCTAACGCGTCGTCCGTTTGCGCATGGGCCAGCCTGACGCGCACAAGCCAGACGCAAACCACGTTGAACAGGATCGCAACCGCCCCGAACGCGGCCTTCGTCCAGAGCAGAGGCGTCACGGCGGCCTGCATGAGGAGGACGCCGCCGGTCAGCAGCACGCCCGCAAAGGCCGGGATTTCGATGATCTTATCCACGTTCCAATGCAGTTTCGATATGAACAGCCGCATATCGCTGCCGCCACCGCTTCCGTGCTCGAACGCGACCTCGACCAGGATGCAGCCAAGCCAGACGCCCGCGAAAGTCAAATGCAAAACTAGAACGGGACTCACGGCATTCCCTCCAACGCAAGGCCACTAACGCAACTCAGACTGCGTTAATCGTTTACCGCTTCCGGACTTCTAATGCAAGTGCACTTGCGTTAGACATATCGCATGTCTCCACCACCCCATAAACCGCCGTCGAAGGGTCCGGCCGGCTTCCCGGAAAAACTTGGCGTTCCCGCAAAGCGCCCAGGCGGCCGCAGCGCCAAGGTGCGTTCCGCCGTGCTGAAGGCAGTTTTTGCGCTACTCGTGGAGAAGGGCTTCCCCGTATTCACGATTGCTGAGGCGGCCAGCCGGGCCGGCGTGCACGAAACAACGATTTACCGCCGCTGGGAAACAAGAACGGCGCTGGCACTCGACGCCTGCCTCGACTTTTCGGACAGCGTGTTTTCGCTTCCCGATAAGGGATCGCTGGCGGAGGATCTCGCCGCTCTTGCATCGCAGGTTGCTGCGGTGCTGCAGTCCCCCGTAGGCAAGGCGCTTCTGGACATGAGTGCCGCCGCAGACGCACATTCCGCCGATGCCCGCCGGGCCTTTTGGCATAAGCGGTTCGAGGCGGTTTCGCCGGTAGTGCAGCGGGCCATCGCGCGGGGCGAGATCCCTGCGGATACCAATGCCTTCCACGTGATCGAAGCGGCCATAGCCCCGCTCTACTTCCGGGCGCTTGTCAGCCTGCAGCCAATCGGGGAATGGCCGCTTCGCGAAACGGTCCTGCGCCTGGCCTCGTCGCTATCCAAATGCAAATGAATGCCATCCGCATTCCGCTGGCGGTCAGGCTTTTGAAATTTCAAAACCTGACATTAACGCTCGCACGTGTTAAGTCGCGGCGGGGACAAGTTTCGGGCAGCCATGTTCAGTGCAATCAAGAACATATACCGTTTGACCAAGGCGGGCTTGACGCTCGCCTGGCATGGCGTTGGGTTCATACCTCAATCCATCTCGCTGCCCGGCCCCTTGCGCGCGCTGCGCGATACGGACGATGACGGCGCTGCGGCAAAGCGCCGGAGCGAGCGGCTTTCGCGCGCGATCCCGGCACTCGGCCCAAGCTACATCAAGCTCGGGCAGTTTCTCGCCACGCGCGCCGATGTTGTCGGACCGCAACTCGCGGGCGCACTCGGTTCCTTGCGCGACCGGCTTCCGCCATTCCCCGAGGCGCAGGCCAAGAGTGAGTTGGAAGCAGCATTCGGCAAGCCCTGGAGCGCCGTTTATAGCGAGTTCGGCCCGCCGGTTGCCGCGGCTTCGATCGCTCAGGTGCACAAGGCCCTCGTGCAATCGAACGGCGGCCCGCACGCGGTCGCGGTCAAGATTTTGCGCCCCGGTATCGAGAAGCGCTTCGAGCGCGACCTCAAGAGCTTCTATTTCGCCGCCCGCCTGGCGGAGCACGTCTCGCCGCAATCGCGCAGGCTCCGCCCGGTTGCCGCCGTGGATACGCTCGCGCAGTCCGTGCTGCTTGAGATGGACTTGCGGCTTGAGGCGGCCGCGATCTCCGAGATGGCACAGAACATCGCCAAGGCGGGCGATCGCGATTTCCGCGTGCCGCAGGTCGATTGGGTGCGCACGGCCAGGCGCGTCATGACGCTCGAATGGATCGGCGGCATTCCGCTCACCGATCTTGCCGCTGTCGAAGCATCGGGCCTCGACCGCAAGGCGCTGGCGCTCAACGTCATCCGCTCCTTCCTCAAGCATGCCATCCGCGACGGCTTCTTCCACGCCGACATGCACCAGGGCAATCTATTCGCCGATCCGCACGACAGCGCCCTCATCGCGGTCGATTTCGGCATCATGGGCCGCATCGGCCACAAGGAGCGCCGGTTCCTGGCCGAAATCCTCTACGGCTTCATCACCAAGAATTACCGGCGCATCGCGGAAGTCCATTTCGAGGCAGGCTATGTGCCGGCGACCCAGGATGTGGCTGCCTTCGCGCAGGCGCTGCGCGCGGTGGGCGAGCCGATCATGGGCAGGCCCGCCGCCGAAATCTCCATGGCGCGGCTCTTGACCCAGCTCTTCGAGATCACCGATCTGTTCCAGATGCGCATGCGGCCCGAGCTTCTGCTTCTGCAAAAGACCATGGTCGTGGTCGAGGGCGTGGCCCGCTCGCTCGATCCCAACATCAATATGTGGGACGCGGCCGAGCCGGTCGTGCGGGCGTGGATCGAGGAGCAGCTGGGGCCGGCGGCGCAGATGCGCGACGCCGTTGCGGGCGCTGGCGCATTCGCCACCGCTATCAGGCAGGCGCCGCAGCTTCTTGAGAAAACCGCGCGGATCGCGGAAGCCCTGAGCGAGGAGCGCGCCGCCGCCCAGGCATCCCCGTCAGCGAACTGGCTTGCGATCCGGGGCCCGCTTTGGATCGCCACGGCCGCGCTGACCGTCATCGCCGCCAAGCTCCTGCTCGGCTAAAACACTTTCAGCAAGGCCAGTTTCGCCGTTACCGCGAGGGGGAAATGCCCGGCTATGGATCGCCGTGGCGGCCTTTGGCTGCCCTCCGATAACAGCAATCGAGGTACCGCGATCGACGCTCTGGCAGGTGGCGATACCGGGTCCGGTTAGGCAGTTCCCTGGCGGCGCCGTGGTGAAGCTGGCGGGTTTATCCGGTGTCCGGCACGGTAACAGGTGCCAGCTCCCGCCGCCGCCCCGAATATATGGCGGTTCGCGCCGTTCCAGGACGGCAGCCGCGAAGGCGATCGAACTGGCTTCGTGTAACATAGTGTTAACCTCGTTTGCCCGGTTTTTTGGGCGGCTGGCAGTGCTTCTCAAGTTTTAGACAATATAGCACCGCCCCCTTGAGGAAGCGTTAAGGGGCGTAGAGGTTGCTGTAGTCTATTGATATATATGCGCAATTTGTGTTGCTATGAGCTGGACTGCGGGATGCGCTTTGGTTAATTTGGGAGCTGCTCTTATATTTAACGGACTTTTTGAACCGTGTAAATTGACCAAAAAACTGCAAAAAAACGCACAAATATCGCAAAATCCACCATGCTGCGCCCACGTTAACCATACCGTCATTAACCATGATAAGCGCTTATGCGAAATATACTGCTTGTTAGGATGTTGACGAAGTCGCAATGCCAAGCCTGCTTGCATAGATCCCGGCTGCTGTCCCGGCAAAGCCAGGGGCTTTTCCGGAAAGAGCTAGGAACTGCTCAGGCGGATTCCGTATTGCGGATATTTGCCTTGGGTCCCCGCTTTCGCGGGAACGACGCTGCGGCCGGCTTGTCGGCGCTTGAATTGGTTTCAATTGCCGGATCGAGGTTCACTCGCTTGCGGGAACAGGCAGGTTCGTCCCAATTTAGTGCCCGGCAGCACGAAGGCCCATCGCGATGGGCCTTCGCACGCTTGAACCTCGTTTATTCGAACCGGGCGGTTCCGGTACCTGTTACCACCTGATCCTGAGGACGCCATTGCCGCCGTAGCTCTGGCCTTGACCGGAGAACTCGCCATCGAACTGGGCAATAAGCGCTATGCTGTCGGTAACGTCGAACTTTACGCCCGCATCGACCTTCGCCGCGTCGCGGGCAAAGCCGAATCCCTCGATGGAGGACGATGCCAAAGGCGATAAAGTCAGGTACGAGTTAACGTTGAAGTTAGGATTGAACTCATGCACCCAAGCCGCACGCACGAAGGGCACCAAAGTCTGGTTGAAACTAACCATCCGCGTATCGAGCTGAAGTCCAACAGAACTCCTCAGCGAAGCCGCCGAGCTGGGGTCATACGTCAGGCCTAAGAGCCCCAGGCTGTTCTCGGTGAAGCCATTACTGCGGAAATAGGCGCCGTCCACACCCGCGAACGGCGTAACATTATAGCCGTCGAAGGGTTGCCGCCAGCCAGCCTCAAGCCGCCCGCCGGCGCCATCGCTCTGGAACTTACCCGTGGCCTGCTCGGTCAAGGTGACCCACTGAAAGGACCGGGCGTTTTGGTTGTAATAATGGGCGTATTGAGCGGTGCCCATAAAATAGGCCGGCCCAAAAGTCTTCACCCCGTAGAGGCCTACGTGCACACCCTCAACCGTTCCGTTGGTCTGCAGTTGATTCGCCGAATACGTCGAGTTTGTGTAGCCGGCGGCAATGCCCACGAGAGCAGTGGGGTCGAACTGAAAATCGAACCCCGCGGCGACACCCCCAGTCGTCGCACTCAGATTGCCCAAATTGCTGGCGGCATCGGGACGGAACGAGCCCGTCTCGCCAAGGCCGGCGACCCACGTTCGCCACCCGTGCCCATCGGCTACGGGGCCCCCATCCTTTAGGCCGCCCGCATCCTTTAGAGTGAGCGGCGTGATAGCGTTCATGCCCGGTCCGCCGATAGTCCAGTACAAGGCCTGCCCGATCATGGCGGAACCGAACAGCCTGGATGCGCCGAACGCTGTTTGCTGCGCTCCGGACACGCCTCCGCCGAAGATCTGGGTCGTTGTGACGTTGGTACCGCCGGTACCACCCGTACCCCCGGTACCGCCGGCAGCGCAGAGCGTGATAGTGTTGTTATCCAGCGTTACCGCACCTGTTGACGCCAAAGCCCTGCCGCAGGTGATCGTAGCGCCGGTGTTCAGTGTGATGCTGGTATGCGCGAGGATGTTGCCTGCGAAGGCGGTATTCGTGCCGAGTGTCGCCGAGCTACCGACCGCCCAATACACATTGTTGCCATTAGCACCGTTGATCAACAGGACAGCCGAATTGGGGGCAGTCGTCAGCGTGCTCCCGATCTTGAAGATAAATTGTGAAGCAGAGTTGCCTTGGCCGTTAAGCGTGAGTAACCCTGTCAGCCCAACAGCCGGTCCCGCAAAGCCATAGACGCCGGCAATAAGGGTTTTACCGCCCAGGTCCTGACCCGTCAGGGTTTGTGTGACTGGCATGCCCATCAATGTATTGTAGGCGGTGGTAAGCTCGGTTTGAGCCAGTCCTGCGAGCGCATCCGTGTGTATCGTTCCTGGCGCCACCACGGTTCCTGGGGGAAAACCTGTAACCGCGCTTCCCGGCGAGACCCCGAGGTTTCCCTGAATAACGCTAGGGCCGGTGTTGGTGACCGTGGAATAGGCGAGCACCCCAAAGGTCTGTAAGTCAGTTCCCAGGATTTGCGCCTCGGCATCGCTCATTGGAGCGGCTCCCAGCACGCCGAGAGTCGCCATAACCGTCGCCGCCGCTAACGGCCGCCTGCTCCTTTGTCTTGCTGCGTTCGTGATTGATTTGTCTCGGGCTATACTTTTGGGCGCAACTGCGCGCTTGGCCCGGCGAGGGTACTTTCTCATTTTTGACATCCCAGTTGAAAAGAACACGGTTTGGGGCCGCGGCCTCCAACAAGGGAGTACCATCCCAATCCTCACTCGCTACTGGGATCAGTTCTACCACCGGCTGTCTTTGTTGAACATGAACGCGCAACGGTTGCACCGATTCGCTTGCATCAAGTGGCTAATATGCCACAATAGAGCCCTGTCCGCCGATGAGATCGAGCGAGCGCCGAGGCCAAGGCCGCCTCGGCAGGCGGATTACGCCAGTAACTTTAACGCGCCCCCAAGCGGCGCCATGCCGCAGGGCATACTATCTGGCGTCAGCCACACCGTTTGCACATTTTGGTGCTGTGCCGTCTGAGCTTTTGAAGGATATTGACACCTCCAGGAACAAGCCGGCTGCTAGGCGCGGCCTTGGCACTTATGATAGAGTTTTCTAAAATGTAGCAGGGGCCAGGCCTGCACAACGGGGCGATCGGGGGAAGGTGTCACATGGGGGGAACTAAAGAAGACCCCGAACTTGCCGAGGTTCGAGCCATCCTTCTTAAGGTGCAGCGCCTGGGCGCCGAGCCGGAAGAGCAGCCGGGCCCCAAAGAACCGGCCCCGGCTGCAACGCCCGCCGCGCCAGGATCGCACGCAGCCAACATCGCCGTTTTCGACCGCAAGCATACGGCAATCCAGAAGGGAAAAGACGCGGCCCGCCCCCCAAGAAAGGGCCTCGCTATCTATCTGGGCATCACCGCGGCGCTGATCGCGGCCAGCGGCATCCTTTACGTCACGGGCGCCGTCAGCCCGCCAGCCGCGCCCCCTGCCTTGACACAGCAAGATCGGGAAGCGCTTCTCACCGAGGCGCACCGGCTGCTGAGCGAAGGCGATGTCGCGGGTGCCCGGACCCGTCTGCTGCAGGCGGGGGCCGAACACCAGGCGGACACGGCATTCGTACTCGCGCAATCCTACGATCCCAACTACCTGCAATCCCTGCCAAACGCCAACACCGCCCCAGACGCTCCGGAAGCGGCACGCTGGTACAAGAAGTGGTATGAGCTTGCGGTGCAGAGCGGCCTCGAAATGGACCCGGGCCGGCTGCAGCGCATCATCAATGCCATGCCGAGGCATTAAAACCCTTTGAACCTGGGCTTTGCCGCGATTAAGAAGGGCGGCGAGTCCGTTTTATAAGTGCTTCAATTTGCCGGGGAGTTCCGGCACTCCAACCTTGGAAGAGGGGCAGTGCAGATGCGTTCGTTCATCCTAGCCGCCGGGCTTGCCGTCTGGCTGCTTTGTCCGGCCTCCGCTCAGGGTCCGCTTGCCCCGGGCAAGCCGGGGAGCAGGCTCGTCACGGTCTTGTCGGATGGGCTTTCCGAGCCCGCCGGCCCGGCCTCCCAAGTGCTAAGCGAGCTTTCCATCGAGTTGGACAAGGAAAGCGACGTGCGCCTCCTCGCCATCAGCAGCTATGGCGGCATCTCCAACGTGCGCGACCTGCTTCTGCTTCGCGGCACCGACTTCGCGATCCTCAACAGCGACGTTCTAAGCTATCCCGATATCGCCACCTCGCTTCCCGACGCCCGCAAGAAAATCCGCCTGGTGGCTCCACTCGTGCACCAAAGAGTGCTCCTGTTCGCGAAACGCGGTATCAAGGGCCTCGATGGGCTGCGCGGGCGCAAGATCGGCGTTCCAGCCAAGCTCCCCTCCCGCGAGATCACGGCAAAGACCATTCTGGGATTGCTGAAAATCAATGCCGAGGTTTTGCCTGTCGATAGCAAGGATCAGGCGAACAAGCAGCAAGACCCCGACGCCGTCCTGCTCTACGAAAAGGACTTGGCCAGCCTTCAGGCTTTGGGCATTACCCCCGCCACCCATCGCCTCCTGCCCATCCCCGCCTCTGGCCCCCTGGCTGGCACCTACTCCGCCAGGAAACTCGGCAACGACGCCTTGCCGGGCTACGATGCCGGTGGCGCTGAGACGGTCCAGGTGACCGCACTCCTGGCCGCGTTCGATTGGAGCCCCAAGCAGGGCCGCTACGCCGACGCCATAACGTTCGCCGACCGTGTCTATGCGGCCGCGCCCAAATTCCGGCAGCACAACCCCAACTCGCCTTTCAGCAGAATCGACCTTAGAACGCCGGTTCCTGGATGGAAATATTTCGGCCCGGCCGAGGTGCTTGCCAAAGCCGCTCCCGCGGTGGCAGCCAAGGAGGACCCCCTGGTCCCGGCGCCCGCGGCACCCGAGCCGGCATCCCAGCCGGCTAATACACTCAGGGTCATCGCCGCAAACCGGCCTCCGCTCCTCAACCCGCAGGACAAGGACGGCGGCATCGTCTTGAAGATCCTGACGAGTGCGCTTAGCGCCGCGGGGGTTCCAGTTTCCGTGCAGTGGGCCGATAGCGACAAGGCGGCCCTTGGCGAGCTTGCCGCTGGCAAGAAGGCCGATATCGGGCTCTTCTTCCAGGCGCCCCACTGCGACACGCCCACTAACCAATCCGCGCTCGAAGCCCAGGTTTGCGACCAGCTGGTCCTGACCGATCCGCTGATGCAGGCTGTCATCGCCGTGTTCACGCCGCTCGATATGCCGCTCGACCCCAAGAACGCAGCCACCTCCCCGCAAGCGCAAACGCTGTGCGTGCCCGACAACCAGACTGTCCCTGAAGGCACGCTCGAAGAGATCCCTTGGATAAAGCCGTCGAGCGTCAAAATGGCACGCCCGAAATCGCTGGTGAATTGCCTGGTTGCGCTTCAGCAGCACGAGGCGGGCGGCTTGATCGCGATAGAGCCTGAAGTCCGCTTTACCGTTGAAAGACTGGCGCTGACGCAGTCCTTCCAGATTGCGCAAAGGCCGGGCAATACGGCCAGCCTGCACGCCGCGACGGCCAAGGAAAATCCCCGCCAGGCCGAACTCATCCAAACCGTCAACGATGCCCTGGCGAAGTTCAAGGCAAGCAGCGCCTACTCACAGGTCATCGCGTCCCACCTCGCGGACCTAACCGGCACGCAGGTGAAACAGCCTTAGCGGGAGTAAATGGGGGGCATGGTGCGCTGAATGAGGGAATCTCCCCTCACCCTGTCCCTCTCTCCCTGAGAGAGGGACGCCCTCACAACGGCTGCGGCCGGACTCCCCCTCCCAGGGGGAGAGGGCTGGCGTGAGGGGAGATTCACTTCATTCAGCGCACCACACGGTGCAAAAAACAGCGCCTCCAGGTGCGCCAGGGCGTGCTTATTCCGCCGCACAAACGGAAGAAGAGCAGCAAGGTGCGCCCTGCTGCCCAAGTTCTATCTCCCGATGCTTTTTAATTCGCCAGCGCCGATGGGACTGCGCTAGCTTATCCTCCCCAGACTTGGGCGCCGTGGCTTCTTGAACGGAGCATCTATCGACCCATGTCAATTCGGAATGGCAGGTTAGCGAAAAACGCAGAGCTTGTCACGAACTCTTAATGCGAACCTGCCAGAAATATTTTGGCCCTCTTAAGGCGATCCCCAAAAGTTTCAAAAACATCGGACTAAAACCCGCCGCGCGGCATTGCACCTGCCCCAAGAACACGGTATGTCCCTGCCCATGGAGCACGGCTAGAAGTAGCAGGAGCAGACCTTTCCGGCCGGCCGGGCTCCCGCACTTCCGGCATGGGAGCCAGCCTCAACTAACGAATCGATTGGGCCGCGGGGTGTGAGAGGCGGCGGAGCGGATTATGAGACTTAGCCAATTTTTCCTTCCCGTATTGCGGGACGATCCCAAGGAAGCCGAAATCGTCTCCCACCGGCTGATGCTCAGGGCGGGCATGATCCGCCAGGCGAGCGCCGGCATCTATTCCTGGCTGCCGCTGGGCTTCCGCGTGCTCAAGAAGATCGAGCAGATCGTGCGCGAGGAGCAGAACCGGGCCGGCGCCGTCGAGATGCTGATGCCGACGATCCAATCGGCAGAGATTTGGCAGGAAAGCGGGCGCTACGGCGATTACGGCGCGGAGATGCTGCGCATCAAGGACCGGCACGATCGCGACATGCTCTATGGCCCCACGAACGAGGAGCAGGTCACGCAGATCTTCCGGGACGCGGTGAAATCCTATCGCGACGTGCCCAAGAACCTCTATCACATCCAATGGAAGTTCCGCGACGAGGTCCGCCCACGCTTCGGCGTGATGCGCGGGCGCGAGTTCCTGATGAAGGACGCCTACTCCTTCGATCTCGACGAGCAAGGTGCGCGGCAATCCTATTACCGCATGTTCGTTGCCTACCTGCGGACCTTCGCGCGGATGGGCCTGAAGCCCGTGCCGATGAAGGCCGACACCGGCCCCATCGGTGGCGATCTTTCGCACGAGTTCATCATTCTCGCGGATACTGGCGAGTCCGAGGTGTTCTGCGACCGCGACCTGGTCGAGATGCCGGTTCCGGACGAAGCGACCGATTACGGCCAGAACCTTGAGGACGTGGTGAAGCGCTGGACGGGCAAATATGCGGCCACCAGCGAGATGCACGACCCCGAGCGCTTCGAACGCGAAGTGCCGGCGGAGCGGCGGCTTTCGGCGCGCGGCATCGAAGTCGGCCACATCTTCTATTTCGGCACCAAATACAGCGCCAAGATGAAGTGCCAGGTGCAGGGGCCGGACGGGCAGCTCGTTACCCTGCAAGGCGGCTCTTACGGCGTGGGCGTCTCGCGGCTCGTTGCCGCGATCATCGAGGCGAGCCACGATAGCGCGGGCATCGTCTGGCCCGACGCCGTGGCGCCGTTCACGATCGGCCTCATCAACCTGAAGCCCAGCGATGCCGCCTGCAACGAGGCTTGCGCCAAGCTCTATAACGCGTTTGGCGGCGCCGCCCAAAGCGACGTTCTCTACGACGACACGGGCGAAAGTGCCGGCGCGAAATTCAAGACCATGGATCTGATCGGCCTGCCCTGGCAGGTCATCGTCGGGCCGAAGGGCCTGGCATCCGGCGAGGTTGAGCTGAAACGCCGCGCCACCGGCGAAAGGATGACGCTTGCCCTTGATGCGGCCATAAAGAAATTGCACCAAGCCCCCTGCGGCGGTCCGGGCGCATCCAGTGCGGCGCATGACGAGGCCCAGCCTCGAAGCGCAAGCGCGCCCAAGCCAACGGCCAAGACCAAATCGCGAGGCAAGGAATGAGGCAGCAGGCGCGGACGGCGCGCGGTAATACTGGGGCGTTTGCGCCTTTCGAGTGGCTGCTTGCCTTCCGCTACCTCCGCGCCCGGCGCAAGAAGGGCTCGGTATCGGTCATCGCGGTTTTCGCGGTGCTTGGCATCACGCTGGGCGTGGCCACGCTCATCATCGTGCTCTCGGTCATGAACGGCTTCCGCAAGGAGCTGTTCGACAAGATCCTCGGGCTGAACGGCCATGTGATCGCCCGGCCCATCGCCAGGAATTTCACCGACTATCCCGAGACGGCCGAACGGCTCAAGGCCGTGCCGGGCGTCAAGTCGGCCCTTGCCGTGGTGGAGGGGCAGGTGATGATCTCCTCGCAATCCGGCTCCTCCGGCATCATCGTGCGCGGCCTCCAGGCGCAAGACCTCAATGCGCTATCCTCCATCTCGGGCAACATCCGCTACGGCACGCTTGAGGGCTTCGACGAGTCCGGCGGCATCACCATCGGCACGAGACTCGCCAATTCGCTCAATGTCTTCGTGGGCGGCGAGGTCTCGATCCTGGCGCCGCGCGGGGCTTCGACGCCATTCGGCACCGCGCCCCGGGTGAAGCGCTATCCGGTGAAGGCGATCTTCGAGATGGGCATGTCGGAATACGACAACACCATCGCCTTCCTGCCGCTGAAGGAGGCACAGAGCTACTTCAACCTGCCCGGCTCCGTACATGTGCTGGAACTGGTCCTCCACAATCCCGATGCCGTCGATACCATGCGGGGCGCCCTGCAGGACGCTGCTGGGCCGGACATATTGCTGAGCGACTGGCGGGTGCGCAACGCGACCTTCTACAACACGCTCAAGGTTGAGCGGAACGTGATGTTCATCATCGTGATGCTGATCGTGGTGGTGGCGACGCTGAACATCGTCTCGGGGCTGACCATGCTCGTCAAGAACAAGGGGCGCGACATCGCGGTCCTGCGCACGATGGGGGCCACGCGCGGAGCGATCATGCGTGTGTTCTTCATCAGCGGGACGAGCATCGGCGTTCTGGGCACGTTACTGGGGGTTGTCCTTGGTGTTGGCATAAGTACGCATCTGGAGGACATCCGGGCATTCCTCTCCTGGGTGTTCAGCATGCGGCTATTCGATCCGCAGGTCTATTTCCTGTCGAGGCTGCCATCCGAACTCGATCCAGCCGAGGTTGCCGTCGTGGTCGCGGTTTCGCTTCTTCTCTCGATGGGCGCAACGATCTATCCCGCACTGCAAGCTGCGCGGCTCGACCCAGTGGAGGCTTTGCGTTACGAATGACCAAACTGGGACGCGAATTTTCCGGAACACGGCCCGTATTGCAGCTCGTATCGCTGGAGCGGACCTATGTGCAGGGCGACCGTGCGCTGCCAGTGTTGCGCGGCGCCTCCGCCGAAATCTTCGAGGGCGAGGCAGTGGCACTTGTCGGCCCCTCGGGCTCAGGCAAATCCTCCCTCCTGCACATGGCCGGGCTGCTTGAGAAACCGGGCGGCGGAAGCGTGCTGCTCAACGGCGTCGACTGCACCGCCCTCTCGGACCGCGAGCGCACCCGTGCCCGGCGCACGCAAATCGGCTTCGTCTACCAGTTTCACAATCTGCTGCCAGAGTTCACCGCCGTCGAAAACGTGATGATGCCGCAATTGCTGGCAGGCGTGCGGAAACGCGACGCCAAGGCGCGGGCGATGGAGCTTCTGGCGAATTTCGGCCTCCACGAGCGCGCGAGCCACCGCCCAGCCGAGCTTTCCGGCGGCGAGCAACAGCGCGTGGCCATCGCCCGCTCCGTCGCCAACAGCCCTTGCGTGCTCCTGACCGACGAGCCAACCGGCAATCTCGATCCTCACACAGCCGACCGCGTGTTCGAGGAGCTGATCTATTTCATCAAGGCTTCGGGCGTGGCCGCGCTGATGGCGACGCACAATTTCGACCTCGCCGCCCGCATGGACCGCGTGCTGGTGCTCGACGAAGGGCTTCTGGTCGACGCTCCCCGGCCCCAGAACCAACCCGCCTATACCCCGCAATCACGGTACGGGTGAGTTCTGGCGGGTCCGGACAGTTGGCGGCCCGCACAAGGCGAATCTCCCCATGGGAGAGGGGATGCCGGTATTTCCGCTGCGGGCAGTTCAGGGGTCCCTTCTTCCATGGGGAGAAGGACAGGATGAGGGGTAATGCCCTGTGGCGCATGCCTCCTCCTTCGCTGGAACCGCCAGCCCGGCTAAGACTTCAGGCAGCCAGCAAGACTTTCCGCATCGCTGCGCATGAGCGCGAAATAGTGCCCGGCCCCTGCTGGGATCGCCGCTCCCACCTCATCAAGGACGCCGCGCTTCGCTTTCGTACCCGCTGTCAGCATCTGCACAAGCTTGGGGGGAAACTCGGGCTCCGAGAAGACGCAAATCGCCATGGCCTCCTCAATCTTCCCCCGTATGGCGGCAAGCCGCTTCGCGCCAGGTGCCTGCTCCGGGCTGACCGTAATGGAGCCCGCGCTGCTCAGCCCGTATCGCGTCTCGAAATACTGCGTGACATCGTGGAACACGATGAACGGTCTGCCCGCGAGCCCCGCCAGCGTGGCCTTCAGCTCCGCGTCGAGCGCGGCAAGCGCCGCTTCGAGCTTGGCCGCATTGGTTTGATAGCGAGCCGCGTGCGCGGGATCGATCACCGAGAATTCCTGCGCCAAGTGGCGCGACATCGCAGTGGCGTTCAGCGGGTCGAGCCAGAAATGCACATCGGAGCCGCCTTCGCCATGGCTATGGCTGTGGCCGTGCTCATCGCCATCCCCGTCCGCGCCAGCCTCATGCCAGCCGCCTTCGCGAACCGGCAGCAGCCGGAGCCCCGGCGTTTTCTCAAGCTCGATCACGCGCGCCTTTGCGGGAAGCGACTTTAACGCCCGTTCAAGAAAGACCTCAAGGTTCTCCGAGACGAAGACGACGGCATCCGCCTCGCTCAGCGCCTTGGCGTCCGACGGCTTGAGCGCGTAGGAATGCGGGGACGCGGCTCCATCGAGCAACAACCTTGGCTCCGTCACCCCTTCCAGAATTGCCGCGGCGAGCGAATGAACGGGCTTGATCGAAACTACCACGCGAGGCCCCGCCAAGGCAGGCCAGACGCCAGGAAAAAGGCCCATGGCGGCCACGGCCACAAGGCAAACGCTTAAATAATACCTCAACCTCGCCATCCGCACCCCCGAGGCACAATGCCAACGATGTAATGGTGTAACATAGCACAAAAGTCAAATCACCGGCTCGGGAGCAGCCACAGCTCCCCCAGCATTTCCGGCGTGCACATAATGACGATTGCGTTACAGTTTGGCTTGGCTTCAGGCATGAGCGTGTCTCCGCTCGATCCCATGACTTTGACGATCGCGCTCGCCGATTTGCAGTCCTGCATGTAAGCGTTTTCGCGCTGAGCACCTGCCCCGTAAGCATCTGCAGTAGGCCGCGACTGCGCGATGTTGTATGCTTGGCGCGCAACCGCTAAGACATAACCTATGGATCAGCTTAACTTTCCCGCCCCGCCCTTTTTCGATCCCGTCGCCGTCCGCGAGGAGCTTAACTCCTATTGGCAGGAGAGCGGCGAGAACCAAGCGCAAGCCCGGCCGCGCGTGCTCAAACGCCTCAAGGAACTGAAGGCCTATGCGCGCGAGCAGGCGCAAGCCGTCCTTGAGCGCACCAAGGACGGGCGCAAATGTGCCGCCGCGCTGTCGCAGTTCCAGGACGAGCTGATCAAGGTCATCTACGATTACTCCACCGGCCACATCTACCAGGCGCAGAACCCCACCGCAGCCGAGCGCATGGCGCTGGTCGCCACCGGCGGCTATGGACGCGGTCTTCTCGCTCCCGGATCGGACATCGATCTGCTCTTTCTGCTTCCCCACAAGAAGACGCCTTGGGGCGAGAGCACCGTGGAGTCGGTTCTCTATTTCCTCTGGGATCTCGGCTTCAAGGTTGGGCACGCGACCCGGACCATCGAGCAAACGCTCAGGGCAGCCAGGGAAGACATGACCATCAGGACGACGCTCCTGGACTCCCGCCTGATATACGGCGATACAGCGCTCTTCGACGGCATGTGGACGCGCTATCTGTCGAACGTGGTTCAGGGCACCCAGCGCGAATTCATCGCGGCCAAGCTTGAGGAGCGCGAGTTGCGGCTCAAGCGGGCGGGCGGAACGCGCTATAGCGTGGAACCGAACGTCAAGGAGGGCAAAGGCGGCCTGCGCGACCTCAACATGCTGCATTGGTTCGCGCTGTACCTGAACCCCAGCAAGCAGAAGCAACCCGAAAGCGGTATCTTCACAGCCCACGAGACGGCCGTCTTCAACCATTGCGAAGCCTTCCTCTGGACGATCCGCTGTTACCTCCACTTCCTGGCGGGCAAAGCCGAGGAGCGCCTCTCCTTCGATTTGCAGCCCGAGATGGCGCGCCTGTTGCGCTATCACGACCGGCTCGGGCTCTTGGGCGTCGAGCGGTTCATGAAACACTACTTCCTGGTTGCCAAGGACGTGGGCGACCTGACCCGCACCGTCGTTTCGAGCCTGGAACTGTGGCAGCTCAAGACCGTGCCGACGCTCAGCGATTTTCTGGGCACCCTGCCTTGGAGGAACCGCGCCAAGCTCGCCGCCACGACCGCTTTCAGGGTCGACAACAACCGCCTGAACGTCAAGCAACCAGACGTTTTCCAGAAAGATCCTGTCAACCTGATCCGCTTTTTCGTCGAGGCCGAGCGCAACAACCTGCTTCTCCATCCGGAAGCGATCCGCCTGATCCGCTCCTCGCTCAGGCTGATCGACGACAATTTCAGGGCCAATCCGGAGGCCAACCGGCTCTTCCTTGAGTGCCTGACCTCGCACGATGCACCGGACACAGCGCTCAGGTACATGAACGAGGCTGGCGTGCTCGGCCGCTTCATCCCCGATTTCGGCCGCATCGTGGCGATGGCGACGTTCAACATGTACCATCGCTTCACGATCGACGAGCACACGATCCAGGCAGTGGGCATCATTTCGCGAATCGAAAAAGGGCAATTCGCCGAGGAGCATCCGCTATCGAGCGAGATTATCCACGGACTGCAGCACCGCCGTGCGCTGTACGTGGCGCTGCTGATGCACGACGTGGCCAAGGCGGTGGAAGGCGATCACAGCATCGTGGGCGCCGATATGGCGCGGAAGCTTGCGCTGCGCATCGGGCTGGATCACGCCGAGGCCAACACGGCGGCGTGGCTCGTCAGGCATCATTTGCTCATGAGCATCACCGCCCAGCACCGCGACGTATCCGACCCGCAAACCATCAAGAATTTCACCGACATCGTGCAAAGCCCGGAGCGCCTGAAGCTTTTGCTGCTGCTGACCGTCGCCGACATCCGCGCTGTGGGACCGGGCGTCTGGAACGCCTGGAAAGGCCAGCTCCTGCGGGCGCTCTATTACGACAGCGAGCCCGTTCTGGGCGGCGGCCATACGCACGAGCCGAGAGCCGCGCGCATCGAAATGGCGCAATCGCGCCTGCGCGAAGCCGTCGCGGACTGGCCCAGGTCCGAGGTGGACCGCTTCATCCAGCGCCACGAGCCCGATTACTGGCTCAAGACCGATAGCGAACGGCAGGTGCAGCATGCCCAACTGCTCCGCTCCTTCGAGGGTACCCATCCTCCCGTGGCATTCGATGTCAAGAGCGACGAATTCCGCGGCCTCACCGAGCTGACGCTGGTAACGAAGGACCATCCGAGGCTGCTTGCGCTATTCGCGGGCGCCTGCGCGGCGGCCGGGGCGAACATCACCTCCGCCCAAATTTCGACGACGCGGGACGGCATCGCGCTCGACACGATTTTCCTGCAGCGGTTTTACGCGGACGAGGAGGAATTCGAACGGGCCGGGAGAATCGCGCGCACGATTGGCGACATTCTCTCCGGCAAGCGCTCGATGGACACGTTGGAAACGCTACGCAAGCGAATGAAGCCAAAGACCGATGCGTTCACAGTGGCGCCGGACGTGATCCTCGACAACACCGCTTCGCAAGAGCTGACCGTGGTCGAGGTTCATGCCCTCGACCGGCCTGGGCTGCTGTTCGATCTGGCGCGCGGGATTAGCGATCTGGGCCTCGATATTTCGTCGGCGCACATCGCCACCTTCGGCGAGAAGGCGGTCGACGTGTTTTATGTGACCTGCCGCGACAGAAAGAAGATAGCGGGCGATGACAAGCCCATGATCCGCGAACGCCTGCTAGCCCTGCTGAACGGCAGCTAGCAGTCTGCCGGACTTAACACCCAACGGTGGCAGGGGCTGGAATCTGGCTCTTTTGAATTTTGAGTGGGAGCGGGTAGATAATTGTTTAGGCCCTGGCGTGAGGGTTGACGGCTGAGAAGTCGAGGTTTCCCGCAACGAGGTAGACGGCGGTTCGCATGGTTTTGAACCGGCCTAAACCCCTTGCCTTGCGCTTGACTGCCTGGAACCGGCCTTGGAGCGCTTCACATTTGTGCACCAGCGCTTGAGCATGGCGGACGCGACGTCGATCTGCTTGCGGTCAAGAATGTCGCGCGGCAGCTCGCGTTAGAGCCAGGCGCGGGCGGTGCGCTTGGCGGTGGCTTGCGCCACGAAGGCCCCATCTGGCTTTCCGGGAGACGCTCGCGATCCTTCAGCAGTGTCCAGCGCAGGCCTTTGAGGCTGGGATCGGTTTTCCGCTCGCCGCGGCGGGTTTCGTCCAGGGCTTTGGAGGCATGGGCCACGACATGGTATTTGTCGTAACTCCCAAGCCCAATGTGAGTCGAAGGGGCCACAGGAAGGGGCGGCAATCGCCCCGCTCCGGTGTCTTGGGAGCCCACGGCACGAGGATGAGAAGCACCGCCTCAGCGGCGGTGTTCCCCTTCGCCCAAAAGTTGACGAAGCAAGCTTGATGAAAAGGCAGGCGAAGGCTGCCTGCAGCTTGGCTGCTAATCGACGAACTCGTCGCGGGTATAGCCCTGGAAATAGAGCAGGGACGTAAGGTCGGTGTAATTCACCCGCGCGTCCGCCTCGGCCGCCACAACCGGCTTCGCGCGGTAGGCCACGCCGAGCCCCGCCCATTTCAGCATGCCGAGGTCGTTGGCGCCATCGCCGACCGCAATCACCTCGGCAGGCGAAAGCCCGTGCCCAGCGGCCTCTTCCTTGATGGCGGCAAGTTTCGCCGCCCGGCCCAGGATCGGCTCGGCAACACCCGCCAGATGGCCATTCTCCCAGAGAATCACGTTTGCGCGGTCTCTGGCGAAGCCGGCGCGGGCCGCGACAGTATGTGTGAAGATGGTGAAGCTGCCCGACACCAGCACGGTGTGGGCACCATTCGCCTTCATGGTTCCGGCCAGCGTGCGCGCGCCAAAATTGAGCGTGATGCGATCGTGCAGCACATGCTCCACATCCGCCGCCCTCAAACCCTTGAGCAGGCCGATGCGCTCGCGCAAGCTTGCCTCGAAATCGAGTTCCCCGCGCATCGCGCGCTCCGTGATCGCCGCAATCTCCGGCCTGATGCCACGAAGCTCAGCCATCTCGTCGAGGCTTTCCTGCCCGATGATGGTGGAATCCATATCGGCGACGAGCATGCGCTTCTTGCGGCTGGCCGTCCTTTGCACGCACCAATCCAGGGGCCGGTCTCCCACGGCCTCCGCGGTCATCTCCTTGACGTGCGCGATCCCGGCCCGGCCGAAGTCCGCGCCGGACGGTGCATCCGGGGGACTCTCCGGCGGAGGCAGGATCAGGTCGATAGCCTCGCCCCGCGCCAGCCAGCGGAATTCCAGCGCCCCATTCAAATCGCGTTGCAGCGCCGCCGCGGCATCGAGCAGCAAATCTTCCTGCGAAGGGATGGCGGTAACGGTGATTACGATTTCCATGATGAGGTTGTATCCGGAAATGAAAATGAAGATGAGGCCTGGCCCTTGCGCCAATCTGGTGCTCACCCGGCCGGGCACCACCGCGGCTACCCGGCTGGGCGCTCAAGCCCGATGAGTTCCTTGAGCAGGAGCCCCAGTGGCTGCTTCCGGTACCGTTATGCGGTGAAACGGCGGCCCAGGGAAGGGGGTTTCGTTTGACCCGGCGGGGGCTCTGGCTCTAATACGCTGCCTTTAAAGCCTCTCAACCAGGAATTCGCCCTATGCCGCTGATTTGCCCCTTCCCGGGCCTGCGCCCCCATCCCGGCAAAGCCGCCGAAGTGGCCGCGCCCCCCTATGACGTCCTCGACAGCAACGAGGCCCGTGATCGCGCCAAAGGCAAGCCCTGGAGCTTCCTCCACATCTCCAAGCCCGAGATCGACTTGGCCCCAGGCACCGATCCCTACAGCCCGGAGGTCTACGCCAAGGGCAAGGAGAACTTCGGCCGCATGCTCGCGGAAGGGGTGCTGAAGCAGGACGGCGCCCACTGCTACTACCTCTACCGGCTAATAATGGGCGATCACCGGCAGACGGGCTTGGTCGCCGCCGCCAGCGTGGCGGACTACGACACCAACCGCATCCGCAAGCACGAGTTCACCCGCCCCGACAAGGAAGACGACCGGGTGCGCCAGGTGGACGCGCTGAATGCGCAGACCGGGCCTGTGTTCCTCACCTACAGGCACAATGCCGTAATCGATGAACTCGCGGCCAAGGTGACCGCGGCTGCGCCTGAGGTCGACATCGTCGCCGACACCGGCGTGCGCCACTCCCTGTGGGTAGTGCAGGACGCGGCGCAGCTCGACCTCATCACCCGCACCTTCGACGCCATGGATTGCCTCTACATCGCGGACGGCCACCACCGCTCCGCCGCCGCCTCCCGCGTGGCAGCGGCGCGCAAGGCCGGCAATCCGGGCCACACGGGAGAAGAGGCCTACAATTATTTCCTGTCGGTGATCTTCCCCGACAACCAAATGCAGATCCTCGACTACAACCGCGTGCTCAAGGATCTCCATGGCAACAGCCCCGAGCAATTGCTGGTGAAGCTGCACGACGCCTTCACCGTGGAAAAGGCGGCAGGCCAATGCAAGCCGGGCAAGGCCGGCGAATTCGGCATGTACCTCGGCGGCCAGTGGTACCGGCTCACCGTCAAGCCGGAGCTGATCCCGCAGGACCCGGTGAAGCGCCTGGACGTTAGCCTGCTGCAGGACAACCTCATCGGCCCCATCCTCGGCATCGCGGATCAGCGGCGCGACAAGCGCATCGACTTCGTGGGCGGCATCCGCGGCCTGAAAGAGCTGGAGCGGCGCGTGGACAGCGGCGAGATGGCGGTGGCCTTCGCGCTCTTCGCCACTTCCATGGCGCAACTGATGGCGGTGGCCGATGCGGGCGAGGTGATGCCGCCCAAGTCCACATGGTTCGAGCCCAAGCTGGCCGACGGCCTGGTTTCCCACCTGCTCTGACCGGCGCGGCCCGCGGTGTCCCTGCGGCGCTGCGGGCCGCGCCATTATGACGGAGCGGCTTGCCGCGTTGAGCCGCTGCCACTCGTGTGCTGTGCCAAAGAGCCATAAGTTTTTTGGTACGCCTGGCAGGACTCGAACCTGCATCGTGCGCTAATCAGGCGCTTACGGAGTATAAGTCCGCCGCTCTGCCAATTGAGCTACAGGCGCATGCTTGATTAGGTTGCCGGAAAAAGATGACGGCAACGCTGAGCGTGTCAGCGTATTACGAGGCTCAAACGTATTCGGAGCGCGGTCATCATGAGCACATCGATAACCCGATTGGGCAATACAGTCAACCTGGCTTTTGCTCCTCGCCATGGCGGCGCGTGTTCAGGCCGCAGGCTTTCGCCGGCTGGCTCTGCCGCCTGCGGCCTTTCGAACGGTGTGGATAGCCGCCTGCGTATCAGTTTCGCGCACGAGTCGTGGGAGCCTTATGCCGCCCGTTAACTTTTCAGGGTGGCAAAAGTGCGCATTCCCCTTCCGGCGGCGGCTGACATTCACCATGGCTTGCCGGCGTGGCGAGCGGAGTATCCGCAACTCGATGCCATGCTGAACCGCAACACACCGCCAGCCCAGGCACTGCGATCTCTTGGGATACAGCAATGGAGCGAGGGCCGGCTGGAAGCGGCCATCCCCCTGCTGTCGGCGGCGGTAGCCCTCGAACCGGATTCCGCCGCTATATGGAGCGATCTTGGCGGGGCCTACTACGCGATGAATCGCCTGGAAGAGGCCCAGGCCGGTATGTTGGCCTCCCTCGACAGAGACAGCCTGCAACCCTCCGCCTGGCAGCTTTTGGGAACGATTCGTAGCCAGGATCAAAACGATTCCGGAGCGGAAGCCGCCTTTCTACGTGCACTCGATCTCGATCCCGGCGCGTCAGCGGCATTGGCGGGGCTTGGCTTGTTGTATTTCCGGCAGCGCCGCTTCAAAGAGGCCGCGGATCGGCTGGAAGCGGCAATCCAGCTTGGAAATCAAACCCCTCTGCTCCACGCCTGCCTCGGCTACGCACTCTATCACCTCGGGGAGTTCTCGAAAGCCGCTGCCGTCCTCGCGATCGAGGCAGGTATGCACCCAGACGACGCCAGAATTATAAAGAAGCTAGCGTTGTGCCGTTTCATCGAAGCCATGCTGCATGAAGACGTGCAGACCGCGCTGGCGATTTACGCCGGGATTGCCGGGCCGTACGCCGAGGACCGGATGGCCGTAACTCGCACTGCCTTCCACCTCCTGAGCAGCCATGGCCACCGCGATGCGGCAATCGAGTTGGGGCGCGCGCGGCTATCCTGGGCGCCGGACGATCCGGTGCAAAGCTACCTGCTGGATGCCTTGGCGCAAAAGCCGCTGGCTCGCGCTCCCGATAATTACATAGTAAAGTTTTTCGACGGTTTCGCGGAGACTTTCGACACGCAGCTTGCCGGGGTGCTGGGCTACCACGCTCCAGAAGACCTGGTGAACCTCCTGGGCAAACTTGAAGGAAACTTCCGGGAAGTTCTCGATTTGGGCTGCGGCACTGGACTCGCCGGTCCCCTTCTCCGTCCAATCGCAGGAACTTTGACCGGCGTCGACCTGTCGCCGAAGATGCTGGAGAAGGCGGCGGAACGAGGCGTCTACGATCGTTTGATCGAGGACGAAATCGAAGCTTTTCTCGGCCGCCAGCCCGATCGCTTCGACCTGATATTCGCTGCCGATGTCCTGATTTATTTCGGTGATCTGGCCCAGTTAATGCGCGGTGCCGCAATGTCGTTGAGGCCGGGCGGCTTGTTCGCCTTCAGCATCGAGCGCGCACAAACGAATGGCTACATTCTGCTGCCAACGGGCAGGTTCGCTCATCATCCGTTCTACGTTGAAGAACTGGCGAACAGCGATTTTATCGTGCTCGAAAAAGTGCCGGCGGCAATTCGCCTGGAAGCCTGCCGGCCTGTCGAGGGCGTCCTTTATGTCTTGCAGCGCCGTTAGCGGCCTTTTCCCGGTTGCGGGTAAGAGGGCCGGCGGGGAACAATCCCGCGCCGGCTGCCTGGGTTGGGCTACGTCAGCACCAGCTCATTCACCCCCGGCAGGCGCTTGCCCTCGGGCATCTCGATCTCCAGGATCCAGATGTCCGGATCGCGGGCAGCCTGGCGCGCGAGATAGGCATCGGCCTCGCCTTCCAGGGCGTCGGGAGTATAGACCGGCTGCCATGCGCGCCCGTCGTCGAGGACGAGCGCCTCGTCTGACATTGTTTCGGCGAGATGCGCGGAAATGGGCGTATACACTTGGCACGAGCCGTTCAGGTACGCGACCTTGATATAGATCGCGCCGGCATCGGAATCGCCACGCCTGACGAGCGCAGCGGAAATGAAGCTGCCATTGAGACGCCGCAAGTAGGCGCTCACCCAAATATGTGACTTAAGACGCATATCTTCCCTCTTTAATAAAAAGCGAATGCAGTCCGCCCGCCAGCGTTCCGCCTTCGCTTGGGTCATATGTTGACCTACCCTTCCTCGCCGTCAATGGCTCGCGCCACTGCCGCTTCGGAAAGACGCAAAAACCTCTCACCTGAAATCGCGGCTTTTTAAGGAATTTGTCCATAATAGATGAACACTTTTTCTTGTTTGTAGGGTAGCGCCTGAGCTGTGGATAGCCTGTCCGTCCCGGTCCAGCTGCAGGGATGCCGCGCCGGATTGGCCTGGCTGAAGTTTTTTGAGCATGGGGGTCCAGTCGGTGAGATGGCGGCTAACCACATGGATGACATTGCTTTCCTTTTGTAAAACGCCTTCGCAGAGGAGGGCATTGGCGCCAAAAACGGCGCGGCGGTAAAGGGCTGCTATCTTCGGCCAGACGATCAGATTGGCGGTGCCGGTCTCATCCTCGATGGTGATGAAGATCGTGCCCTTGGCGGTTCCCGGCCGCTGGCGGAAAAGGACAAGCCCGGCGATCTTCACCTGCCTGCCATCCGGCAGGTTTTTCAGATCGGCCGCCGCATTCGCCCCCTTCGCCTGCAATGCGCCGCGCACGAACGCCATCGGATGATTGCGAAGCGAAAGCCCGAAGGTGAAGTAATCTTCCGTGACTGCCTCATCCTCCCACAGCGGGGGTAACTCCACATCATGCGAGCGCTGTGCTGGCATCATTCCCGCGAAAGCGGGAATCCATTTCTGCGGCAAGCTCTGCGGCTTGCATGGGTCCCCGCCTTCGCGGGGACGGCGCTGCGGCGAAACCGGCCCGTTTTGCGCCATAAGCGGCAGGACATCCGCCTCAAGCCCCGCCACATCCCAAAGCGTTTCGCGCCGGCCGAGATCGAGCGAGCCGAAAGCATCGGCCCGCGCCAGGGTGCGCAGGACGGCGGGCTTAAGCTTTGCCCGGCGCATGAGGTCTTCCGCCGTGAGGAATGGCCCGCCTTGCCGCCGCGCCTCAACCAGGCGTGCGGCATCGCCCTCGTGCAGGCCGGCAACCAGGCGCAGGCCAAGGCGTAAGGCATGGCGACTCTTTGAAGAAAAAGCCCCCTCACCCCAGCCCTCTCCCAGCAAGCTCGCCTTGGCGAGCTTGCCTCTTTTCGCATCCCCATCCGCGAGCGGATGCGGATGGGGAGAGGGAGTCCGGGCGTGCCCGTCGAGAAGACGTTCCCCTGTCCCCTCGCGGGAGAGGGGACAGGGGTGAGGGGGCTCGTCAAGCGTTTCCAGCGTATGGTTCCACGCGCTGGCGTTCACATCGATGGGCCGCACTTCCACGCCATGCTGCCTCGCATCGCGCACAAGCTGGGCGGGCGCGTAGAACCCCATGGGCTGGCTGTTCAGGATCGCGGCGGCGAAGACATCGGGGTAATAGCGCTTGAGCCAGGCCGAGCAGTAGACCAGTAGCGCGAAAGAGGCCGCGTGACTTTCGGGGAAGCCATAGGTGCCGAAGCCCTGGATCTGGCTGAAACAGCGCTCGGCGAAATCGCGGCCGTAGTTCCTGGCGAGCATGCCCTCGATGAACTCGTCCTTGAAGGTGTGGATGGTGCCAACCTTCTTGAAAGTGGCCATTGCGCGCCGCAACTCGTCGGCCCGAGCCGGCTTAAATCCCGCTGCTACAATGGCTATGCGCATACATTGTTCCTGGAAAAGCGGAACGCCGAGCGTTTTTTCGAGAATTTCTTTCAGCTCCTCGCTCGGGTACCGGACCTTCTCCACGCCTTGCCGGCGGCGCAGGTAGGGATGCACCATATCGCCCTGGATCGGGCCGGGCCGCACGATGGCGACCTCGATGACGAGATCGTAGAAGCAGCGCGGTTTGAGGCGCGGCAGCATGGTCTGCTGGGCGCGGCTCTCGACCTGGAACACGCCAACGGAATCGGCACGCGACAGCATCTCGTAGACACCGGCGTCCTCGGGCGGCACCGTCGCTGGGCTAAGGTCCACGCCGTAATGCTGGTGCAGCAGCGCGAAGCCCTTGGCAAGGCAGGAGAGCATGCCGAGCGCCAGGATATCCACCTTGAGCATGCCCAGCGCTTCGATATCGTCCTTGTCCCAGGAGATGACGGTGCGGTCCTTCATCGAGGCGTTCTCGATGGGCACAAGCTCGTCGAGGCGGCCGCGCGCGATGAGGAAGCCGCCCGGATGCTGCGAAAGATGGCGGGGGAAGCCGGTCAGCGCGCGGGTCAGCTCGATGCAGAGCGCCAGCCGCCGGTCGCTGGGGTTGAGGCCCAGCTCGCGCAGTTCCTCGGGGCCGATAGCATCCTCGCTCCAGCTGGAGACCGACCCGGCAAGGGCCGCGGTGACATCCGGCGAAAGGCCCAGCGCCTTGCCCACCTCGCGCACGGCGCCGCGCGTGCGGTAGCAGATGACGGTGGCGCAGAGCCCCGCGCGGTGCCGGCCGAAGCGGTTATAGACATATTGGATCACCTCCTCGCGCCGCTCGTGCTCGAAATCGACATCGATATCGGGCGGCTCGTCGCGCGCGTCCGAGATGAAGCGCTCGAACAGCAGGTTGGAGCGGGCGGGATCGACCTCGGTGATGCCGAGCGCGTAGCAGACGGCGGAGTTGGCGGCCGAGCCGCGGCCTTGGTGCAGGATGCCCTGCTCGCAGGCGTAGCGCACGATGTCTTCGACAGTGAGGAAGAACGGCGCGTATTTGAGCCGCGCGATCAGCTCGAACTCGCGCTCGACTTGCGTGACCACCGAAGCCGGCGCGCCATCGGGATAGCGGCGCTTGAGCCCTTCCCAGGTCAGCCGTTCGAGGCGCGCCTGCGGGTCTTCGCCGTCGGGCGCGATCTCGTGGGGGTATTCGTAGGTCAGCTCCCTGAGGCTGAAATTGCAGCGGCTGGCCAGCTCGATTGTGTTGGCGATCGCCTCGGGATGGGCGGCAAAGAGCCGGGCCATCTCCCCGGAGCTTTTGAGATGACGCTCGGCGTTGCGGGCAAGGCGGAAGCCGGCCTCCTCGATGGTGCAGGTGTCGCGGATGCAGGTCAGCACGTCCTGAAGGCGGCGGCGGGCGGGGTCGTGATAGAGCACATCGTTGGTGGCGATGAGGGGCACGCGCGCCGCTTGGGCAAGTGCCGCAAGCCGGTGCAGCCGTTTGGCATCGTCCCCGTGAAAGCGGCAGGAGGCGGCGAGGTAGACGCGGCCTTTGAGCCGCGCCGCGAGGCGGGTCAGATGCGCTTGAAATTGCGCGGTGCTTTCAGCGGTTGCAAAAACGTCTTCCGGTGGGATCGGCGCTACGATTTGGCCTTCCGAGAACTCCAGGAAATCCTCGAAGGTAAGATGGCACTCGCCTTTTGGGATCTCTTCCTCTTTGGCTGAAGGCCCCCTCACCCCTGTCCCCTCTCCCGCAAGGGGAGAGGGGAACGTCTTCACAACGCGCAGGACCTGCCCCCTCTCCCCTCGCGGGAGAGGGCTGGGGTGAGGGGGAGCCTCATCCGTAACCGCCGCTTTCTGTTTAAAAACCCGATCCGATTTCCCCACCGTCAGCAGCCGGCAGAGCCGGCCGTAAGCCGCGCGGTCCCGCGGGTAGCAGAGCAGGTCCGGCACGCCGTCCTGGAAGGTGAGCCGGCAGCCAACGATCAGCTTTATATCCAATTCTTCAGCCGCGCTACCGCCCTTCGGGCTACTTGAGCGCAATTCGCGCGCGGCCAGATACGCCCGCACGATGCCTGCCAGCGAGTTGCGGTCGGTGACGGCGATGGCATCGAGCCCAAGCTCCGCGGCGCGGGCGATCAGCTCGTGCGGGTGCGAGCCTCCTTCGAGGAAGGAGAAATTGCTCGTCGCTTGCAACTCGGCATAGCGGGCTTTTCGCACGGGCGTCCCGTTCATGCGAACATCCCGTGCAAATACCAACGTGGCAGACGCCCGGCGCCATAGATGCCCTCGCGGAAAACCCAGAAGCGCAGGCCCGTCGCGCTTTCGACGCGGTAGTAATCGCGGGTCTCGCCGTCATCGGTGCCGTGCCACCATTCGGGCTCGATGCGTTCGGGGCCTTCGGCGCGGACGATGCGGTGCAAGACCTTCCGCCAGCGGAACAGCACCGGCGGCGCATCGGGCAGTGCTGCCGTCACATCGATAGGCTGCGGCTGGGCGAAAAGCCGGATGGGACGCTCGCCGATGGAGGGCCATACAGCGCTCGCTCCCCTCACCCTGTCCCTCTCCCGCGCAAGCCCGCCAAGGCGGGCTTGCCTCTTTAGAATGTCCGCATCCGCAAGCGGATGCGGATCGGAGAGGGGACGCTGTTGCAACGGGCACGCCCCGCCCCCTCTCCCATGGGGAGAGGGCTGGGGTGAGGGGAGATTCCCTAAGTGTTTCGCGGCAACGGCAGCCACAGGCAAAGACGGTGTTTTCCTTGCTGTTGGCGTGGGGCCCCGCCTTCGCGGGGACGACGCTGCCGGCGCCTCCGGGAAAACGGCCTCCTTTTTCACCGCGCGTTCGGGGATGTAGCTTTCCCGCGGTGCGAGCCGGTAGACGCGGCCCTTGCCCAGCCGGTTTTCGAGCGTGTCGATCAGCGCGGCGAGTTCCTCCACGCAAGCGGTATATTGCCCGTTCTTCAGGACGCTCTCCTGCCGCTCGTCCAGGGGCTCGGTATGCTGTGCTGCCAGCATCGCCAAATCCACGCCGAAGCCCGGATCGATCAGCGCGAGCTTCTCCCGGAACAGGCGCATGATCCGGGCGGCGTCGCGCGTGGGCAGCGCCGCCGTAACGGTTTGCGTTTCAACGCCGCCATCGGACCTGAAGAAGTTCAGTTCGAACCGCAAACCGCCTTGCCGCCCGGCCTCCAGGCGCGCGCAAAGCATTTCCAGGAGCTTGGCCGCAACACGTTCCAGGTCCTCCGGCGCGGAAATGGGCTCGGCGAAGCGCAGGCGCTCGATCCAGGGCGAGGGCGGACGCTGGAAAGCGATGGCCTCCTGGACAAGCCCCATCGCCTTGTCGAGCTGCGGCAGAAGACCAGGGAAACGGTGCGGGAGGCCGGCGCGCGGCAGGTCTTGCACCGCGCCGACGGTGAAAAGCCCGAGCTTTTTAAGAAGGCCCGCCGTCTCCCCGGCGATGCGCAGCCGCTCCACGGGTAAGGATGCCAGCAGGGCTTTATAGGTGTTCTTATCCACAATAACGTAGCGCTTGGCATGATGGGCGAGCGCGTAGGCCGCGCCGTAGGTGGGCGCGATGGCGGCGCGGGCGTGGATGCCGCGCGCTTCGAGCCGGCCGAGCAGGTCTTCCGCAAGTCCGGCCTCGCCGCCCCAGAGATGGGCGCAGCCGGCGATGTCGAGCCAGAGGCCGCAACCATAGGCTGGCGCGGTGAAGGGGCTATAGCGCTGCGCCCAGGCCGCAAGCGCCGCCAGCACGGTCTCGCAAAGTTCGGGCTCGGCATCGGCAATGGTGAGCTTCGGGCAAACCGCGAGCGCGTCGCCCAATGGCTGATGCAGGTAAAGCCCGGCCTCAAGGGCGGGTGCGTCGAGGGCCGCGATCCGGCGGATATTGCCTGCCTTCTCAACGAGCGCCAGCGGCTCTTGGGCCTTGGCCGGCGGGGGCTTCATCAGGCGCGCAAGCGTCATCGCGAAGCCCGGCAACCACACGAACATGGCCCGCTTCTGCATCGTTTCCCCTTGCGCCATCGGACACCTCCACAATCCACGATGCCGTTCTACCGTTGCGGCAATAATCCAGGTCGAGCCGGAAGCGCGGCGGGCCAAGGCTTGGCTCCGGCGTCCCTCCTGGCCCTAAGTCCCCCCTCACCCTGTCCCTCTCCCAGCAAACACGGCTTGCCGTGTTTGCCACTTTAGGTTCTCGCGCTTCCAAGGAAGCGCGAGGGTGAGGGGGCCTTAAAGGTTCACCAGGCACAGCACTGACGCGCCAGCGCGTGGCCGCCGCACCGCAGCCAAGCGTGTCCGCGCCCGAAGGCTTGGAGCGGTGCCGCCGCAACAGAAGCGCGGTGACGCCAGATTGCCGGGCGGCGGCATCGAGCCTGCGCGCGGTCTTGAGGCTCAACGCCCCCGCCTCGCCCAGCACCGCCGCCAGCGCGCGGGAATGCAGGGCCTCCTCCATGACGCCCAACACCTCGTCATCCTTCGCGCATCCAGCCCAGACGATGCGGGAGGGATCGAGGCCCAGGCAGGCCAAGCCCGGCGCATAGCAATCGGCCTGGCTCGCCGCCCACAAAAGAAAACCGCTTTGCTTGTGTAAAACTTTCGCCGCCACCAGCGCCGCGAAGGCTGTCACCGCCGGCGCCAATTCGCCCTCCAGGCCGCCCGCGCAGAATTCGTGCAGTGCCCCGAGCGCCAAGCCCCCGCCCGGCAGGGGCGCGTTCAGCCGGCCATCCGCGAAGGGCAAAACACGGGCGTTTGCCTCCAGACGGTGGCCTTCGAGCGCGCGGATTTGCAGACGCAAGGCTTCGAGTTTAGAGTTTGTGCTCATGACACGGTTGGTTCTCTATTTGTTCCTGTTCTGGACCAAAAATTGATAGCGGTCAATCAACTTGTTCCGGGCGTAGGGTGCATGAGAACAACTTCGAAGGAAACGCGATGGCTCGAAATCCGGATCAGCTCAGCTTTGGCTTCACCGCAACCGCGGCCTTCGAGGAGGCCAAGGACGCCGCGCGCGGCTGCCAAGCCTGCCCACTCTGGGAGCCGGCCACGCAAACCGTGTTCGGCGAAGGGCCTGTGCCCGCGCCCATCGTGCTGATCGGGGAGCAGCCGGGCGACAAGGAGGATCTGGCGGGCAAGCCCTTCGTGGGTCCGGCCGGGCAGAAGCTGAACGAGGCGCTGGAGGAGGCCGGCATCCCCCGCGCGGCGCTCTACGTCACCAACGCGGTCAAGCACTTCAAATATGTGCCGCGCGGCAAAATCCGGCTGCACCAGAAGCCCGTGACGGCCGAGATCAAGGCCTGCCGGCAGTGGCTAGAGAAGGAGCTGGATTTCGTGCGGCCGAAGGTGGCGGTGGCGCTAGGGGCCACGGCGGCGCAGGCGCTGTCCGGCAAGGCCATGCCGGTGAACAAGAACCGCGGGGTACTTTTCGAGCTTGGCGAGGCCAAGGGGCTCGTCACCATCCACCCCTCGTACCTGCTGCGCATCGAGGACAAGGCGGCGGCGCAGGCGGAATACGCGCGGTTTGTCGAGGATTTGAGTTTGCTGAAGGCTTATCTTGGGTAGGGGCTTACATTCACTCAAGGCTGGGATCGGCTGTATGGGGGCATGGGCCTGACAGTCCGCCACCAGAGGGCGAGCGGGAGTGGCGTGACCTACTTGGAGCGAGGCAGTCTCTGAACTCAGCATATCCAAGTGGAATTCTTGGCCCAGCGTCAGGTGCAGGCTCAAGTCTATGCAACTGGCAACCGCTCATGTGCCCGCTCGTAGTGGCTGGCACCCGGGAACTGCCCGCGCCCGATCCGCGATTTGCTTCAGTTCCCCACGCGTGGGGAACTGAAGCGTCCACCGCCTCTTCGCCCTGCGGGCCTCAGAGGGAGTAGGCGGCTACGATGCGGCCGGTGGGCTGGTCCACGTCCACATCGATTTTCTGGTGGTCCCTCCGGATTAAAGGTCAGCGCTTGGGTCCCAGCAATGGGCCCGAAATCCGGTGGCAGCTGCGCAACCTCATGTGGCAAATTCACAGCAACTCGCGTAAAATTACTGGTTTCACCGGGAATGCTTGAATGCGTGATTTTATAGTAACGAAATCCTAACGAATCGGACAAATTAATGGAGTGTAAACGCGATTATCGCGCATCCGGATTAGATGTTGTACCGGAAAAAGGCGGTTCAAGGGCTTGAGTACATCGCCGGCCGCCACCGAGAGGGCAACAGCTTATGCTTTCCACTCACTTCGAGCACCGGCCCGTCGCCGGTTTCGTTCACGACATAGGTGCATCGCGAGTTCTTCTTTGCGGCAAATCCCTGATCGCCGACCCTACAGGCGCGATCTTCTGGCCTGCGGAAAACACGCTCATTATCGCCGACCTTCAGCTTTCGGGCGGCTCCTATCTGGATGGGCACGACGTGCTTCTCCCGCCCTACGATACGGCATCCTCCTTCGAGAAGCTTGAGGAGGCCCTGGACCGCTACGATCCCGAAAGGGTCGTTGTGCTGGGCAACAGCTTCGAGGGGTTGGGCTCCGGCGGCCTGAGCGCCCATCGGAGGGACTGGCTCCAGGACATGATCGAGGGGCGCGACTGGTATTGGGTGATAGGTGGAGAGAATGCCGGGCTACCCGCCGGAATCGACGGCGAGGCGGTTCCCCACCTAACGGTGAGCGGCATCAAGTTCCGTGCGCAGGCTATCCGGGCGCCGGTGGCGAACGAGATCGCCGGCGGGCTTCACCCCGTCGCCCAGGTCTCGCAATACGGGCACGTCGTCCGCGGCCGCTGCTTCGTTACGAACGGCATGCGACTCCTCATGCCATCGGTGGGCAACTACTCGGCGGGCAGGAACGTGCTGAGCGCGGCCTTCGACCCTTACCTCGCACAGGGAGCGCTGTTCGTATGGCACCTGTCGCAGGGCCGCGTTCAGCCCGTCGCTCCGCCTCAACTCATCGACGATCAGATGGCCGCATAACGGCCTTCGTCACGGCCGGGTTACTCCCGGCCGGCGGCCGCGGCGAACTGGATCGCGGCAGAGACAAAAATGGCCGCATAGATTGCGGCCATGTGTGTCTGCTTTGATGGCAGGCGGAAAATACTACACTTCCGGCTTGGCCTCTTCTTCCAAAGCGGGCACCTCGCCGGCAGTCGCCTCAGCCATGAGCTTCAGCGCCTGTCCTGGCCAATTCTCGTGCTCCATCCTGCCGCCAAGCTTCAGATAGTCGTCCACCAGCGCGATCTCGTCGTCGGAGAAGTTGGCCAACTGCTCGAACTTGATGACGCCAAGCTCGTTCAGGCGCTTCTCGTCGTTGGCGTCGAGGCCCTTGATAAGCTTGAGGTTGTCCGGGTTGCCCTTGGGGCGCTTGAAGCCCTTGAACTCGGC
>Ga0182021_10000728_pt1 | contig 36364 bp, 25 predicted proteins | sample 612E3MmetaG_FD_120493 | JGI IMG/M metagenome (GOLD analysis project Ga0182021, IMG submission 120493) | Permafrost microbial communities from Stordalen Mire, Sweden - 612E3M metaG (Illumina Assembly) | ecosystem: Environmental > Terrestrial > Soil > Wetlands > Permafrost | place: Sweden...
CCAGGGGCCGGGGGCCAGGGGCCGGGGGCCGGGGGCCGGGGGCCAGGGGCCGGGGGCCGGGGGCCGGGGGCCAGGGGCCGGGGGCCGGGGGCCGGGGGCCGGGGGCCAGGGGCCGGGGGCCAGGGGCCAGGGGCCAGGGGCCAGGGGCCGGGGGCCGGGGGCCAGGGGCGACGGGCCCTTCACCAGGCCATGTATGCGATTCCTGCGCTTTCCCTGGCACTGGCGGCGATGCTCTGGGCCGGAGCACGCGCGACGCCTGTACTACCCTCCGGAGACGCCTGAGCGGCCCTATGCCGCGGCAATCGCCACCCCTTCCCGGACGGCTGCCTTTCTTAGATCGGCGTCGAGCGTGGCAAGAGGTAAGCGCTCCCGCTGCGCCAACTCCAGATACGCGGCATCGTAGACAGATAACCGGTGGGTCCGGGCCAGCCGCAGAACCGCGCCTTCATCCGGAGAGCGATCTATCCGGATTCGCAGCCGCGAAAGGCCCAGCAGGAAAGCAGCGGTGTCGGATTCCGCGATGCGCCGCCGGCGTTCGTTCGCTACCAGGGTGTTTCGCACCTCGAACCACCACAGACAGGGTACGACAGCTTCCTGGGAGCGGATTTGATGGAAAGCCAGACGAGCGTCCGGGTGGTCTTCATCCTGAAATGCCCAGCACACCGCGATGGATGCATCGAGAACGAATGCCATCAGAACCTGCGCCCCTCATCCCGGGCCGACAGGAGTTCTCCCAGCGTGATTCTGCCTGTGCGCGTACGCAGCTCACGGATCGCGGCGAGAGCCTTGTCGACTTCCTCCTGCCGCCGGTCCACCTCGGGGACGATCCGGGCGATCGGGCGCCCATGACGGGTGATAATCAGCGTTTCGCCCCGCTCCACATCGTCCAGGAGCTGGGGCAAATGAGTCTTGGCTTCCGATGCTTGAATCTCGCGCATATATGCCGCGGATCAACCAGTCGATCCGACCAGTTCTATCCTACCACGACCCATCTCGCCGGGTCGATCCGCAGCCACGCTCCTACTTCTTCGCTCCCACCAGGACGATGCAGGTATCCATCACGTTGGTGTTGGTCGGTCCGGTCTTCACCAGATCGTTGAGCGCTTCGAAGTAGTGGTAGGAATCGTTGCGATCCAGATAGCGGCGGGCGTCGGGCTTGCGGCTGAGCGTCTGGCCGTCGGCCACCGCCCCGGCCGCGTCGGTGGGGCCGTCGGTGCCATCGGTGCCGGCCATGAAGACCACCACGTTGTCCAGCCCGGCGATATCGAGGGCGGCGGCCAGCGCGAATTCCTGGGCTCTCCCGCCCAGACCATCGCCGCGCAGCGTGACGGTGGTCTCACCGCCCGTGACGATGCACGCGGGCGCCTTCAGAGGGTGCCCGGTACGCGCGATTTCGGAAGCGATGGCGGCGTGCATGCGGGCGATCTCGCGGGCCTCGCCCTGGATCTCGCTGGAGAGCACCAGGGTGCGGTAGCCCAGCTCGCGGGCGCAGCTCGCGGCCGCGGCCAGAGCCAGATGGTTGCTGCCCACAATGGTGTTGCGCACGCGCGCAAAGACGGGATCGTCCGGCTTGGGCGTTTCGGGGATGGCGCCGCGCGCTCCCTGTTCGATGCGCTCCCGCACGGATGCGGGCACACGCTCGCGGATGCCGTACCGGTCGAGCAGTTCCAAGGCGCCGGCGAAGGTGGAGGCGTCCGGCGCGGTGGGTCCGGAGCCGATGACGTCCAGGTTGTCGCCGATCACGTCGGAGAGCATCAGCGATTCGACGCGGGCGGGCGACGCCAGGCGCGCCAACTGCCCGCCTTTGATGCGCGAGATGTGCTTACGGATGGAATTGATCTCGTGGATATTGGCGCCGGAGGCCAGCAGCAGGCGGGTGGTGGCCTGCTTCTCCTCGAGGGTGATGCCCTCGGCCGGCGCGGGCATCAGGGCCGAGGCACCGCCCGAGATGAGGCAGATCACCAGATCGTCCTTGCCCGCCGCGGCCGCAATTTGCGCGATCCTCTCGGCGCCAGCCACGCCGGCGGCGTCGGGGACCGGGTGGCCGCACTCGTTCAGCTCGATGCGGCGCAGTTTGGCGGTGTGCCCATACTTCACATTGAGCAGTCCGGCGGCGATGCGGCGGCCGAGCACGCGCTCGGCGGCCTGCGCCATGGACGCCCCGGCCTTGCCCGCGCCCACCACGTAGATGTCGCGGAAGCGCGAGAAGTCGCGACTCTTCAGATGGCGCTCGACGGCGCCGGCGGGGTCCGCAGCCGACAACGCGGCTTTGAAAATGGTGCTGGCATGCTTGCGCAGGATTCGATTACTCATAAGATTAGTGGATGGCTCAGAATAGCCTCTACGACATCGGCCGGATCGTCGCTCTCGATGGGAACGCGCACGTCCGCGAGGGCGTACACCTGGCGCCGCGCCTCATAGAGCGCGGCGAACTGCCGGGGATCGCGCGCCAGCGGCCGGTGGGAAGCCAGCGCCACGCGGCGCTCGACCACCTCGAAGGGGCAGTCCAGCCACACCGTGACGCCATTGTTCTCGAGGAGGTCGCGGTTCGCCTGCCCGACAAACGCGCCGCCGCCCAGCGCCACAACGGCGGGGCTTCCCTGCCCGATCCGGAGGACGTGGCGGCGGACGATCCCGGTTTCGATGCGGCGGAACTCGGCCTCGCCGCGCGTATCGAAGATCTCCGCGATGGCGGTTCCCTCGGCGGCTTCGATCTCCTCGTCGATGTCGAAGAAGTTCCAACCCAGACGTTGGGCCAGCAGGCGGCCGATGGTGGACTTGCCGGAGGCCATGAAGCCCACCACATAGATGCCGGGCGTGCACTTGAGCTTGAGATTCATGCGGACTCGTTCATCCCAGCCATGCGGGCCTGGACGGTGGCGGGAAACAGGCGGCCGAGCGCCACCAGAATCCAGCCGGCGCGGGGCGTGAGGACGGTGCGGGCACCGCGCTCCACACCGCGGCGGATGGCCACGGCGCATTGCTCCGCGGTGATGGCGTAGCGGCGGCTGCGCAGCACATCGGCCGGCACGCGTCCCCCGCGGACGTGCTCCTGAAAACCGGTCTTGACGTAGCCGGGGCACACCAGCATGGCCTGGACGCCATCGCGCCGGAGTTCCATGCGCAGCCCTTCGGTGAGGGCGCCCACGGCGTATTTCGATGCGCTGTACATGGTGGACCACGGCAGCACCATCTTGCCCCCGATCGACCCGATGTTTACGACCATGCCGCTGTGGCGCGCGCGCATGTGCGGCACCACCAGTTGCGTCATGTCGAGCAGCGCGAAGAGATTCAACTCCATCAGGCCGCGCGCCTCTTCCATCGGCATGTTCCAGGAAGGCAAGTAGGTGCCCACGCCGGCATTGTTGACGAGGATGTCGACGGCGCCGAACCGTTCCAGGGTGCGCGCGACAACCTGGCGGCGGGTATCGCCGCTGGTGAGATCGCCCGGCGTCACGAGCGCCGCCGGCCCCGCCCTTTTGAGACCTTCTTCGGAGCGGGCGGTCAGCGACAGCTTCGCGCCCGCGCGCGCGAACTCCGCGGCACAGGCGGCGCCGATTCCTTCGGACGCGCCGGTGATGAGGACGACTTTGCCGTCAATTCGCATAGGCACCACTTGAAACGTCATAATGTTACCATGCCTGCGCGGCTCATTCCGCTGTTTCCGTTGCAAGTGGTGGTCTTTCCCAGAACGCGGCTGCCGCTGCACATCTTCGAAGAGCGGTACAAGGAAATGGTCGGCGACGCCATCCGCGACCACTCGGAGTTCGGGGTGGTCCTGGCGAGGGAAGACGGCATCGTCGGCGCCGGCTGCACGGTGGTGGTGGAAAAGGTCCTCGAGACCTACCCCGATGGCCGCATGGATATCCTGGCGCGCGGTTGGCGGCGCTTCGACGTGGTGGAGCTGAGCGGGGAGAAGGCGTACCTCCAGGCCGAAGTGAGCTTCTTCGACGACGACGATTCCACCCCGGCGCCCGCCGAACTGCGCGACCAGGCCCTGGCGTATCACGCGGCGATAAGCGGGCTGGCCTCTTGCCAGGGGCGCGGCGCGCCGGACCTCGACGACCCGCAACTCAGTTTTCAACTGGCGCAAGCGCTGCCCGACCTGGATTTTCTGCACGCGCTTCTGGCGCGCCGCTCCGAAACCGGCCGGCTCAAGGAACTCAACCGTTACCTGGCGGAATACATTCCGCGCCAGAGCCGCATCGAGCGCGTGAAGCACCTGGCTCCCACCAACGGTTTCGGCGGGCCGGCTGCGTTCTAGCACCTGCCATGCGCCTCTCCGTGCTCATCGACGCGGACGATACGCTGTGGGAGAACAACATCTATTTCGAGCGCGCTTTCGACGAGTTTGCCGGGTTCCTGGACCATTCCTCGATGACGCCGCGCCAAGTGCGCGAGGTTCTGGACCGGATCGAGGAAGCCAACAACCAGATTCACGGTTACGGCTCAGCCAACTTCGCGCGCAATCTGCGGCAGTGCTACCAGCACCTGGCGGAGCGCGAGGCGCGCGAGGAGGATCTGCGGACTGCCATGGGGTTCGCCGAACGGATTCTGGAATGTCCCATGGAGGTGCTCGAAGGGGTGGTCGAGACCCTTGAATACCTTTCGCCGCGCCACGATTTGACGTTGTTCACCAAGGGGCACCCGGAGGAACAGAAGCTCAAGATCGACCGCTCCGGGCTGGGCCCGTTCTTCGGCCACACCGCCATTGTCAAGGAGAAGGACGCCACGGCCTACCGCCGGCTGGTGGAGGAGCGCGGCATGGACCCGGAGCGGACCTGGATGATCGGCAACAGCCCGAAATCGGACATCAACCCCGCGCTGGAGGCCGGGTTGAACGCGGTGTTCGTGCCGCACGCGCACACCTGGGTTCTGGAGAAGCAGGAACTGCGGCCGGGGAAAGGCAGGCTGGTCGTCGTCGAGCAATTCGCCGATCTGCGGGGGATGTTCTGAGGCTGCACTACCACTCTAGTTCTTAGTGGGGCGGACCCCCTGGTCCGCGGCCGACGCCCCCGTCGGCCTTCCGCGCGAAGAGCGGGTCCAGGGGGACCCGCGCAGACCAGGGGGTCTGCCCCACAAAAAAGGGGCAAGGCCGAAGCCCTGCCCCTTCCATACTGAACTTGCTTACTGGAAGTTGACGGTCACCGTGTTGGAGGGCTGGCCGTTCACCGAGACCTGCACGTTCACCGTACCGGCTCCCGTGAGACCCGTCAGCGGACCGAGATTGATCTGGTCCTCGCCGACGAACTGCGCCTGAGGTCCGGCGTAGGCCACCGGGGCGGTCCTGCCGTTAACCGTAGCGGTCGCGCTGGCGTTGCTCGGTTTGTACCGAAGACCCGTTCCGTAGAGCACCAGATAGACCTGGTCGGTAGCCGTTGCCACGATCGGCGCCGGAACCCACTGGCCCGTCGTGGGGTCGTATTGCGCGATCTGGGCCGGAGCGGTCTGCGAGCCGTCCGCGTGCACCACGATGAACTGCCCCGCCGCCAGGCCAGAGCCGCTGGAATCCTGCGAGAACAGGCCCGGAGCCGTGGGGGACACGATGATGATGGTGGAGGCGGAGGCACCGTAGCCGTTGGTCACCGTGACGGTGGCCAGTCCGGCGGCGGTATTGGTCGGGATCATGAAGTTGACCTGACCCGGCGAAACGTAGAGCAGCGGAGCCAGCCGTTGTACCCCGGCGGCATCCGTCACCTGGACCGTCGAGCCGCCCAGCGAGGTCGGCAGCGGCGTGGTGGAGGCCGTCAGAGTGGTGCTGGCCAGGTAGGATCCCCAAGCGGTGGCCCAGCTATCGGGCGAGAAGTTCGAGCTGTAATAGCTGGCTCCGTTGGTGACCGTGATCTGGCTGGCGAATACGCTCTGGCCCGCCGGCACGGAGGTGCTGGTCGCGAAATTGGCATCGCCGGAGTAGGTGGCCGTCAGCAGTTGCGGCGCCCCCGACTGAACCAACTGGTTGGTGGTGATGCTGGCGGTATACACCCCGCCGATCATGGTGAGCGGAGCGGAGCCGAGGACCTTGTTGAAGGTGGTATCCACGAACTGCACCGTCCCGGTGGGGGTTCCCGATCCCGGAGCCGGCACGTTGACCACGGCCGTCAACGCCACCTGCTGGGTGGAAGTGGAAGACACCGGCAAGGCCGCCAGAGTGGTCGCGGTGGGCGCCTTGTTCACAATCTGTGTCACGGTGGGCGACGTACTGGCCCCATAGCTGCCGTTGGCCAGGAACGTCGCGTAGACGTTGTGCGTGCCCGGCGTCAGGCCCGGAACCGTAATCGTGAAGGTTCCATTGTTGGCCTGCACCGGATTGCCGATGGGCAACTGGTTGTCGTACAACTGCGCCTGCCCGTTGGGTCCATAGGTGCTCGGGTAGTTGACGCCCACGGTGATAGTGAAGACCACCGTTTGGCCGACCACCGACGGGTTCACCGAAGAGAATATCTGGGTGGTCGTCGCGGCCACGTTGACGGTGATCGCGGCGAAGGCGGATGTGCTGCCGGTGTAGTATTCGTCGCCCACGTACACCGCAAAGATCTGGTGCAGACCGGGAGCCAGGTTGACGGTGGGCTGAAGTACGCCCACACCCGAAGCCAGGTTGGCGACACCGATCATGTTGCTGACACTTTGGAACGTCCCGTCGAAGAACTGCACCTGGCCGCCCGCGTAGGGAACTCCGGAGGCGATGTTGGCGACCACCGAGGCGGTAAACGTGATGGGCTGGCCGGCGTAGCCCTGGGTGAAGCTCGAGGTCAGGTTGAGCGAGGTGGGGATCTTGTTCACCATCACCGGCACCGCCGCCGAATTATTCGGCTGGAAGTTGATACTCCCAGTCTGGTCCTGAGTGGGAGTATATTGCACCGAGATGGCGTGCGTGCCCGGCGACAACGTAGTGGAGGTGTTGCAGATGGCCGAGCCGCCGCTCAGTTGCACGTCGTGGCAGAGCATGGCGCCTCCGTCGAAGAAGGTCACGATGCCCGTGGGGGTCGGCAGCGTCCCGGGGATGGGCGGCGGCGCCGTGTTGACCGGCGTTACGGTTGCGGTGAACTGCAGCGGCGTCCCGTAGGTCACGGAGCTGTAATTGGAGTTGACCACCACGGTGACCGCGATGGTGTTGATCCCCTGCGTCATGATCGCCGAGGTGCTGGTGTTATAGTTGCCATCGCCGCTGTACTTCGCCGTGAGCTGGAGTTGGCCCTGGGGCAGGGTCGTGGTAAGAGTCGCGGTATAGGTGGGGCTCGCGGCCGAACCTCCCGCCACCAACAGGGATGCCGGCGCATTCCCCAGCACGGTACTGCCGTTATAGAACTGGATAGTGCCGGTGGGAGTGCCGGTGGTGCCGGCGATGGGAGCGTTCACGCCCGGCGCGTTCACCGTCACCGAAGCGGTAAGGGTCACGGACTGCCCGACCACGCACCCGGGGGCGGTGCTGCACGTAGTGCTCAGCACGCTGGTCGTGTCTGCCTTGACTACCCTCTGAACCAGAGGACTCGAGGCGGGGGTACTGCTGGTAGCGTAGTTGGAGTCGCCGCCATACGTCACCGAAATGGCATGGTTGCCAAGGGCCAGGGAGAGCCCGCCCGCGGCGTTGGGAAGCGTAACCGTCGCGACCGACGAGCCGCCGCTGGTGGCAAGAGTGGCCGTGCCGAGCGTGGTCGAGGTCGAACCGTCTATGAACGTCACCGTTCCGGTAGGCAGCAAGCCGAAGGAGAGCGGGTTGGCCACGGTCGCCGTAAACGTGACGGGTTGGCCGTAGACCGAACTCGTAGTGACGCTCGAGACCACGCTGGACGTGGTCGCGGCCAGGTTAATGGTAAGCGTGTTGTTGGCGGCAATCGATTGACTCGCGGCGAAATTCGCATCGAGAGAACCGCCGCCGTTGTACACCGCGACGATATGGTGCGCGCCCACGATGGAGCCGCCGGTCAGGGGCTGGAAGCCCGCGGCCGCGGCCACGGCCGGCACCTGGATCTGGCCGTTGCCGCTGGTATCGACCGGACCGCTGGTGCCCAGCAGATGGGTGGCATCGACGCTTCCATCATAGAAGCTGATAGTGCCCGCCAGCCTCCCGGCGCCCGGCGACACCGGAACCGCTTGCGCGGAGAGCGTCACGTTCTGCCCGTAGGGGACGGTCGCGGGGGTGGGCGGGCTGGTCATCGTCGTGGTGGTGCTGGCGATGCCCACGGTCACCGAACCCGCACTTGAAGTGACGGTGACGAAGTTCGCGTCGCCATTGTACTTGGCGGTGATGTTCGGATGCGAGCCTACGCCTAGAGACGTCACTGTGATGGCCGCCGTCGGCACGCCGCTCACCAAGGTCAGCGTGGTTGTCTGGCCAACTTGGTTTCCGGCGTCATAAAAGGTCACCGTTCCGGTGGGGACACCCGTGTTGCCAGTGGGCGCCACAACCGTGGCGGTCAGAGTGACCGGCTGGCCGTACACCGGCGAGGAGGGGCTACTGGTTACCGCGAGGGTAACGACGGGAGTCGCCTGGTTGACCGTAAGGCTCAAAATCACCGGCGGGTTTTGGTTGGCGGAGTTCACCGCCGAGTAGTTCGAATCGCCGCTATAGAGCGCGGTGATCTGGTGCAGCCCGCCGGCCAGCAGCGGAGTCGCGGCGGAGCCTGGCGGCACGCTCAGGGTGGCAATCACCGTGCCAGCCGGGGCACCCACGCTGGTCAGGGTGGCGGGGATTCCGAGATTGGTGCTGCCGTCGACGAACTGTATGGTTCCGGTCGGCGGCGTGGCGCCCGTAACGGGCCACGTCAGGCTGGCGGTGAAGGTGACCTGCTGGCCATAGTTCGCCGTCGGCCCCGGAATCGAACTGAGACCGATCGTCGGCTGCGGCGCCGTCACCCTCTCAACGAAGGTGCCCGTGCTGCTGCTGGTGTTGGCGTCGAAGTTGTACTGGGCACTAATGTTTACCGGACCCGGCGCAGTAAACGTCGTGGTGCAGGAGGCGGTGTTGACGCTGCCGGAAGTAGTGATAGTTGCGATTACGCTGGTGGTGGGTGTGAGGTTGGTGCAACCGCTCACGCCACTGAAGGTCACGGTATTGCCGGTGATGGTCGCCTGACCCGGAGTGGAGACGACTACCGTCGCGGTGAATGTGACGGACTCGCCCGGACGAGCCGGGTTCAGCGAGGACGTCACTGCGGTGACGGTGCTGGCCTTATCGACGCGGAACGTCACCGGAGTGATAGTGCCGCCGGTCAGGGTATAGTGCGGATCGCTAGCGTTAAACGTGACCGTGCCCACCGTCACCGTGTGCGGAGCCACCGACAACGGAGTGGTCAGCGTGGCATTCGGGACGGTGCAGGTCGCCACGTTGTTGACGATGGGCATGCCGCCGCAGAGAGTGGTGGCGCCTTCCACGAAGTCGACGGACCCGGAGGCCGGGACCCGCGCTATGCCCGCGAAGGTAGCCGTGAATGTGACCGGCTGCCCATATACCGGCACGCCAGCGGACGGGTTGGAGACCGTCACCGTAACGTTGATGGGAGCCGGATTCACCGTGATGCTGCCCGAGAACGTGGCCGGGTTGTAGTTGGAGTCGCCGTTATAAGTGAACGTCAGGTTCTGGGTGAGGCCGACCGGCAGATTGATCGGGAGAGTGGTGGTGATCGAGGTGGTGCCCTGGGTCGGGACAAGCGTAGCACTCAACGTGCCCGTTCCGGGGATCGGGATTACGGGAGCCGTCCCCGAGGAGAGCGTCACCGTACCCGTGGGGCTGACCGCGCTGCCGCCCGGGCCTGTCACGTTAATGGTACCCGTGCTCAGCGCGCCATTAAACGTGGCCGTGAACGGGCTCCCCGCCACTGTCACAGTCGGCGTGACCTTGTTCACCGTGATGGCCAAGCTGGCGGAAAGCGCCGACGCGTTGTAGTTGGTATCGCCAAGGTACTGCGCCGTGATGCTGTGCAAGCCGGCGCCCAGGAGGATTGCCGGGGTGGTGGCGGTGCCGGTCAGCGCTACCGGAGACACCGTAGCCAGTACCACCGAGCCGTTGTCCACGAACTGCACTTGGCCGGTGTAGGCAGGCGCCGGGTTGATGGGCCCGAGCGTCGCGCTCAAAATCGTGGTCGTACCGTAGGCATAGGGGCTGGCCGCGGTGCTGGAGACCGGGCCGATGGTGACGTTCGCCAGGTTCACCTGGACGTCCACGGGCGCCGAGACGCTGTTGGCCCAGATGGTGTTGGGGGCGGGCGTGCCGCTTGTCGCCGCGGCGAACGAGGCGGTCACGTGATGGTTGCCGCTCCCGTGGTTGGCGCTGCCATCATAGGTGATGGCGCAACTTCCGGTTCCGCCGGAACCAGCGGTCAGCGTGAACGAACAGAGGGGGTTCCCATTGTCGTTTACAGTCACGGTTCCGACCGGGTTTGCCGGTCCTCCGTTAACCGTGACCGTGTAGGTCACCGAGGTATTCAGGGTGGTCGAGAACGTGGACGGCGTCACCGTGGTGGTGGTGGGCGCCGCTCCAACCACATACGCCGAGATGGTCGGCGTGGGGGTGGGCACGGTGAAGTTGACATCCGCGCTGTAGATCGCCGTGATGCTGTGCGTGCCCGGCGCCAGGCCGCTGTAGCTGAAGGTCGCGGTGCCGGCGCTGTTGACGGGAACCGGAGACCCGGGCATCGAAACGCCGCCGTCCTTGAAATCGACCGTGCCCGTCGGCGTGCCGATGGTGCCGCTCGGCGGGGACAACGTCAGCGTGAAGGTCACCGACTGGTTGAAGTTGCTGGAAGTCGGATTCGCGGAGAAAGTAGCCGTGGGCGTGACCGGGGTGACCGTGATGGTGCCCTGGAACGAAACCGCATTGTAGTTGGCGTCACCGGAATAGTTGACGTAGGAATTCGCCCAGGTACCGGCGTTGAGCGTCGCTGGCAGCCGTGCGCCGGTGGTGGTGGCGACGCTCGATGCGCCGACGACCAGCGGGAACGTGCCGCCGATCTGGACCGGGCTCGAAGTCGGCCCGGAGGTGATGGTGACCGAGCCGGTGGGCAGGAGACCCGAGCCGACAGCCGTCAGGGTAGCGCTACTAGTGGGCAGTTGTCCGCCGTACGGGGCCCCCGGCAGGCCGAAGATGCCCACCTGGGAGAAGTTGGTGGTGGCCGAAAGGTCGGCCTTGGCTACCACAATCGTGATCGGGTCCGAGGCGGTGTTCCAATTGGCATCACCGAGGAAAACCGCGGTAATGGTGTGACTTCCTCCGCCAAGGAGCACCCCGAACAGGGTCGCCCGGCCTTGAACCGTGCATGGCGCGGTGGTGTTGATACATACCGATGCATATCCCAGCGACGTGCTGCCATCCAGGAACTGCACGATGTTGGGGCTGTAATGTGGCGTCGGATAGGGCGGCGCGATATCCACCGACAGGTTGGTCAGTGTGCCGTAAGTATAGCCGTTGGTGGCCGAAGACTGCAGGCCGCTCATCGTCACGGTGCCCTTGCTCACCGTATCGCTTTGGCTGGCCGAAGTGCTGGTGGCCCATGTCGCGGACGATGGCGTGTAGACCGCCTGGTAGGTGTGCCCGCCGGACGAATGCGAGGCGTCCGAGCCGTTGTAGGTCAGCGTGCAGGTCTGCGTTCCGCCAGCGTTGAGCGTAAACGGCGTACATAGATTGGTCCCGCCCGTCGTCAGGTCGTTGATGGCGATGGTGCCTTGCGGCGCGGTCGGTCCACCGGTCACGGTGACCGTAAACGTCACGGAGTCGTTCAGAGCGACGGTGGGGCTGGAAAGGGCCAGCGTGGTGACGGTGGCCGCCGCATTGACGGTGACGGATGTCGAGCCGGCGGGATCGCTGTCGTTGAAGTTGCCGTCGGTGTCGTTGAACACCGCGTGGATGGTGTGGCTGCCCGGCGTCAGGGAACTGTAGCTGAACGCGGCTTGGCCGCCGATCGTCGGGATCGACGTGGTATTCAGCTTGTTGGCCGGAAGGGTGGCCCCGTCGTAGAAATCCACCGTGCCAACCGGCGTTCCGGTCGTCGGAGAGGTCGCCGTGAAGGTAAACGCGATGGACCCGTTGTAATTGGACGTCGACGGAATCGCCAGCAGACTATAGGTCGCCGTGGCCCTGGAGAGCGTGATCGTCTTGGTGCCGTCGGGGGTGGCGGGGGCCAGATAGTTGACGTCGCCCGAGTAGCTGACTAAAAGCGGAGTGGGGGTCGAAGACACGTTCAGCGAAGTCGGCAGCGGGGTGCCCGCCACAGTGACGGCCCCACTGGCGGTAAACGTGCCGCCGATCTGGCTGGTGGCCGCGGTCAGAGTGAACGTTCCGGTCGGCGCGGCATAAGCGCCGCCGGCGCCGGTCACCGTGATCGTCGGGCCGGCCAGCGTTCCACCGTAAGTGCCGGTGTATGAACCGGCCGAGTAGGTAAAGCCCGGAGCGGCCTTGTTCACCGTGATCGCCAGGATGGGCGTCGGACCAGCCGGACCGTAATTGGGGTCCCCGGTAGCCAGGTACTGCGCCGTGATGTTGTGGGTCCCGCCGGTAAGCAGAATGCTGGCTGACGTCGCTACGCCGCCCGCCGTAGGCGCTACCGTGGAGATCACCACCCCGTTGTCGAGGAACTGAACATTGGCCGTACCCGTCGCGTAGGCCGGGCTCGCGGGCGTAAGCGTCACCGAGAAAGTCGTGGTAGAGGCGCCGTAGGTATACGGCGACGCGCCCAGCGAGGACGTCACGCCGCTCAGCGTGGGCGTCACCTTGCTCACGGTAACGCTTACGCTCGCCGAAGTGCTGGTGGCCCATGTCCCGGACGACGGAGTATAGACCGCCTGGTAGGTGTGCCCGCCGGCCCCGTGCGAGGCGTCCGCGCCGGTGTAGGTCAGCGTGCAGGTCTGCGTTCCGCTGACGTTGAGCGTAAACGGCGTACATAGATTCAGCCCGCCCGTCGTCAGGTCGTTGATGGCGATGGTGCCTTGCGGCGCGGTCGGTCCGCCGGTCACGGTGACCGTAAAGATAACGGACTCGCCCAGATTCATCGTGGGGCTGGAAACACTCAGTGTGGTGGTGGTGGCCGCCGCATTGACGTTCACGGATGTCGAGCCGGCGGGGTCGCTGCTGTTGAAGTTGCCGTCGGTGTCGGTGAACGCCGCATGGATGGTATGGCTGCCCGGCGTCAGGGAACTGTAGCTGAACGTGGCTTGGCCGCCGATCGTCGGTATCGACGTGGAATTCAACTTGGTGACACCGTCGTAGAAATCCACCGTGCCAGCCGGCGTTCCCGTGGTGGGAGACGTCGCGGTGAATGTGAACGCGATGGGCGCGTTGAAACCGGCCGTCGACGGAATCGCGGTGAGGTTATAGGTCGCCGTGGCCTTGGAGAGCGTGATCGACTTGGTGCCGTCGGGGGTGGCGGGGGCCAGATAGTTGACGTCGCCCGAGTAGCTGACTAAAAGGGGAGTGGGGGTCGAAGACACGTTCAGCGAAGTCGGAAGCGGGGTGCCCGCCACAGTGACGGCCCCACTGGCGGTAAACGTGCCGCCGATCTGGCTGGTGGCCGCGGCCAGCGTAAACGTCCCGGTCGGCGCGGCATAAGCGCCGCCGAAGCCGGTCACCGTGATCGTCGGACCGGCCAGCGTTCCACCGTAAGTGCCGGTGTATGAACCGGCCGAGTAGGTAAAGCCCGGAGTCCCCTTGTTCACCACGATCGGCAGAATGGGCGTCGGACCAGCCGGGCCGTAATTGGGGTCCCCGGTTGCCAGGTACTGCGCCGTGATGTTGTGGGTTCCGCCGGTAAGCACGATGGCGGCTGTGGCCGCTAGGCCGCCCGGCGAAGGCGCTACCGTGGCGATCACCACTCCGTTGTCGAGGAACTGAACATTGGCGGTACCCGTCGCGTAGGCCGGGCTCGCGGGCGTAAGGGTCACCGAGAAAATCGTGGTAGAGGCGCCGTAGGTATACGGCGACGCGCCCAGCGAGGACGTCACACCGCTCATTGTGGGCGTCACCTTGCTCACCGACACGGTGACCGCCAAGGAGGTGCTGGTGAGCCACGTCCCGGCAACGCCCGGGTAGACCGCCGTGATGTTGTGGTTGCCGGCGCCCCGAACAGCGCTGCTGCCGTCGTAGTTAATCACGCAAGTCGCCACGCCGGCGACACTCAGCACCTGGACGCCGCCGTCGCAGGTGAGCGTGGTGGCTCCATCTTTGAAGGTCACGGTGCCGGTGGGCGTCGAATAGGGGCTCGACACCGTCGCCGTGTAGGTCACCGGGTTGCCCAGGGCTATGCTGCCCGCCGACGAACCCAACGTCGTAGTTGTGGGCGCCGCGGTCACCGTCTGGCCGCCCGCCAGCGTGAACGTAGTGGGCCCGGTGAAGTTGGTGTCGCCGCTATACACAGCGGTAATCACGTGAGCGGCGCCCGGAAGCAGGGCCGTGGTAGTATACGAGGCCACGCCGCCCGTGATGGTGGCGGGCGTCGAATTGAGCAGGGTGCCGTCCGAATAGAAGTTCACCGTCCCGGTGGGTACGCCCACGCTAGGCGGACTGGTCAAGGGCGGCCCCAGCGTCAGGGTAAACGTCACAGGCGCGTTGTAGGCGCTGGACGACCCGCTGGTGGTCACCGTGCCCGTGGGCACAGCCTTATCCACGGTGATGGTCGGGCTGCCTCCCAGCACCGCCGGATCGTAATTGGAGTCCCCGCTGTACGTTACTACCAGGCTCTGGGCGAAAGCCGACGCCAGCAGGGTGGCCGGCAATTGAGCGTTGGTGAACGTCACGTGGCCCGCCGTGTCGAGCGTGCCGACGCTGCCGATCTGTACCAGGCTTGGCCCCGCCGTCAGCGTAACCGTGCCCGTCGGAAATACTCCGGAACCCACTCTCGGCACCGAGATCTGGCCCGTGGTCAAATGGCCACCGTAGGTCACCGTGAACGGCGACGCGGGGGCCGCCATGCTCAGGACCGGCGTGGCCTTGCTCACCGTAAGCGCCAGAGGCGCCGTCGGACCAGCCGCGTTGTAGTTGCTGTCCGCGATATACTGCGCCGTAATATTGTGGCTGCCAGCGGACAGCACGACGCCGGTAAGGGAGAAGGTGCTGGTCGCTGTAAACAGCGCCACGCTCCCAGGCACTAGCGCGCCGCCGTCCAGGAACTGCAAGGACGCGACGGTGTACGCCGGGACCGGGTTGACGGGCGAAAGCGTCACGGACAGAGTCGTCGGGCTGCCGTAAGTCAGAGGAGTTCCCGACGCTGAAACCGGGCCCAACGTGGGCGTGTTCTTGGTCACCGTGACCGTGGTCACCGGGGAGGTGCTGGCCGCGAAGTTGACGGGCGGGCCGGGGGTCGGGGTGTAAACCGCCTGAATGTTGTGCGTGATGGCCGAATGGTCGGCATCCGAGCCGTTATACGTAATGGTGCAGCTACCCGTGCCGTTGACCAGGGTGATGGTGATGGGGACGCAAATCGCGTGCGTGTCGTTGGTCACCTGGGCGGTGCCCGTGGGCGTCACCGGCGAGCCGTTGACATTCACCGTGAACGTCACCGTGGTGCCGATGGGAGCGGTGGTGACAGACGGCGTCACCCTGGTTGTGGTAGGCTCCGGATCCACCACGAACGTGTACGGAAGTGTGGGGCCACCGGCAAGATAGCTTGGGTCGCCGGTCCAGGTGGCTGTGATCAGGTGCGTACCCACGGTCGGCAGGGCAATCGGGCAAATCGCTAAGCCCACCGAGACGGGCTGGCCGGCGCAGGCCACGATGGCGAAGCCATTGTCGAAGAATGCGGCCGTGCCGCCAATCGCTCCGTTGGTGGGCGACTGGATGGTGACGTTGTAACTGGCCGAGTTGCCGTAGGCGATCGGCGAAGGGGGGTTCGTCCAGGTGTACGCCGAGGTTGGGGCTTTGGTCGCAGTGATATTGTTGGTGTACGCCGCCGTGGAGTACGAGTAGAGGGAGTAATTGTCGTCTCCGTAATAGCTCAAGCTAAGCGAGTTCGCTCCCACACTCAGCAGGCCCCCCAAACTCACGTCGGCCCCCGAGTAGGTGAAATTTGCCACTCCATTTACCAGAGTCTGAGGCGAGCAACTGCCGCAAGCCCCATTGATATAGACCAGGACCTGACCCGTGGGCATTACCCCGTGAAGCTCGGCGGACGCCGCATTGACGTTCACCGTGAAGCTCGTACCCAAAACCACGGTGCCGGGAGCGCTTATGGCGATCAGGGGAGTCGGCGGGAACGTAGCCGGACTCGAGGTGTACGCCCAGTCCAGGTGTCCGGGAATGCCGGTTTGGCTGGTATTGAAGTTGGTGCTGTCGGGAGTGTAGATCGCGCGAATGTTGTGGCCGAAGGTTCCGGACAGGGCGCAGCCCGGGCACATCAGGTAGACCGTGATGGAAGTCGTGGACGTAGTGCCGCCGGTAGGGGTCAGCGCATGGGTGCCCAACACCGGGGTACCGGGGGCGGTGGTGTCGATCAGCGATATGGATCCAGTGGGAGACGTGGAACCGCCGGTGTTGGTGACCGTCACGTCGAACTGCGTCGACACGCCGAAATTCCCAAAGGTTGTGCCGGCCGCCACGTTGATATCCGTGGTAGTGGCGTCGCCCGTGATTTGGTAGCCTACCGCCGACGAAGTGCTGGTCGCGAAGTTGGCAGGGGACGGCGAATACGAGGCCGTGATGCTGTGCGAGCCCACCGCTAGCGTGGAGGTGGTCAGATGCGCCACTCCCGCAACCAGCGTCTGAGCCGATCCGATTTGGGTGCCGTCGGAGAAGAATGTGACCGTCCCCGTGGGCGTGCCTGGGGTGCTGGTCACCGTGGCGGTGAACGTAACCGCGGTTCCATAGGGCTGCGGCGAAGCCGGGGAGGGCGGCGTGGTGCTCAAGCTTGTAACCGTCGCCAAGGCGCTCACCGTGACTGTGGTAGTTCCGCCCGTGGTGGGGGAGAACTCCTGCAGGTAGCCGAGGTAGCTGGCGGTGAACGTGTGGATCCCCGGAGAAAGCGTGGTGGGGGTCGTCACGGGGCAAAAGTTGTTGGGGTTGGCGGCGCCGGGAAGGGCGCAGGTCAGAACCGTTCCGGCCCCGTCCGAGAATTGCAGGGTGCCGAGGGGGTAGTAGGTACCCGCCGGGCCGTTGGTGTCCACCTCCGCGCTCAGGTCCGTGGTTTGGCCGTAGTTGCGCGCCGGGAAGGTGTTGCCGATGTTGCTGATGATGGTGCTCAGTGGGTTAACGGTGTAGCTGAACGAGTAGGCACTGCCGTTGCAGGTATGTGTACCGCACTGGGCGGTGCTAAGGTACGCCCAACTCGCCGTAATGGAATGGACTCCGGGCCCGATGGCGCCGGACAGCGAGCCGCCGCTGTCGAAGTTGCCGAATGTGTCTAAACCCACTCCGGACCCGCCGATCGGGGAGCCGTCCACGTAGAACAGCACGTTCGCGCCAGGAGGGGCGTCCGCCAAGTCGTACGGGACGTCCCCGGCGCTCGTCTGGTTCGCCACGGTCCCCGTGATGTGGAGATTAACCGGATAGGACGTGATGGAGGGAGGGGTAACCGTGATGCCGGTCACGACAGTGGTGTCGGCGTCGGAGAACAGGGTTTGGGCGCGCGACTCGCTGCCCGTGGCATTGGCCAGGAAGTTCACTCCGAGGTGGCTTTTATCTACCTGGAATCCGGTGAGCTTGATTTTGCCGGTTCCATCCGCCACGGCGGCGCCGGTGAATTCCACGTGGTGCTGGTCCAGCGGGAAAGCCATGACCTGAACCAGGACCTGTTCGCCGGGCTTCCATCCGGAGCCGGTCATTACGACCGGCGTCCCCGGCGGATAGTCGTTCTGGTCGGTCTCGATGGTGGCGAACCCGAAAACTTCACTGCTGGTCAGGTAGCCGCTTCCGTTTCGGCCGCCGGCCACGATCAACGCTCCGCGCTTCAGCAACGAGGAGGCGTTGCCCGCGCGCGCCGTGTTCATAGACGCGGTCCGGGCAAACTGGCCCGTCCAGGGTTCAAACACGTCGGTCGCCGTGAGAGACTGCGAGCGGTCGGTCGAGCCGCCCACCAGGATCACGCGGCCATTGTTGGGCAGGGTGTACGCCTGGTGATTGGCGCGCGAGACGGGCAGTTGGGGCCCATCGGTGGTGGCTCGCTTGACGGGGTCGTAAATCTCGGAGGAGGCCAGCACGTCCCCATTGGCGCCGTAGCCGCCGGTGATCAGCACGTTGCCGTCGAGCAGCGTGGCCATGGCGAAATTGGTTCTGGCCGCCAGCATCGTGCCAGCCGGCGAAATCGAATTGTCGTCGGCGTTGAACAGATCGATGGTGTTCAGCGCCGCATTGCCGTCGCTGCCGCCGGCTATCAGCACCTTGCGCCCGGGCAGGACCGCCAGAGCATAATCCTTTCGCGGAGAGGAAAGGTTGCCCACGGTGCGGAAATCCCCGTTCATCAGGAACATCTCGACCAGGCTGCCGACGCTGCCATCGCTCTCGCCGCCCACAATCAGCACGGCGCCCCACGGCGTCAGTGTGGCGGTGTGGCCGGTGCGCGCCGCGGCCATGGTGCCCGCGGATGTCCAGGTGTCCGCCGCCGGATCGTAGATCTCGGCGGAAGCCAGCGCGTTGGCGCCGTCGCTGCCGCCCGTGACCAGCACGCGGCCGTCCCGCAGGGTAACGCACGCCGCCCCGATGCGCCCCTGCGCCATGGGCGCGGCGAGCGCAAATGTCCCGTTGGAACCGTACAACTCGGCGGTGTTGACCGCACCCGAGGAGCTATTGCCGCCGGCTACCAGCACGCGGCCATCCGGCAGGAGCGCGGAACAAGCCGCCGCTCGCGCGAATGCCATGTCCGCGGTGGGTGTCCAATGGTTGATTGCGATGCCCGCATACTGGGCTCTCAACAGGATCAGCCAGACGGAAATCAAAAGGACAAAACTTGCGATCAAATACTTGGCGTATCGGCGCACACGAACCTCCGCTGTTCGAAAAGACACAAATACCACGTTCCACTAAATAATCACGGTATCAGGTTGAAAGTCAATACCTTTCGGTCCAAATATCCAAAAATATCCGCAAAAGCCGCGCAGAAAATAGGGGAATCGCTGGATTGACAAGCCGGAAAACTGTAAGCCGCGGCACCAGACAAGCGGCTCACCACGCGCCTCCGGGAAGCAAGAGTCATGCCACGCGGGAGCGGCGCTTGCGACGGTACAGCGCCATGGCAGCCAGACCGCCACCGATCATGAGCGGCACGGCGGGTTCCGGAATCGGTTCTAAATACAGGGAGTCGATGGCGAATCCAACCGGGGTGGTGCCGTTGTGGTTGAAGACCGACACGTAGATGCTCCTGATCCGCCCCTCCGGATCGTAGAAACCGACGTACGGCGCATCGTTGCAAGGCACAGGCCCCGGAACTCTCGTGCCCAGCCCCGTGCACGCACCGCCGGTTCCGGAAGTGCCCGACTCCGCAAGTGTGTACGATCCAATGGAAACGCCGTTAACATCAAAGGCTTGCACGGTAGCATCGAACAAGCAGTTGGTGTTGACGGGGTTGGAGGAGGTGACCGGGCAGGTGAGAGAGGCGATGCTAAACCACACTCCGAAAAGGGGTCGGTTGAGGAACATGAGTTCGAGCGAACTCCCCGCGTTCGGCATCTTGACCAGATGGTCGCCCGCGGGCGCGCCAGCCGGCGGTGCATTCGGATGGCCCGGCACTGGCGGCTGAACGGGAGCATTGGAGCCGAAGTGCCCCGCGAAATTCGCCACATTGGGGGCCCCGGCGCCGCCCGGGAGTTGCCAGACGCTCCCATTCCATTCATAGACAAGGTCGTCCACTCGCGTAACATTCGCCGAGGGCGAACCGGTTGTGGCAGCTCTCTGCACCTGAATGTTGAGGCCCCCGGCGGACCGCACATCCGGTCCGGAACTGTTCGTGATGGGAAAATTGTTACCCGGAAGCGCTTTTCCCAACCCACTTTCCCCAGTTCCACTCAAATAGTGCGAAGTCACCCCCCAATCGAGACTGTCCGTGGGGGTTATGTTGAGAAATGTGAAGCACGTATGGCCGATCGTGGTGGCTGTGGGTCCTATGTTCGTCAAGGTGCAAGTGAAGACGGTCGGGCTTGCGCACAGGTTTCCAGCGGCTGCCGCCAGCAACCCGGCCAGCAGACACCCCCTTCTCACGCGCACCTCCGATACACTTCGGCGCCTCGCATTTCCCTCAAGGCTTAAGTCTAGGACAGTTCTCGCCCGAATTCAAGGTAAGCTTCGTAGTACGGGGGTAATATCGATAGTACTATAACCGAAGCCTATAATGGCACTCAAGGCATTTATTTACAATCACTTATATGTTAGGATAAGAATGCGAAACCGGCCTGTTGGTTACGGTACGAGCCACCCGAAAAAATGTGCGCCGAGGCTGAAGACTTGGCCGTCACGGAGTACGCGCCCCACCGCGTGCGCCACTTCGCCCGGCATTTCACTGCTCGGGGCGCCGCTGCCTCTCGTAGGGCGTCTTGAGGAATTTGGCGGCTTCCTCCTGCGCACCCTGGGTATTGTCCTTGGTCCGGATGGCGAGATTGTACTCGTTCACGGCGCGCTCCCGCTGCCCGGTGACGTCGAAAATCTTGCCCAGGTTGATGTGCGCCCACACTTCGGTCCACTTGGGATCGAGGTCGCCGTTCAGTGCCTCGCGGAAGGCGTTGGCGGCCGCCTGCCAGTTCTGCTGGAGAAAAAAGATCTCGGCAATCCGGTAATTCGCCAGCGAGCTGTTGCGGGTGGTTTCGAGGGCCTTCTGATACTCTTTCAGGGCATCGCCGAATTCGCTCAGCTCGGCGAACTGTTCGCCGCGGCGGATGGCCACCGCCACCCGCACTTCGTTGCCGTAGCGCAGCACGCGGTTGCCGGGGTCGATGGTCACGTTCTTGGGCTTGCCGAAGGTGTCCACCGAGAACTCCGAGGAAGTCCCCACCACTTCCACGCGCTTCTCCTCCGGCTTGCCTTCGGTGTCGATCTTCAGGTCCACCGGCATGCGAAACGTGTCCAGGTCCTGCGATATCTTGCCCATCACGCGGAAACCCTTCTGGGTGCGGAAAACGGTGTACTCCAGCTTGAATTCCGGCGCGCCGCTGGATTCGATCCACTGGATGAAGAAGTAGTCCAGGCTCTGGCCCGAGGCGTTCTCCATCACCTTGCGGAAATCGTCGGTGTTCACCGACTTCCAGGCGTACTGCTGGGCGTAGGTCTTGAGCGCCTGGAAGAACTTCTCGTCGCCCACCGTGTAGCGCAGCATGTTGACTACGGCCGCGCCTTTGGAACCGGTGAGGGCCCAAAATTCCGGCGAGTAGTCCTCCAACCGCGCGGATTGGATGAGGGGCACGTTATCGACCGTCAGCGCCTCCACCATGGCGTCGCGGGCCTGTGTTTCCATGGCGCCGGGACCGCTCGCGTGCTCCGTCCATAGCAGCTCGGAATAGGCCGCCAGCCCGTTGGTGAGCCACAGATGATTGCGTGTGGAGGGCCCCACCAGCTCCTCCCACCACTGCCGCGACACCTGGTTCGAGATCAGCTTGGCGCTGGGCTGGCGGCCGATGCCGCGCGGCGCCAGAAAGACCAGGCCCGGCGCCGCGTAGCCGTTGGGCGCGCCCTCCTCGGTCTCCACTACCGTCAGGTTGGCATAGGGCGGCAGGCCGAACATGCCCGTGAAATAGGACATCGCCCTGCCGGTCTGCTCCCCATAGGCCTGCGCCATGTCGGCTTCCGGCCCGCGGAAGTAGAGCGAAGTGGTGACGCCCTCCGAGGGCACCTTCACGGGATCTCCCTTGACCACCGCGAGGCTGCCGGGAAACGACGGATGCTCGAACTTGAATTCGAACACGTTCTTCTCGCCGGCCGCCTGGCGCGAGTCGACCCCGCTGCCCAGCACGGTGTAACCCGCCGGCACGGTGACGCGCATATCGGCCGTAAAGCGGTCGGTGGTATAGCCGCTCACGGGGAACCAGCGGGCCGGGTACATGAGGTACGCGAAATCCGTGTGGATGGCCGCAAACTTGATGCCATAGACCGGCGAGTCTTCCTGCCCCGTGAGCCGGCCGTCGTAGTAGAACGCGATGGTAACGGGCTGGCCCTTGGGGAGCGGCTGCTGGAAGCTCAGGCGCACGGTGGAATCCTGCTGGTTGCGCGAGGCGGGGATCTGCTTGTCCTGGGCGTCCAGCACGCGCGAAACGTTGAGGGCGTTGTTCAGATCGAAGGCGGCCGAAGCGACGTTGTCGTCGAGCGGCGTGAAGCGCACCACGGCCTTCACCGCGATGGACCCGGTGGCGGGCGAGATTTCCGCGTCGATGGTGTACTGCTCCACGTCGATGCGGGAGCGCCGCTCCTGCGCCGGCGCGGCCACCGCCAGCAGGCCGGCCGCCATAACCGCGGCCATGGGGATACGGGGATTACGAAACATGAGCGACTTGTCCTTCCAGAACCTCTCGAATAATGGCGGCCGCGCGCCGCGGGGCGCCCTCCGGGCCCGCCATGCCCGCCGGCGACAGTCTTTCGCGGACCTCCGCCAGGCCGGCCTTCATCTCGGCGCGTGCGCCCGCGTCCGCCAGCAGCCGGCGCGCCTCGCGGGCAATGGTCTCCCCGGTCATCCGGCTCTGCATCAGCTCGGGGACCACGGCGCGCCCGGCAATCAGGTTCACCATCGAATAGAACGGCACCCGCACCAGCAGCTTTCCCGCCATCCAGCTCGGCGGCGTCACCTTGTAGAACGTCACCATGGGGGTTCCCAAAAGCGCCGCTTCCACCGTCACCGTCCCGCTGGCGGCCAGCGCCAGGTCGGCGTGGGCCATGGCGTCCCAGCTTTCCCCTTCAATCACCCGAACCGGCGAGGAACCCATGCGCTCCCGAAAAAAGGCGGCCCCGGTGGTGGCCGAGGCCGGCAGGACCAGATTCAACGCCTGCTCCCCGCGAAGCCGCTCGACGGCGTCCAAAACCGCGGGCAAATGACGCGCGGCCTCGCCGCGGCGGCTCCCGGGCAGTACTGCTATTAATGGACGGCCCGCGGCCAGCCCGTGTTTCCGAAAAAACGCCTCGCGGCTGAGCGTTGGCGCCACCAGCCCGGCCAGCGGGTGGCCAATGTAGGTAGCCTTGACCCCCGCCCGCGCAAAAAACGCCTCCTCAAAGGGAAAGATGCACAGCAGGCGCCGCAGGGTGCGCCGCATCGTCTTGAGACGCCCTTTCCGCCACGCCCACGCCTGCGGCGCCACCAGGTAAACCACCGGAACCCCTTGCCGGTGAAGGTGCCGGGCCGCCCGCAGGTGGAAATCCGGCGAATCGGTCAGAATCGCCAGGTCCGGTTTCTCTTCCCGGGCCGCCGCCAGCAGCTTGCGGTACTCACCGTAGATCCGCGGAATGTGCGCCACGACTTCGAGCAACCCGACCACCGCCAGGCTGGCCGCATCCACCACCGTGCGCACGCCGGAGGCCCGCAGCCGGGGGCCCGTGCAGCCGAAGAACTCCGCGTCCGGCCAGGCGCGCCGCAGTTCGTCCACCACCAGCGAGGCATAAAGATCCCCCGAAGCTTCGCCCGCCGATACCAGGATTTTCCGGCGCATCCAATTACGAGCTTAGCAGCAACAATAATGGCCACCTATGAACACCGATGAACACGGATAAGAATCCAGCCTTTCTTCATCGGTGTTTATCGGTGTTCATCGGCGGCTAAATTCCGGGTGGTGCGTGCACCCTGTTACAATCGAACCACGACGATGTCCACCGACGCGGAACAGCCCAAGACCACCGTGGAAGAGCTCGCCGCGCGCTTTCGCGCCGAGATGATTCCACTCACTGGCAAGTTCTCCTATTTCTCCACTCTCCCCATGGCCGAGGAGGATCTCCGGCAGTACCTCAACGACCCCATCGCGGCCATCCCGCCGGCCATCGTGGCGGCGCTGCCGCCCATGGGCATTCTCCTGGCGCCCTACCTCGAAAAGGCAAATGGCAAGGGCGCGGACACGGTGACCTTCGAGCGCCCCCACGAATCCCGCCAGATCCCCAGCTCGCGCAGCGAGACCGAAGGCCTGACCGTGCTGGCGTTCGGCATCAAGGATATAGAGGTGGCCGGCTATCACTACCAGTTCTACAGCGCGCTGGCGGCGCTGCTGGCGGACCACTGGCCGGCGGAAGTGCAGGAGCGCTTCTATCGCACTATTCGCGAAGAGCTCAGCGGGGAAGTCCACGGCGAGGTGGACGAGAAGAGCTGGCATCTCAAGCAGGCTCTGGTCCGCCGGCAGAAGAACGTGCGCAAGGAAACCAAGCTCTTCCGCGAATACGCGCGCCAGGCCTTCGAGGATACCCTGACGCTCTACCTGCACGGAACGTGCTGCGACATCGACGTGGAAACCGGTCCCCGCCAGATGCCCAGCCGCTACCTGCGCCGCCGCCTGGAGCTGCTCATCTCGCTGTTCCCGCCGCCCGAAGGCTACGCCGTGCTGCCCGAGCAGTTGAAGGCGCGCTGACGCGCCTCACTGCGCGATGGTGACTGTGTCGCTGGCCGGACTGCCGACGCCTACGCTGCCGCCGGAAACCGTTGCCGTGCTGGTTGCGGTCGAGGGCACGCTAACCGTACCCGACACGTTCACCGTAACGGTGATGAAGTGGTAGCTGGTGCCCGGGGGCAGAGCGTCCTTGCGGGTGCAGGTCGCCAACCTCCCCGCCACGCCGCAACTCCAGGCCCGGCCGCCATCGACGGTGGCATAGGTCAGGACGCCGCTTGCCGGAAGCGTGTCGGTAACCGTCACCGTCCCGCTGGTCGGTCCAGCGCCGGTGTTGGAAACGACCATCTCGTAAGTGCCGGTGCCGCCTCGCGTGAAGGTGCCGACGTGGCTCAAGCTGACGCTCAGACCGGGCGCGGAGGTCGCGGCGGAGACGTGCGCCGCGTCGGTGGCCGAATCGTTGGTGGTGTTGACTTCGCCGCCGAGGGAAACCGTGGCCGTATAGTTGGCGCATATTTGCGTGAGGCTCCCCGGGCAGTGCGTCCCAACAGGCAGGCGCGTTATGTACCCAGTCACCTTGATGGCACCGGAGTAGCTCGTGCTCGGTTGCAGAACGTCGCTGAGCGTGCAAACCAGCGTCCCAACGTCGCATATCCAGCTCGTGCCCATGGTGCTGACGGCCACGACCGTAAAGCCGTCCGGCACGGCACTGGCAACCTGCACCGTGCCGCTGGTCGGCCCATTGCCGATATTGCTCACCCGGATGGTGTATTCCAGCGTTCGCCCCACGTACAAAGAACCGGTGTGCGACACGTTGGTGGTCAGGTCCGGCACCATGGGCAGCGTGATGGAGTCCGCGGCGCTGTCGTTGTCGGTGTTGCTTTCACCACCTCCGGAAACCGAGGCCGAAACACTCAGCACGGGGGGCGCGCCGATAGCCACGTTCACGTATAAGGTCAGATCGTCGAAGGAGGCGCCCGGATCCCGAGCGTCACCACCCGAGCCGGGGTGGGTACAGGTCACCGTCGGGACACCGGCGGGGGGTGGGTACCCAGGGGGGACGGGGTTGCCAGGAACCGTTGGGGAAGATGTGGCCTCGCTGCAAGTCCAGCCCGTGCCGGCGTAGCTCGCGTAGGTGAGACCGGAAGCGGCGGCTAAGGGGACGGTCACGGTAATCGCGGCGTTGGTCGCCGCGAGGCCCGAGTTCTTCACTTTGATGGTTAGCGTCTTATTGTTCTGTCCCCGGTCGAAACCGCCGCCGTCGGTGATGGTAATGGTGAGATCCGGCACCGGAACGTACGCCCACACCGCTCCGGTGGAGACAGCATCGCCCGGGCCGCCTACCAACGCCATTGTTCCGTCCAAGGACATGGCAACCGCCCATCCCTGCTTGGCAGGCCCCAACGCATCGGAGGCCTTCAGCAGGTTGCCGGACTGGCCCCATTTGCCGTCGGACTGCACGTAAACCCACGCTGCTCCGACATTGGCGTTGTCCGAGTAGCCGCCCACAATGGCCCTGTTTCCATCTCTGGATAACGCAACCGACTGGCCCTGATGCGCCCCACCCGTGGCCGCCGCGCCGGTCGCCGGCCCGGCCTCCTCGCTCCAACTGCCAAACCACGTTCGGTTGAACATCCACACCGCCCCGACGTTGTTGGTGGTGCTGCTGTTGTTGCCGGGACCACCCACGATGGCCGTGTTCCCGTCCCCCGACATGGCCACCGAAAAGCCCTGCTGCGCCGACGTGCCGGTCGCATTCGAGCCCACCTGTTTGCTTCCCACCTGGCTCCATCCGCCGGAATAGTTGAAAAACCACGCCGCTCCGGAGGACGCGTGGTCGCCCGGTCCACCGACGACGAGCCTGCTGCCGTCCGTGGACAGCCCGACCGAATAGCCGAACTGCGCGTTGGCCGTGGCGTCGCTGGGCGTCAACTTGCCGCCGACATACTCGCTCCACGATGCACCCGCCCGCGTCCACACCCACACTGCCCCGACACCGCCGCTGTCCCCGGGACCGCCCGCGACGGCCGTGTTCCCATCCTCCGAGATCGCCACCGACATGCCTTGCCACGCCGGGCCGGTAGCGAGAGAACCGACCAGCGGGCCGGCCTGCAGGGACCACACGCCCGCGTTGTAAAAGAATATCCACACCGCGCCTTTCAAAGAGTCGTTTTGGGGCGCGCCCACGATGGCCGTAAGTCCGTCCCCGGAAATCGCTACGGAGGTACCGAACTGTCCCACTCCGGTTTCGCTGGCTCCCGTCAGTCTGATGGGTCCGGACCAGATGGTGCCACCGGCCGAGCGCGTGTAGATCGCTGCCTCACCCACGCCGAGAGCCGCCTGCGGCGCGCCGACGACCATCTTGAGCCCGTCCCGCGAGATGGAGACCGAAGAGCCCTGTTGCGGCCAGAGCAAGGTCTCATCCGCCACCTTGGAACCTAGCGGCCCGAACTGGGCCTGGGCCGGCGCCAGCAGCACGCCACCCACCACGACCACCAGAAGAACGCGAAGAAATGCTCTTTGAACCTTGGACATTGCCAGCAAGCTCACGGTGCCACCATTCCTTTCCGCGGCCCCGGACAGGCCATCGGCAACCTCACCCTTGCGGGCCGGACTTGAGAAGTGCTTTTCGCTACGCGGCATACGATTTCTCCCGCCCCTTACGGCTTAACGGCCAATCCGTACGCCGTCTGGTACTGTTTGAAGGCTAGCTTGTACTGCCTGGCGTTGTAGTTGTTGTCGCCCGCTTGCAGCGCGGCCAAGGCGGCGGCAACGTTGAAGCCGGCATACTGCATATTGGTGACGATGTCGGCGGTGATGGCGCGGGCCTTTTCCAGGTAGCCGGCGGGATCGGGCAATTCGAACATGCCCATGGGGCTGGTGGTGTTTCCAAGGTTTTCCTCAACCATCAGGCGAAATTCCAGGTTGTAGAGGCCGATGGAATTATTGAGCGTCGCCTGTACATTGGCCCCGTCCACCAGGTCGCCCTGCGTTTGGCAGTCCGAATAAAAGCCGTCGAAGGCCGAGTTGAAGGCGCCGACAATCAGGTCGATGGCAAAGCAGACCTCTTTCAGCGGAATCCTGGTCCCTTCTCCCAACACGATGACTACGGGGTCCGGTATGGCGTCGCAGATCTGGTCGGCGGCATCCTTGATTCCGTGGAAAGTGCTCACGACAACCGCCAGATTGGCCTCCCCATCGGGGTCGCACTCGAGATTCGAGACATCCCCGTTGGGGAGCAAACCACCCATCACGTTTTGCAGGGTGCCGGTCATGATCGACCAGTTCGTGCCGCTCGGGTAGTTCGGCGGATAGAGCGTATAATCCGGCACCGGTGTCGAGGCGATGGTACCGAAAGGCGACGACAAGGGGGACTCGGTCGCCGCCAGGGGATGCCGGGGCGCCGGGGATGCGTTCATGGCCCGATTGGAACGCCCGCGCGGCGCCGCTGAGTTTCTCCGCGCCTCCATCCTCGCCTTCAGCCCACTCACCGCCTGCTGAAACCTGCGCCCCTCCTTGACACCGGTGTACCACTGCGCGAGCGTCGTGTTGGGCACGGACGCCATCAGCGGGGCATAGTTGGTTCCCCGGTACCCGTCCGTGAGCGTAAGATAATCCGTCAGGGTCTGGCGGAACTCCGCGATCGAAATATCTTGTGCGGTTTGCGCCACCGAGGGCGATGCCAGCAGCGCGCCCCCCAGTACCAGCAACAGTAGATTTTTCATTTCTTTCCCCTTTCGCACCATACGGCCATGCCTGCGTCACTTCACGGCGTATCCGTACGCCGTCTGGTAAGACCTGTAGGCATTCTTGTAAGACTTGGTGTTGTAGAAGTTGTCGCCCTGGGCCAAGGCTGCGTTGGCGGCACTGGCATTGGCGTTTTGAGAGGCGGCCGTCATCTTGGCTAGGGTGTCGGCCACGATGGCGCGGGCGATCTCCAAGTACCCCCCCAACCCGCTGGGCAGTTCAAACAGGCCCATCGGAGTGGTGGTGTCTCCCAGGTTCTTCTCGATCTTCAGCCGCAGCTTGGTATTGTAGAGGGCCAAGGTGTTGTTGTAGGCCGCTTCGATCTCGGCCCCTTGGATCAGGCCGTCGTTCTCGTCGCAATCCCCGTTCAGGCCGGCGGCCGCGGAATTCAGGACGTTGAGGGCCAGGCAAATGCCGAAGCAAATCTCTTTCGCCGGAATTTCCGTACCCTCCCCCAGGATGACCACTAAAATGTCCGGCACGATCTCACAGGCCGAGTCGGCCGCGTCCTTGATCCCGGCGAAGGTGCTGGTCAGAACGCTATAGAGGACTTTCGTATCCTGATCGCACCGCTGGGCCCGTTGGGCATAGGCAGACCCCGAGGGAAGGGCGTGAATGGCCTGCAAGGTGTTCACCATGCCTTCCCAGTGCGAATCCGGCGAACCCGGAGCATCTGCGTCCGCATACGCCGGCGCAAACAGCGACAAATCCGGCGGGGTCACGGAAGTGATCCCTGCCGCGGGCGAAGCCATGGGCATCTGCGACTCCACCATGGCAGTGGCCCCGGCGCGCCGCGGGTTTGCGGCCATTAATTGGGAGGCGTAAGGACGGGGTCGCGCGGGCAGTCCCCCAGACTCGGCTCTGGACTTCAGCCCACTGACCGCCTGTTGAAACCGGCGCCCATCCGGAACCGCCTTGTACCATCTCGCCAGGGTGTCGTCGGGCACGTTTTGTAACTGCACCGCCAAGGTGGTCCCCTGGCGCGCGTCCACCATGGCCGCAAAGTCGGACATGCTCTGGCGGAATTCGGATAGCGAAATATCCCGATCGGTCTGAGCCAGGGAGGGCAATACCAGCAGCGCGCTCCCCAATACCAAAGATAATAGGATCTTCATTTCTTGGCCTCTAGCAAAAAACTCACAAACCGCTGACGGATGCAGTGTCCCACTGCCACCCTATGAATGTCAAGCACTTACGGACCCGAAACTCCGCGCAGCTCGGTCAAGATCCGCGCCGCGACTTCCTTCCCCCGCTCCCCCACCTCGCCCGCCGGCCCCACGCACGAAGGGCAGCCGGCCTCGCACCCGCACGCCGCCAGCAGCTCCGCCGTCTGCCGCAGCAGCCGCGGCGCCAGGCGGTACAGCGGCGCGCTCTGTCCCACGCCGCCGGGATACATGTCGTAGAGGTAGAGGTTGGGCTCGAAGGTCACAAGACCGCCGGAAATGTCTTCGCTCAGCGCCACCCCCAGGTCCCGCGGATCGCACATCAGCAGCAGCGCCGCCACCGTGCGCAACGCATTCCCCAGGCCGGCGATGCCGCTCTGCTTCTCGGTGGGGGTGTACGCGGAAAAGCGCGCCAGAAACTCCGCTGGAAAATGCAGCCAGAAAGCCGTGGTGTGCATTTCCTGCTCCGGCATCGAGAGCTTCCCCGCCCCCACGTTTTCCGAGGTGTAGAACTTGATCTTCTTGAAACCCACGATCTGCCGGTTCACGCGCACGTCGCCGTGGGCCCGGCGCGCACCCTCGAGCGCCTCCCCTTCGAACTCCTCCAGCACCTTCACCTGGGTGTAGTCGATGGCGTCGGTGTAGTAGTCCGAATCCACGCGCTTGACGTACGCCTTGCGCTCGGCGTAATCGAAGCGCTCGACGTGGTACTGGCGCGCCTCGTGCAGGTAAATGGCCTTCTCGTGGAGGGTGGTCAGGGCCGTGGGAAAGGAAACCTCCGCGATCACCTTGGGCTCGCCGGTGGTGTCCACCACCACGAAGTTGTCGCTCGATACGGAGCGCAGGCTGGTGGCATCCGCCGGATAGGTGTCCGAGGTCCAGTGCCAGGCGCCGGCGGAATGGTGCAGAAACCCCGCTTCTTCCAGGAACCGGCAGACTTCCCCGATATCGTGCCTCCCGAACTTCTCGCCGTCGCGGATGGGCAGCTCGAAGGCCGCGCACTTGATATGTGCCAGCAGGATCTCGAGATTCTCGGGATTAATGTAGGCGTGCTCCGGCGAGCGCCCGAAGAAGTACTCCGGGTGCTCGACAATGTACTGGTCGAGCGGCGCGCTCGAAGCCACCAGCACGGCCGCCGAGGTGCCCTGCCGCCGCCCCGCCCGGCCGGCCCGCTGCCAGCTTGAAGCGATGGTCCCCGGATAGCCCGCCATCACCACGGCGTCCAGCGAGCCGATGTCGATGCCCAGCTCCAGCGCGTTGGTGGCCACCACCGCGCGGATTTCACCCTCCCGCAGGCGCCGCTCGATCTCGCGCCGCTCCCGCGGCAGATACCCGCCGCGGTATCCCCGTACCGTCTCGCCGCCCGCCGGCCCCCGGTCGCAGGCGTCCTTGAGGTAGGTCACCAGCACCTCCGTGGCCAGCCGGTTGTTGGCGAACACCAGCGTCTGCAAATGGCGTTCGATGAATTCGAGCGCCACCCGGCGCGATTCGTGAATGTAGCTGCGGCGGATGCCGAGCTGCCGGTTCACCACCGGCGGATTGTAGAAAATGAAAAACTTCTCCCCGCGCGGCGCGCCGTTGCGCTCCACCAGCGCGAACTCTTCCCCGGTGAGCGTTTCGGCCAATTCGCGAGGGTTGGCGATGGTCGCCGAACAGCAGATGAACTGCGGCTTCGAACCGTAAAACTCGCAGATGCGCTTCAAACGCCGCAGCAGGTTGGCCAGATGGCTGCCGTACACCCCGCGGTAGTAGTGCAGCTCGTCGATCACGATGTACCGCAGGCTCTCGAAATACCGCGCCCAGCGCGTGTGGTGCGGCAGAATGCCGGTATGCAGCATGTCCGGATTGGTGAGCACCACGTTGGCCCGCTGGCGGACGGCCTTGCGCGCATCCCGCGGCGTGTCGCCGTCGTAGGTGAAGGCGCGGATCTCCGATCCCATCTCATCGACCGCGCTCTGGAATTCGTGAAGCTGGTCCTCGGCCAGCGCCTTGGTGGGAAACAGGTACATGGCGCGCGAGCCGGGGTCGCCCAGCAGCCGGTTCAGCACCGGCAGGTTGTAGCACAGCGTCTTGCCGCTGGCGGTGGGCGTGACGATCGCTACGTTGCGGCCCCGCTCGATCTCGTCGAAGGCATCCGCCTGGTGCGCATAGAGCCTCACGATGCCCCGCTTTTCGAGCGCCGCGCGCAGCCGCGCATCCACCGCCGCCGGAATCTCAGCGTAAACCCCCTCCGCCGCCGGCTGGTGGTGAATGGCGCGGACGGCCGAATCCGGCTCCTGGCGCGCCGCCTCAAAACGCGATACCACCGCTTCCAGCGAGGGTTTTGTGGGAACTGCCAGTTCCTGGGAGAATTCGGGAAATCCGAGCGACAGGTTCATGCGCGCTTTCGCCTTTTCTTTGCTACCACCTTACACGAAAGCCCGGCGCGAAACAAGTGGGGGAAAGCTCTCGGCTTTTCCCTAGCTATCGCGCACGAATTCGTAGCGCTCCAGCGTGGCGGCGACCCGGTAAGCCGGGGCGGCCTCCTCGCGGCCGCCGTCCACCCGGTCGGCGCGCACGATCTTCCCCATGCAGCGCAGATTGACCATCTGCGACTCGTTGCGCGTCAGCGTGATGACGTACTCGATGGGACCGCCGAAATCCGGTTCCCGTTCGGTGGTAAAAAGCACCCCGCTAGAGCTGATGTTTTTGGTGCGACCAGCCAATTCGACACGTGCAGCGCCGGAACGTGTGATTGAAAGCGGAAGCTGAAGTTGGAAACGCCGGGTTCTTCGCTGTTCCATGAATCGCTTCTAATGCTATAGGGTGTGGGGCCGCAAGGTCAATAGACCATTGCCTATACACACCTCCCGGAGTACTAGCCTTGAAGTCTCAATTTAGGGGGAAAGGAAGGTGTCTGCGATGCCGGTGAGCGGGCAGGCCACCGGTACCGATGGCCTGCCCGACTTGCTCTAGAGGACCTTCATGAAGATGATCAGCAGAGTATACAGAGCCAACGTTTCGATAAACGCCAAGCCGATCAACATGGCCAACTGGATGGCCTTGGCGGCTCCCGGATTGCGCGCCATGCCTTCCACCGCGCTGGCCACCGCCTTGCCCTGCGCCAGACCGCAGAGGCCGGAAGCGATCGCCATCGATAAACCCGCGGCAAGGGCCTTCCATTGGGCGTGGGCCTGCGCCACCGCGCTGGCATCCGCCGGATCCGGCGCCTGCGCGAAAGCCAGCGAGCTGACGGCGAGCAGCAGCGCCAGCAAAAGCAAAGACTTCTTCGTCATTCGATTCTCCTTGATGAATCGCCCCAGGAGGTGGTCCCCGGACACCGTGCAGCCGGGCTCACACTGTAAGGCGGCATAAAGCCGGTATTAATGCTCGTGCGCCACCGCGCCACCCACGTACACCATGGTGAGTACCATGAAAATATAAGCTTGTATGGCCCCCACAAAAACGTGCAGCCCCATGAAAATCACCGGGATCGGAAAGAGCGTCAATCCCAGGAAGGCCATGGTCACTTTCTCGCCGGCGAACATGTTCGCGTAGAGACGAATGGTGAGCGAGAGAGGCCGCGCCATGTGGCTGATGATCTCGATCGGCACCATCATCGGAGCCAGCCACGAGACGGGCCCGGCAAAGCTGGCCGCGTACCTGAAGCCGTTCGCCTGTATCCCGACCAGGTTGTAATAGATGAAGGTTACCAGCGCGCAGCCCGCCGTCACCGAGGGATTCTGCGTGGGGGACTCGAAACAGGGAACGATCCCGATCAGGTTGGACGCCAGGATAAAAAGGAAGATAGTCCCGAAGTACCCCATGTACCGGCGGCCGTCGTGCCCGATTTGATCTTCCGCCTGGCCGTGCACAAACTCGTAAATCAGCTCAAAAGTCTGCTGGAAGCCGCTGGGCCGGTCGGCCGACAGCCGCAACCGCAGCAGCGCGACCACCGCCATGAGGAGGAAGACCACCACGAACTGCATGACTACGAAGTTGGCCCACGGCCGCGGATCGGGATGCGCGCCCACCATTCCCAGAAGTGAGTTTCCCAATCCGGCCAGGTTATCGTTGAAGAGCTTGGTGATCCAGAGTTCAGGTTCCATACACCACTTCGAAAACGATTTCGACGATTACGGCTGTCACCGACACGAATAATCCCGCGAGAGTGGCTCGCAGGCTGATGGAAGAATACCTCAATATAGCATAGGCGGCAGCGCCCAAAAACAGGTAGCGGAACCCCGCCAGCACCGCCAGCCGGGGGGGCGCGCGCTTGCCGCCCAGGCCATCCACGGCGTGTTTCAGCCAGCGGAAATTGATCCACGAAATGGCCGAGCCCAGCGCGAATCCGGCGCCCACCCTCCAGCCGCGCCACGCCAGCACCGCCATGGTGCCCGCCCCGGCGATGACCAGCGTCACCTTGAAAATGCGCGCGGTCACGCGTTCGTAGAAATCATCGTCGGGATTCGTTATCATCCGTATCCTTCATAATCTGCCGGATGAACTGCACAAGACCGGCCACGCTTCCCAGAATCAGAAACGGAATGTACAGCCAGTGAGTCCCGAAGGCTTTGTCCAGCAGATAGCCGATGGCATAGCCGGTAATGGTGGAGACCGGCATCAGGAACGCCAGCGAAGTGTACTCCGCCGCCAGCGCCGCGAACGTCTTCTTGTGCCGGGCCACCATCACAGTTTAACCCCCGCGCGCTCCGCCGTCCCTGGTAGAATAGGTGTAAGAAAGGTACCATTCCACCATGGCGCTCAACATCAAGAATCCGGAAGTGGTGCAACTGGCGACTGAAGTTGCGCGTCTGGCGCATGAGACCAAGACCGAAGCAGTCCGCCGGGCGCTTACTGAGCGGAGGGTCCGCCTCCAGGCGGGGGGCGGAAAGGTCGGGCGCAAAGAAAGCCTGCTGGAGTATTTTGAGCGCAACGTATGGCCTTTTGTACCCGCCGACCAACTGGGAAGAACCCTCACCCGCGAGGAAGAGGACGAAATCCTGGGCTACGGCCCGAATGGGTATTAAGGAATGGTTCTGGATAGCTCAGCCATTGTGGCGATACACCTGAAGGAGGAGGGCTACGAGCGGCTCTTCGAGCGCATCGCGCAAGCCGAGGTCGTCTTGGTGGGCGCACCCATAGTGTTTGAATCCGCGATGGTGCTGGCATCCCGCATGGGAACAGACGCACGCTCTCTGTTGGCCGCGTTTTTCCGGCGCAGGGGCGTCACAGTCCTGCCATTTACGGAAGAACATTTCCACGCGGCTACGGAAGCCTTCCTGCGTTTTGGGAAAGGCCGACATCCCGCCAAATTGAATTTCGGCGACTGCATGGCCTATGCAGTGGCCGCCGTGGCCGGCTTGCCGCTGCTCTATACGGGCAACGATTTCGCGCAGACCGACATTCCGGCCGCGTAGGCGCGATCCTCGCATCCCGGGCGCCGCCATATGAATCGAAGAAAGTGGCTATGGCGTTCTCCGTCCCTATCCCGCATCTGGCCCGCACCCAAGCCGAACCCTTGCTCGCCGCCATTGGCAATACTCCGCTGCTGCGCCTCGATAAGATCGCCCGCGAGTTCCCGGGCATCGAGATCTTCGCCAAAGCCGAATACTTCAATCCCGGCGGCTCGGTGAAAGATCGCGCCGCGCTCAACATGGTGCTGGACGGCGAACGCTCCGGCAGGCTGAACCATGACCGGGTCCTCCTCGACGCCACCAGCGGCAATACCGGCATCGCCTACGCCATGATTGGCGCCAACCGCGGCTTTCAGGTGAAGCTCGTGCTGCCCGCCAACGCCTCCGGGGAACGCAAGCGTATTCTGAAAGCCTACGGCGCCGAAATGCTGTTCAGCGACGCCGCCGAAGGGTCGGATGGCGCCATACGCCTCTGCCGCCAGGTCTACATGGCCGACCCCGACCGGTACTTCTATCCCGATCAGTACAACAATCCGGCCAACTGGAAAGCGCACTACGAACACACCGGCCCCGAGATCGTTCGCCAGACCGGCGGGCGCCTCACCCACTTCGTGGCGGCCATGGGCACCAGCGGCACCTTCACCGGCGTCACCCGCCGTCTGAAACGCGACCTGCCGGAAGTCAAATGCTACTCGGCGCAGCCTTCCAGCGGCTTTCACGGTCTGGAAGGCCTCAAACACATGCCCACCGCCATCGTGCCCGGCATCTACGACGAGAGGCTGGCCGACGGCAACCTGTGGATCGAAACCGAAGACGCCTATCGAATGGTCCGGCGCCTGGCCCGGGAAGAGGGCCTGCTGGTGGGCATTTCCTCGGGCTGCAACGTCTACGCCGCCACCCTTCTGGCGCGCGATATCGCGGCGCGCGGCGAATCCGCTACCATCGTCACAATGCTCTGCGACAGCGCCGAAAAGTACCTGAGCGAACCTTTCTGGGACGAATCATGATCCTCATCGAATCCGAACCCTGGGCGGCCATGGTCGCGCACGCCTGCCAGACCTACCCCAACGAGTGCTGCGGCGCCATGCTGGGGTCAATTGACGACGCCGGGAAGACGGTGCGCGTGGCCCTGCCCCTCAAAAACGCTTTCGATGGCGCCCAGGCCACCCGTTATGAAGTGCGCCCGCAAGACCTGCTGGGCGCCGATAGGACCGCGCGCGAGCGCCACATGGACCTCATCGGCATCTACCACTCGCACCCCGACTGCGGCGCCTATTTCTCCGGAACCGATCTGCAAAATTCGTGCCCGTGGTATTCCTTCGTGGTGCTCTCCATTCAACACGGAGAATTCCACCACGCCGCCAGCTACCTGCCCAACCCCGAGCAGACCGGCGCCACTCAAGAGGAGTTGATCTACTGATATGCGGCGAGCGCCGACTAAAGCGAACCGTGGGGCAGCCAATCCTGGCTGCAGCCGGCTTTCAGCCGGCGGCCGCGGCTACGAAGGAAGCCGCCTGAAAGGCGGCTCTGGAGATTGGCCATTTGCGAGAGGGCGTAGCGCACGACGCCATAGTTAAGCCGCTATGGTGCAGAGCGTCTCCGAAGCCAGGGGCAGTTTCGCAGCGTTCGCATCGACGGGCGCCAATGCCG
>Ga0182021_10000729_pt1 | contig 36362 bp, 47 predicted proteins | sample 612E3MmetaG_FD_120493 | JGI IMG/M metagenome (GOLD analysis project Ga0182021, IMG submission 120493) | Permafrost microbial communities from Stordalen Mire, Sweden - 612E3M metaG (Illumina Assembly) | ecosystem: Environmental > Terrestrial > Soil > Wetlands > Permafrost | place: Sweden...
CATAGCCCAGAACCCGTCACGGAGATAGTCGTGGTCAACACTGCTGTGCGCCTGGATGGAACCATAACCGCAGTGGTGATTTGTTAGGACAAGACCCTGTGATGAAACTATTTCTGCTGTGCATCCCCCTCCAAAAATGACAACGGCATCTTTAAGACAAACTTTGTTGAGACTGTATATATCTTCAGCTGAGAGCTTCAGACCCAGTTCCGTCATTTTACCAATGTTTAATTTTTCGATAAGTGGTAACAGCCACATACCTTCATCAGCTTTAGTTATGAATCCATAACTTAGGGCAAGGATTAATAATATTGCAAACAACTTTTTCATAAAGTCTAACTTATTTAGATTGATTTTAAATTAATCGTTAAAGATAACTTTTAAAATAATTTAAATATCAGGATTTATGTATAATCGCAAAAACCAAATGTATAAATTTAAAAAACCAAATGTATAAATTTTGGTCCTCCTGGTGGACATCAAATAAAAAACGCAACTACTTTTTTATCATATAGTTGCGTTTTCAGCCTATTTAAATACCTTTTAATCGATCATTAATCATTATTTTTCTTCCTAGAGTGTCTTTGATATGCTTATTGCAAACATCCAATCAGTATAGCCTTTATTTCCATTGACTCCTACCTTAAATAACGGCCCATAGCCAACATGAACCCAATCTAAAATTCCAATCATCGGAAGAAGCTTTATATTAAAATACTTGGCTGTTGTTGGGATTTCGGTCCCTGTAATTATTTCTTTATCCAATTTTGTTTCTCCGAAAATATCAAAGGATAATAATGATGCAGTACCAAATGGATTCTTTTTAGGATTCCATTTGATGCCATAACCAAAACCTGGCATTGTACCTATATTATAATCTCCAGATTTTATTTCCTTTATAAAAACATCATAAGCAACGGATGCTCCAAAAAATAAGGCTGAATCTTTTGAATAACCTGATTGAATTGACTTTAAGGCAAAGTTGTCTTTTTTCTCAAATGGATACCATCGTAAAGGATGAACCTTCTGGGCTGATGCTATCAATCCAATTCCTGAAAGAATAATCCCTAAGAGTAAAATTTTAGGAATCATGCCAAAACCTGGCTTGATTGTCTTAAGCTGATCATCGGTCATAAACGCTGCCTTTTTAGTTTGCACAATATTTGTTTTCTTTTTAAGGATCTTCCCGATTGTATTCAATATCCAGGCAATTACACTTCCCTCTTTTACCTTGCCTGTATTTCCTAAATATTCAGAAAGGGCAAAGAAACAAAGTGATATTATGGTCCACTTTTCTTTACTCCACTGCGATTTCAGCCAATTAATGAGGTCAGAAAAGGCAATATTAGAACCATTAGTCAGGGTAGAATCAGATACCTGCGCGAATGTGACCATGGCCACAAATAGCAACAAAATTGAGATTAAAATAAGTTTTTTCATTTTTAAAATATTAGTTATTACTCAGTTTTATAAAATACCCAGAAATCGGAACTATATTTCGACAGAACATATTTCCAGGGAATGTCACAGGTTCCATTCTTTCCCCAGTTAGATCCCCATGAATTCAATTCATTTACCACATCTCTTTTATTATCATAGTCAAATATGGCCTTACAATGACTGCCGACTTCTTGTTCCCAACATTTTGGCATTGGAACAATCCCGGTTTTTTTGACTTCATCAGACATAAAACTCTCAAAAAGTTTCATCCCATATACTACTGGAAATCCATGGAAAAGAGCATCCATGATAGCCTCTTTTGTCACCGGATAAATCCTTTCATAAATTATTGCTTGATGCTTTAAAGCTTCATCAAAAACTTCTTTTGTTGGGCATTCGGCAAATTTCTCGATTATATAAGGCCATAGATCTTCCGAACACAGACCGAATTTGTTGACAGCCTTAAACCCATCTCTTATCGATGCCCCACAATCAATGTTTTTTTCGTCATCTGGACGGGCAATATAATAAGCAAACCGACGCGAAGGAGCGAAATCGGGTTGTCTATTCACTTGGAGGGTCCGTCTGAACCCTGCTACAATTCCATGCCCAACACATGCCCCAAGATTAAGCTGATCATAACGCCAGGTGAATGCCGTTAAATTTTTCAGATTTGTCGATACCGGAAGTTGTTCAACCGGCTTCCGGACTTTATAATAGTTATCTCGCGGATCCCATGTATCCTTTTTGTGCCCGAAATTATATTTCTGCACTTTAACTCCCAGAATATATCTTCTGAAAAGCTTAATGATTGTTATAAAATTTACTGAGAAATTAAATTTTGGCAGTTTCATATTACCAATTATTAACCGTTTAAATTGATATTTAATGCTCTTTTTTCAATGAATTCAATCTTCTTCATGTTCAGAAGTAAAAGTATAGTTGGGATTTGCTCTCTTACTTTTTGCCTCTGTTCTGGTTCCATTACATGAGCATTCTTAAAATTCACTCCGATAAAACCTTCTTCACTTCCATCCGGATTCTCTATCAGAAATAAATAAGTTGCTTTGAAACCATAGAAGATCATATCATATCGGAAATTTCGATCAATACAGTCATCAACACAATGGATGACATATTCGGACATGGTTCCAAGAGTCATAAATGCCTCGGAATATCTACTAATAAGGATCCCATTACATTTATCCATTACTGGTATAATTGATCCTCCTGGGGTTTCATGAGTAGCTGTAAACTTCTGCATTGGCTGTCCATTAGCATAATTACCCCCATTGTGAAATCTATTAACAGTAATCTTGCAAGCATTCACATCCTCTTTTAACTTCCAAATTACCCTGGCAATATCAACATCGTAACAGCTCCGCTCTCTAAGAGGAATCTTCTTAAAAAAAATTTCCTTTTTTTCTTTCTTATTAAAGTGTTTAAAAAAAACAACTCCAATTGCAATAATTATGACAATCAGGAGAATAAATGCAAGCAGAGCCAATGTCTCAATCATGATTTTTAATTTCTATATAAATATTTAATAATGAATAGAATAAACCTCAAAAAACAAAGCGATAAAGCAGTCATTACAATTGAGAATACCCCTAATGCTATCCATGTTTGACAGGTTATTTCTTCCATACCTTTTCAATTTTGATTATTACCGAATCCCGAAGGACTCGTCGTTTTTTTTTATATTTAAAAGATCATCCTGGAGATTCATGATATCAATTTTTGTCGCATTTTTATCTGTAGTCACAACATGCCGAACAAACTTCTTTATGAGAGTATCTTGTTTAATAACAATAATGCCTTGTCCTAACTTAATTAGTTTAACTGCATATATCAATGAATCATTTTGCACTTTTATAGGAGCCATTTCTGTCTTAACGATCTCCTTCACATCTTGTTTGGTTATTGGTTGTGGCTTAAGTGATTCGCCCCATGCATAGGCATAAATGATGATCCCGATCGCACTTCCTGTTGATATTATTCCAGTTATTATTTTCAAAAAGAGTTTCATCAGGCTTAATAATTATTGATGTAGTTTAATCGGTTTTTAAGTGGCTATTTTTCAATCATTTCAAAACACTGGCCCATAATTAATTGAGGTTGGAAAAAAGCGATACATTTTTTGAGTAATGCTATTTCTTCAGCAGTAAGATCAACTAATACAGATTCTCTGTCCCTATCTTTTTTAGCATCACGAAGTTTTTTGTATATCTCATATTTGCTGAATTTTGACTTTTCATCATCATCCTTTATAGGAGATAAAATAGAAGTGATGCAAACATCTTTTAAAAGGAGTTTTGGCCTACCTTCCGCTGGAATAATAGATTTGCCTTCTGCATCTTTGAGTTCCTGGTTAATTTTCAGTTTCATAAGTTTCTATATTTAAATTAATTAGCATTGTGTATATAATGGTACATCCTGTATAGTAGCATTTTCAAACGTAATTACACCGAAAGAATCGTAGTCCCAGGTTCCTCCACCCGCAAGAGTTCCGTAATAATACGCACCTGAAATATGACTTAAAGCAACACCTGTATCTATCGTAGTACGAACTCCATTTTTAGTCAAGATTATATCAACGGAATCAATAGCTACAACCCTTGTGCTTCCGCCGATAACTATTCCCTTTGCAACAATGTAAAAGGCATAAGTTGTGCTATTATATGTCTGTTGTACATTACTACTTCCATAACTGCATATCGGAGAAGCTGAAGCAGAAACTGCAGGGAAAATTACCGCATAGCCTGATGGCGGAATGGGAACATTTGTATTTTGACCAGATAGATATGGCTGTAGGTATTGATGAAGGCCCAGGGAAGAATAACTGTCGGTTAATGAGGTTCCGAAATTGATTTTTCTGTTACTATAAGCATCTGATATATATGTGTCTATATATATATCCGTATCAATAGAAAGCCACGATGTATCAAAACCTGTTATATTACATTCTATCCACCAGGGGGCGGTTATAGGAGTATTTACTTTAGAATGTGACTGCCTTGTATGACCTGGCAATGGAGAATCGCCAGTTACGGGTATTGTAAATATTTGTCTGTGTTTGAGATTTGTACCTGCTGATCTATCGGCCGCGGATGCATAGAAATCAAAAGTTACATAATCGCCAGGATCTACAAATGCAAATAAATTGAGAGCTTCAAGCCTGTATCTCATTACAAAACTACAGGTAGATCCTCCGGGACCCCAACCCCAACTACTGGGATAAGTTAATACAGATGGCTTAACTGCATCTTTGTCATATCCTCGAAAATCACCCAGTTTAAAATTTGTAACAGGAGGCGTCAAAACGATATTTTTATTAGCATCAACTCCAAGTTGTCCAGGAGCATAATACGAATATGGATTAAGACCTGCAGCGCCAACCAGGTTAACAACCGAATTGGAAGAAGATCCAATTAGATTTTTAACCAGAGTTGTTGTTATATTTGTTGTTCCAAGGGCTGACATGTCTTTAAATCTAATTAAGAGGACCTACTGTTGCTCCATTAATTCTAATATATAATCCTGCTGTTGTCGTCCACATATCACCATTTACCGGATTTGTAGGAGCAGTACCGTGAGGTATGTTTAAGCCTGCATAAGATGCTGTTGAAGCAGTTGTTAATATCCTTTTACTAAACCCAATACCATGGTTAGTTGTATATTCACTAATGGTATCTATATTTAATGTTCCTGCAGAATTTATAGTACCAGTAAAAGATGGGCTAGCCAGTGGAGCATAATTAATTGATGTTCCATTAATCCGAGCCCATAATCCCGTAGTGGCGGTCCATATATCCCCATTATTTGGCGCTGACGGAGCTGAACCGTGGGGCATATTTAATCCAGCCCTGGTTGTTGATGAAGCCGTATGATAAACAGTACCTCTAAGATAAGTACCAATTATAGTGGTATGGCCCAAAACAACGGTATTATTACCCTGGCCCGTGGCCTGATATCCTATAACTATTTCGTTTTGCGAAGTAGTATTTAAACCTACTGCGCTTGCGCCTAAATATATGCAATAAGCAACTCCAGCAGTCGAACCGGAACTAGCACCTATTGATATAGTATAATTAGTAGCTGCTGCTAGACTTAATGCACTATCACCTATCACCGTATTGTAATTACCAGTCTCTTGACTTTGGCTAAATGCATTATGTCCAATGATCACATTATTTGTTGTAGCCGTGCTATAATACCCCGTATTACACCCGATAAAAATATTATACGATCCACTGGATATACCATATCCAGATATGGCGCCTATTGCTATATTATCATGCCCGGAGGTAGAATTAACTAATGATTGTGGTCCTATAGCTACATTATTTACCGCATTAGTACCATTAGTTGAATATAGAGCTTTAAAGCCGAAAGCTGTGTTAAAATTCGCGGCAATGTTTGAATAAAGAGATTGATACCCGATGGAAATATTTCCAACGCCAGAAGTATTTGCCTTTAATGCCTGATACCCTATACCTATATTTTCATAACTAGTAGTACTTGATGATAATGCTCCGTAACCAATTGCCACATTATAACTACTATAGGATGAAGAACCAGTTGCTGAAAGATTAGGACTTATTGAATTGATCCAAATATTATAGCCATTTGCATTTGTTGGCTTATAAGTAGAAATGTTTATTAAAGTTCCATCGTTTATATAGACCTTCTTATTAAATGTAATGCCGGAGCCGGATGTATATTCTGTAATATTATCTGATTTTAAAATTCCTGAAGTTGAAATTGTATCTCCGTCAGTAGCCGGGCTAACTATTATTCCATTTCTCTGCCAATAATTCGTAACCGTTTGCCAGCTTCCATCACCTCGCAAAAAAGTAGTAGAATCGGGAGTACCTGTTATAGCTGATGAAAAAATAGGGATATTGCCTGAAGGAATAGATGTATTCCAAGCCGATCCGGTTGAGAGAGCAATACCGGAACCAGGATATGTTTGTGAAGTAAGATATTCCATGCTGGTCCATGGAGTACCGGTTACATAACCAGCACTGGCATGATCACCCCAGCTATAAGCGGTGTTCCAGTTTTCTGAATTATTAGCAATAGAACTATCCCAACCATTACCGGTCGAAATCGGAATTCCTGCAGCAGGATAAACCATACTTGCAGATATTGCAGTCCATTCAACGCCTGTTTCTCCTGAATTTACTCTGAGAAATTTAGATGCATTACCAGTAACTGAGGCATTGATCTTAAGACTTTTAGGAGTACCATCCCAGGCCATCGTAATACCATCAACCGGAACAGCCCAATCTCCCGGAGCTGCACCGGAACTCATAGCAGTTATTTCTCCTGTAGCTATTATATTGCCTGTAACATGTAAATTGCCATTTATATCTACAAAATAGCCATTTGACATGGATGTGGTACCCATCAATACACCGGCGCCAACATCAGCCAAAATAACATAACTGGTTGTTTTGTTTGAATGTGAAGTACCCCTCAGGGTTATATCATCATTAGCCGCAGTGCCTCCATAATATATAGGGGAAGTAAAAGAAGATCCCCCTGCTATTGCAAAATAATCGGCGTGATGCCCATCTAACAAATCTGCATCTAATCCTGAACTGGATCCATCTACTGTCAATAACTTAGAAAGAACGTCTGCCGCTGTATATGAAGAACTATTTAGTTTCGTTGCCAGGGCATTAGTCACATCGACCTGGTCATCTATATTCCCTGTAATTGATCCCCATGTTCCGGCGCCTTCGACGCCTGCAGCCGCATTAAGGACACCATTGGAATCTATTGTTAATCCGGTTCCTACTTTTATGCCACCCAATATTAAAGCAGAAGCGATAGGCATATCGGCCCAAATTGTATCAGGAAACTGGTTGAAATCTGAATAAGCCTGAATATCATAATCGCAGGCCATCGCAAGTTTTACACGCAGATATTCATTAGTCTCTCCCAGATTGACTAACTCAAAAACATCATTAAGAGCTGCAAATATATTTGAAGATGAATTTGATTGCTGACCGCCTCCTGCATTGGTTATTTCAGATGATCCTCCAACTACCTGGCCATCCCGGCGCTTACGAATCAACGATCCTAATGATATATTTACAGTTCCGCTCATTCTACATTAATAGTTAAATCCTCCTGTTTAACCTCTAAAAAGGAACCATTTAATGTCCGTTTAAAATCATTATATGTGCCTCCCGCAAACATCAGTTTTCTGGTAGATAAATAATCGCTATCCTGAAGGGTGAATAAAAAGGATGGTCCCCCATTAGAATCCATCAATGCATCAGCTTCAATTGTTCCGGATAATTGGATCAGACTTTCCTGGTATTGGCTTATTATAGATCTTAAAAGCAATATGGGGAGTAAAAAACTTGTTGAATCTCCTGTCTTCCTCCAGAGCGTTGTATATGAATTATCAGCCTTTCTGATGGCTCCGCGATCCGCACAATTAACCCCATCAGCTTGTATCAGGGTTATCTCCTGCCCTTCATTAAGAAATTGCTCATTTATAGTGCCTGTGAATTTTTTATCATCCAGAACTGCTGAAGTGAATTTATAACCTATCCTCCCTCCGTCAACAGGATCTGTTACGTCTATTACCTGGAATTCAATATCCTTAAATCTTACCTTGGCCCAGGTCGATCCCCCGATACCAAGAGGAGTATCGTCAATCCATTTCACTATATCATCATAAGCCTTAAAATCATCGTAAATTGTAATAACCATTTCTCCCGCAGGAAAATTCCATGGCAACTGAAATTGAAAATCTATCCATTGGTCATCAATTGGACTTCCTGAATTATGAGCTTTAATATAAAAGAAATCGGTTGTACTCGTTATCCATTGATAATCAGCCCTTGGATTTTCAGCATGGGGCCTTTTATCACCTATTTCAATTGAAATTTTAAATATCAGACTCTGTGCGGAAATGCCGACATGAGCAAGTCCATCATTTTCCCATTGTTTGCTGCGAAGGAAAACTTTCCCTTTAAATAATACCGAAGAGCCTCTCACTCCGCTCAGCCAAACATTGGCTGTAGTATTCTTAAAGAATTCATTACCGACCCAATAACCATAATCACCTTCAATATATATTTCAGGATCGGTATTGAGATCTGTTCTTTTCCCACCAAGAATCGCTCCTGATCCCAGAGTAAAACCACCAAGAGCCGTTATTCCGCTCAGGTAATAAATACTTGCACCACCTCCTGATTTATGCGTCTCTGTCCAAACCGGAGTACCGGTCCAGTTAGATTGATCAGTTAAGTCAATAACCGGTACTGCATGATCATGCCCATAAGGAGAAAACCTAATTACCTGTTTTGAATTCCCGGCAAGGGTATCAAGCGCCTGGTCTTCATTATCCCAATTGATATCATCATTGCTGATATCTAAATTAGGATCAAGACTAACGGTGTCAACATAAGTAAAGCTGCTATTAAACCTCTTTGCACTGAAGCTCGAATCAGCCAGCATCTGGGGTTCATATATGAAGATCGAACCATTATTCCATCTTATCTGAAGCCCGCATGAAAGAAGCGCTTCAAGTACGTCCCGGAAAGTCTTCGGTAAGTTCTGCTCATCGTAGTAATTATTCTGATCAGTCTTCAGCTGGTGAAAAAGAGTCTCGGAAGATCCGATAGTAACATCATCGCTGGTGAGCTTGGTGGCGAAATAGAGATATTGAAAGGGTAATCCCATCTTTGTGATTATCCTGGTCAATATATTCCAATAACTCTCCAGGGATGTATAATTATTCCCGCTCCCATCAAGATATTTAAAGCGGGTGAGGGCATTAAACCCATCATTACAATTTATGGTCACCGGGTAATCCTGGGCGCGGCTATAACCTTCTCCATATTGCTCCGGGTTGATATATCCAAGCCACCAGGGATAAGCATGGTTGTTCTTGAATATCTTGATCATCCTTTTTACCGGGTTAATAGTATAGAGACCCATAAACTGGCCCCCGGTTGCTGAGTTTAATTTTATGGTAGCGCCGGTTCCAATAACAGCCATAAATATTGTTGGACTGAAAGAAGCTATATCAACATTTAAAGGATCATCCCCGGATTCACACTCCTCAATTGATCCTGAATAACCATCTGTCCAGATCTCGATCCGGGTGTCGATATCGGCATAGTCTTTATATTCAATTTTATGGCTCTGTGCGTATGCCATTATCTATAGTTATTTATATGTCTCTGCCTGTAATCGAGGTAACCGTAAAGATTGCCCTGACCATCGAGGGCCAGTCTCATTTTTTGAGGAACCGCCTGTTGAGATCCCAGCATTCCCATAAGATTACTAAGAGGAGCAACGACCTCAGGATCGCTGCGGGCCCCCGGGTATTCTCCAATCTGGGCAACTGTGGGTCCATAGGCAATACCCCCATCTGCCATACCAGGAATTAATGACCCGAGCAAATATTTCCCTATTCCACCGGCCACAACCCCACTACCCGGAAATAATACTGACATAATGGCAAAAACTACTGCCTCTGCGGCAAGCTTTTCAGCTATTTTTTCAATGCTTTCAATTACACTCTGGGCCATTGCCTTAACACCGCCGTCAATACTACTGAACATATTCCCAAAAACATCTGTTAACATTCCGGCGATTTCTTTTTGTTTTTCGAATTCACTATTCGCATGTGCGGCAGCCTCAGCTTCTTCTTTAGTAAACCCAACATATTGCCTTATTTTATTCATATCATCAGTAGTTAAAGGCTTGGGATCAAAAAGAGAGTTTTTTAAAAGTTGCTTCGTATTAGCATATCCTGCCCTCTCCTCTTTATATCCAATTTTGTCAACAGTTACATTTTCCGCTCCAAGTTTATGCCCTGATGCTGTCGCTTCATTGATTTTCTTTAATGCAACTAATTCTTCCTCGGCTTGCTGGACTGCGGTTTTTCCCTCGGCATTCACCTGCTTCATGAGTCGTACAGTCTGGAGGATATCCTGGTTATATGCCCTATTGATCTCAGCTTTCTGATTGGTCAGATTCAGATTGAAAGTCTCCTCCTCCTGGCTTTTTCCCGTCATTTCGAATAAGCTATCTTTCACAGTCTTTTCTTCATCCAGGAGGCTAAGCTTTATCTTTAATATATCATTTGCATTAGTCTCATATTCTTTTTCAAGCTTAGCCTTATTTTCCGTAGTACCTGGCATCATGATCTTTGTTCTGAGCTCAAGTTGTTGGGATTCCAGATCATTTATTTGTGCCTGGGTAGAGATCTTCTTTTCATCCAGCTTATCGCTATCGGATTGCAGCTTATTATATTTCTGTATCCAGTCAAGTTTAGCAACCTGGTCAGTCAAGAGCTTTGTTCCAATGCCGAGACTTTGCTGAAGCTGCTGATTATCCTTAATTAACTGCTCACCAAGCTCTTTCTGATTCTGGAGTTGTTTCTTCTGTTCATCAGTATAGCCAACGTCTAATTGAAGCCTTCTCTCAGCTTGTGCCACAAGCGTTGCACCTTCATACATGCCCCCTTTGGCTGTCTCGCTAGTCTCTTTATAAGCATCTTTACTGCTTTTGGTGAAAATGGAAGGATCTAGTTTTGCTTTTTCTACTCTCGATAAATATAGGTCCACCTCTTCCTTTGCCTTTTTCCAGGCAGAAGCAATCCCGCCTATAGCTAAAGCGATCAATGCAATAGGGCCGGTTGCTGCTGCCATCTCACCGGCCAAACTTATTACCTCGCCTTTTGCTCCTCCAATAGCGCTACCAAGAGAGCCCATGACCTGGCTGGCATTTTGGCCCATCTCGCTGAAAGCATCTTTTGCGGAATCAATCTGCTCCTTAACTTCCCCGGTAGCCTCTTTTGTCTTATCTGCTAATTCATTGGTTGAATCAGCTGCCTTATTGACATTGGTCTCGAAGTTCTTAGCATCCGCTACTATCTCTATTGCCAGTTTGTAAGCGCTTTCCATATCTCTTTGTCAGTTCATCAAACTTCTCCCTGGTACTTACAGGTGTTTTTGAAAGCTCGGGATCCCACGAAAAATGTTCTATATCAAAAATTGTTATTGACTTTTTATCAGGAGGGCAAAGGGTCTTGAAAACTTTCCATCTCGCCCGGTTCCATTCATTGTGTTCCTTCAACTCCTGTATCTTTAGCCACTCGGCATATATTTCTGAAAACTCAATTGGGGATATCGCCAGGAAATCATCCAGACTCATCCCCAACTGACCTATAGCTATTGCCTGGCTCTCGACTATTGTTACTTTTTTTTTGGCCCCGACTTCTCAGAAGCTTTGTCTTCCTTCTCTTTTTCAACCTTAATCCCATCGAGAGCTTCCGGATGAGCATCAAGCCAGTCAACAAACCCTTCAAAATCAAGGTCGAAAACTACCCCCTCTCTTTTAGCCTGGGTCTTCGTAATACAATACCATAGCATCAATGAATCAGTATAGGTCGTTACATTATCCTTCCCGGAAAGCTTTTCATATTCATATAAGGCACGATGAGAAGATTTATATTCAAGTAAGGTCCCGTTGTAATTTATAGTCTTCATAATTAATATAGATTAGTCGTTATCAGCCGGTGCAGTTTCAATAGTCAGTGATCCACTAAGATCAAAGCTGGCGGCATAGCTTGCATCGGCATTAAGTGGCCATTTAGCATTGTTGCCACCAATGATGGCGCCCATTTGAATATACCAGTCACCAAGGTCTTCCTCTACACCCCAGTCTTCATTATCATGGCCCCGGAGCTGTAGCAATAATTGATTCCCTGCCAACTGGGCTGTTAGTAGGTTTTCAAAACTATAGCCATTATAAAGCACGAGAGCATCCATGCTGATTGAAGCATCAATACCTACAAGCTTACGCGTTGGCATTGAACCGGTACTCTTAGTTCGGCGTACTATGGTTTCCGATTTAACGTCAAGCGAGTGGCTTGTGGCATGTCCCACCGGCGTATATACATCCGGACTTACTGCCGTGCGAATATAAACTAGTGCATCTGAGCCATGATATATTCCTGAATTCATTTTAGCGGGCTTTAAATGGTTATTATTCGGTCATTATTGCAAGCGTTCCACTAAGGTCAAAGGAAGCAGTATAGCTTGCATCGGCATTTACAGGCCACTTAGCATTATTTCCTCCAATGATTGCAGGTACCTGAATATACCAGTCGCCTGTTTGTTTCATAACACCCCATGTAGAATTGCTATGGCCGCGAAGGGTAAGGGTAATTATAGTCCCTGCCAATTGGGCTGTCAGGAGATCCTTAAAACTATAACCATCATAAAGCACCAAAGCATCACAACTTACCGAAGCATCGATCCCCGTGAGTTTTCGCGTCGGAAACTTCCCGGTATCTTTTGTCCTGCGGACAATGGTTTCACTCTTAACATCAAGTGAATGGCTGGTTGAATGTCCGACTGCAGTTCCTCCTACATAGACAAGCATGTCTGAACCATGATAAATACCTGTATTTGCTGCCATATTAATTTAAAGATTTAAAATTTGAATGTTCCCCACCGATTTCCTCATAATAAGTACGGCTTCCTACCTTGAAATGTCTGAGGACCATCATCCTAGGTGCGATATTTCGGTAGGAGGCATGTACCCATTCAGGATTGCCATCATCACCATATTCCCATATCAGCTGATCAAAAATGCAGTGATCGCGGATATATTCAAATACCTGCCGGTTACTGATATTGCCATAAACATTGGCATTGATATCCATTGCTTCACCGCTCATATGCTGACTATTCTTGCTGGCCCTTATGGTTTTATCTTTCTCCAGGGCGGCATTAAGCTCCGCACATCTGAAGAAACTTGTTATGGCAATCAAACATTTCCAGAAGCGGCGAAGAGGCTCAAAAACCTTCTCTGCAGTAATCTTCATCACTTCAAGGATCTCATCCGGAGGATTATTATCGATCCCAAGCTCATCAGCGGTATCGCTGTGTATAGCCTCTTTATAAGTAATATGATCACTTATCTTCATCTCAGGATCCCGCACTTCAATAGCATTAGGATTATCTTTATGCTCTTCGGTTTTAGTAGTTACCTTCAGATTCTCTCCTGGCGTTTCATTACCATCCTCTAAAGGCTCCAGAGAAGAATTCTCTTCAGGAGCAATCTCACTCGCCTGGCCACCTAAGGTATTTTCAGTCTTGCCAAGAGATCCCGGTACCTGGGAAAATTGTTCAACTGGCTTTTTATCCTTATTTTTTGAAGTCATACCATTTAAGTTTTAATCAGGAAGATTTGAAAAAAGCCCGGGGCCTGAGAAGCACACCGGGCTTTCCGTTACCCTAAAACTAACCTAAACCTAACCTATAAGTTTACTAACCTGCATCCTGGACAAGCGCTACAACACCTTCACCAGCTGTTCTTCGTTTACGACCTCCCATACGAATAAGGGTGGAATAGATATCTCCATAATAGGTAGGTGATTTAATCTGTTCGAAGAAATCAACGGTACCTAAGGCTCTCTCCACAGAGTTCTTCTGCCATGCCAGGGCAGCTGCCTTATCGGTTGTTGCGCCCGTATAACCCGGATCATAAATTGTGAGGGATGTATCATAGACAAGACATGTGCTACGTTTCATGAATTTGAATCCAAAGAGCTCACCGACTATGCCGGTTTTTGGATCAATTGACTGAGAGAAATCACGGTATTGGGTTGCAGTCAGTGATTCCAGAAACTGATCATACATGTCAGCATCGAACATGATGTACCTGTCTTCCGATGGGATATTATCCTTGTCCATGATCTTATTGATCCGCTTCACATCAGCAATAAGAGGCATTTTCCTGTTCCCGGTTGCGGCGCTTGTATGTGCAGCTATAGTGCCGCCGGTTGTAAGAGTCTTATATGCTGTCACGGTCGGCGCCCAGTTACGAAGCATCCATTCAGCTACAAGCTCCCTGAGGGCAGATTCACTTTCAGCCAGCACGCTTTCACGCTTATTATAACTCAGTTCATACTGATCTGCATTTGGGATAAGAACCGGGTCAGAAGTAAACTCATCAAGTGCATAAGTAATGTCTGTATCGGATCTCTTTACAACTGTTGCAGGCAGACTTGAGCGATTCTTCTGTACTGAAGGGGTAGCTGCAGCCTGAGGTATATGGACAACCTTTCCCTGGAGAACATATTCATCAGCATTAAAAGCATAATTTAAAAAATCATTATTCTTAAATAGATTGCCTATAATGTGATTGACCCATATTTCTTTTTGGACTGCCATAGGCAATACTCCAGCTAATTTCATGGGAATTAAACTGACAGCCATAAGGCCCCCCATTGCTGTCAAAGGATCCACATTGATTGCCTGCCCAACCGCAGGGCCAAAACCTACCGCAAGAAATACGCAGGTTAAAATTGTCGTAAAAATTTTAAGAGCTTTCATCGTTTTTTAAAATATTTATTAGTCGTTTAAATCGTTTAATTATCAGTTTACCTGGTTTGTCGCTATATGGACAAAAGCGGTCCCGTTATATACAAACTCCAGGTATTTTGTCTTTGTAGATGTCCCTGTAATAGCGGTCCCGACAATGCCGGTGGAGGGTATAATATTCCTGGCTATAGTCCCGCTTTTGCACATTACAAAAAGCCGGGCTCCGGGAGTAAGCTGACTATTAATAGTCAATAAGAGTTTTGTGCTTGTACCATGCAGAGTATCTGCTGTTGTATAGATTGTAAAGAACTGAGTCACCGTAAGCTTAATGGTGTCATTGGTTGTTACCGAATAGGTATTAACCTCATAAAATGGGAAGAGCACCTGGTTCTTTAATGCGGTTGCACCGGTAGGAGCAATGAAGTTAAACGATTTGCTCTCAGTGTGGTTTATCCACTGTGCCTGAAGCGAAGAGGTAAACAGAACCAGGAATGCCAATATATATGTCCTTTTCATAAGTGCCTCCTTCCTTAGATACTGGGTTCGTTTCCAAACTTTTCTTTAAAAAGCTCTTTATAGCGAGCAGGATCTTTAAGCTTAATATCGCTCAGGGCGCCGCTTATTTTGTCCAGCTCATCCCATGATTTATCCTTATATTTATCATTAGGAAGATTAGTATGATCTGTGAGTTTTGTCATAACCGGCATAGCATCGATAGCAGATTTAGTATCATTAAAATTGCCTTCGGCAAGCTTAACAAAAGTTGCACGGTCTTTTTCAAGAATCTTACGGTCCTTAACAGCTCCATCTATCAGGTTCTTGATATCGGCCTGAAGGGTGATTTGGTCCTTCTCCTTCAGCTTAAGGATCTCTCCTTCAAGCTTAGTCTTTTCGCCCTCGAGCGCGGTAAGCTTTTCATTCAGTTTCATGATGGCCTGATATGCTTCCGCCTCGTTGGCTGTATCGGCCAGTTTCAATAAACCCAATACTGTTTTCATTTCGATTTTATTTGGTTGTTTAATTAATGGAATAGCACATTTAGCCGGATCCTGGCTGAGAGTTATCATCTGCCCGTTTTCATCATAAAGCGTTAATGCATTCTGATTGCTTCCCAGATCTGCAATACTTGCTTCCTTCCCTATGCATTTTATTAATGTGGGTCTTGTCTGCCCTTCTTTCAGATGAGCCTGGTCAGCACTGAATTCCCAGGGTTGTCCAAGTCCCATGGATGCCATCCTGATGTCACCTTTTTCCACCTTATCGGCAATTCTCTTGGCAAAAGGATCATCCAGGTCAAAAACAGGTTCCGCAAGGATCTTATCTCCTTCAACCCGGATATTGTCCCAATGACCTATGGGTAAAATCATGTCCTTCCCGGTATTTCCTTCTTCTCCCGGACGGATATGCATGAAATACATCATAGGATTTTTCCTGAACTGGTTTAAATCAATCCCGGCTGTCTTGGTCCAGAACCCGAAAGTATTCACAGACTCATCATGCAGAATAAACGTCTTTACCATTTTCGCTAGTTGTGCGTTTCACGTTTTTACATGGCAAAAATCATAAGCAAAATTGTCCTTACCAAATCATAATTATATTATAGTGAATTAAATACACTCGCATAGTACTATAAGGTATGGCTCATATAACTTCAATTTTTAAAGCCATGAGTTAAAATTGAAATTTGCCTAAAAAGTATAAGATGAATCTTACGGCAAAGAGTAAAAAGCAGTGGGCTCAACTAATGTTTCTGCGAACCGACAAGAGCCAGAAAGAGATTGCCGAAACAGTCGGTGTTGCAGAGAAGACGCTATCGAACTGGAAGACTACCGAGAACTGGGACCGGCTGAGAGCTTCTATCATCATCACCAAGGATGAGCAGCTGCGCCGGGTCTATCAGCAGATAAATGAATTAACATCTAGCATTGAGAAAAAAGAAGAAGGGGAACGTTATGCAGATTGCAGCGAAGCTGATACTCTTTCAAAACTGGCCAGTACTGCCAGGAGCCTGGAGAGCAATCTTTCAATAGCTGATGTAATAGATGTCTTTATCGGGTTCCAGGACTGGCTCCGCGAGGTTGACCTGGCAAAAGCCAAGGAGATCTCCGACCTTCAGGATGCTTATATTAAACACCGCTTAAATGGCTAGACTGCGCGATCGCGATAAAGTCCGTGAATGGGATCTGTTTCGTGAAAACCTGCGAAGGGCCACTCCTGTTCCCAAAGAAACCGAGAAGGAAAAACGAACCCGTATAAACCGTCTGGAGAAAGATGCTTTTGAATGGTTCCGGTATTACTTCCCAAACTATTGCACTCATCCTTTTGCCCGGTTCCAGAAGAGGTCTGTGAACCATGTCCTTGAGAATGAAACCACATATGATGTGGATGCCTGGGCGCGCGAACACGCCAAGACAGCTATTAGTATGATGTTGAAGATCCTTTGCCTGGTGACCGATCGCACCTTTAATATATTGTTTGTAAGTCATACCTTCGAAAATGCCGTGGATCTTCTTACTCCGCTACTGATCAATCTCGAATCAAATGAGCGTTTAATCAATGATTACGGTCTTTTAAAAGGATTTGGCGATTGGGATTATTCCTCAGGTAAATGGGTGCTTACTAATAAAACCTCAATCCGTGCTATCGGTACCGGCCAAAGTCCGCGTGGTACCCGTAACGAGGAGAAGCGACCCGACTGGCTTGAATTTGATGATGCCGATTCTGATGAGGTATGCCGTAACGAGGCACGTCTTAATAAAATATGGAAATGGATTGAGAGAGCTGCTATCCCTGCGATGTCGATCGATCATTCCAAGCGGATCCTGTTCAAGGGTAATATAATTGCGAAAGACTCTATTATTACCAGGGCTCTGCAGAAAGCTGACTTTTCGCAAGTCATTAATATCCTGGATAAATATGGTGAAATCTCCTGGAAGGAGCGCTTCACCATGGAAGATATTAACTGGATGCTCTCGAAGATCTCTTATGCCTCAGGGCAAAGCGAATATTTTAATAACCCGGTAACCGACGGTACTGTTTTTAAGGAGATAACCTGGGGCAAGGTCCCCCCTCTTTCTGCATTTAAGTTCCTGGTTGCATATGGCGATCCGGCTCCTTCAAACAAGGAAGCAAAAGGCAGGAGCGGAGCTTGCTATAAGACAATTGTTCTGGTTGGCCAGGCAGGAGGTAGGTTCTATATTATTACATGCTTTCTTCAACATGTTGTTAATATGGAATTTGTCCGCTGGTATTATGATCTGAAGGATTACGTCAAAGAGAAAACACAGGTTTATAATTATATAGAGAATAACTCTCTTCAGGATCCCTTCTATGAACAAGTCTTCATTCCTCTCTTTTCACAGCTTAGCCAGGAAAAAGGGCATAGTATTAATATGGTTCCGGATGACCGTAAAAAGCCTGATAAATTCGCACGCATTGAAGGGAATCTAGAACCTCTTAATAGAACTGGCAAGTTGATCTTTAATGAGGATGAGATCAAGAATCCGCATATGCAGCGGCTGAAGGAGCAATTCGAAGCTGTTGAACCAACTCTCTCGACCCTTGTCGACGGTCCCGATGCCGTTGAAGGAGCCATATGGATTATTAATGCAAAGATCCGGAGCAGCAAACCTCCGGTGGTAAAATCGCTTTCAAAAACTATAAAACGATATTAAAATGTCATTTATCACCAGCACAGATCTCCTGACTGCAATGTACCAGGAGCAATTAGATGCAATCACAAGAGAGGATGATGCTCTTCCACAATTTGGCATGGATGCAGCCGAAGAGGAAATGAAAGGATATCTCTCTCCAAAATATGATGTAGCTAAAATCTTTGCCAAAAGCGGGACTGATCGAAATAAGCTACTGATTGTATTATGCCGCGATATGGCTATCTATCATATCCTGAGTATCTCGAATCCAGGCATGAATACCGATAGCAAAAAAGCAAGGTATGATCGCGCTGTTTCATGGCTCCAGAATGTACAATCAGGGAAAGTAAATCCCCCGAATCTAGAGAGGACCGAAACCGATGAAACCATTGGAGAAATTTTAATGACTTCCAACGTGAAGAGAACACAGCATTACTGATTAATCAAATTATACCGTTTAATGCCGTTTATTAGCGTTTATCTGACACTTTCACTAAAATTTAAAGGGATACCCCCATGAAGACCACACAAGCCACAAGAACAAAACAAAACAGTAAGCCTGTTATAAATAATATTATTGTCCGTCCGATAAGGCGAACAACCCAGGATATTCAATCATGGAGAAATGCCATGGTAGCTGCCGAATCGATCCTGCCCCGAAGGGTACTTCTATACGATTTGTATGAGGACCTGCTTCTCGACGGCCATCTGGCTTCCATTATAACAAAAAGGACAATGGCGGTGAATAACTCCCCGCTTATGTTTGTTTCAAACAAAAAATCTGTAGATGAAATAACAGACCTTCAGAATAAGATGTGGTTTGAGACGATGCTTACCGAACTCATGAATGCCAAGTTCTGGGGTCATACACTGCTTGAGTTCTCTTACGATAAAGGAGGGGAGCTTACCTGTGAACTTGTGCCGCGTAAGAACGTGGAGCAAAGAGATGGGCTTATATTACCGGATCAGTATTCTCCACTTGGGTTTCCTTACCGGGATGATAAGGCACGTGCTCCGTGGCTCCTGGAATACGGTAATCCAAAAGACCATGGTCTCCTGCTTCCTGCAGCTCAATATGTCATATATAAAAGGGGAAATTTCGGGGACTGGGCACAATATGCCGAGATATTCGGTATGCCCTGGAAGATTGCCAAATATGATAGCTGGGATGAAAAGCAAAGACAGGATCTTGAAAACGCTCTTGATGCTGCAGGTAGTGCAGCTAATATCCTGATCCCAAACGGCACAGAACTGAGTCTAGAACATTCTCCCGGGAACAGTGATGGGAGTCTTTATGAAAAACTTAAAGATGCCTGCGATGAAGCTCTTTCAGTTCTTGTCCTGGGTCAGACAATGACAACAAAAGATACAAAAGGCTCAGGATATGCCCAGGGAAAGATCCATGCAACAGTGGAACAGGATATCCATTTATCCGATCGGCGTTATATTACCCGCATCCTGAATGATATGCTCAATCCCCTTCTTATCCTTCATGGGTTCCCGGTTGCCGATGGCAAATGGGTATATATGGAGGAAGATGATATTGATGTACAAACAAAAAAGATCGTTATAGATATGCAGGTTGCCCAACAGGTGCCCGTGGATGATGATTATTTTTATGAAACCTATAGCATTCCCAAACCTGCTAATTATGCCGAATTGAAAGCTAATAAGGAAGCTTCCCGTGCAGCTGCCCTGGAGGCTATGAAGCAATCAAAGAATAATAATGGCAATAACATTGATAATCAATCCGGAAATAATAATATTGATCCTGCCGCTGATAAGAATACAAAGACCCTTTCAGAGAGTCAAAGCCTATTTAAAAGGTTCCTTAGTTTTTTCTCCTGAGCCCTGGTCGTAGTCAGGGCATTGCAGAAAAAGTCAATAAATTATATTATGGTGCGGATAAAATTGCACCAGGTGCAATTAATCTCTCCGATGGTCCATCGGAAGAAGATCTATCCGCCTGGCAGAGTAAAATAGGAAAGGTCCTTGATAATCTCCAGAGTGGAAAACTAAAGCCGGATGACCTGGATCCAACCCTGATGAACCTGACGCTAAAAGATCTGCAAAATGGGTTTAATCAAAGCTTCAGTACAAATATTAAAATCAGTTTTGATAACCCGAATTATAATTTCCTGAGTGATATCAATCGGAATTTATATAATTTCGCAGGTGCTAAAACATACCAGCAACTGACCGCCTTTAATGATATGTTGAAGGGGCCGGATGGAAAACTTGTTTCCTTTCCTGATTTTCGCAAAAATATTGAAGAATACCGATCCACAGCTCTTGGTATTGATGAACAATATAATAAGAACTGGCTTTATAGCGAATATCAGAATGCAGTCAACAGCGGACTAGGTGCAAAAAGATGGGATGAATTCCAGCAAACTGCGGATCTCTTTCCCAATCTTGAATATCGTACGGTTGGAGATGCTCTTGTTCGGCATGAACATGCAGAATTAAACGGTATTATTAAACCAATAAACGATCCATGGTGGGACACCTACTACCCTCCAAATGACTGGGGCTGCCGTTGCAGGGCTCGGCCTACTGCTGATCAACCAACGGAAATAACCCCGGATGTCGAGATCCCTGAGATGTTTCAAAACAATGTTGGCAAGAGCGGAGAAATATTTACCGAAGATCATCCCTATTTCACTGAGAATGGAATAAAGAAGAGCAATGTTTCAGATGCAGTCAGCCAGGTTATGAAAGATGATTATCTTTCTTCACAGTTACCTTTATATAAGCAGCTGCAGGGGAAATATGAAACTCTTTCTGCGATTAATGATGAAGGTGGCTCAATCTTCCAGGAATCAGGATTTAATCCCGATGGCGAAGATCTGGATATCGCCAGGCAACTATCGCAATTTGGAGATTCAGTGATACTTCTTCGGCAGGACCAGACTCAGGCGACTGCTCTTATACAGGGAATAAAATCTAACTTTAGTAATATTACATCTGCTTCTGAGATCGACAGTGCCATTTCTGATGGCCTGGGCATTGCACCCGTAACAATTCTCAACCTTTCAAAAGGTATTAGCAGGCAGGCTTTAGTAAGTTCCCTGAGCGGCTTCACCAATGATCCGAGGTTCTCATCATTTATCCTTCTGCGAGGCGGCAAAAGATGTGTGCTTACCAGCATGGATATTACATTAAAGAAATGGGACATTCTTTTACAAATTAATCTGTAATGGCAAACGAAGGAGTAAATAAACTCTTTGATCAGGTCCGCTCAGATATGAATAATATTATGAAGCGAGCGCCAATGGCCATAGGGCGAATTGCGATTAATTTCATGGAAGAGAATTTTGAGAAAGGTGGCTTCCAGGCTTATGAGGGGGGAGGGATTGTTAAATGGTTGCCGCGCAAGCACGATGATGGATCAGGAAGAGGTATATTAATAGGAAAGCAGAGCGGACGCCTGATGAAATCCGGAACAATATTCAAGGCTGATGAGAAATCCGTAATCGTTGGTGTCCCTGATGATATTGCGGAATATGGCCGGATTCATAATGACGGTGGAACTGTGCATCCGAAGGTAACTGATAAGATGCGAAAATTTGCCTGGTTTAAATTTAAAGAGACAAAGGATGAGAGTTGGAAGTGGCTTGCCCTTACAAAAAAGAATGTCCTTGATATTAAGATCCCCAAGAGACAGTTCCTGGGCAACTCTCCGGAACTCACACGTAGGATCGCAGTATTCTTTCTTGATTCCTTTAAAAGATCTCTTAGAAATAATACAACATTTAAATAATCATTTAATACTATTTAAACACCATGGATGTACTATTTAAAGATGTCATAGGTTACCTCAAAACAATCACGGAGATCAAATGGATTGATGAAGATTGCGGGCAATTAGATATTTATCAGGATCCTCCGGTAGTGTTTCCTTGTGCTCTAATAAGTGTTCAGGTACCGGAGTGGATCAGCATTAAAGAACCGGCAGTGCAACCAGGAAAAGCACAAGTGGTATTGAAAATGGGATTTGATACCAGGATCATTATTGGTAATGCTCCAACGTTACAATTAACCAAAGCTTTTGAACATTTTGCAATTGTAAAAAAAGTGACCTTCGCCCTGAGGGGCAAGTATGGAACAACCTACAAGGGCCTGGAGCGCTTATCAACGCTCAAAACAATCAATGAGGTTGGTATTAAAATCTATACGATTACTTTCTCCTGTTCAATTGCCGAGATCATAGCGGCTCCGGTATTCACTCCATGAAAAAGGCCCCGGCATTTCTGCCGGCGCCAACTCGCTGCAATCATAAGAAGATCTCGCTCCAACACTTCTTTAATTATTACCACTTCTTATATTTCATTATATATGCCTGATATTCATCAATCGTTGAACCAATCAAACTTTTGACCTCATCAGCGGTCAAAACAGATGACCTAAAATTGATATTATTATCTGGATTAGGAGGATAATACTTTGCTTCACCTTGAGGTGAAATTCTGATTTTTGTTAAATTATCTTTTACCCTTATGGTAATAATAGCGTAAACTCTATTGTCAACTTGCGGAGGTGAATAAGTGCCACCTATTAAATACCGTCCTATAATTATTCCTTCTTCTTTATCAGAGAATTGAATAACATTTGTTGCATTATTGAAAGATTCTACCATCCATGCATTGGCAATAATAAATAAATCGTTTTTTTTCTTGTCTGAAGACAATTCTTTTTCTACTGTGTAGTCTTTATAGGAAAGGAGTAAAGGCTTAGTAATTGTACAAGATGGAAATAAAACAATCAGAATTAAGTAATACATTTTTTTCATTTTCGTATGGTTTTAGATGTATGCTATTCCAACTAAGTTAAACAATTTTTTAATTTACAAACATTTTTCATAACGTTCACGCTCCTTTTGTGTGATATCGAATATAAAGTTTCCGCTAAGCTCTTTAAGCTTTGCCAATGTTGGTTTTGAATTGAAGCGCTCTTTTAATCTGTCTGCCAGACATGTCAACCGGTTAAGAACAGTTTGAGTTTCAATAAAAAACTCATCCTCACTCATTACCCTGAGAACATCATCGAAGCGTAACCGCTTTACCTCTGTATAATAAAAATACCTGACCATTAAAAATTCATCGCGCCGGTGTATAAGTTTCGAGCTACGACCTTTTTTAAATACCCGCGTTTCCGCGGGTATCAGGTTATCAAATAATGTTCTTTGTCCTTTCATCTGGATGAGTTTATATTTCTGGCTATTCTGCCTTTGGTTCACCAATGATAACTGTTCCTGTAATTGATATTTTCCGTTCTCCGGCATTCGCACCCGGATTTTCCTCCGTCTCAAAGGTTATTAACTTACGTTTCAGCAGTTGCAAGCCAATTCCGATAGCACATTTCTCCTGGCTCTCATGCAAGAGATCTTCAGCCTCTTTTTGGCTATGGGTTTCCAGCTTAATATGCTGGGCGATTTTAAAAACAGTTGTGGATTTACTCATTTCATTAATATTAAGTTAATTACTTATTCTCCTGGCTCTTTTCCAGGGATTTCTTTTGGCTGCCTTGCAGCAATTCTTATATTTTTCTCCCGATCCGCATGGGCAGAGAGCGTTTCTTTGAATCTTGGGCCAGCGCTTTACAGCGTGATATTTTATCACGGCAGTTATATTCTCATTCATCGTTAGTCTATTGATTATGGCTCTCAGCAATATCACTGCCTTACTCATCTCTTCCTGGTTTTAATTTCTTTATCTTATTGATCTTCGCCTGCAGCAATCTTATTACTGTGGACCGGTTTTGGTTCTTTGTTTCAAATGCCAGGCTACGATTCAAATAATCGAGTATATCACGGATCTCAAATCCGGTTTCCGGATTCATTAGCTTCAAGGATCCTGCAATGTCGTCAACGCTCGTGTGATTAATTACTCTATTGTCGTACATTTCTTTAAAAATTACGTGAATTTATACATGCCATTTTCTTCAATTATTACTGTTTCAAAAGGAAACTTATCGACCGGTACCTGCTCCATTACTTCTATTAAAGCCCTTCCTGATGTAAATATTATATGCATCTCATTATTAAAGGATATTTGTAAATGCAGACACTTACCGGATCCTTTCTCTTTGAATGCCTTGACTTTCGAGTCCTTGATCTTGAAATGATGCACAACGATCTCACGATTAAGTATACGGGAGATCTTTACTTTGTCTCCTTCAAATGCCCTCTCTGGAGTCTTTATATTAAACTGACTATACCGGTTCATGAAGTAGTTTTTTGAGTAAGTTTTTACTATTACAGTGTTTTGCCCAACCTTTGTAGGATGCTATGGATTGAGGATTTTTATTTCTGGCTAGCATCCTGGCAAAACCCTGTTTAATGCTTTTCCGCAGTAATATATGAGTGTGGAAGAAAACATATCCGACAAAATCAATACCACGGTCCTTAACAGGGAAGACCTGGTAATTATCTTTCACTTCGAGCTTAAGATTTACCTGCAGGTATTCCGTGATATCAAAAAGAAGTTGGTGCAGATAGGGCTTGTTATCCGATAATATTACCATATCATCAGCGTACCGGAAGTAATATTTCACATGCAGGTCTTCCTTGATCCAATGATCAAAGTATGTAAGGTAAAAGTTGGCAAAGTACTGGCTGAGATAATTCCCGATCGGCAAACCGTCGGCACTATCAATAATGCCATCGAGTAGCCAAAGCAGACCTGTATCTTTAATCTTCTTCCGGAGCAGTTGCTTCAAAACAGAATGATCAACGCTCGGATAGAATTTTGTAATGTCGAGTTTAAGGCAGTACCTGGTACCTGGAATATTTTTTAATGCCTTTACAACTGCTCTTCCGGCAGCATGTATGCCGCGTTTTTTAATGCAGCTGTAGGTGTCAGCCGTGAATGTTGAAACAAAAATAGGTTCCAGGATATTCATTACCGCATGATGAACAATGCGATCGCGGTAAGGTAGTTTAAAAATGATGCGTTCTTTGCGTTCGTATATGGTAAAAATAGTATATTCTGATGTAATGTAAGTTTTGGCCTTCAGCATTTCATGTAGGATCCGAAGGTTCTCTTCCTTGTTTTTATCATGTTCAATTATTTCAGGTTTTTTAAGTTTTCCCTTTCTGGCAATAGAGTCGGCTAGTTTGAGGTTTTCAATACTGCAGATCTTTTCGTATAAGTTGTTAATTCTTTTCATGCCCTTTGTTTTATAAGATCGCGTTCCCGTAAGTGGTACCAGCGCTCTTTTTGATATTGTTATTTTTTGCCGTGTTGGCAAGGTTTATGCTGCGTTTATTACATAGGTGGAAACTGACATTCGCATTCGCATTGTCGTAGTTGTAGTTCGAATTCGAAAAATCGAGACTGACCGAAGAAACTGACAGCACTTTCAGCATACAACCTGAATTGATTATACTGATTTCACATTCAAATGCCAAACCTTCCAGAGATCAGGGAACTGCTCGAAAACATATTTTGCCTTTTCTGGATTTTCCAAAACGAGGGGGAAACCGACAATCGCATCCGCAACGTCGCAGTAGGAGCCCGAATACGAAAAATCGAGACCGACCGAAGAAACCCATCCCCATGGGAAGTATTTTTTCTGGTTATGATTCGAGTAATCGGCTTTCCATCCATCATTAACAGCTTCAATAATAACCGCCAGGATAAAAACGACGGTTAAGAAGCTGAATCTCTCCGGGAGTTTACTGAGATCTGGCATCAATGCCGGATCCATTCCCTGTTTTCTGAATGCATCTTCAGGTAACTTGATTGTTCTGAAATCAAATTCCTCTTTACTTTTCACAGTTTTCTTTGTTGTCATGATTAAGCTATTTTACGTAAATGGAGTTCTTCCCATAATTGAATAAACTGCTTCCCTGCATGGTTTGATTTCTCTTCAGATTCAAAACAAAAGGGGAAACCGACACTCGCACCCGCAAGGTCGTAGCCGTAGCTCGAACCCGAAAAATCGAGACCGACCGAAGAAATTTTGAATACTGGAAACCACTTCTTCTGCGTTTTATCTAAGGTGTCGGGCATCCAGCCCTGGTTGATCCCGTTTGAGAATAGTTCAAACTTAGCTACTGTCTTTAAGGTCTGGCTAACCGGGAGTTCCTTCATCCTGGCTTCGAATTCTGCAGCCGTTGTTCCATTAGCCTTACAAAGATCCTCCCAGGAATTGAGATCTCTGAAGTCAATCTTCCGGAACGTATCCGGTCCGAATTCAGTTTCTAGGAGCTTTTTGAACCCTCCAGGTACATACTCATAGATTTGTTTTGCTGATTCCTTTTTTAATTCCATAATAAAAGTTTTAGAGGTAAATAAAATATTATCAAAGCTTCTTAATTAACTCGCGTACAAACCGGGATCCGATCCTGATCCCTTCTCTCACATGAGAATTATCAAGTTGATTTCCATAGGTAGGATAGTGGTTATCGATTATCTCCAGTTCAATGTCTTCATCTGAGGGGAGTTTTTCAATCAGACACTTCCTGGCATCACCCCGGGTGTATCCCATTATTACCAGAACATTACTCTCTGTAAGGAGCCCGCCTGTCTGGAATTGTTCCTGGAACCCTTTTAAAATTTCCTTATCTGTCATTTTATGTTCGCTTTATATTTTGTGTTATATAAAATGTGCATTGATTACTCTTTCTTAACTGGTATATAAACCGGTTTTATTTTGTTACTATTTTTACCCCCCCCCCTGCAATAACCTGCACATTAAGAGGACGTTCCATTTTACTCAGAGTCGACCTGGTGATTTTCTTAATAATATCTCCCTTTTTGTATGGATGCAGATCCGCTTCTGCCACCAGGGAAATAATCTTTGCCGAGAAAGTGAGTTGTGCGGCAACTCTCAGGAATTGTTTTTCGTGATTCATAACTATGGTTTTAAGGTTCGTTTTTTATAGATCAATTTGGCGCTATTTGGAAGTTCATATTCCCTTGGTGTACGGTTAAGAAATAAATCAGGATCACCAGGTTCAATGGTGCGTATGAATTCCATCAGCCAGAGAAAACTTATTTTCCCTGTGTTATGAGGAATTAATTCAAGTGTTCTTTGAAGTTTGTGTATAACAGATTCGGCTCCTATGGTCCTGGCCCATACTAAATGCCTTTCAGTCATCTCCTGGATCTCATTTGTTAATTTTGATTCCGGATACCTGGTATTCCATTCCTCCAGGAAAGCCATAAAAAGGCGGTCAGGGCCAATATTATTATGCTCCTCTGAACTCATTTAGCAAAGTGTTTTCTAAGCATTTCTTCAAACTGATATACTATTTTCTGAAGTTCAGTTTTACTCTGCTCAATAAGTGGCTTTTTAATGGCTCCAAAATTCTTAATAAACCGGCCAAGACGGACCAGATCGGCTATGTCCCGGCCAACAGTAGTATTATAGGTTCTCCAGCCCAGTTGCATGCACATGCTAAGGAGATACATGTGTTGTTTATTATTCTTGTCAAATTTGCCGTAACTGAGGTAATCAGCATTGCTTATATTGCCACTGAGTTTATCGAGTAATGATACAAGCTCCTCTGGTTCCATACTACTCAGATGTGAGGTCCTCCCGGAAGTGAAGTTGAATACAATATTCTCCTTCTCATCCTTCAGACCCAATCCTTCGAGCTTGCCGTATATACGGCGCTTGATTTCACTGGTCTCAATCATTTGAATCCGATATTAATCTTATGTAAGAGATTCGCTGGAACTATTGTCTTTGGATCCATTAGTACTATTGGAACTCCCTGGCGATCGGCCATTTCTATTTCTGCCTGCATGCCTCCAGAGATCCTTTCCCCATAGATCCATAGTTCATTAATTATACCGCTGCTCAGGATCTTGATACAATTGCCAAGAGCAATACAGCGCTCATTAGGAATTCCATCATTCATTGCAAGTAAATCAGCTATATAAGGAGCAAAGGGAACTATAGTCGGATAGTTGAGATTAATCTCCCGGATAATCTTAATTATCTTATCCATATTCCCCATTTCATCACCAGCAATAGGATGACAGATGTAAGCAATTTTAGATTTCATTGATCAAAGTTTAATTGTCATTGTGATCCGGGAAGGAGTCGAACCTTCATTTTTTAGCCCTGCCTCCGGATCGTAACCCGGGTGGCCGTAACCCGCCCGGGGAATATTATAAAAAGGTATAAAGAACGCACTGCCAAAGACCCTGGCAGCCGGGTTAAATAGTTTCGATTGGCCAATAGCCACCTTCAAGGAATTCCCCGATTGGAAGCTTCTCAGTCTTATCAGAATTATGGCTTATTAAAATCTTCTCGGTAATTTGCCTGCCACAAAACATCAGATGTGATTTGTTTTTCACATGTCGTAAAGTAAAGCCTCCGGAAGTGGTTTTTTAAATAGCCCAATGCTTTTTATTATCTGCATCCTGGCATAATAAGATCATATCACCAATTTTAAGCTTTAATGTTTCAATTGCTTTTTCATTCAAAACGATTTGTCCAATCCGGGAAATCGTTATCATAGGTGTGTCACAAGGTGTTTTACCTGCATAATTTTTAGTGGGTCCGAATTCAATAAATTTCATTGTTTGATTTTTTATGGTTAATTTCTTTAAGGATTGCCCAGGCAAGAAGTAACCCAAGGCAAACGCCTAAAATTACCCCCCCCCAGAATGTTGTTAATGAATAAACTAGGATCATATATCGGTATATTTAAGTGCAACTCTGCGGAGTTTTCCATTCTCATCTTCTATATCAACATATACCCCTGTATTTCCTGGCTTAGTACGAACCGCTTTATCAAAAATGTCAACGGCCTCAATAAAGAGGATGGCCTTCTGGTTGCGTGTTTTGGAGTTCTTGAAGCGATCACGATATTTGCGTAATCTAAGTACTTTACCTTGGTCGATTTTTCCTCCGGGGGAGAATAAGAGATCCTTCACCAGTTCACGTATAAATGACATCTCCGGGCTTGCCTGGTCGAAAGTGGCAAAATACTCGTCGAACTTTTCCTTTACCAGGTTAGTATAGGTGCTGTCAAATGTCAAATTATCAGGTTTGGTGACTTTAACCTGGATGGTGTTATCAAATGAAGAAATAGTCATTCCGTCAGTCGGTTTTCCTTCTCGTCCTTTGATCTTAGCATCAAGAATCTTAGCTGCATAAACTTCTTCATGGGCAGCCCGGGTAAGATCAGTTACCTCTTTTAGAAACTTCTCGGCTTTAAGTGCAGCTTCAACAATTTTATGCGCGTGTTTATCCTCAAGCCTGAGTACCGGGGAAATAGCATATCTGGGGATCTCTTTCCCGGCATGGTCCTTCCAGATTTTACCTGATTGTTTCATCGTTTAATTGTGTTTATTTGTCGTTTAAAATCCTCCATTGTGATTCGTCCGTGTAGGCATTGTCTTCGTTTCAGGCGCTGTAATATTGCCCGAATTGATAGCCTGGAGCTTCTGTTTTTTCAGATCCAGTCTGAAAAGAATGTCATTATACCTGGAACTCTCCTGGAACCAATTATGATCCTGAGTATTATTTAAGAGCCAATTTTCGAGTTCCCTGGCTCTATCTTTAAGAGAGACTATATCTTGTTTAGTATTCTGTAAGTCTTTCTCAAGGGTGACAGGCTTTACTTCAGACATTGCGGTAAATTTTTAATTTTAGTAAAGCGGGGTCTTTTCTGAATGTAGCAAGACCTTCTTCATGCATCTTCCTTCTTAGTTCGGAAGCCGGAAGGATATTCATGGAGATTATGGTCTCAAATAGTGATTCGCGAAGTTGTGATGTAGGGATCTGTTGATTCTCCAGCTTGCATAGAAATTCATCCTCAATCTGCGCCAGTTGTTGATTCCACCAGCGATGATATGTTTTTGAAAGCATAAATACTTTGGCAGTATATTCAAGAAATTTATGATACCTGAACCACGATTCAGCCAAGTCATAATGTGCTTCATCATATACCGATCCGCTTAATCCACACGCATGGCATATTTTATGCTTAGTGTCTTCCATAAATGCAGCGACATGTTCCTCATGTGTTCGGGCTGTCGATACACCATTTATATATAGTAATATATTCTTTGAGGTTCCCATTAGCTTTTATTTTGAATGCCATGAAGATCCAGGAAGAAGCCGTAAGTAAGTTCTTTACCCTGGCGATCGGCTTCTTTCAGAGCCAGCTCAAGGTAATCGTGTAATTCACCGTAATTGTTACATATGCGGCGCAGATAGGTCTTAAGCTTAATGTCTTCAACTTTTGAATCGAGGAATAATTTGAAGGTTCTGTCAACAGGTGGAAGATGTCTTTCTCCGGCCTTAAACCTGCGTTGGAACTGAGGAATCCCGACCTTATTCAGCTTTAGCATATTCGAGATCTTATATTCAATCTGGCTTGTTCCAATAAGCACGATCGGGCATATCCCTTCGAGCTTGTCGTATAAGCTTTTTATAACGCCAAAAGCCGTTAGCTTAAGGTTTTCACATTCATCAATAATAATAAGAGGTTTACGTCCTTCAAGTTGAGCCATACTTAACCGGTGTGCAATATTACGAAGCCTGGTGACAGGAAGACCAACCGGTTCAAGACCAATCTCATCCATGATATCGTCTATTACCGCACGCGTGGTATGCATTGAACTGATGGTAATCCGAAAAGTATCCATCGGATTAGTTATTACATATCTGTTTATTGAATATGTTTTCCCTGACCCGGTATCTCCCACAAGGATCCTGTTACGTCCAAGGTTTCGGGCTTCTTCGAGGTGAGTTATTATTGCACGATATTGAGGGGTCGCAACATGATCCCAGAAAATAATATCGAGAGGATATCCGATGCCTTTAGCAAGGGCATAATACCATTTATCGGCGATATCACCTTTCAGATTCATCATCTGGCTCATATAGGCCTGGTTGATATCGCTTCGGCGGGCAAGTTCATTCAGCGAAAGACTCTTCTCTTCGATGTAAGTCTTTGCTGCATCTGTTATCTCTTTTCTCAGTGTGTCATTCATACATTTCTCAGTTTAGGTGTAACTTATATTGGTTTTGTTTAGAATTTGCTCCAATCCACTTTAGAATCATATAGTTTATCCTGGCGTTCCCAAAACTCCTGTTCAGCTATCTCAGCATTGATTTGCTCCTGGAGTTTTTCTTTCTCCTTGCTCGTTTTTACATTGGCTTCTATAGCTCTTTTTTCTTTCTCCTCAGGGAGGATTTTTCCTTTACTTTCCTGCAGGGGATCCTTTTGTTGTCCGTTATAAGTGAACATTAGTTTTTGTCTGAAACTCCCGAGCCGTTCGTTACCGGATAGATGTTCATAGATAATATGCCTATTCTCGATATTTGTTTCAATCACATGAGTCTTTAAATCCTGATTTTTCTCCTTAATCATCTTTAGTTGTTCCCTGTCCTTAGGAGTCTGATCAGCGATAGCCATCGGTTGTACATATTTTTCATCGAGTATGAATGAGATCTTCCCGTCCTGGTCTTCAACGAGTATTGATTTCATATCATCAGGATCATAAGTGACTTGCCAGTTCCGGTTGAGATGTTTGCGGAACTCCAGATCCAATGAATCATATACGTATTCAGCCCGGTTAACATCCATTGTCAGACCTTTGCCGTTGGCTTTGATAGTTTTTTCTTTAGGAAAGCCCAGGGCGCGGAGGTAGTCCTTTCGATCCATGAGTCTCTTCGGGGCTTGTTCGAGAGCTGCAAAGTATTCAGTGCCTTTTGCCTGGCGTTCATTGAAAATTATCTCCTCGATTTGTTTGATTACGCCCTCCCGATCGGGAAATTGGCGTTTAATGACGTTTTTAAGCTCCATATTCGGTTGATTCTCCTTACGGCTGGTAATACCAAAACCAGTCCAGTTATAAAGGAGTTGGCAATATTTTTTATTGAGATGTTTGAAATACGGTTCAATAACCTTTGATTTTGCATTCCCCACACGTGCGGGGGTGTGCATACGTGCGATGTTGGAATAGAATGCACCTAGTTCTTTCAGTGCATAGTTGTCACTCTGAATCTGGTAAGGGGCAATATACTGGCCGGTCATCTCATAAATATGATCGATGCCCTCTTTCATAGCTCTTTTAATGAGTGCTGAGCTTTCTGAATTGTCGATCGCAAATCCAACTGGGTATTTACAGAAAGGATCCAGGATAATTACCACAACAAGTCGGTTGTCATACCTGGTAATCCGTTTGCCTTTCTTATCAGTAATCATTTCCTGGTATGCAAGTTCAACATCCCATCCGTCAACGGTCACAAACCTGAGTGGAGCTGATGGGTCTCTGCGTTTAACCTGGAGAGCCTTTTCGTTAAGAAAATTGTTTACTCCTCTACGCCCGGGAGTAGTTACTAGGTCAACTGTGCCCTCCTTAAGGATGTTCATAACCTGCATATTGGTAAAAGAGGGCCAGTTTGATTCGGCAGCGATAAGATTATAGTGATCTGCTATCTGGACAAAATCAAGATTATTGGGATGAGCTCTGAGCTCCATGAGAACCGCCATCTGAGTGCGGTAAATATCTTCACTAAAATCTGTGCGTTGTTTTGAGGATCCTTCAGCTGCTATACATTTGCCCAATTTGCTGCTGTTTTTATTCCCGGTTCGCTTGTTGATTACGACCTTGGGTCCATATTGAATGTATAGTTTTGTAAGATGATTAAGGCGGGGCTTAACGTGGGGAAGATTGACTCCATTCTTTTCTCTTAGCACAGGGTTGCTTTTGACATGAGCGATCAGATAGTTCCAGAACTCCTCAGTACTCCACATCGGGAATTCTGCTTTCTTCGCTGTATTTAAGCGACATCGTTCCAGTAAGTGGAGATATCGACAAACTTCTATTGCACGTTCGCGGGTTGAACTCTTTAATTCCTGTTTTTCCAGATATTCGGTATCAGAGATCTTCGCAATAAGTTGCTTATCAATAATCCTGGTAGCCATGAATGAGTAAGGATTCATACCTCCGCAAAGTTTCTGGTTGACCAGATCCTTATATTGAGGCTTCATTGATTCGTACTCGATGAGTACTTTGCGCCGGTCGTCAGGATCATATATGAATGCCCAGGATTGACTATTCCTGAACTTTGCCTTCTTAATTACACTCTCACTAAGTCCTGAGTAAATTAATTCATGGAACTCTATGTATAATATATTATTAATGAATTTCAATCCTTTAAAATTTATACATTTGGTTTTTTATCGGCCTGCTCTCCATTCCTGGTAATAATCGCCATCGTGACGATTTACGTTCTGAATGTTAATCTTTTCATCCATTGGCATTCGAACGAATCTTATTGTTTTGAATCCCAGAACAGTGGATATTGCGGCAGCAATTTCGGTCACATCATAATCGGCAGGCTTAAATCCAAGGGTGTGTACTATTTTAGAGTTATCCCATGAGGGCTCCTCTTTAGTATTATCGAGTGCCTGGAAAACTATATTCACTTTTTCCATATTTTTATACATTTGGTTTTTTATCCAACATTAAAGCATTCTCTAAGGCGACATTAAATTTTACAACAGTATCATATACTCTTCTTACCGCAGGCTTCATTTTTCTATTCCCTTGAAACACTTTCCTTATTAAATCTTCGGATTTCCCGGAAGCCCTAGCAATGAGGGCTATATCACAAGGCTTGATCTTCTTTTTTAACTCAATATTCTCGGGATATTTGACATTCTCCATAATTTGACTATATATTTGTATTGTTGATTTGTACAAATATAAACAAAATAGTTTATAATAAACAAATTAGTTTACTATTTATTAACATATTTATTTATTGAACGGAAGAGAAGTAAGACAAAAAATTAAAGAGGCTGGTTATTCGTTGGCAGATGTTGCCCTCCTAATTAAGGTGAGTCCGCAAAATTTGCAGAATAAATTAAAGTCTAAGGATGTAAAAATTGAGTTTTTACAGTCAGTAGCAAGGGCTATTAACAAAAGTGTTTATTATTTCCTCGGTGATGACGAGAAAAATGTCCACCTAAATGTCCACCCAAATGTCTACCTAATTGATAAAAAAAGCCATTTAGACTTGACAGATGAGAAGAATTCCAGGCTTCATTTTCAAATAACGGGTACAAGGAGGAAAAAAATTATTCTTGTCCCAGTCAAAGCACAGGCGGGGTACCTTGCCGGTTATGGAGACCAGGAATGGATTGAGCAATTGGAAACGTATTCAATTCCTGGCTGTACCAATGGCAACTATCGAATGTTTGAGATAGAGGGTGAAAGCATGTTTCCCACTTTCTCGCCAGGAGACTTTGTTGTAGGAAGGTCGGAGAATGATTGTAATAGCATAAAGGAGGGTACTATATATATAATAGTATCCCGAACGGAGGGTATAATAATAAAGCGTGTTTTAAACGCTAAAAAAACACCTGGTAAATTATTGCTTGGATCCGATAATACATCTTTTAAACCACTGGAATTAGAATGCACTGCAGTTGCCGAAATGTGGCAGTTTTATATGTTATTAACAACACTCCCGGGAGATCAGGATCCTGCCACTACCAGGTTGAGAAATTTGGAACAGGAAGTAGCTAATATTAAGCAATCTTTAGCCCGGCGTTAACCTTATCGTTTAAAAATCGTTTAAATCATTTAGGTTAATTAACCCCAAAATAACCTTTTTATACATTTGGATTTTTTTTGCCGTGGGGAAGAAAACAACAACAAACTACCATATAATGGAGGATAGAGGAATGAGTGTCAAGGAGAGATATTTATACATTTGGAATTATGCCCCTTATATGCATAAAAATTCAATGATTTTCGGGCTATTTGGAGTCTTGTACTCATGATCACGTATAATCATAATAGAGAAAGTCAGGATATCAAAAGTCTATTTTAAGCTGGTTATCAAAAAGATTAAATGATTTTCTATGAAAGGGAGTTATTCCATATTTCATTATGGCTGCCCTGTGAAAAGATGTGGGATATCCTTTATTTTTATTCCAGCCATACTCAGGAAATTCATTATGAATTTTTTCCATGAACTCATCGCGGAATGTCTTTGCAAGGACTGAAGCGGCAGCAATTGAGAAATAAAGTCCGTCGCCCTTAATAATTGTTTTGTAATTAATGTCTTTATAAGCATAAAATTTGTTCCCGTCAATAAGCAGGAATTGCGGAACTTTTACAAGACCTTCAATCGCAATATGCATGGCTTTTATAGAAGCTCTGAGAATGTTCATTTCGTCAATTTCAGTATTATCGACAAATGCGACCTTCCAGTCTACTGCCGAATTAATAATCTCATCTTTTAGAAAAGCTCTCTGTCGGGCTGAAAGTTTTTTGGAATCATTGAGAACAGTATGTTTGTAGTTTTTTGGAAGTATAACTGCCGCAGCCACCACTGGCCCTGCCAGACAACCTCTTCCGGCTTCATCGCAACCCGCTTCAATAAGATTATGATAGAAGAATGATTTTAACATTTCACGATAAAATAATCTGAAAAAGCCTTAAAATATCATTTGAATCGGAGTTTAAGTAAGAAAGCCCCGTTACATAAGATAAATTATAAAGCTGACTTAAAGGTTTTTAAACAAGTTATCAACATATTTATCAACAAAAATTATTGCTTTTTCAAAAATACATTTATATTTGGTCTTCCGGAAGAAATATAACATGATTAAAGGAACTAAGGTTTTATTGCTAATATTACTATTATCCTGGACGAAAGGTTATCCCCAGCAGTTATCGCATCAGGTATTAGTTCCTGCCGCCGGATTAGCTACTTCCGGAGAAATAAATTATTCACAGACTATTGGTGAGACAGCGGTAGAATTAATCGGTAACGCCGGTTTTGAGTTAACACAGGGATTTCAGCAACCGGGGATAAAAATCACTACGGATATCATACCTGAAGGTACAGGGGTGGATGTTTACCCGAATCCTGCAACAGATTATGTTAATGTTAAATTATTCGGTGA
>Ga0182021_10000730_pt1 | contig 36361 bp, 23 predicted proteins | sample 612E3MmetaG_FD_120493 | JGI IMG/M metagenome (GOLD analysis project Ga0182021, IMG submission 120493) | Permafrost microbial communities from Stordalen Mire, Sweden - 612E3M metaG (Illumina Assembly) | ecosystem: Environmental > Terrestrial > Soil > Wetlands > Permafrost | place: Sweden...
CTGTGCTATCGGTTGCGGCACCGGCACGCCGGGTGGCGTTCCTACCCCTGGGATGCCTGCAGGCACCCCGATCTCGCCCTTTCGCGGCTTGCGCGGTGGCTTCTCTTTCTTTGCCTTGACGGGTTTCTCTTTCGGCGCCTTTGGGGGCTTTTCTCTGGCGGACCGCGACCTCTTTGCCGGCGCTTCCGACTCTACCCCCGGAAACATCGCCGCGGTAACGCCTTCAAATGCCGCAGGTTCATCAATAACCTGCGGTGGAGTGACGTATGCAGGAGGCGCTTCGACTCCAGCGGGCGCCTGCGGTTGCTGAGGTGGCATGTATTCGGCCGGTTGAACCTGGGGCACTATCTCGGGAGGATAGGCAGGTGCCTCCTGTGGCGCATACTGCACGGGAGGAGTAGCCGCCACGGCGGGGACGCCCGCAGGGGCGACGACACCGGGCTGGGCGATCTCGGGGGGCAACTCTTCGGCGCCCTTTCGACCCTTCTTTGGTTTCGGCGCACGCGGCTCCTTCGGCGGCCTCGTGGGCCTTGGCGGCCTCGGTGCTTTCCCCACTACCGTTCCGAGTTTTCCGGCTATGGATGCAACTTCTTTTTCGTGGCACGTAGGGCACCTCAGCACATCACCTGTTTCCTTGACGCACTGGGGACAGATTCCGGCCCCGCATTCGAGGCACTTCCCGATTGCCACCTGGCCTGGATGCCGTTCACAATCCAAAACTGTCCCTCCCTGGGAAAACTTGAGCGTTCCATCGAACACCCATCTGTGGATGCCTCCCTGTCTACCAATAATTATATCGTCTTTGCCGAGCCTCTACTCTGATCATCCTTATCAAATGCCGTTCGCTCGACCGCCCTTGCGGGCGTTTCTCACAATGGCGCGTGGCCCACGGCCTGCGCCCCTTTCCTTTCCACTAGCTATTTCGAGGTGGGTTCTCCTTCTCCCGCCCGGGGAACGCTGTGAAGCATCTGCCTAACGCGCTGCCATACCTCGTCCATCGACTGGAGGGCTTTCACGCGATACTTCACATCGTTCTCGGAGCTGTCCGTGGTAACGATATAGAGGATCTCGCCTGGCGCCACCTTCCGCTGCTTGCGCGCTTCACGCTCAACATAGTCGAGCGAGCTCGCTTCCGCCACCTCTCTTTCCAGAGATTCGGTAACAGCCTTCTCTTTCTTAAGCTGGCCCTTGGCTTTTTCGAGGTTGGTTGTCGCCTGGAGGTTGCGAGTCACCGGGCTTACAGAAAGCACCACGAAGAAAACGAGAAGTACGAGCAGGATAATAGTTCGCGCCGAGACCTTCCTGATACCGGCGACGACGGTCGCGGGCAGGACGCCATGCTTCCGCCTGTCCTGTCCCTGGTTGCGCCGTTCTCTCGCTTGCGTTCCCGCGTCGTTCCGAGTGACAGCTTTGGATTGATCTCGAGCCTTCCCCGAGTCCTTGCGTGTGGGCGCGGCACTTCCGCGTCGTGGATCGGGCCGGCTGCTCACGGCAACCCGCCGGGGAGTTGCTTCGCGTCCCTGAGCGCGCCGCTTCGCCGGGGTCGCGCCACTGCGTCTTATGTTGTTCGCACGCGCTCTGTTGTCTGCTCGCTTCATGTGCACCACTGTTACCTCACGGTATGAACGTGCACGACGTTCGTCTCACTGCTCTCCTCGTCAAGGAACCCGCCCGTAATGACCACCACGTCGCCGGGCGCAATGCACTCAGCGCCGATACAGACTGTCGAAGCGTCGTCGATCAGGTCGTCGAACTCCTCATGCTCGGGAACGAGCAGGGCCTTGGTGCCCCAGAGGATGGCCATCGAATCCACTACCTCTTCGTTCGGGCTCATCGCAAGTATCAATTCGCGCGGCCGGTACCGCGCGATCAGCCGTGCGGTATATCCCGAACGGCTGAGAGTAATTATTGCCCTCGCGCCCACGTCGGCGGCGATCTTGCACGCCGCGTAGCCGATAGCGTCGGCGGAGTTGCGGTGCGACCACCTGCTCCGCTGCTCGAGGATGGCATCGTAGTCGATGGCCTGTTCGGTCTTGGCTGCTATTCTCGCCATGATCTCCACTACCTGCACGGGAAAGCTTCCGATGGAAGTCTCGGCCGACAGCATGACCGCATCGGTCCCATCGAGTATGGCGTTTGCGACATCGCTCGCCTCGGCTCTCGTCGGACGGGGGTTGTATATCATTGATTCAAGCATCTGGGTCGCGGTCAAGACGGGCAATGCCGCCCGAATCGCCTTTTTAATAAGCTCTTTCTGCACGAGAGGCACGTCCTCGGCCTCCATCTCCACTCCGAGGTCGCCGCGCGCCACCATTATGCCGTCCGCCGATTCGAGTATCTCGTCGATGTTCTTCACGGCCTCAGGCTTTTCGATCTTTGCCATAACCGGCACGCGAGCACCCATCTCCTCCATCACCGCCGTCAGGCCCCGAACGTCCTCGGCGGTCCTGACGAACGACTGGGCGATCCAATCCACTCCCGACTTGAGACCCGCTTCGAGGTAGTAGCGGTCACGATCCGTGAACGCGGCGAGCTTGAGCGTGGTCCCGGGGAAGTTCATCCCTTTTCCCTGCGTCAGCGAACCACCCTCCAGCACCTCGCACTTGATCTCGGTGCCCTGGATCTTCTTTACCACGAGGCGCAACAGGCCATCATCTATGAGGACCATGTCGCCTGCCTTAAGGTCTTTCGGTAGCCCCTCGTACGGCACCGAAGCGAAAGTCGAGTCGCCACGCTTCAGCACTGTTGTGATGACGAATTCCTGGCCGGTCTCGAGCACGGTGCTCCCGCCCTTTATGGGACCGACCCGAAGCCGTGGCCCCTGGAGGTCGAGCATTATCCCGATACGCTTGCTCACGGCAACGCTAACCTGGCGGACCAGCTCTATGTACTCGTCCACTTCCTCAACTTTGCAATGGCCGCAGTTGATCCTGGCCAGGTCCATGCCGGCGAGGGCCATCTTCTTGAGCGTCTCGACATTACGGCACGCGGGTCCCAGCGTGCAGACGATCTTCGTCTTCAGCATCTCTTTGCCCGGTGCCCGGCCGGCTTCCATCATCGCCGCTCCATTCGCGCTCTTTCAGCTCCTCCTCAGCGCGGCAAGGCCGAGGAACTTTGCATCCTCGCACAGGTTCTCTTCGATGCGGAGGAGCTGGTTGTACTTTGCCACGCGCTCGCTCCTGCATGGAGCGCCCGTCTTTATCTGGCCGAGTCTCGTCGCCACCGCGAGGTCGGCGATCGTGCTATCTTCCGTCTCTCCAGACCTGTGTGAGACGACCGCCGTGTAGCCCGCCTTGCGCGCAAGCGATATCGTCTCGAGCGTCTCGGTGAGCGTGCCTATCTGGTTGAGCTTGATGAGCACTGAGTTTGCGATGCCCATCTCGATGCCCTTTGCGAGTATTTCCTTGTTGGTCACGAAGACGTCGTCCCCGACAAGCTGTATCCTGTCGCCAAGCTGTTCGGTCTGGAGCTTCCAGCCGTCCCAGTCCTGCTCGGCCATCCCGTCCTCGATGCTCACTATCGGAAAGCGTTCGACAAGATCAGAATAGTAGTCGACCATCTGCGCGGGTGAGAGGCGTTTGCCCTCGCCCTCCAGCACGTAGGCACCATCTTTGAACACTTCGCTCGCAGCCGGGTCGAGCGCGAGGTAGATGTCTTTGCCCGGCTCGTACCCGGCCTTCTCGATCGCGTCGACCATGACCTGCAGTGCTTCCTCGCTGCCGGACAGGTTGGGGGCGAATCCGCCCTCGTCCCCGACTCCCGTTGCATACCCCGCGTCGTGGAGCACTTTCTTGAGGGTGTGATACGTCTCGGCGCACATGCGCAGAGCTTCGGTGAAGCTCTCCGCGCCAAGCGGGAAGATCATGAACTCCTGCAGATCGATATTGTTCGCTGCATGCGCGCCGCCGTTGATGACGTTCATCATCGGGGCCGGGAGGACGTTCGCCTCTATTCCACCGAGATACTGGTAGAGCGGAAGGCTGTGGTCAACCGCGGCCGCGCGGGCGTTCGCGAGCGATACGCCCAGGATGGCGTTTGCCCCGAGCTTGCCCTTGTTGGGCGTTCCGTCGAGGGCTATCATCGCGCGGTCAACCTCGCCCTGCTCGTCGGCATCCATGCCGAGCAGCTCGGGACCTATGACCTCGTTGACGTTCTTTACCGCGGTCCTGACGCCTTTGCCAAGGTATCTCTCGGCGTCACCGTCTCTCAGTTCCAGCGCTTCGCGTGTCCCCGTCGAAGCCCCTGAAGGCACCGCGGCCCGGCCGAACGCGCCGGACGACAGTAGAATATCCACCTCGATCGTCGGGTTCCCCCGCGAGTCCAGTATCTCTCGTGCGAATATGTCTGATATCGAACTCATTTCTCCTCCATTGGATTACATCAGTTGTCAACCATCGAGGCGCTTGGCCGACTGCCAGAGCTCCTCTTTCTCGTCGATCGTCAAAGACGCAAGGTCCTCGCCCCTGCGTTCGGCTTCCTCTTCCATGAGCGCGTAACGCCGCACGAACTCGCGTGCGGTACCACTTAGCGCAAGCTCCGGGTCAACGCCAAGGTGCCTCGAGAGGTTGACCATCGTGAACAGGAGGTCTCCTACCTCGTGCTCTACCTGCTCCCGGGGGCCACCGAGCGCATCTTTGAGCTCGTCAACTTCTTCGTCCAGTTTGTCGATGACGCCTTTGACGTCGTCCCAATCGAAACCTGCGCGCGCCGCCTTGCTCTGTAACTTTCTGGACGCAAGCATGGCAGGAAGCCCCGCGGGCATCCTCACGCCGACGTCCTTCCCCTCCTGCTCAGCCTTAATGCGCTCCCAGTTGACCGTGACCTGCTCCGCCGTCTCGGCCGTCTCCGAGCCGAAGATATGAGGGTGACGCCGCTCGAGCTTCTCGGTTATCCCATCCACAACATCGGCCAGATCGAACCGCCCGTGCTCCCGGGCTATCTGCGCCTGGAAGACGACCTGCAGGAGGAGGTCTCCCATCTCCTCGGCCAGGTGTTCCCAGTCGCCCCTGCCGATGGCGTCCACCGACTCGTACGCTTCCTCGAGAATGTGTTTGGCAAGCGTGCTCGGCGTCTGCTCGAGATCCCATGGACAACCGTCCGGCGACCGCAGGCGCGCCATTACCCCCGCAAGCTTTTCGAACTTCTCTCCCAGCCCCGGAGAAACCAGGTCGCTGGCTATTTCAACGTTTACTTCTTCTGCACTCAACCGTGCTAATTCCTTTGCTTCAGCCTCAAATGACTTGCCGGTGCGCTGCTGCTACGGACTCACGATCGCACCCAGCCGCGGATCCCACTTGCCCTCGCTTCCGGCGTTGACCACCGCGTTGGCATATACCGTTCGAAGCCAATCAGAGAAAGCCGCTTCCTTCTTGCGGTTGGTCAGCATGGTCACGGCCTTACCGGCCACTTCGGAGAACGGCGGTGTGCTCGCCTCCCTCCGCTCGAGAACCTTTACGATGTGGAACCCGTCGCTGGCCTGGACCACACCGCTGACCTGCCCTGGCTGCATCGTGAATATCACCTGGTCGAGGGTCGGTTCGCCCGTCCCCTGCTCGATCCACCCGAGGTCTCCGCCGTTCGGTCGCGTCGCCGCGTCCGTGGAGAACGTTTTAGCAAGCATCCCGAAGTCCGCCCCGCCTTTTGCCTCCGTGGCGACAATGTCAGCCAGGCCCTGCGTGTCCACAAGAACGTGGGCTGCGTGCACCATGAGGGCCTGGCTGAACAGGTTCTTGTGGGTCAAGTAGAAAGATTCGGCCTGGTCCATTGTCACAGTGACGCTCTCGCTCACCTTGTTGCCGAGTGCTTCCACGAGCGCCTGGTTCTCGACCTGCGTCTTGTACTGGTCGAGCGTCAGGCCCTGGCTTGCGAGGTTCTTGTCAAACTGGACGGATCCCAGCGTTTTGCCCTCCTCTTCGATCCTGCGATTCACCTCGTCGGAAGCGAGCTCTACCCCCAGCTTCTTTGCCTGTTGCCTCGTGAGCTCAGCCTTGATGAAGTCAGTCGCCACCTGCTTCCGGGTCTCTGCCTCCAGCCTCGCTCCCCTGGATCCTTTGAGCTCGGAGGGATTCTTCCGCCTGGCGACCTCCAGCCTGCGGCTGATCTCGAGGTTGACCACCGATGAAGGTATTGTCACACCGTTAACCTCTATACTCGATCCCGTGCCGCAACCTGCCGCGACGAGCGTGACAGTCAAAGCCGTTACCAGCCAGGCAACGGATGCTGCCAGAATCTTATGCCTGCGTTGTTTGCCTTGTCTCATATAGGGGCCATCCATGCCTGAAGACAGGGTTTCTCCGTCGGAAGCGGAGCCCTAAGCGGACTGCCCTGACTCGAGTATATCATCAATAATTGCATTTAACCACATTAACAACAGTTCTTGCCTGTTGTTTACTTCTTCGAATCTCAACTTCAAGTATAACGTCCTGGACTCCACGTCAGCATAAATTCCTTTGTCTTCGCAGAACCGGCCCGCTAAGGCGGCAGCGCGGGCAAGAGCGCCCTCTTCATCCTTGTACGCTTTGAGCTGCATTTCGTTGCCCCTGGCCGTTACCGACTCGAGCCCCGCCCCCGCCGCCCGGAGCCTCAGGCGCTCCATCTCGAGCAGTTGCCTGACCGGTCGGGGCGGCTCGCCGAACCTGTCCTCCAGCTCCGAGGCAAACTCCGCGATCGACCCTGTCCTGCCCGCTACGATGAGGCGTCTATACTCTTCGACCCTTGTCTCCTGGTCGGTAATGTAGTATTCGGGAAGATAGGCGTCCACGGGCAGTTCCACCACGGCTTCGCGCTCCGGAGGCGGTGACTCGCCCTTGAGTATCTCGACCGCCTCTTTCAGCAACTCGCAGTACATCTCGAACCCGACGGCTTCGATCTGCCCGCTCTGCTCCGCCCCGAGCAGGTTGCCGGCGCCGCGTATCTCGAGGTCGCGCAACGCGACCCGCATCCCGGAACCGAGCGGGGTCATCTCGCTGATAGTGGAAAGGCGGGCGACCGCCGTCTCCGTGAGGACCTCCCTGCCGGGGTAGAAGAGGTAGGCGTACGCGCGCTTCCCGGCGCGGCCGACGCGGCCCCGTATCTGGTAGAGCTGCGCGAGACCGAGCCTGTCGGCCCGGTCCACGATGAGTGTATTCACGTTGGGCAGGTCGAGTCCGGACTCTATGATCGTCGTGCATACGAGGACTCCGTGCTTGCCGTCCGCGAACTCCAGCATCACGCTCTCGAGCTCGTCCTCGTCCATGCGGCCGTGGGCGACCGCTATGGAAACGCCGGGAAACTCCACCCTCAACTTCTCCGCCACCCGCCCGATACTCTGTATCCTGTTGTGCACGTAGAACACCTGGCCGTCCCTGGCGACCTCGTAACCCACCGCGCTCCTCACGAGCTCCATGTCGAACTCCCCGACGTAAGTCGCGACTGGGTGCCTGTCTTCCGGCGGCGTGTCGATGATGCTTACGTCCCTGACGCCGGATACCGACATCTGGAGCGTGCGCGGGATCGGTGTCGCGGTCAGCGTGAGTGTATCGACGTTACGCCTCAGTCGCCGCAGCTTCTCCTTCTGTTCCACCCCGAATCTCTGTTCTTCGTCGACAACGAGCAGGCCCAGATCCTTGAAAGCTATGTCGTCCTGGAGGATGCGGTGCGTGCCTATTATGACGTCAGCTTCGCCTCTCCTTATGTCGTCGGCCACCTTCGCCTGCTCCGCCTTCTTCAGGAAGCGCGAAAGCACCTTGACCTTGAGCGGGAACGGCGCCATGCGCTCTGAAAAAGTCTCGTGATGCTGCTTCGCTAGTACAGTCGTCGGCACGAGGATAGCCACCTGCTTCGAGTCGAGTACCGCCTTCATCGCCGCCCGGACCGCCACCTCGGTCTTGCCGTATCCGACGTCTCCGCACACCAACCGGTCCATCACGGCTGCGGACTCCATGTCCGCCTTGACCTCCGCTACGGCCCTGGCCTGATCCGGGGTTTCCTCGTACGGGAAAGAGCTCTCCAGTTCCATCTGCCAGAGCCCGTCGGGAGAGAACGCGTGCCCGGGCCGGCTCTTTCGCTCGAAGTAAAGCTGCAACAGGTCGCGCGCCGTCTTCTCGGCGGACCGCCGTGCCGCCTTGCGGGAGCGGGCCCATTCTTTGCCCCTCAACTTATGGACCGTCGGGTTCTCCGCGCCGATGTATCGCTGGACCTTTGAGAGCTGCGCGGTCGGCACGTAGAGCCGGTCGCCTACCGCGTACTCGATAAGGAGGTACTCACGTGTGACACCGAGGGCTTCGCGCGGCACAAGGCCTCTATAGACACCTATTCCCTGATCCTCGTGCACCACGTGTCCGCCCACCTCGAGCTCGGCGAAGCTCGAGATCGGCGTCCCGCTGGAAACCTTCCTCGGCGCTCGAGGCCTGGCCTTCCTGCCTACAAGGTCGGACGAGGAGAAGAGCGCGACTTTGAGCTGCGGGATGTTGAAGCCCCGTCGGATGGAACCGACCTCCATCCTCGGCTCCAGGACTCTCGCACCCGATTCCTGCCAGAGCTCCCTCGCCCTGTCCACCTGCCTGACAGCGTCGAGCATAACGAGCACCTCGGTCCCGGCGCCCGAAAGCTTCTTCCACGTTGAGACTGCCGACTCCAGATCACCCCTGAACTCCCGCACCGGCTCTCCAGGAAACACGGCTCCACCCGCGACTTCGCCCGCACCCGGGCCCCCGATAGTGTCGACAGGAAGTATGGTGCCCCATTGGTCGAAGGCCGAGCCGGCGGGCGGCTCAATGTCGGTATCATTACAGAACTCTACTATGCGAGCCTCTATCAAGCCGGGGTTCACTGCCACCACAAGGGCGTCCGGCAGGGATGCATTCCCTCCCCCCGGTTCGCTCGCCGGAAAGACCTCCAGGATGTCGAGGCGACTGGACGAACGCTGCGTCACGACGTTGAACTCGCGAAGGGATTCTACTGTGTCACCCTCGAGCTCGACCCTGACGGGGCGCTCGGCTGTAGATGGGAATAGGTCCAGTATGCCACCTCTGACGGCGAACTTCCCCCAGCCCTCGACCGTGTATTCCCTTTCATAGCCTCCTTCGACCAGACGAATGAGCATGTCCTCTAGGTCCAGCTCTGTGCCGACCCTGATCTCCATCGGCCATCCATCGGGGAGTTCGGCGGGCATGCAACCGAGCAGCGCTTCGATACCGAGCACCGCCACCTTGCCGTCCCTCAGGGCTCTCGCTGCCTTGAGTCTCCGGCCAACCGACTCCTGGTAAGGCTTGAACCAGTCCCCGGCGGGACCGGCTGCTGCCATGTGGAATGCTTCACCGGGGATAAACCTGTCTATATCGTCTGCGAGCGCCGCGGCTTCACTGGGAACGACGACTATCAGCGGGCCGCCTCTCAAGCTGTACAGTGTTGCCGCGAGGAGCGGGAGCACCGCGTCCGATGCAAAAACGCGCCCATCCGGCTTGCTGGACTGGAGCTCAACCTCCTCGGCGTACCTCGAACCCAGCACCTTCTTCAGCACGAGCTCTGTCAGCATGGCCCTGGACACCCTTCCGGACGACTTTCGTTGAAACAGCGATTGGACCTCGGCGCAAAGCGCCCGGGCCCTGTGACTTCATTTATCCAATGGTAACAGACGATGAGGTAGGCATGACTGACCTGTGTTAATATCCGGAGCCGCGGTGTAGGGCTTTCCGCGCAGGACCACGGGCTCAGTAGGCGAGCTTTCCCCTGCTGCGCTCCCAGTGAGACGCTCCGAGCGCAACGGACCCCCTGATGAAAGCCCTGGACATCTCGGGGTATTCGGCCAGGACTTCGAGCCCGAGCAGAAGGTCGGCGGTCCTGGCCACGAACTCGTTGGTAAGAGCCTGCATCTCACCGTCGCTCAGGGAGGGTGACTTGACGTCCGTAAGGTCGGCGTTCCGTTTGCCTTTGTGGATATCCTCAAGGTAGGTGTTGCACATCGACCAGTAGACGAATGCGTTTGCGACGTCCATGTGGGAGACATCGCCGCTGGCGCCTACCCTTTCGCCGATATCGATAGTCCCTGTGATGACCTGCGTAAGGTTTCTCGCCATGTGCCTGGCATCATCGACTGTGATATCGGGATATGCTTTCTCAAACGCCTGTTCGAGCTTCTCGCGGAGCTCGATGTGTACCAGTTCCTCGGTTTCGTCAGGCAACTCAGCCTCCCTCTCCGTAATATCGCTGCACGGCTCTTGCCTACTTGCCGAGCTTGTTTTTCGTGAAGTAGTCCTCGGCCTGCTTCTCAGCGCTGCGGCACTCTTCGAGCTTCTGTACAGATTCGTTAACGAGGCCTGTTATCTCCTGTGCCTTGGCGACCTGCTCGCTCGCCGGCCTTCCATAGGCGATGGTCTCTACCATACCACCATAAGCCTTGACGAGCGGACTCAAGTACATGCTGGAATAATCCTGCCATAGCCTGATTGCGCGGAGCTTCAGGTCGACGTACTCTTTTATCTTGTCATCGACGTCGAGCTTGCGTATCAGCGTCAGGTCAGCAGCCCAGTTCTTGAGCGCAAGGTCGAGGCCTTCGAGGTCTTTTTCCCGGGCCGCGATCAAGGCCCTGGCCTTGTCTATCTGGGCCTGGGTTATTCCAGAAGCCTGGAATATGGTCTGCCAGTCCGATGAAAAGGACTTAAAGCGGGCGAGGACGGTCTCGGCCTCCACTTGGTGCTTTGTACCCTGTACGAGGTCCTTGTTGGCTTGTTCCGTCTGCAGGCCGCACCCGGCAACGAACAGCGCCGCAAGCAGCGCGACCACGACCGGCATCAACGCGCGCGCCAAGCTCATATGCCCGGGTCGTCCCCTGTCTCTACTTGCCCATCTTCGTTTTCTCATAGTAGGCATTGGCCTTCTTGTTGAGCTCGACTGCTCGCTTCGCTTGTGCCTCTGACTCTTTGTCGAGCTTGACTATCTGCTGTTCGCGAACGATCGACGACTGGTCGAGCGGAGCCCCTGGGGCCATGGACTCGACGGTCTTGATCCGCAGGTCTATCGCCTCTATCTCTGCCGAGAGGCATTTCTCCTGCTCGCTCAGAGCCTTGAGCTTCATATCTACGTACGTTTTCATGGTGCTGTTTGTGTTCAGGGCCTTGATCGACGACAGCGCATCGTATGCCCGCTTGCCCTCGCCCAGGGCAGCCTCTTCGCTCTTGCGAGCATCTACGAGGAGCGCCCTCAATTGCGATAGCACTTCCGTCGTCAACTGCCCGTTGAGCAGCGCCGTCCACTTCTGCTTGAAGCCTACAAGCTCCCTGGTGTATCCGGAGGCTTTTCGCAGATGAGCGTTCGCCTGCTCCAGGTGGCCTCGCACAACCGGGTCACTCGAACCCGCGCCACCACATCCTCCGAGTCCCGCCGAAACGATTGCGAGCAAGACCGCGGCAAACACCAGCACCGCCACGTATCCACGCTCAGCCAACTTCGGCTCCAGTCAACAGGTCGAGCGCGGCCGCGGCGGCTTTTTCAACAGATGCGCCGGCTTGCTCCGCCTCACCATCGAGGAAGCGTGTAAGCACGTAATCCGCGGGATCCAGTCCCTCAGGGGGTCTTCCGACCCCGACCCTAATCCGGGTAAATCCCGCATCGCCCAGAAACTCAACGAGGGACGCGAGGCCCCTGTGGCCTCCCGTGCCGCCACCCTCCTTTGTCCGCACCTCCCCGAGAGGGATGTCTATATCGTCGTGAATCACTATCATTCGCTCGGGCACGAGCCCGTAGCTCTTCAATAGCGGCGCGACGGCACGCCCGCTCAGGTTCATGTAGGTCACAGGCTTCAGCACGAGGAATCGCCTGCCGGCGGCTTCGACCAGCCACAGTTCTCCGTCAGGCCACGTAGCCCTGTTCACGAGCCGTCCGCCTTCGATGATCCTGTCGGCTGCCATGAACCCGGCGTTATGCCGCGTTCCCCGGTATTTGCGCCCCGGGTTGCCCAGTCCGACAACGAGCGCGGGCAGGTCTCCCTGCTCGACATTTCCCAGAGCCGGCAGCCGCGACCTGCGCGAAGCGCGGCCCGGCTTACTCTTCCCCGCCACTCTCTGGCGAGGCGGCTGCCTCCGCGGCGGCTGCCTCCTCCTTGGCCTGCGCGACTTCTTCCTCGGTGAGCGCGCCCTCGACTGCAAGACGCGGGGCTAGAATAGTAAGGATAACGTCCTCAAGGTCCGCAACGATGTCGACACCGGCAGGCAGCTTGAGGTCGCCGATAACCAGGTGCTCGCCCACCTGCACCTGGCTGATATCGGCGAAGATGTGGTCCGGGACCTCGGTGGGAAGGCACTCCAATTCCACTTCCCAGAGGTTGTGCTGGAGTGTGCCACCGGCCTTCAGCCCCACGGAGTCTTCTTCACCGTTAATGGAGATCGGAACCTTCATAATGACCTTCTCGTCGCGCGCGACTTTCAGGAAGTCGACGTGAAGCAGCTTCTCTTTAAAAGGATGTCGCTGGAGCTCCTTGATCATGACGAGGTGGTCCGTCTTGTCTTTGCCATCGAGGACTTGGAGGTCGATCAGGACATTGGTGCCCGCCCGCCCGTGAATCAGTTCGCCCAGCTCTTCTTTCTTGACGGTGAGCGGCCGCGGGTCAATCCCGTGACCGTACATGACCGCGGGAACCTCGCCCTCGTTTCGCATCTTGCGCGCGGCGCTTTTTCCCGTTTCACTTCTCTGCCTGGCCTTCAGCTTGAGTTCCAACTTGAACCACTCTCCAGTTTACGTCTGGTTGTCCCCGCCCACTATCTCGCTCACCGACTCCTCCTTGAACACTGCCGTGATTGTGTTGGCAAGCAACGGGGCTATCGAAAGTACAGTTATTTTATCAATTTTACGCTCAGGTGGCACCGGGAGGCTGTTGGTCACCACAAGTTCCTTGATCGCGGACAGGTCTATCCGCTCAACCGCGGAGCCCGAGAGTATCGGGTGGGTGGCACACGCATAGATGTCTTTTGCGCCCCGCTTCTTGAGGGCGTCCGCGGCCTCGACCATCGTACCGGCGGTGTCCACCATGTCGTCGATCAGCACACAGTTCATTCCTTCCACTTCACCAATGACGTGCGCTATCTCAGCAACGTTCTTCTCTGGACGCCTCTTGTGCATGATAGCCATAGGCAGGTGCAGCCGGTCGGAAAGCTTCTTAGCGACCTTGACCCTCCCCGCGTCCGGCGAGACAACGACCATGTCCTTGAGATTCTTCTTTGCGATATAGCTCGCCAGGAGAGGGAGTGCAGTGACGTGATCCAGTGGATAATCAAAGAATCCCTGGATCTGGCCGGCATGAAGGTCGACCGAGACTACCCTGTTCGCCCCCGCCGCGGTAACGATGTCAGCGACCAGGTGCGCGGTGATCGGCTCGCGGGCGAGGGTCTTCTTGTCCTGTCTCGAGTAGCCATAGTACGGCATTACCGCCGTGATCCTTTTGGCTGACGCCCTCTTGAGGGCGTCTATCATGATCAGGAGCTCCATTATGTTATCGTTGATAGGCTCCGCGCACGTCTGGACGATGAAGACGTCTCCGCCCCTTACGTTCTCCAGAAAGCGTACGTATATCTCCCCATTGGAAAACCGCGAGATGTCTACGCTGCCCAGGGTGACTCCGATTCCTGTTGCTATCTCCTCGCCCAGCTCTCGGTAAGACGTTCCCGTGAACACCATCAAACTCTTTCGGGTGACTTCCCTCAAGTCGCAAACCTCCCTCTCCCTGTATGTATCAACGGCCAGTCTATCGTACCCGCCGGCTACGGCCGGCGACCCGGTGCCCTTTTTTCTTCTCGCGCCAGTCCGCAACGTTCTTCTGCTCGGTCCGCTCGATCCCAAGTGCGTTGGCCGGAACGTCCTTGTATATGGTCGAGCCGGCCCCGGTCGTCGCACTTTCGCCTATCTCGACGGGCGCGACCATCATTGTGTCGCTGCCGATGAAAGCGTTGTCACCGACAACGGTGCGGTGCTTCGACTCCCCGTCGTAGTTACAGGTTATGCTACCAGCGCCGATATTGGCTTCCCTTCCTATGTCCGCATCTCCCATATACGAAAGATGGGGCACTTTGCTGCCTTCACCGACGACCGTGTTCTTCATCTCTACGAAGCTGCCTATCTTGCACCCTGGGCCGATCTTGCACCCGGGCCTCAACTTCGAGTACGGCCCGATCGTGACCCTGTCGGCGACCTCCACCGCGTCCAGCCAGCAGAATCCCAGGTCGCAGTGGTCGCCGATCACGGAGTCATTGATCTCCGAGCACGGACCGACCTTGCAGCCGCTCCCTATCCTGGTAGCGCCGCTTGCGAATACCAGCGGCATTATAACGGTATCCCGGCCCACTTCGACACCGTGGTCAATGTACGTCCGGTCGGGATCGACCAGCGTGACCCCCTCTACCATTAGTGCCGAGTTGATCCTCTTCCTCATCAAGGTGCCGGCCTCGGCGAGCTGCTCGCGGTCGTTTATGCCCAAGGCTTCTTCGGGCGTGCCTCTGATGGCAACGACCATCCGGCCCGCTGACATGAACTGCTCGACGACATCAGTCAGGTAGTACTCGCCCTGCGCGTTATTCGGCTTCAATGCCTTGAGTGCCTCGTCAAGAAGCGCGCGGTCGAAAGCGTACATGCTGGTGTTTATCTCGTTTATCGCGAGCTCCTCAGGAGAGGCATCGGAATCCTCGACTATCCCCAGGGCGTGCCCCGAACCGTCAGTGATGACGCGCCCGTACCCGGAAGGGTTATCGACCTCCGCCGTCAGGAGCGACGCCGCAGCAGCCGCTTCTTCCCGCTCGCTGAGCAGCCCCTGCAACGTTGATGCCTTGATCAGAGGGCTGTCACCCGGAAGCACAAGGACCTCTTTGAAGCGTGGGTCAAGGGCTTCGAGCGCGACCATGACCGCGTGCCCGGTCCCCTTTTGCTCGCTTTGCTCGCAGCAGAGCGCTCTCGCGCCCACCTCGGAACACACGTCGTCGGCCCCGTGGCTTACGACTACGACTACTTCACCCGCCTCCAGGCGCGCCACCTCGTCGAGGACGAAGTCCAGAAGCGTCCCCCCGCAAATGCGGTGCAGGACCTTGGGAATATCGGATTTCATCCTCTTGCCGAGACCGGCAGCAAGAATCACGACCGCCGTCTTCTTGTTTCTGCTCTTGTCTTTCATTCCCACGCGCCTCAATGTGAAACGTGACCAGTGCCCGTCAATTGTACCGGAATTCTTGGACCTGGTTTGACTGGCACGATTCGATTCCCCCTCGACCCCCCAGGTTCGAATCCCGCGAGGCTATTTACTCAGCTGGCTGGGGTGGCAGGATACGAACCGTCGCTTGGGAGTTCGCTGTCGGTACAGGCTTGATTCAGCAATTGCTCCCTCGCTTCACCAGGGGGGATTCGCATCCCCCCTAGGTCGCGGTCCCTTCGGTCCCGCTGTGCCCCCCTATTTTTGAACCTGCTAAGGGGGCTGCGCCCCCCTCGACCCCCCCCCAGGTTCGAATCCTGCGATGCTATTTACTCAGCTGGCTGGGGTGGCAGGATTCGAACCTGCGATGGCGGCTCCAAAGGCCGCTGCCTTACCACTTGGCCACACCCCATCCGGACATATCATACCTCAGAGAGCTCGGCGCCCTGGCCGGCGAAGCTGGTCACTATGGTAATCGGTGCCGCCTTCTCGAGTTCCCAGGCTACTTCGGCTGCTTCCTCCATTCCGGAGACAAGGGCGAAGACGGTGGGCCCGCTTCCTGTCATCATTGCCACTAACGCCCCTGACTGCCGGGCGATGTCCTTGTATCGCTCCACCTGCTCGGGTGCGGTGGTCGCCGGCTCGAGACTGTTCACCAAGCTCGAGCAGATGCTGTCGAAGTCGTGGGTCCTTATGCCTGCGACCAGCGTGTTGAACGCCACTTCCATCTCCGCGGGGCTGCCGGCCGCGGGCCCAAGAGCGTCGAACCTGTCGTAGACCTCTCTTGTGGAGGCTTCCTCACCTGGCGAGGCCAGGACTACCTGGACCCGCGGCATAGGCTCGAGGCGCTCGACTCTCTCCCCCCTTCCGGAGACGAGTGCCGTGCCGCCCAGCAGGCAGAAAGGCACGTCCGAGCCGACAGCGGCTCCCATGTCCGCGAGCTCATCTGAGGGTATGTCGAGCTCGAACATATGGTTTAGCGCCAGGAACGCCGCGGCTGCGTCGGCGCTCCCCCCGGCGAGCCCGGCGCCGACCGGTATTCTCTTGTTGATGAGCACGTCAATTCCCCCCCCCGCGATCACACCTGTCCTCGAATCGAATTCTTCGATCGATTTCCAGACCAGGTTCTCTGCATTTGAGGGCACGCACGTGTCGTTGCACCTTATGACGATTCGCCCGGCTGATCCGTCCGTACGGCGGAAGTACAGTTCGTCTGAAAGCTCGAGCGATTGCATCACGGAGCGGATATCGTGGTAGCCGTCGTCGCGTCGCGCGCCGACCTCCAGAAACAGGTTTATCTTGGCTCGAGCCATCACCTTCGCCCCGAGCATCCAGGCCTCCTTGCGCCCTCGGGCTTCGAACCGCGTCGATGCCCGTGCCATCCCCCCGTAAAAAGAGGGCCACATTCCATTTCGGAAGATGGCCCTCGAATCCCTTGCGTGCTTGTGTATTCTAGCGAGCGCCCCTGAGGAGCATGCGGCTGATGATCATCCTCTGGATCTCGGAGGTGCCGCCGCCGATCTCGCCTAGCTTCGAATCGCGGAAGACTCGCTCCACGCGGTTCTCGCGCGTGTAACCGTAACCGCCGAATATCTGGACGGCTTCGCTCGCGGCCTTGCTAGCGACCTCGGAGCTGAACAGCTTCGCTATCGCGGCTTCCATCTCGGCCGGACGTCCCTGGTCCTTGAGCCATGCGGCGCGATAAATCATCATGCGCGAAGTGTCCATCGCAATCTTGATGTCGGCGAGCTTGTGCTGGATCGCCTGGAAGTTCGCTATCGGCTGACCGAACTGCTTGCGCTCCTTGGCGTAAGCGACGCAGTCTTCGAGGTTCGCTTCCATCAGGCCGATGTGCGGGGCCACCATGACCGAGCGCTCCCACTCGAGAGACTCCTTCGCGACGGCTATGAAGCCGTGGCCCAGTTCCCCGAGGAGGTTTTTCTCCGGGACTTCGCAGTCCTCAAAGAAGAGCTCGCTGGTCGGCGAGGTGCGGCATCCCATCTTGTCGAGGTGCTTGCCGACCTTGAACCCGGGGAAGTCTTTCTCGACTATAAACGTGCTTATTCCACCCTTGGGGCCTTTTTCCTTATCGGTGACGGCCACGACGATGCAGATGTCCGCGATCGGCGCGTTGGTGATAAAGATCTTGCTACCGTTGAGGATGTACTTGTCGCCGACTTTCCTGGCACTCGTCTGGACGGAAGCCGCGTCCGATCCGGCGTCCGGCTCGGTGAGGCCGAAGCAGCTGATGATCTCGCCGGCCGCAAGCGGGACGAGGTACTTCTGCTTCTGCTCTTCGGTGCCGAGTTTCCACAGGCCTATGCCACCGATGATGGTGTTGGCGCCCCACGACAGGCATATTCCCCAGTCGGCTCCGCCGGCAGCGAAACCTTCCATTGCTACAGTGGTCGTAAGGGCACCCGCGTCCGAGCCGCCGTACTCCTCGGGAAACGGAAGGCCCAGCAAGCCGAACTGGCCCATTTTCTTCCAGCCCTCCCAGAAGAAAGTGCTTTCGCGGTCGTACTCTTCGAGATACGGCTTGATCTCTTTTGTGGCGAACTCCTTGCACTGCTGTTTGAACGCTATTTGTTCCTCGCTGAGGTCAAAATCCATCCTTCCTCCTCGATCGTTACTTCCCGCGCGTCAGAGCGCGCTGAATTCTTTCGAATGATTCCTGCTCGAGCGTAACCGTGGCTGTTGCTAGCGGCCGTACTTCTCGAGGATCTTCTCGGCGCAGTTCCTTCCAGAGAGAGCCGCGCTGTTGAGCGCGAGCCCACGCCCGCGGTACGTGTCGCCCGCGAAGTACAGTCCATGGGTGCCGGGCGCCACTATGTCGGGCTTGAAAGCGCCGACCTGCCCGGGCTTGCGGGCCAGTCCATCGCATCCCATGCACTTGTAGGCGAACTTCCACTCGACCTTCTCGTCGATGCCCGGGAACATCTCCTGGATGTCCAACCACATCGAGTCGAGCAGGCGCTCAAGCTCGAACTTGTCGAATATCTGCTCGGGCTCGACGACGCAGTCGGTCTGGAGGAGCGACTTGCCCTCGGGCGCGACCCCGGGGTCGTACGCCGACGGAACGAACGCCTGGAAAGGCATGCCTGTGTGCTCGAGAGTCAGTGCGCTAAGGAAGTTGGGCTTATCGTAGACGGGCTCGCTCAGGGCCACCGTGTAGCCGATGAGTCCCGTGGTCTGGTACTTGAGGTCTTTGTAGCGCTTTATCCACCACTCGGGGAGCGGCGAAGACTCGACGTTGGTGTCGAGCACCGCGTCGAGGCTCCAGAGCGGCAGGGCGCAGACGACGATCGGCGCCTCTATCGACCAGAGGTCGTCCATGTAGAACCAGTTTGTGTAAGGCGACAGGCTCTTCTTCCTCAGGGAGACGCCCTTTGCCTTGTTGCCGTCGAACAGTACGGAGTCGACCGTCGTGTTGAGCATCAGGGCGCCGCCGGCCTCCTCGAAAGCTTCACGCTGCGGGTTGATGATACCGAGCATGCCGCCCTTTGGATACGCGGCAGTGAGGACGTTCTTCTTCTTCCTTAGGTTATCCCTTGATATGTACAGGATCTCACCGGCCGACATACCGTAAGGATCCGGCACGGTGGTCATGATCATCCCGTTGACCTCGAAGAGCTCCCGGGTCACGGGGCCCGCGCCGTTGTCGGCGAGCCAGTCGCCCCAACTCATCAGGTCGGTCGCCTCGAGGGTGACGTCGTCCATCCTGGCGATCGTCCCCATGAGACGCTTAATGTCCTCGATGTCCTCGGGGGCCGCTATGATCATCTCCTGGAGTGTCTGCCACTTGCCGTTGCGCCACATCTCGACAGTCTCGGAGAACGGCGCCCACTCGACCTCTTTGCCGACCGCTTTCACCAGCTCGTCCGCGGATGATGCGTCCCCAAGCTCGGCCATGTGAAGGCCTATGTCGAGCCTCCAGCCGCCCTCGAGGTCGTACCCCTGCATCCTGCCTCCGGCTATGGGGTCTTTCTCAATGCATACGGCGTTCAGGCCGCCGCGCTGCAGCATTCCGGCAACGCCTAGCCCCGCAATGCCGGCTCCAACGACTATTGCGTCAAACTTTTCCGCCAATCGACTCGCCTCCGTCCAAAGGATTCAAATGGGTCTAAAAAGGCATCTCTACAAGTGGGTAGGTTATCCAGTTTTGGAAACAATCGCAAGACTACCCGGTCGGTACCGCTGACCAGGGGTTCGGGAGCGGCTCAGACGGGCCAGGCCTGGACCACTGTGTAACCGTTGGTGCCGGGGCTCCATATGACGTTGGTCTCTACCTTTTCCACCGCCTGGTAGAGGCCGGCGATCCTTCCAGCGATCAGGGGTTCACAGAACGGGTTGTCCACCCTGACGGTTAGAAGGACCCCTTCCTTTGTTACCTCGACGGGGTTGCCCTGCCCGAAAACCGTCATGTCGCTCAAGAGCTGCGCATAGGTCTCGGCGGTCCCCTCGAGTTCGGTTCCGACCATCACGCTGGCGATATAAGCCTGCTCCGCTTCCCGGACCATGTCCGGGATAGTCTCTCCGAGCTCCCACGTGAGCTCGCCGATGACCGCGTTGATAGTCTCGACTATTATCATGACCTGCCTCAGGCCCGAATCATTGTTTATGATGATGCCCCTGTTGGTGTTCCATGAGACCGTCCGGGTCATCTCGAGAGGCACGTCGCAGCGGCCGCACCTTTCGAACTCGACGTGCCCCGGGAACGTGGGCATCTTCTTCAGCGCGAGCCGGGCGGGCTCTTCCCAGGTCATCCCGTCGTGGTCTTTCTCGATGGTTATGACGAACGAGTCTCCTTCTGCCTGCCACGAAGCTACCGCAGTCATGAGGAAGTGGGCCTCGTACGTGCCCAGAAGGTCACCAGTCGCGAGTGCCGCGCTGTAAGGCTCGCTTATTCGAACCCGGAGGAGCTTGCCCCGCTTGTGCTCGAGGACCTCTGACCGGCCGTGTCCGAGCCCGATAGCCACATCCGTGATGATCTTTTCAGCGAACGGCACGCCAATCGCGCTGTGAGCAATTGACCTGACGAGTCCGCGCATCTTCGAGAGCATCTCGTCGACGCTGCCTCCGTTCGCCTTGCGCTCTCCTTCAACGACGATCTTGTCGATCGGGTAACCGATGCTTGATGATATGCCGTCGAGAAGAGCGGTCAGCTCTCCCTGCTCGATGAACGATACGCGGAGGCCGTGACCGTAAGGTTTGACCGTTATCGTCCCATCGGGGTTCCAGCGGCCGAAAGCCCTTAGAACAAGAGGCGCGCCACACCTGTTACACCTGCCTAGCAGCACTTCTCTCCGCCTCCTCGAACCTCTTGTCCGCCTGGACCCGCGGGGCCCTCAGATTATCTTGCCGTCACGGTCGAAAACGAACTCCCGCTCGGGACCCACGGTCATGCCCTCGACACCCATGACCTCGGGCAAGAGCGTTGTGGACACCTGGATCTCCTCCAGGTTGCGGGTGTTCCGAATCCTGACGATCCTGGGCGTAGCGGCAGCGCCGCCTTCGACGCGCTCCAAGGCTATTCGTAGGGCTTCACGGTCGGAACCTGCCACTAGCGGTATTCTGGCCCTTTCGAGTGCTCCGGAAGTGATCACGTTCCTACGGGTGACCTCGTGATCGATTCCCTCGAAAAGCCTGTTGCTGATTATATCAGCATGGCCTACGCCAGTCCCGTTCCCGCCGGACCCCGGCGTGAGAGAGAGGGCGACAAGGCACGTCGTTGTGAAGACATGCGATTCTCCAGGGGGCAGGTCTTTGCCCCGGCCGGTCACCAGGGGATCCATCCCGGTACCCGAGATGTCCTTGCCGATCTCATCGACGATCAGGACGTCGGCGCTCTCCACGGGGATGCGAGGCCACGTCGAGCGGGCGAGCCCCAGGAGCTCCGGCTCGCGTGCCCTCATTTCGCCCCGGTGGAACACCTCGACCCTTGAGAGCTTTTTTGTCCCGTCTTCGACCAGCGCCACCGCTGCCAGCACCGGCGCTTTCTTGATCACCAGGTCGGCAACCTCGCCTATGAGGTGGCCCGACGCGAAGCCGTGCTTGTGCAGTGCCGCTGCTCCGACGTCTTTCCCCAACCCGACAGCGAGCATCTTGACGACCCCACTCTGAACGTCGCCCGAGTAACCGGTGTGGGGCGCCACACGGTTGACTACAATTATCGCGTCCGACTCCAGCGCGTTGCGGTCGATGTAAGCTTCGGCCCCGCCCGGGGTCGTGCCCAGCAGCACTACCCCCATGCTCGATACTATTGGCGCGCCCAGGCGCTGCCAATCCACTCCCAGGCCGCGAAGGACCGCCAACTGGCCGCTGGCCGTCGCGCCGCCGTGAGACCCCATGGCGGGCACTACGAAAGGCGAGCAGCCGGCTTCGAAAAGTCGCTCGATGAGCCTGGATACGATGACGGCCAGGCCGTCGATGTTCCTGCTCCCGACCGCGACGGCGACTCGGCTCCCCGACGGAAGCTCCCCGGGAAGGCCCAGCGCCTCGAGACCTGAATCGACCCGTCCGGCGGGATCGGCGAGCGGGTCGCTGTGAAGTGTCTGCCTGACAGTTACCAGGCGCGGAAATTCCATAAGTTACCTCGGGTTGCTCATGCTCTCATCAGAGCACGTGGCCGGACAGCAAGAGATCGAGGTCTCGGACCTCGAGGCTTACCACCGTGTCGAGGCACCGTTCGGCTTCCTCGTGCCGCCCGAGCTCCTCGAGACAATCGGCCTTGTCCATCAGCGCATCGACACATTCCGGGTCGATCAGCAGGGCACGGTCGTACAGGTTTATCGCGTCCTCCAGCTGCCCGTAGACTTCCAGGACGTGGCCCTTTCCAATCCACCCTTCGACCGATTCAGGGTCGTACCGCAAAGCCTGGTCGAAGCTTCGCATCGCTTCGTCATGGCGCTCAAGCCTCGCAAGCGCGTACCCCCTGTTGAGCCAGGCGGAGCTGTGCGCGGGGGTGATGTCTATCGTCCTGTCGTAGCAGATCAATGCCTCTTCGAACTTGCCGGAGTAGTGGAAGCAGATGCCCATGGACTCCCACGCGTCCGCGAAGCCGGGATCGATATCCAGCGCCTTGTCCAGGCAGACGATGGCGTCGAGGTCGCGCGCGAGCTCTATGAGCGCCTGCGCCCTCCAGTACCAGAACAATGGCGTCCACTCTTCCGACACGCTCGACTCAGCCGCTATCTGGAGGCATCGCTCGGCCTCTTCATGTCTCCCCATGCGATACAGAAGCACGCCTTTTCCGTACCACGCGAGCGTATTGGTCTGCTCGAGGCGGACCGCCTTCGAGTAGCAGGAGAGCGCATCGATATCGAAGCCCAGGTCGGCCAGCGCCTGGCCCGCCGCGGCGCATGCGTCCGGTTTGCGTGAAAGGCTCACCGTACCAGCCAGCACGACTGCAATCGCGTCGGCAAGGACTCCGCCCATGGTTGTCGAAGAGGCCGCTTTCGCCGCAGACTCGAGCATTCTTCTCAAAAGGCCTTCCAGCATCGTCTATCACTACTCCGCAATCAAGGACGTTCAGACACATCATCTATAACGAAAGTCTACATGAACAGGCCCGATTGATGGACAAGGTTAGCAACCGAATGCTAATACAGCTACTCGAGGCATGAAGTGCCGGGCACGAGCCACGTGACTCCTTCAGCGGCCGGGAGGTAATCCGAATCAAGGCGTTTTCCTTACTGACTGTAAGTTCTCAAGCCCTTCCGGCGTCTTAACGATTACATATACGGATGCAAGGAAGTGATAAGGTTGCCCGGAAAGCCTGGCCGAGTGGCAGCGGCCTTGTTCGTTCTTCTGCTGATTGCAGGCGCGGTTCTCGTTTGGATCCCATCGTTGCGGGCGGCACCCGCCTCGTCCGGCGTGGGGGAGCACCGACATTACGACATCGGGTCTCCGATGTTGACCGATATCTGGGTCGACCCTGCCAGGGGAAGCGATTCGGCCACGGGCAACTCACGGTCTCAAGCACTCAGTACGATGGTGGAGGCGTGGAACCGCATCCCGTCGGGCATTACCCTGACCGGCACCGGCTACCGCATCCTGCTTGCCGCCGGCGACTACCCCGAGAGCTCGCTCCCTGTGTATCTGGAATCGAGGCATGGGACGCATGAATTCCCCGTGATAATCCAGGGCGCCGACGGGCGTGGAACCGCGACCCTGAAGAGCGAGCTCAATATCTTCGATTGCACTTACATGTACCTCATCGACTTCAATATCATCACGGACCCGGGTGGGGAATGCCTCCACAACGAGCAGTGCCGGAACTTCCTCGTGCGCGGCATGCGGATGAACGGCGGGCACCGCGCGGCGCAAGAGACCGTCAAGGTCAACCAGTGCCAGTATTACTATATCGAGGACTCGGACATCAGCAGCGCCTGGAACGTTCCGGTCGACTTCATGGCGGTCCAACACGGTCATGTGGTCGGCAACCGGGTACACGACGCGGGCGATTGGTGCATGTACTTCAAGGGCGGATCCTGTTGCATAACAGCCGAGGGGAACGAGCTGTTTGACGCCGACAACGGAGGTTTCGCGGCGGGGGATGGCTCGGGCTTCGATTTCATGGTCTCACCATGGATACATTACGAGACGTACGACATTAAGTTCGTGAACAACATCGTGCATGACACGCAGGGCGCGGGGATAGGCGTGATCGGAAGCTATAACACCCTCGTGGCCTACAACACGCTCTACCGGGTCGGCAGCCGGAGCCACGGCATCGAGATAATCCACGGGACGCGGAGTTGCGACGGGAATACCGCCCGGTGCTCCGATTTACTGGCCCAGGGGGGCTGGGGAACCGCTACGCACGGCACGGGATATGAACAACCGATTCCAGCCCGTAACGTCTTCGTCTACGACAACGTGCTCTACAACCCACCCGGGTTCCAGAGCGCCTGGTCGCATCTCTCGGTGGAAGGACCCCGGACTCCGACAGCGGGCAGCAATATCCCTTCTCCGTCCCTGGTGGACACCAACTTGCGGATAAGGGGAAACATGATCTGGAACGGGCCGGCGGACCTGCCCCTTGGCGTAGGTGAACCCGACCAGGGAGGCCAGGCGTCGAACCCGACATGCAACCCCGTACAGGTGCGGGCGGACAACAGCATCAACGAAGCGCGGCCGCAATTGGTCGACCCGGAAGCAGGCGACTTCGCCCCGCTTCACGGGGGAAACCTCTTCACGGCCGCGACGTACGCGCCGCCGGCTTTTCCCGGTGGAGACAGACCGTCACCGCCGTCGTCCCCGGAAGGCGACCTGGACAACTCGGTCACACGCGACTACTACGGCAACCCGAGGTCGTCGTCCAGCCCGCCGGGCGCTATCGCCGCTTCCCCCGCCAGCACCTTCTACTTCGCCGAGGGCTACACGGGACGCGGCTTCAGCGAATACATGTGCATCGGGAACCCCGGCTCGTCGGAGGCACACGTGGCGATCACTTACCTGTTCCCCGGAGGAGGACAGCAACGCCAGGATGTCGCGGTTCCAGCGTCCTCGCGGAGCACTGTGAGCGTCAACGATGCCGTCGGATCGGGAAGGGAAGTCTCCGCGAAGGTGACCTCCGATCGAAAGGTCGCGGTCGAGCGCCCCATGTATTTCGACTACGGCGGCATAACCGGGGGACACGTCACAAAGGGCGCGTCGAGGGCGAGTTCTTCCTGGTACTTCGCCGAGGGCTACACCGGCGACGGGTTCGATGACTACCTCTGCGTCTTGAATCCGGGGAGCCAGGCCGCCTCGCTGTCGTTCCACTTCCAGACCGAGGAGAGGGGCGAGATCGTCAAGGGCGGACTCTCCGTCGGCGCGGGCGCCCGCGCGACGTTCAAGGTGAACGACCTGCTCGGCGGGGGTTGTCAGTGCTCGCTGGCATTGTCCTCGAACAGGCCCGTCGTCGCCGAGCGTCCAATGTATTTCCGGTACAAGGGAAGAGCCGGCCACGGGTGGGACGGAGGCCACTGCGTGGTCGGTGCCAGCGGGCTAGGCACCACTTACCTTTTCGCCGAGGGCACGACCAGACCCGGCTTCGACGAATGGCTCACCTTGCAGAACCCCGGCTCCTCCGCAATCGAGGTCTCAGCTGTCTACCAGTTCGCACCCGGACAGGGCGCAAGCAGGGAGAAAACCTACACGGTTGAGCCTGGGCACAGGCGCACGGTCTTTGTCGCCGACGAAGTCGGCACTGGCAAAGACGTCTCCGTCCGCCTGTCCGCGCCGTCCGTTTTCCTGGCCGAGCGCCCCATGTACTTCTCGTACGGCAATAAAGGATGGGATGGCGGGCACTGCGTCGTGGGAGCCCGCTCTGAAGCAAACGACTGGTTCTTCGCCGAAGGCTACACCGGTCCGGGATTCGACGAGTGGCTATGCCTGTGGAACCCCGGCGGCACGTCCATCGACGTCGAGGTGCGGTATTTCACTGAGGAGGCCGGGGCGCTTGCCCCACGAACCGTGACCGTCCCAGCAAGCTCTCGCTTGACATTGAAGGTCAACGACCATGCGGGGCCAGGCTACCAGCTATCGGTGCGCCTGCACGCAGGCTCCGGCGCAGGCTTCATCGTCGAGCGCCCCATGTACTTCGACTACAAAGGCATCACCGGCGGCCACGATACGTAGAGTGGTTCGAATCCAGCCAGGCCCACGTAGAGCGATTGCATTCATGTTGTATGCGGTGATAGAGGTATTTGGCGTTCGAACCAACGACGTCGCTACGGGAAGAGGCTCTCGGTAGAGATTCGGTAGGCGTGGTAAATCCCTGCGCTTCCCCATGGGGGGACTCCCGTCCCCCCAAGGGCGCTCGAATGCAATGCATGCTCGCTGTTACCCCCCTGATGGTTCATTGCGGAGGGACATTCCCCCCGCAAGAGAATCGCCCCCCTGGTCGTTGGTTCGAATCCAGCCAGGCCCACTTAAAGCGCAAGTAATTAATAGTGGTGGTGGGCCTAGTTGGATTCGAACCAACGACCTCACCCTTATCAGGGGTGCGCTCTAACCTGCTGAGCTATAGGCCCGGTGGAACTGTAAGGTACCATTAACAGGGGGAGGGGGCAAGACCGTCGGCTTTGCGCCGGGGCGCTATCCTTTCAGCACTCCGAGCGGGCGCATCATTGCCACCTTGCGCGAGAGGCCCGCTCCCTCGCAGACGTCTACGACGCGGGAAACGTCCTTGTACGCCTCCGGCGCTTCCTCCGCCAGTTGCGAGTCCTTGCCGGCCATGACTATGATGCCCTGCGCCTTCAGGCGCTCGCGCAGCTCGCTCCCGCTAATCGTTTTTTTCGCTTTTGAGCGGCTCATTGTGCGGCCGGCGCCGTGGCACGTCGACCCGAAGCTCTCGGTCATCGCCTCCGGGGTTCCGACCAGCACGTACGAGTGGGTCCCCACGTCTCCCGGTATTATCACGGGCTGCCCGGTTTGGGCGTAAGCGCGGGGGACCTCGGGGTGTCCGGGCGGGAACGAAGCCGTGGCCCCCTTTCGGTGGACGCACAGTTCCGTGCGCTTTCCGTTGCTCTCGTGGGTCTCCATCCTTGCTATGTTGTGCGAGACATCGAACATTAGATCCATCCCCAGCTTGCGCTCGGACGATTTGAAGTGCCGCTCGAAAGAATGCCTCGTCCAGTGCATCAGCGCCTGCCTGTTTCCCATGGCATAGTTGCACGCGCATGCCATTGCCGCCATGTAGTCATCGGCCTCTCTCGAGCCCAGCGGCGCGCACCCGAGCTGCCTGTCGGGGAGCTCGAGTCCGGTTCGCCTTACTACGGCGTCCATGACCTTGAGGTGATCCGTGCATATCTGGTGGCCTACTCCACGGGACCCCGAGTGGATCATGACCACCACCTGGCCTTCATGAAGGCCGAACGCGCGCGCGACCTCGGGAAGGAAGATCCTTTCGACCACCTGGACCTCCAGGAAATGGTTCCCGGATCCCAGCGTCCCGAGCTGGTCTTTGCCGCGCTCGTACGCGCGCGCGCTTACCTTGCCGGGATCGGCCTCACGGCAGACGCCGCCTCTCTCCAGGTACTCGAGGTCGCTTTCCCTGCCGTATCCCATGGACACCACGGCTTTGACGCCGCCGGTGAATACCTTGCGGAGCACGCCCTCCGGCGAGTGGATCCTCCCCCGTACACCCAGGCCTTTCGGTATGTTCGCCGCCATGGCCGCCACGAGCTCTCCAAGGCTGGGCTTGACGTCGGCCTCGTCGAGGTTTGTCTTGACCAGCCTGACCCCACAGGAAATGTCAAAGCCCACTCCCCCGGGTGACACGACACCGTCCTTGCCGAATGCGGCCACGCCCCCGATCGGGAACCCGTACCCCCAGTGGATGTCCGGCATGGCGAGCGACCTGTCGACTATGCCCGGCAGGAACGCGACGTTCGCCACCTGCTCCAGGGCCCTGTCGCGCTCCGCGAGTCGCACCAGCTCCATGTCGGCGTAAATCGTGCCCGGCACGCGCATCCCGGGTTTGTAATCGCGGTTCATTTCCCACTTGTACTCAGATACTTGTTTCAGGTTTTCCATTTCGTGCCTCTAAGGAGTGTTGCAGTCAAACGTCGAAGATGATCCGCGCGAGCCACGTGCCCTCCCGCTTCTCAACTGCCATCTGGTGGTAGGTCGCAGCCTTCACCTCTTCGGCGTCGCGATGCCTGTCCGGGTCGATCGGTTCCCCCCACACCATTGCTTCAAGGCGCGTGGTGGCAACCCTCTCAATATCGAACCTCGACAGCAGCAGCCCATCTGCCCCAAGCATGTAGGCCAGCTCGTTGAGCCACGAGAACATAAGCTCTTCAAGGTCCGCGGCGTCGATTTCCACGTGGCGACGTTCGACTTCCGATACCAGCGAGGGGTCGATGATGAAGGAGAACATGCCTTCCGCTGCTACCTCGAACAGCTCCTCGAGGGAATCGGCCTCTGCTTCAATTCCGATATCCGCAGTGTGTTCGATAACCCTGTATTTCTTCACGCCTGGACTCCCCGGTGCTCAGCCCGCGAGCGGCAGGGTGAAGGTAAAGACTGACCCGCGTCCGGGCTCGCTGGTCACCGCGATGGTGCCGCCCATCGCCTGGACCAGCTCCTTGGTGATGTAGAGGCCGAGTCCCGACCCCGGGAAAGACCGGCGTTCGCCGCTGTCCACCTGGTAGAACCTGTCGAATATGCGCTCGAGCTCTTCGGGGGGGATGCCGATCCCATTGTCTTCGACGCGCACCTCGGCCATTTTACCGCTATGGCTTGCCCTGATGAGTACCGTCCCACCATTAGGAGAAAACTTAACCGCGTTCCTTATCAGGTTGCCAAGGGCCATCTCGGTCTTTTCCCTGTCGGCGACAACCATGATCGGCTTGCGTTCGGCCTCGAGTTGTACTTCGTAAGACTCGTCGACGGTCTCCTGGTCGGTGCGCACGTGCTCGCAGAGCCCCACGAGCTCAAACCGGTCTCGTGCGACTTCGAGGCGCCCCTCCTCTATTCGTGACATGTCCAGGATGTTCTCGATGAGTCCTTCGAGTGCAATGGATTTCTTGAGGATGATCTCGAGAGACTCCCTCTCCGTCTCCCTGTCGATCTGGTCGAAGTGCTCCACCATGGTCTTGGCGAAACCCTCGATGACGGCAAGAGGAGAGCGGAGCTCGTGCGAAACGGTGGACACGAAGTCGGACTTCATCCTGTCGAGAGCCATTAATTCCTGGTGCGCTTTTTCAAGGGCCTCGAGGTGTCGCCTCGTCTCTTCGAAGAGGCGGGCGTTCTGGATAGCGACACCTGCCTGGCGCCCGATCGCCTCGAGCAGGAGTACGTCTTCTCTGGAGAACCCGCGGCGCTCCCTGTCCATCTGAAGTATGAGCACGCCGAGGACTCTGTCTCCTGCGACCAGGGGCACCACCGCTCCATGAAGGACGCCCAGCACGCTCGCCACAGGGTCTTGCTGCAGGAGGGATAGTTGTTCGGGTGTGATCTCGTCTTCGCCCGGCACTATCAGGGCCCTCTTGGACCTCATGATGTAACCGCCTATGCCGCTATTGAGCGATAGCGACGCCCCGTCGAGCAGGTTGAGTTCGATGCCATAGGCGGCGCTCCAGTTGAAATTCTCAGAGTCCGGCCCCGCCAGTGCGATGAGCGCATACTCGGCGCCGACCGCACGCGCAGCCTCGGCGGCGGTCCGGTTTAGAAGCGCTTCGAGCTCGAGCTCGCCCGAGATCGCCTGTGCGCTACGGTATAGCAGTGACAATCTTTCGTGTTCGGCGGCGAGCTCTCTGTAGATGAGCGCGTTTTCCACCGCGACTCCGATCTCCGCCCCGGCGGCGTCGTAGAAACGCCTGTCCTGTGGTTTGAAGACGTTTGGTTTGCTGGAGCCGAGCCCGATGAATCCCATGGTCTTCTCGCCGCTTCTCAATGGAATGAGGAGGGCCTCGGCGAAACCGGACTTCCTCAAGGCCTCGGCGACTTCCTTAGGCATGATGGAGGTCTCCCTGGTGAGGTCCAGGATGATGGAATCGTCCCGCGCCGCCATTACATCCGTGACGAAGGCGCGCTCTATCTGAGGGCCGACTACGTTCTTCATCTCGAGAGCCTGGCCCACTGCTGCTAGTTGGATGTACTCTTCTTTTCCTGGAGAAGCTTCTAGCATTATCATTCCGAATTCAGCACCGGTTACGACGCTCGTGACCTGGAGGATCGTCTCGGCTACTGTCTCGAGGTTCAGAGAGCTCGTTGCGGCTTTGACGATCTCGTTCAACGAGACAAGCTGCATTGCGCGCCTCTTTGTCTCTTCCTCGGCTTTGTGTCTCTCGGTCACGTCCCTGAACGCTGAAAGGACTACGCTCTCCCCCCAGATCCTCGTGCGCCTCGCGGTGACTTCGGCGGGCGTGAACTTGCCGTCCTTCCGCCTGAGGTCCGCTTCGAAAGTCACTACGCCACCGCGCATCATCTCGTCGATGCTTTCGATATAGATCTGGTGCGCGTCAGGTGACAGCAGCTCGCTGAGGCTCATCCCGACCAGCTCTTCCAGCTTGTGTCCGGTATATAGGCTCGCCCTTTCGTTAGCGTTCATGATCACGCCTTCGACGGTATGCACCAGCATGCCGTCACCCGCAGCCGAGAACAGGGTGGCGTACGCCTCGGCTGCCGCGGCCACGGCCTCCTGCATCTTCTTGGACTCGGTGATATCGCGGACCGCGCAAAGGATCTCCCCCGCGCCGTCTTCGCGCACCCCCAGGGAAGTGAACGACGTGACGACGTCTATCAAAGTGCCGTCCTTACGCCCGATCCTGTCTTCGGAGACGTAGATGCCCTCCTCCATGAGGCCGCCGACCAGCGCGCTGGCGAACTCCTGGAGAGTACGGTCCCGTGGTAGCAGAAACTCGCCATTGGTTCCGAGGAGCTCGTTGCGATCGTACCCCAGGATCTCACTTATCTGACGGTTGACCCAGGTGATCTCTCCGTTCGTAATCACGTAGAGGCCTTCGCCGATGCTTTCAGTGATGCGCGTTCGGAACCTCTCCGACCTGCCGAGTTGCTCGATCCATCGCTTTCGCTCGAGCGCCCTTGAGACGGTCTGAGCTATCTCTCTCAGTAAATTGAGCTCCTGGGACGACCAGCGGTGGGGGTCGTCGTTCGAGTTGAAGCCGATGGCGCCGTCAAGCTTGTCCCTGACGAACACTGGCACGACCGCCATGGCGTGGATGCCGTACCGGGCGATGGTCTCGTTGTCCGCGCCAGGCGGTAAGTCCTGCATGCTCTCGAACGCGATCTCTTTTCGGCTATGCATCGCCGCGGCCCACCAGGAAAAATCTTCTGTCTTCAGCTCGCTGAGGCCGACCTCCATCTGGTTGGTCTCACCGGAGACCCACTCGACGAGATTTGACGTTGCCTCTCCCTCCTCTGAGAGCTCGAAGTAGAACGCCCTGTCGATAGCGAGCAACTCGCCTGCCTTTTCAAGTGTTTCTCTGATCGCCTCGTACACATCAGGGGGGTCGACAAACCTCGTGGCGATTGCCGCCAGAGCCTCTTCGACGCGGAGCTGAAGCTCTTTTTCGGCCTCTTGTTGCTTTCTCTCTGTGACATCCCTCAGGACGAAGATCTGGATTGTGTCCTCACCTGGCCAGCCGACCAGGCCTGAGTTGGCCTCGATATCCAGGATCTTGCCGCCGGGGCAGATCAGTCTCAGTGGGTAGTTGGGGATAGTCCTGCCCGTTTTCCAGTCGTTGAGGAAGTCTTTTGAGACGCGCGCCTTGTCGTCCGGATGAACAAACTCGAACAGGTATCGACCGGGCATGCCTTCTGGCGGATTACCGAAGACGTCGACCGCTGAAGGGTTGGCATACAGTATCTCGCCCGCCCGGTTCGACATCACGATGAGGTCCCTGCTGTTCTCGACGATCGTCCGGTATCGCTCCTCCGACTCTTCGAGCATCCTCTGGGCTTTGACCCGTCCGGTTATGTCGCTGACTATCACCATGGCATTTGCGCTCGGGCCAGGCTCTCCAAGGACGGCGGTCGTGGTCTCGAAGTATTTCTCCTGTCCGTTCACGACCACTCTTATCGGGTAACGCGCGACTCCTTTGCCGCTGTCCCAGCCTTCAGCGAATTTCCTTATCACTTGCCGCCGTTCGTCCGGGTGAACAATGCTGTAGATGTTGCGGTCGATTATCTCGTCCGAGCTCATGCCCGTAAGCTCGCAACTTGCCGAGTTCGCAAAGAGCACGTTGCCTTTCGGGTCGGAGATGAAGATGGCATCACGTGACGACTCTACGAGGATTCGGTACCTCTCCTCTGAGGTCTTCAGCGCTTCTTCGACGACAACGCGCTGTGTGACATCTATGATGGTCACCATGACCACCTGCCTGCCGCCTACCGTGATGATCGTGTTTAGAGTCTCGGCCACGAGAACGCTTCCGTCTCTGCGTCGGATTCGGATGTTGTAGAACTGGGGAGCGTCACCGCTGTCGATCAACTCCTGCATCAAGGTCGTTGCTTCCGGCCGCTCATCGGGCTCGAGAGCGGCGAACACGTCCGTCATGGCCTGGAGCTCTTTACGGTCGTACCCGGACATCTTGAAGATCCTGTCGTTTGCATACAGGATGTTCTCCCCGTCGTGGACCATGAGGCCGAAAAGGCTGCCGTCGGCCAGGGCGCGGTACCGTTCTTCTGACTCCCTGAGCTCTTTCACGAGGGAGGCGTTGTGTATGGCGATGGATGCCTGCCGGGCGAAGCTCTCCATCAGCTCCGCCTCGCGAGCCAGGAACCGGCGTTTGCGCGAAAGTGTCTCGAGTGAGAGCGCACCCGTGAACTTGCCCTCTGTGACCAGCGGCACGACGAGGGCCGACTTGACGCCGCGCTTCCGGAACTCACCGTCGAAGCTCCGCTCGTCCCGCGCAGCGTCGTCTACCATGACCGGCTTCAAGGTCGCCCTCACCTCGGATGCTATCCCGCTCGCCGAGAGGGTGATGCTCGCGGGCTGCTTGTCGAACTTCGTCCAGTTGTGACCCGCTTCAGGGTGCAACATCTCGCTTTCCTCATCGAAAAGCCAGATGTTGCATGCATCAACGTCGAGAAGCTCGGCCGCTTCGGCGGCCACTCTTGCCAGAGCGGACGTCAAATCGAGGGTACCCGTGAGGCTCTGTGCTACGTTAAACAGTGAGGTCGCCTCGCGCGCCCTCTCCTCGGCTCTCATCCGCAGGAACGCGTTCTCGGCTCCGAGCTCCAATGCGTCGGCTGCGGCCCGTAACAGGTTGAACCCCGCCTCGGCCTTCTCGGGCTCGAGGTCGTGGCAGAGCAGCAGAAGCCCCACCGGGCGTCCAGCGACGTATAGCGGTACGCTCACAACGCCCTTGACTCCCTCCGCCATCGCGATCTCTCTGATATGGGGATGGATGCCCTGCGCCGTAGGCACCGCCGTCTCAATCCTCTTCTTCATCACCGCGTTCCCGGGGAAGGCGTTCGGCTTGCCCTGAACCACGCGCGCGGGCTCGCTCTTCTCGAATCCTTTCATCGCCACACGCCGGCCGACGGAGCCACCGCTCTCCAGGTGGTAGACGACTCCGCAACGATACCCGGGAAGCGTCAATAGGGAATCAAGCGCCACTGTAAGCATCTCGTCTATGTCCTGGGAAGCTCCCGCCTTGGAGAGTATCGTGTTTACTACCAGGAGTTCCTCGGCCGTCTTCTCCGCTTCGCGCCGCCTTGCGAATCTCTCTGTTACGTCCTGGCCCAGAGCGATCGCCCCATCAGTACCGCCGTCACCTATCACCAGGGGGGAGTAGGTCCACGACAGCATCCGCCTGGCCCCGGATTTCTTTATCAGGGGGATGAGCACCGCCTCTGTCGACCTCCGCTCTGATGGCGGTGACCCGAAATAAGCATGGGCGAGGTCCTGATACTCGTGAGGGATGAGGAGGCTTATCCCGCCTCCGTCTTTTATCTCGGCTTCGCCGTATTCGCTTAGCTTTTCGAGCGCCCGGTTGACGAACATGACCTCGCCGTCATCGTCCAGCCCGATTACCAGCGCATTCACGGACTCGAGCAGAGCTCTCGAGATCTCGCGCTCTCTTCGCACCTCGCGAGCCAGAATTTTTCTCTCTGGCATGTCAGTGCTGACTATGGCCATGAACGGGGTTTTGGTGACCGGCCCGGTGACGTACATGTAGAGGTTCTCCCGGTCGCACCATGTATCGCCGGAAGTCATCCTGATTATTCGCTTGACCATCGTCTTGTCGTTGAGAACCTCAGGGAGCGGACAATCTTTGCACGGCGCTCCCTCTTTTCTGAGGACTTCGAAACAACATCTGCCCCCGGCCTTTCCCCACTGGCGTTCGGCCGCGCTGTTCATATAACCGATGGTGTACTCGGGCGTGACTAGGACAAGTGCCGCCTCGGCGGCGTTAAGAAACTTCTGAATCGTCTCGAGGTTGAAGGGCGTGTTTTCGGGTTGGCTCTTTCTCAGACGAAACATTCTTCTCCTCGAACCAGGCCGGGCATTTCGCCCCTCGGCGTCGAGGGGCGTCAGGCTTCTTCTTCCTCGCCCTCGAACTCCTCATCCGCCCCGTCGTCCCCGGAGATATGGAGAGCAACAGCGCTTACTCTGTCGTTCTCTTTGACCCGCATCACTTTTACACCCTGGGTCGCTCTTCCAGTTCTGGGTATGCCGTTAACCGGGACCCGGATGATGATGCCTTCCTGGGACACCACTACCAACTCCTGGTTGTCCATTACGACCCGTGCTCCAGCGAGCCTCCCCTTGGTCTCGGTAAGCTTTATGGTGCGGACCCCCTTGCCTCCCCGCCTGTGAAGCGGGTAAAGCCCCGCGGAAGTGCGTTTGCCGAAACCGTTCGACGTGATGACGAAGACATCTTTGCCGTCTTCGAGGACCTCCATGGTCAGAACGCGATCGCCACGGCCGAGGGCCATCCCTTTGACGCCGGCCGCAACCCTTCCCATGGCCCGGCAGTCCTTCTCGTTGAACTTGATGGCCTGACCCTTTTCGGACACCAGCAGCAGCTCCTGGTCACCGCCGGTAAGCCTTGCCCTTATCATTTCGTCGCCCGGGAATAGCCTCAATGCTATTATCCCATCCTTGCGAGCCGAATCATACAACTTAAAAGCCGTCTTCTTGACTATTCCGTTCTTTGTCGCGGTGACGAGGAACCTGTCGCCCTCAAAGTCTTTCGTAGCGATGACTTCGACAATCTTTTCGTTCGGCTCGAGCGGCAACAGGTTGACCATCGCCTTCCCTTTGGAGGTCCGGCTGCCGGTCGGCAACTCGTACACCTTGAGCCGATAGACCTTGCCCTTGTTCGAGAAGAACAGGATGAAGTGGTGGGTAGTCGTGATGAACAGGTGCTCGACAAAATCGCCCTCTTTGAGGTCCATCCCCATGACGCCGCGCCCACCTCGCTTCTGCTTGCGAAACGTCGTCACCGGCACGCGCTTTGCGTAGCCGGAGTGGGTGATACTGATGACCATCTCTTCCTCGGCGATGAGGTCTTCGACCGATAGGTCCTCGGCGTCTCCGCCAATCTCGGTGCGGCGCTCGTCGGAGAACTTGCGACGTATCTCTTCGAGCTCGTCTTTGATTATTGCGAGCACCTTTCCGGGGTCATCGAGGATCGCCTGGAGCTCTTTTATCTTCGCCTGGAGCTCTTTGAGCTCGTCCTTGACTTTCTGCCGCTCGAGACCGGTTAGCCTCTGGAGCCTCATGTCGAGTATCGCCTGCGCCTGGATCTCGGTCAGCTTGAAGCGCTCGGTGAGTTTCTCGCGCGCCTCCTCGACCGTCTTGGACCCTCTGATCAGCGCGATTGTCTCGTCTATGTTGTCGATGGCGATGAGGAGTCCCTCGAGGATATGGGCTCGCTCCTCGGCTTTTCTCAGGTCGAACCTGGTCCGCCTGGTGATTACCTCCTGCCGATGCTCCGTGTGTTTTTTCAGGAACTCTTTGAGTGGCAGGGTCCGAGGGACCCTGTCCACAAGCGCCAGCATTATGATGCCGAACGAGCTCTGCATCTGGGTGTGCTTGTATAGCTGGTTGAGTACGACCTCGGGGTCGGCCTCACGTTTGAGCTCGATGACGAGCCTCATGCCGCTGCGGTCCGACTCGTCCCGGAGGTCCGATATGCCGAGAAGAGTCTTGCTTTTTACAAGCTCGGCGATCTTTTGACTGAGCTTGGACTTGTTTACCTGGTAGGGTATCTCGGTGACCACGATGCGCTGCTTGCCGGCTTTGACCTGCTCTGTGTGCGCCCTTGCCCTCACATGGATGATGCCCCTGCCCGTGCTATAGGCCTGGTGTATGCCCATCCTGCCGCGGATGATTCCACCGGTCGGGAAGTCAGGCCCCTGGATGATCTGCATAAGCCCCTCGGGGCTTATGTCGGGATCGTCGATCACGGCGATGATTCCGTCGATGACCTCGCCGAGGTTGTGTGGTGGTATGTTGGTGGCCATGCCAACCGCGATGCCGCTGGAGCCGTTGACGAGCAGGTTTGGGAACTTGCCAGGCAGGACCGAGGGCTCCTGCATCGAGCCGTCGTAATTGTCGACGAAATCGACTGTTTCTTTCCTAATGTCGTCGAGCAGCTCGGTCGCCACCTGCGCCAGCCTGGCCTCGGTATACCTCATGGCTGCGGCGCTGTCGCCGTCGACAGAGCCGAAGTTACCATGGCCATCGATGAGCTCGTACCTGTATGAGAAATCCTGGGCCATTCGCACCAGGGTGTCGTAGATTGC
>Ga0182021_10000731_pt1 | contig 36340 bp, 23 predicted proteins | sample 612E3MmetaG_FD_120493 | JGI IMG/M metagenome (GOLD analysis project Ga0182021, IMG submission 120493) | Permafrost microbial communities from Stordalen Mire, Sweden - 612E3M metaG (Illumina Assembly) | ecosystem: Environmental > Terrestrial > Soil > Wetlands > Permafrost | place: Sweden...
CCTCACGGTCCTCCGCTGTGCCCAGGAGGCTTTCCTCTTGCATCGTCCAGGCACGCGCAAGGACTTGGCTCGTCGTGGGATTGCTTGGCCGCGCATTTCCCCGCCTTCTAATTCCAAACAAGCTGGATGTAAAGCCGGATTACCGTCTCGACGGACTCGGGCGCAGCGTTGTTGTCACTTTGACCGCCGGTCGTGGCGGCAATCGGAGCAATTCCTTGATCCTCCGCTGGGTACCGACGCATCATTTTCATGCTTTGCACTCGCAACCACGCAAGCAGTTCGCCGAAAGCCTTTCCGGGCTGATTGAGCGCGTCACCTTTTTCAACGAGGAAAACGGCTTTGCCGTGCTCAAGGTCAAGGCGAAGGGTCACCGCGATCAGGTCACAGTCATCGGCTCCCTGCCCTCGGTCAGCGCGGGGGAGTGGGTGACGGCAGAGGGTCGCTGGGTGCAGGACAAGGAGTTTGGCCTCCAGTTCCGCGCCGACATGATCAACAGCACCGCGCCCACCTCCAGGGAGGGCATCGAAAAATATCTGGGCAGCGGGATGGTGAAAGGCATCGGCCCCGTTTGCGCCAAGAAATTGGTGGAGAAGTTTGGCGAGAAGATCTTCGACATTATCGAGCAGGAGTCGGCCCGGCTGGAGGGTGTTGACGGCATTGGGCCTAAGCGCCGGAAGCGGATCAAGCACGCGTGGGCCGAGCAGAAGGTCGTTCGCAAAATCATGGTGTTCCTGCACAGCAACGGCGTGAGCACCAGCCGGGCCGTGCGCATCTATAAGACCTATGGCGAGGATGCCATCGAGAAAGTCCGCAGTGACCCGTACCGGTTGGTCAAGGACATCCACGGCGTCGGGTTCAAAACCGCCGACCAGATCGCCCAGAAGATCGGCATCCCGGTCGATTCCCTGATACGTGCCTGCGCCGGGCTGAGCCATGTGCTGCTGGAGGCGACCGGCAACGGCCATTGCGCCCTGCCGGTCGAGCGGCTCAAGGACGAGGCGGGCAAGCTTCTCCTGGTCGCTGAGAAAACCGTGAACGCGGCGCTGGAGAAAACGCTGACAGGCGGCGACCTCGTCCGTGAAACCATCGGGGACCAGGAGCTTGTCTTTCTGCCCTCCCTGAAGCAGGCCGAGGAAGGAATTGCCGCACGCATCAGGACGCTTGCCGCCTCGAGGCCGAACTATCCGCCCATCAACGTGGAGAAAGCCGTGGCGTGGTGCCAGCAGAAGACCGGAAAGCAGCTTGCGCCTAGCCAGCAGGCGGCACTCCGACAGGCCCTTTCCAGCCGGGTGCTCATCATCACGGGCGGTCCCGGCGTCGGCAAGACGACCCTCGTGAACGCCATCCTGCCCATCCTGCGGGCCAAGAACGTTCGATGCCTGCTGTGCGCCCCCACGGGCCGCGCCGCCAAGCGCCTCTCGGAGGCGACTGGCGTCGAGGCCAAGACCATCCACCGGCTCCTGGAATTGAATCCAGCCTCGGGCGGCTTCACGCGCAACGAGGCGCGACCGCTGGAATGCGACCTCCTGGTAGTGGACGAAACCTCAATGATAGACGTGGTTCTGATGAACCACCTGCTCCGGGCGCTGCCGCCCAGCGCCAGCCTGCTGCTGGTGGGCGACGTGGACCAGTTGTCATCGGTCGGGCCGGGCATGGTCCTGCGGAGCCTGATTGACAGTAGCGTGGTACCGGTGGTCCGCCTGACCGAGGTCTTTCGGCAGGCAGCGCACAGCCAGATCATCACCACGGCCCACCGCATCAACGAGGGATTCATGCCCGAGATGCCGGCCAAGGCAGCGGAATCTGATTTCCACTTCATAGACCGGGCGGAGCCGGAGCAGATTGCCGCCACGGTCCTGGACATGGTGAGGAAGAGGATACCGGCCAAGTTCCGGCTCGACGCGATCCAGGACATCCAGGTGCTCTGCCCGATGAACCGTGGCTCCCTGGGCATCCGCGAGCTGAACGTTAAGCTCCAGGGCGAACTGAACCCGGCCAGGACCCAGGAGCCGGTCGTGGAAAAGTTCGGCTGGCAGTTCCGGGTCCGGGACAAGGTGATCCAGACCGAGAACAACTATGACAAGGACGTGTTCAACGGCGACATTGGGCAGATCGCCAAGATTGACCCGGTGGAGCGCGAGGTTACGGTGAAGTTCGACCGGCGCGAGGTCGTTTACGATTTCGGCGAGCTGGACGAAGTGGCGCTTGCCTACGCCATCACCATCCACAAGTCACAGGGGTCGGAATTTGCTGCCGTCGTAATTCCGCTGGCAACACAGCAGTATCTGCTTCTCCAGCGCAACCTCGTTTACACCGGCATCACACGGGGCAGAAAGCTGGTAGTGGTCGTCGGGCAGCGGAAAGCGCTCGCCATAGCGGTGAGGAACAACCGGACGGAGCAGCGGTTTTCAGGATTACTCGGCCGGTTACGCCAATGAGTTAACGCTTGCGCGAAGGTGTGCTCGACATTCGCTTGCGTCCTATTGCCGGTTCTGCTACAAGTAGAAGCATCGCTGAAAGGCTTGATTTTATTGGTTTTTTGTCGTCTTTCTGGGCGTTTGCGCCAACGTAGCTCAGTCGGTAGAGCAGCGCTTTCGTAAAGCGCGGGTCGTCAGTTCGATTCTGACCGTTGGCTCCATCCCCGCCTTCCTTTCTTATTCGCTTGCAAAACTCAGCAGCGAGGCCAAAAGTGGAGACGGTTGAGCTGCGTAATATTTATGGAGTCTGCATCGCTGCTTTATACGACCGGCGAAGAGGTCCGCGTTGGGGACCGTGTGCAGTACCGCGGCGCGTTTGCGACTGTTGTGTGCGTGAGCGATGGCGAGAATTATGAACTGGCAACCGGCTACGAGGATTATGCCGGCGCCGAACGTGGCGTGATGATCTGCGACGACGACGGCGAGCTCACAACTCTGAACGATTACGACGAACAGTTGTCATTTGTCGAGCGGGGTCAGGTTTAGGAGGAAAGCCGGGAGCCCAGCGACTAGCCGTGGCCCGGCAGACGATTCACCACGGCAAGTCGCACCCCTCGAAAATCATTCTGCCCTGGGTGCCAAATCCAGAGCAACGTTAGCCCGCAGGACGCGACCCGCTGCCTCAGGGCGACTTCGGAAAGCGCCGCCAGTCGGTGAGCATGATTTGTTCCGGCAGCCAGCCGTTCTGCGTCTGATTGAGCGGGAAGTACTCCGGCACTTTCTTGTTCCTCAGGGTTTCCAGGACAAAGCTGCCCCAACTCTGTTCGCCCGCGCGGACCCATTGGGACAGGAAGCGGGCGTCCATGGTCTGTGGGGTGAGGTAGAGGAGATTGATAGGTTTTTGATAGTCGTTGATGGCGAAGAAGTCTTCGTGGGTGCTCGGGTCCTTGGCATCGGGTGTGCACTTCAACGTCAGCCAGACTGACTGGCGCTGGCCGTACCAGGCCATCGCCCAGGGCACGTCGCTCATCGTGAGTTCTTTTTCCTTCAACCAACTCGCGATTGTCTGAATGGCCGGCGGATAGTAAGGCGGGTAAACGACGGGCCGCGGTTTGGGCGGCAGGAAGACAAAAATCATCGGCAGGCAAACGAGCAGGCTGAAGCCGCCGATGATAATGTAACGCAATTGCGGGAAAGGCAGAATGACCTGGTCGAGCAACAGATAGAACAAACTGACCCCATAGATGAGCAACAGCGGCGCCAGCAGAACGAGCAAGTTCTCGGAATTGATCTCCGGCGAATCCTCAGACAGTTGGGTGCGTCCCAGCGACTGGACGATGACCAACACCGCCACGCAGCCCAGCACAAAATAGCGCAATCGTCTGACGGCCGGGTTGAGGAAACCGACCATCAACCCGACCAGGAAGAAGGCCGTGATCCAACTGCCGCCGAGCTTGGGCAATTCGCTCTGCACGATTTGGCGGGCGTTGGTCATCAACTTGATCCAGAAGGGCATCAGGTAGAGGTGGCTGAAGTCCGGCTCCAGCGAACGTTCGAGACGATACTCGGGGAAGATGACGGTGCTTTCCATCACGGAAAAACCCGCCGTGCCGAACGGCATGCCACTGAGGCTGTAATTGCGGGCCACCCACGGCGCCAGCACGGCGGAAAACGTCACCAGGCTGATCAACACCACCAGCACGCGCTGCCGATTACACGACAAAATCAGGAACGCCACGACCGGCAGGATCAGCCAGCCGAAGGCGTATCGTGTCAGCGCGCCCACGCCGACCAGCACGCCCACCAGCCCGGCAAGGACTATGACTCCAGCCGTCCCCCACTTTGGCTCACGCGCTTCGTGTTCGAAAAAAACCAGGCACCAGACCAACCCCATGAAAACCAGGATCAGCAGCATCGTGGACAGCCCGGACACACTGAACCGCCAGAACAATTCGCTGCCGAGCAGCAACCCCCCCGAGAGCCAGGCAACGCTGGCATCAAACAAATGCCGCGCGAGCAGGAAGGTTAGAACGACAATCGCCAGGAACAGCACCTGGTTGAACAGGGTGATAAGAAAATCGGGCTGATGCTGCACAAACGGCTGGTTGAGATTGATCGCGTAGCGGAAGGGCAACACCTTCATCGCCCCGGCCAGCACTACCGGATAGACCGGCGGGTTCGCCAGGTCGGGGTGCATCCCCTTGAGCTGCGCCAGGTCCTTGGCTCGCTCCGGCGGCAGGACACTCAGCTTCTTCTCATTCCGCTTCTTGACGAGGTAGATGCTGAAGGGGCGGATAAACAGGGTCGTATAGCCTTTGCCCTGCGCCAGGTTGCGGGCCACCTGGGCGGCGTCCATCGCTTCCTGGCTGGCCATGTTCCTAAAGGCGCGCCAGTTGTACCCCACGCCCAGGAAGGCGATCGTGAGCAGCGTCGCGACGATGCGAATGACGCGCAGGCCGCCACCGACTTCGAGTTTATGAATGATGTCTTGCAGGAATGGCATAGGTTAAAAGCCTTCAAGATGGTGTTCGTGCAGCTTGCGGTGAAAGGTCCGGCGGCTCATGCCGATCTTCCGGGCCGCCAGGGTTCGATTCCCATCCGTATCTTTCAAAGCGCGGGCGATGAGCTGCTTCTCGGCCTCTTTCACCGTCAAATCGCTGCGCGTCACCAAACGCGGCGCATTCGTGGCGCCAGGCGCGTGGCGCACCGCGGGCGGCAAATCGCGCGCGCTGATCTTGTCGCCCCGACAGAGTACCACCGCGTGCTCGATCGCCGTGCGCAGCTCGCGCACATTGCCCGGCCATTGATACTGCATCAGCAGTTCGAGCGCGTCCACAGTGAAATTGTGGATTGCCTTGTTGTTCTCTTCACTGAACTCGCGCAGGAATGCCTGCGCCAGCAGCGGAATATCCTCCAGCCGCTCGCGCAACGGCGGCAGCCAGATCTCCACCACGCGCAACCGGAAGAACAGGTCCTCGCGAAACGTTCCTGTCTTCACCAGCTCGGTGAGGTTCTTGTTCGTCGCCGCGATCAGCCGCACGTCCGCGCTCAGCGTCTTGTTCGACCCCACGCGCTCGAACGTCCGCTCGCCCAAAAACCGGAGCAGCTTCACCTGGATTGAAGCGTCAATCTCCCCGATCTCGTCCAGGAACAATGTCCCGCCCTGCGCCTGTTCGAAGCGCCCGATCCGCCGCTCATAAGCGCCCGTGAACGCCCCCTTCTCGTGCCCGAACAGCTCGCTCTCGAGCAACGTCGGCGTCAGCGCCGCGCAATGCACCGTTACCATCACCTGCTGCGCGCGCGGGCTGAGCTGGTGGATTACCTTGGCGACCATCTCCTTGCCTGTGCCGCTTTCGCCCTGCAACAGCACGCTGGCCCGTGTCGGCGCCACCTGCTGCACGATCTCGAACACTTCCTTCATCGCCGGCGACTCGCCCGTAAGATTCCCCAGCCCGAATTTCGCGTCGAGCTGCTGCCGCAACGACACATTCTCCACCTCCAGGTTCTGCCGCCGCAACGCCCGCGCGATCCGCAGTTCCAGCTCGTCAATCTGCAAGCGCCCCTTGGCGATGTAATCGTCCGCCCCGCGCTTCATCGCCTCGACGGCCAGCTCCTCGGACCCATAGGCCGTCATCAGAATGCACACCGGCGGCTTGGAGAGCGACTTGGCGCGCGCGATCAATTTCATCCCGTCCTCGCTCGGCAGCCGGAAATCCGTCAGCAACACGTCGAACGACTCCTTCTCCAGCAGCTCGGTCGCGGCTTTGGCATCCTCGGCCAGATACACGTCATAGTGATGCTCCAACGCCGCGCGCAAACCTTCGCGCGTCGTCTTCTCATCATCCACTATCAGTAATGTCGGGGTCATATCCCGGTCGCCGGCCACCGGCGAACACCGGCCTGCAAAATAAACCACAGCCTAGAGATTAAACAACCTGCAACTTGCGCCTTTCAAACCGCCAAGCCGAGCGGCCCCAGCGCTCGAGAAACGACTCGTCCGGGAAGGTTGGCTCTGGAATGCCCCAGACCGAGCCGCTCAGCCAGGGGAGGAGATGCTGGCGCTGGTCACGCGGATGATCTCGCGCAGCGGCGTGGCGGGGCGGAAGCCGGTGACGCGCGCCAGTTTGTCCACCCACGGTTTGCGGCGGCGCATGTCCTCGAACCCGGGGCCGTAGGCGGCGGCGTAAGGGACATATTCGATCGTCGAGCGCGAGCCGACGACCTCGATGACCAGCTCGGCCAGTTGCCGGATGGTGACTTCTTCGGTGCCGCCGACGTTGAAGACTTCGCCGCAAGCTGCCGGGCAGGCTTGCAGGCGCACGAGCCCTTCGACGGTATCGGTCACCAGGCAGAAGCAGCGCGTCTGGGCGCCGTCGCTGAAGACTTTGAGAGGTTTCCCGCTCTTGGCAGCGGCGATGAAGCGCGGCACGACCATGCCGTAGCGGCCCGTCTGGCGCGGACCGACAGTATTGAATAGCCGGGCCACGACCACCGGCAGCGAACGCTCCCGGGCACACGCCAGCGCCAGGAACTCGTCCATCAATTTGGAGCAGGCATAGCCCCACCGCGTCTGGTGAGGCGGGCCGATGAGCAAATCGTCCTCCTCACTGAAGGCTGCCGGTGGACAGGTCGTCAATCACGACCACCGATTTGCCGTCCGCGAGCAGGCGCGCGACCAGGTGTGAGCCGATGAAGCCGGCGCCCCCAGTGACGAGCACGTGCGGCTGCGGGCGGGCGGCGGCGGCCGTTCCTAGCGCATTAAGCACGGGGCCATTATGGCAGGCCAGCGGGATGAGTCGAGCCACGATTTGCGGGGAGCAGCCACGGGGCGCGGGGCGGAGCTTGCGATGCTACCAATCTGAGCGGGCTTGATATCCGAAGCTCGAAACCCAAAACAATCCTCAGATTCATAGGCCAAAAGCTCAAAACAGCCCCAAACTGGGCGGTTTTGGATTTCTTCCCCCTTTCCCCCTTTTGAATTTGTTTCGGGTTTCGGATTTCGGACTTAGGCAGCCAGCGGCAGGCAGTGCTGGCCCAATGCACCCGGCTGGCCATTTCTTTGGTTTCATAGTTGACGTCGCCGCCGCCGGGGGTAACATGCGCGCACTGATTTCATATTCATATCTAAAAATCGAACTATGGCAGTAAAAGTTGCAATTAACGGGTTCGGCCGCATTGGTCGCCTGGTTTACCGGGCGATGGTCGAACAAGGATTGGTTGGGGAGAATGTTCGTGTGGTCGCCGTCGGCGATATCGTGCCGGCCGACAACCTGGCGTATCTCCTGAAGTATGATTCCATTCAAGGCCGTTTCACCGGCACAGTTGGCTCGGAGAAATCCGCCCCGGACAAGGCGGATGATGATGTGCTGATCGTCAATGGCCAGAAGATGCAGGTGGTGAGCGCCAAAGACCCGTCGCAGTTGCCGTGGAAACAGTTGGGCGTGGACGTGGTGATCGAATCCACGGGGCTGTTCACGGATGTCGAGAAAGCCAAAGGCCACCTCGCCGCCGGCGCGAAGAAGGTCATCATCACGGCCCCGGCCAAGGGCGAGTGCCCGACGATCGTGATGGGCGTGAATGAAGGCAAATACGATCCCAAACAGCACCACGTCATCTCCAACGCGTCGTGCACCACGAATTGCCTGGCGCCACTGGTGCATGTGCTGTTGAAGGAAGGTTTCGGCGTCGAGGAAGGCCTGATGACTACCATCCACTCCTACACGGCAACGCAGAAGACGGTGGATGGCCCGAGCAAGAAGGACTGGAAAGGCGGCCGATCAGCGGCGATCAACCTGATTCCCTCGACGACCGGCGCGGCCAAGGCCGTCGGCCTGGTGCTGCCGGAAGTCAAGGGCAAACTCACGGGCATGGCTTTTCGCGTGCCGACACCGACCGTGTCGGTGGTGGACCTGACCGTCCGCACGGTGAAAGAAACAAGCTATGCGGAGATCAGCGCGGCGATGAAGAAGGCGAGCGAAACGTACCTCAAGGGCATCCTGGAGTACACAGAAGACGAGGTGGTCAGCTCGGATTTCATCCACTCGAAAGCGTCGTCAATCTTTGACCAGGGTTCCGGCATCGAGTTGAACAAGCGCTTTTTCAAGCTGGTGAGCTGGTACGACAACGAGTGGGGCTATAGCTGCCGCGTGGCAGACCTCGTGAAGTTCATGATTCAAAAAGGAATTTAGTTCCTGGATTGGGTTGGTTGGGAACGGCGGCTCGGCAACGGGCCGCCGTTTTTGCTTTTTGCCGCAGCTTGCGGCCTGACCTCAGTGCGGCGCCGCTTTCAGTTTCTTCTCGAACTTCTCGACCTTGGGGCGAATGACGATGCGGCAATAGGGCTGGTTCGAGTTCTGGCGGTAGTAATCCTGGTGATAATCCTCGGCGGGGTAAAACTTCCCGAGGGGCGCGATTTCGGTCACGATCGGCTCGCGGAAATGCTTCTGCGCCTCGGCTTTTGCTTTTTCGGCCGCCGTTTTCTGGGCTTCGTTGCGGTAGAGAATGACCGAGCGGTACTGTGTGCCGGTATCGTTGCCCTGTCGGTCCAAAGTCGTGGGATCGTGCGCTTCCCAGAACGTCGCCAGCAGCTTCTCATAGGAAATCACCGCGGGGTCAAACTCGATTTGAATAACCTCAGCGTGGCCGGTGTCGCCGTTGCAAACCTCTTTGTAGGTCGGATTCTCTTTCGTCCCGCCGGCGTAGCCGCTGGTGACGGACTTGACACCAGGAAGCATTTTAAACACCGCTTCCATGCACCAGAAACAGCCCCCGCCAAGGGTGGCGAGTTCCGTGTGATTGGTTGAGTTGTTCATGTTGTTCGTTTGTGCAATCCCCGCCGCTCCGGCGCCGGACAGCAAGGCCAGAGCCAGCAAAACCTGAAGCCCGAAGTGCGCAACTCGGGGGGTACTCTGGCCCGTGACGACAGCCCGCTGCGAGCGCCGCCACGCGCGGCACGGGCGACGGCGCCCTAGGCCCGCCGAATCCAAAATCGAACCGCGGCGCTGATTTCGGACGTGCAATGATATTCTTCGGCTCATCGGCCGGCGCAAATCTCGCACACCGGCCTGTTAATGGCAAACCGCCCTGCGCCGGACGCCAGGCGATGGATTGGGGTTTGACACGCAGGGCGACAATGATAGGGTTTTATAACAATGGTTATTGAGACTGATTTGTTTTCGGTGGTCTAACCTTGCAAGTGCAGCCAAACGTTGAATTAAATGATTTCATGAGCGACACGATTGTGACCCCCCAAGCTGAGGGTGGCAGGCCTAAGGTTTCGAGAGTTTCGGAAGCCGTGATCCGCATTGCCGGCAACTCCCAGGATGGCATCCAGGCCATCGGCGGCTTCCTGGCCCGGCTGGCCGGCCGCAGCGAGCAGGAAGTTATGACCTTCATGACCATCCCCTCGACCATTTCCGGCGGCCCGTCAATTTTCCAGGTCCGCATCGGTTCGGGCGAAGTCCTCAGTGCGGGCGACGAGGCCGACGTGCTGTTGGCGTTTTACCAGCATTCATACGAAGGTCACATCAGCTCGCTGAAGAAGGGGGGCATCGTCCTTTATGATACCGACCATGTGGAGCCCAAGGGGGAATGGCAGTCGGATTATCATCACGTCGGCATACCAATTTCCAGTTTGACCATTGAGGCGATTGGGGGCACGGCCAAGGACAAGGGCAAGAATATTTTTGCCCTGGGTCTCCTCGCGCGGATGTTTGACTTGAATGTTTCCAAACTGGAGGCGCTCATTAGCGAGCGGTTTTCCGGCAAAGATGCCAGTGTGCTGACCAATGCGATCACCGCCTTCCACGCCGGCCACAATCATTCGCTCGACCGCCTGCTGGAAACTTATCAATTCGCTGACAGCCAGCGAAAGGCGGGCCATCAAGTCGTCATGAACGGCAACGAGGCGGTGGCTTACGGCCTCATCGCCGCCGGAGTTCGCTTTGGCGCCGCCTATCCGATTACGCCCTGGTCGGACGTGATGGAAATCCTGCGGCGCGAGCTGCCCAAGTATGGCGGCATGTTTGTGCAATGCGAGGACGAGATTGCCGCCATTTCAATGGCCAATGGCGCGAGTTTCGCCGGACGGGTCGCCGTCACCGGCTCCAGCGGGCCGGGCATTTCGCTGAAGATGGAATCGCTCGGCTGGGCTGTGATGGCCGAAGTGCCCCTGGTGGTGGTCAATGTCCAGCGGGGCGGGCCTTCCACCGGCCTGCCGACCCAGGTCGAGCAATCGGATTTGAACCTGGCCGTGTTCGGCAGCCACGGCGATGCCCCTAGGATCGTTATCGCCCCGGCCGACGTCGAAGAGTGTTTTTACACCGCGATCGAGGCCGTGAACATTGCCCGCAAATACAATGTCCCGGTGTTTCTGCTGAGCGACCAGGCCATCGCCACGCGGATCGAAGCCTTTCCTGAGCCGGACCTCGAAAAGATTTGCCAGGACATCACGCCGGACTTCACTCCGGTGGCCGACTACAAACCCTACGACCTGTCCTCGCCGGACGGGGTCACGCCGCGCGTTGTGCCCGGCACACGGATTATGAGTGGCAAGTATCCCATTGCCGGTGGCCTGGAACATGACGAGTACGGCCACCCCACCGGCTCGCCTAAGCTGCACATGCAGATGACGGCCAAACGCCGGAAAAAGTTGCAGGCTTTTGCGGCCACGCTGCCGACGCCTAAAGTCTATGGCCCGCCCGAAGGCACCCTGTTGCTAGTAGGCTGGGGTTCGACGCAAGGACCGATTCGTGAGGTGGTGGACCGCGGCCGGGCTGCGGGCGACAGCATTTCCGCGCTGCACATCAAGTATCTCCATCCGCTCCCGCCGGGGTTCGATAACATTTTCTCTGGGTTCAATCACATCCGCGTCGTGGAAATGAACGACGGGGGTCTTTATGGCTATGGCCAGCTTGCCGGTCTCCTGCGCGCCCGCTATTGCGATCCCAGAATCCTCGGCATCAATAAGACGGACGGCCTGACGTGGAAAGTGAAAGAAATCCTTGACCGCGCCCGGGTCGATCTCGCTGCCAGCTCGCGCAAACAGTAGCCGATCACCAATCACCAATTACCCCCTTAACGCCTTAACGCTTTGACAATATGAATGCCCCCGTGAGTACCCCCGCCGCCAATGTCGCCGTCCTTCCATCCGCCATTGACCGCAAGCCGCTGACCAAGAAGGAAATCGCCGCCGACCACCCCACCTGGTGCCCGGGTTGTGGCGATTTCTCCGTGCTCGCGCTTTACTTTAAGATGATCGAGAAGCGCAAGCTCTGGCAGGAGAAGTTCACCACCATTTCCGGCATCGGCTGTTCCAGCCGCTTCCCTTATTTCGTGCAGGCTTATGGCGCGCACTACATCCACGGGCGCTCGCTGGCCTTTGCCAGCGGCATCTCGCTCTCGCGGCCCGATCTTCACGTGTTCGTCTTTGGCGGCGACGGCGACCTCTTTTCCATTGGCGGCAACCATTTCACCCACACGGCGCGCAAGAACATCAAGCTCACCTGCGTGGCGATGGACAACTGGGTCTATGGCCTGACCAAGAAACAGACCTCGCCCACTTCGCCGCTGGGCTACAAGAGCAAGACCGACATCTGGGGCGCGGTGGATTATCCCATTAACCCGATGAAGCAGGCGATTGCCGCAGGCGCCACGTTGGTCGCGCGGACCACCAGCGCCAACCCGAATCACCTGCTCCAGATGATGGAAGCGAGCATGGACCACGACGGCTTCAGCTTCATCGAATGCCTCAGCGAATGCGTCGAGTTCTACGAAGGCGCCTTCGACGCCGCCAACCCTCGAAAAGGCGGCGTGTTCAACCTCGTCCCTGCCGACCACGACGTGACCAACGAAGCTGCCGCCTACAAACTCGCCGCCGAAGCCTTCCCCGGTTATTTCGGCGTCTTCTACAAGGTGCAGAAGCCCACCAAGAACGCCAAGGAAGCCGGGCTCAGCGCCAAAGCCGGCGAGAAATTCAAGGGCCTCAAAGACTGGCAAATTCTGCAGAAGTCCTTTAACGCAATGAAGTAGGCGTCGGGTCGTGCCGCGAAGTGCCCCGGCAAAGGCCGGAAAACAGATCCTGTTTGGCTACGATGGGACCGGCCTGCCCGTTCATGCAGCAACAGGCCGGACAATATTTGTTCAGCGACCAGTCTGATATCGCCCAAATCCTCGCCTGCCCCCGGGCCAGGATGACCGGGCTGCCTGCAGGTCAGCCGACTACGGACCCGTCCTTTAACGGTGGCTGGCTGGGCTTGCGGCCCGCTGCGGGGGCTGGCGCGGGAGCGGCGGAATGCAAAGAGCGGCGCGCTGGGTGCAGCGGAGGCGCGGATGGTTTGGTGTCAAATCGCAAGGCGCCCGGATCGCCGCGGTGGAATCTGTCGGCGGCTTTTTCCCACCCTTCCGCCAGCAACTCGCTGACGATCTCGAACACCCTGACCTCCGCGACACAGGGGCAGAAAGACTTTTCGCAGGGCTGTGCCGCCGCGGCCGCGTCAGCGGCTACGCTGCAGTCGGGCGCCTCCAATTCCAGGGTTCCGAAATGTCCGCCGCGCAGGGTCTGGCGGTAGAAATGAATCGGCCCGCCTCCTTGGGGTTGTCTCCAGGCTCTTTGCTCGTCGGCAAGAGTCAATTTGACGGAGGTGAACCCGAGCCGTTGGGCGGCAAAAACCAGGTCCGACCACAGCTCTTCCGTCGAGCTGCGCCGCCCGCCTTCGAGCGCCAGCCAGCGCACCAGGGTCAGGGCGTACTGAATCTCCTGCCGCATTTCAAGCGATTCGCCTACCATCCGGCTTACCGCAAACCACTGGCGGCTAAAACGCAGTCTGCCGGCGCAAAGCAGCAGGATGAGGGTCGTGGCACCCGTCAGCACCGGAGTCAAATGGCCGCGAGACGAGAACGCGGCGAAGGCCATCACCAAAAAGATCAGGGTGAGCGCATAGAAATAGAGCACCACTCTCCTGCGCGACAGCCCCATTGCCAGCAGACGATGGTGAAGATGCTGGCGGTCGGGCCGGAAAATTGGCAGCCCTCGCAACCCGCGCCGAAGAACGGTCAGCGTCGTATCCACAATGGGCAGGGCCAGCACGAACAAGGGCGCCACCAGCGCGGCGAAAACCGTTCCCTTGTGCGAATTGAGGATGGCGTACAAACCGACCTGGAAGCCCAGGAAATAAGCTCCTCCGTCGCCCAGATAAATGCGCGCGGGCGGGAAGTTAAACCACAGGAAACCCAGCAAAGCACCCGCCATCCCTGACACCAGAAGCTCAAAACTGCCGCTCTGATGACCGACATAAGCGAGCAACACCATCAGCATCAAGCTGATTCCTGCTGCCAGGCCGTCCACGCCGTCAATCAGGTTAATCAGGTTGGTCATCCCCACCAGCCACAAGACGGTGATCAAAAATCCCCAGCCCCCCAGATCAATGGTCCTTTCAACGAAAGGAATCTTGAGCTGCTGGATGCCAATCCCAAACGCACAAACCAACGCCGCTATCAGAATCTGGCCTAGCAGCTTGCGTTTGGCTCCCAAGGGTCTCAGGTCATCCCAAAAACCGAGCGCAAACATGGCCAGCGAACTGGTCAGAATCACCAGCCTTCCCGCGAGCGCGGTTCGGTGTTCCGGATAAACCGCGGCGATGAAAAACTCGGTTCCGACAAACGCCGCCGCCAGGGCTAGTCCGCCCAAGCGGGGGACAGGGGTTTGGTGGGTGTGATGCAGTTCCTGACCGCGTTGCAATAGGTTCCCCCTCAGCCCCACCTTCAGGAGCAGCGGGGTCACGAGAAAGACGATTCCCATGCCGAGGAGCCCGCAAATAATGATTGGCCAATAGTTCATATCACGCAGCACGCCACTCACGCCGCACTTCTGCCACAAGGCCCACCGGACATGAGGGTTGTTCGCTTCATTTCAGTTCGACCCCGGGGGGGCAGAAAGCGGCTCTGGCCGCCGTGTCGCGCCGCCACGATCGGCTTCAGGAAGCAGGCGCCAACAGCAAGTTCCTTGCCATTAGACTTTGAGCGTCATTCGACAAATCAGCCGCCACCAGCCAGTAAACCCCGCCTGGTGCCCGCATTTTCAATGCGCATTTGAACCATACAATAGCACATTGGAGAGAGACAAGTCAATTCCGGGCCCTTATTGTGATCCACGGCTGAAAGATTTTCAAAAAAACCTGTTGACGTATTTGAGGCGATCTGCTAAAAATTGAGTAAATTGAACTTTTGAAGGTCGCCACAGACGATGGTGGTCCAAACAAACTTATGAAAAAGGTTACTAGTGTTGCGCTCAGTGTGGTTTTTTTGGTTGCGATTCATTCCTTCGCGAACGACGCGCCCAAAGCTAATTCATTCAAAGAGACGTTGAGGTCCGTGCCGGCGGCTGAACTGCCGGCCAAGGCGGCGGACTTGGTTTTGCACGCCAAGAGCCGAGATCGGGCCTCTACGACCCTTGAAGTGGTTAAGGCGGCCATCGCAATCAATCCGGGCGCCGCACCGGCCATTGTCGGTGCGATCGCTCGGAGTGTGGCGGACATGGCGTCAATTGCCGCGGGCGCTGCCGCCATCGAGCAACCCCAACAAGCTGCTGCCATCGCCAAGGCCGCGGCCGCGGCCGCTCCGTCCAGGGTGCGCAAGGTCGTCACAGCGGTGTGTCGGGCCGTTCCCAAAGAGTACCGCAGTATTGCCCTTGCGGTTGCCGAAGCCTTGCCGGGCTATGCCAAAGAAATCGTGGACGGAGTTGCCTCCGCCCTGCCCGATCTGCGACCGGCCATCGAACAAACACTCATGGTTTACAAAGGAAATGTCCCATCGGTTGCGGACACCCTCGATCAGGCTGCCAGCGTTGCCCAGACCCGGACTACGGCGAACACCACTGCCTTCGCAGGGGCGGGAACCACTGTGGCTAATAGACCAACGACCACGCCGGCCGCGACAACCACCTCGGGCGTCCGCGGACCTGCCGTCGGACCTCCTTACATTCCGCCCAGTAATACGCCTACCAACGTCACTTCTGGCACGTCGGGTAAAGTTCCCGCCGGCCACCGGAACTACGCGGAACCATAAGCTTCCTGGCGAGACGCCCGCCGTCAGGTTAGCGCCTCAAAGGACGGGGTTGCGGCCTCCAGCTTCCTTCTGCGCCAGGCGCAGAACCCACTGGCCGTAACCATAAATCATGACGGCGGAAGCCACGCCGATGGCGGCAAAGACCAACCACGTCACGCCGATGTGGTGCGACTGGTACAGAGCCTGGGTGAGGTGCTCGGGACTCTCGCCGGTGACTTGGACCAGCTTCTTGAATGCTTCCCCGACGGGCAGAGCACGTTCGGAGACCTGTGCCGGAGACAAGCCGCGCTCGACCAACATCTGCCGTGCCAATTCGTCCTTGGCGGAGAAGATGTGATACAGTTGAGGGCCGAGCTTTCCTTCGATCGTCCAGCCGATCAGAATGGGGGCCTGGGAGAAGCCAATCCACATGGCCTTCTTGTCGGGGGGCGCGATGTTGCCCAGGAACTCGCTGAACTTGGGGCTGGCCAGCATCTCACCGATGCTGAAGACGATCATCGCCAGCACGGCGAACCCGATCAGGTTGGTCATACCAAATAAGGTCAACGCTATCACCACGAGCACCGTGCCCACCAACATGCTGGTGGTGGCCCGCATTTTCGCGCCCAAGCCGGCAAACAGGAAGCAGGTGATCATGATCATGCCGGCGTTGATATTAACGATGCCCTCCGGCTGGATGGTCCTGCCGCTCTCGTCCATCCCCAGCAGGAATCGCCACACCCCGCAGTGCGTCCCGCCCACGCCGAAGAGGCACTGCACCATCGGCGCCGTGTCCACCCAATCCTCAATGTATTTGGGGAGCACGTCCCACAGCATGGGGAACATCAGCCACCAGACGGAGAAAATCACCAGGTAAAGCGAGAGGTGCGGCTTTTTCAGTTCGGCTAGCGCTTCGAGCACGAGGCTGCGCTGCTTCTCCTTGCCCGCCCGGAGGCGCTGCTGGCGGGCCAGGCGCTCCTCCTTGCCCGGCTCGCGATAGGTCAGCAGGAGCAGGAAGTTGCAGCAAATTACCGCCGCATTGGTGTAGAAGACATATTTCCACGCCAGCAGGCGCATTTGCAGCGCGATGAGCGGGCCAATCCAGCCGCCGATGTTGACGGTCTGGTAGAAGATGCCCCAGGCCATCGAGCTGTTGCGGCGGTTGGTGGCTTTGATGAGAGTGCCCTGCACGCCGGGCTTGAAGATCGCCGTGCCAGTGGCCAGGAGCATTGCCCCCGCGAAGAATCCCCAGTAGCTGTGAAACCACGCCATGACCAGGTAGCCGAGCGATTTGATAACCGTTGAGGCGAAGATCGTCTGCTTGTAGCCATAACGGTCTGACAATCCGCCGGTGAATACCGGAATGAGCGACTGCACGAGGTTCCAGAAGAGCAGCAACGTGCCGAACGTGGCCATCGTCACGCCCAGCCCCCCATCGGATTGGGGGCGCGTCGCGTAGAGGGTCGCCACTGCTCGCACGCCGTAAAAGGCCAGGCGCTCGACCATTTCCATGGCGCCGCAGACCCAGAAGACGTAGCTGAGGCTGGCGATAGCGGCCCAGAGACCGAGCTGCTTCACATCTGCGAGTGTAGTCTCGTCCGGCGGCGGAGTTGGAGGCGTAGTGAGTTTTTGGCTCATATTATGGCGATTGCGGGTTAAATAGGGCTCGCAGTCTTCTGCGAGCCGCGGCGCACATGGAATGCGCGCCCCACCAAACGTGTTAGAGAATCCGTTTCGGCAATCACATTAAAGCACGGTCCGGAGCAAACCGTAAAGCCCGACGCTCAAGGCCGCCAGAGAATCGCCGGCAATTAGTCCTCCGCCGATGAGCGACATCGTGCTCATGTCGGAAGGTAATTGCCCATCCGCAGGCTGCGGGCGACGGAAGGCGAGCTTTGCCTGGACCAGGTCAAACACCGAGGCCCCCACGCCGCCTGCCGTCCACCAAAGCACCGTGGGCAATTCCACAAACCCGCCAAAAGACGAGGCGTAAGGGCTGGGCAGCAGGACCGCGTCGAGGACGAAGTCGGCAGCGCGCCCCCCGCGCGCAGTCTTCACGGCCTGCTGGTAGCGGCGGTTGCGCTTGATCAGCTTGCGCGCGATGTCAATCAGCAGGCCGAGCAGAATGCCCAGGCGCAGCGCCTTCATTACCTGAGGCTGGGAAGTAGTGATGCCTTTGAGGGCGCCGACGAGTTTGTAGGTCATGGCCGATTGCCATTGCTGGGCGCCTTCAGCATGGGGGTGGCTGAATTGGTCCACACGCAGCACTTCGTACGAGTGCATGAACACCTTCGCCAGCACCACCGCCAGCACCGCGCCCATGGCGATGCCGATGACCTGATAGCGGAACTGCACGAGGCGGTTGGTGCCCAGCCGCCAGCCGGTCGAACGGTCCTGCTGCATGTCGCCGCCTTCGCTGCACGCGATGAGGAGGATGGACGCGCAGAGCAGCCCCACGCCCGGGTTGCGCAGGCCCAGCGCGGCGAGGATGAAGACTGTCAGGACGAAGGCGCTGGAGATGGGGTTCCAATCCGAGATGCCCAGCGAAATGCCGTTGACCAGCACAAACAGGAAGCAGAGGCCCACCGCGACGGCGAGGAAGAACACCGGCTGGTGCAACACGTGGCTGCCGAGCCACACGATGGCCGCGCCCCAAAACAGAACCCACAGCACGAGGCGGAGCATGTTGATGCGCTTCCAGTCCTCGGCGGGCTTAGCGGGCTCCGCGGTCTTCTGTTGGAACCGCCGCGCGGCCTGGATCAGGATCAGCGCGAGGTCGAGGATGGCCGCGCCGAGAATGGTGCCGAGTGAAATGATAAAGCCGATCTTGCGGAATGGTTCCTCGGGCTTCAGCCAGCCGATGCTCACCAGATAGGGCGTCTGCCATTTGCCGATCAGCCCAACCACCAGGGCCGGAATCGCGATGCGCGCGCCCACAATCATGCCGGCGCCGAAGGTGGAGGTGGAGATGCTCAGGTTTGTCAGCGCCTCGATCCCCCTCTGGGTCAGGCCGAAGCGGGCGAGCCAGGGCAGGTTGAGCGAGAACAATCCGCCGCCGTAGCCCACCAGCATCCCGCCCCCGAGTTTGGCAATCGAACGTTTAAGCAGGTTCTTATCCGTCAGCGCCCGGAGGATGTTGGCGACAGCGAAGCCCGACGGGAAAGCCAGTTGCATGCGGTCCACGAGCACGGGCGTGTAGAGCATGCCAACGCCAACGCCGAACATGCCGATGGACATGAAATAGAGCACGAGTTTCCAGACGGGCGGTTCGGGCAACCCCAGCCAGACCATCGCTTGCACCAGCACGGCCATGCCGCACATGCCGGCGACCGAGGCGGCCATGGTCTGCATGTAGTTCGCACCATGGCGCCCTTCCGGGCCGTAGGGGAGCGTGACCGTGCTGCCGAGAATGCCCGCCAGCACCTGACCACCAATGAAGAAGCCAATCGAGAAGTTCATGAACGCAGCGGAAATGCCCCCCAGCGGCCCGAGGATCAGGATCGCCACGCCGGTCAGCATGAGGTGGTAAGCGGGCGAGCCTATGCGCGGAAGGAAACGGCCGGCGGAGGCAGGGGTCTTGATTGGGTCCATCATAGCGTCGCCTCACATCGCTGGACAGCGTCCAGCGGTCTGAGCAGCAGCCCCAATGCCGGCAGGAGCGCGGCCGGAGGAAGAAACCATTGGCGGGCAGGGGTGGGCCGTGGTCTTGCTTTACGCTGCTTGGGGAGCTGTAGAGGCCCCGTGTTTTCGCGCGAGCGGCAGGACTGCGGGTTGTCGGACTGGTGCTTCAACCGGCCCAGTCTAGGCGGGGTGGACTGAATTGGGAAGCGCCGCCGTCCAGCCCAGTTCCCGCCGCCGCGCCCACAATTCGCTCGGTCGGAGAATACCCGCCGGAGTGACAATGCCAGTGATCAATTCGGCGGGTGTGACATCGAATCCGGGATTCAACGCCTCGCTCGTCGGGTTGGCCACGCGCACATAAGCTCGCCGGAGCCGCTTCGACGCCCGGCCGCGCCTTTTCGGCGCCTCGATGGTCCCCCAGGCTCCCAGAACCTCGCTCCCGTCTCGCTCCTCGATGGGAATATCCATTCCCGACTTCAGATTCCAATCAATCGAGGACAGCGGAATGGCGACGTAGAAGGGGATGCCGTGCCGCCAGGCCAACACGGCCTTGCTGTAAGTGCCAATCTTGTTGGTCACCTCACCCGTGCGGCCTAGTGTGCGGTCGCTGCCCACGATGACCAAATCAATCTTCCCCCGCTGCATCAGGTGCCCGGCGGCGTTGTCGGCGATAATCTGATGCGAGATGCCTTGCTGCGCCAGCTCCCATGCGGTGAGAGTAGCACCCTGGGAACGCGGCCGGGTTTCATCGCAATAGACGTGAAACTTGATCCCCCGCGCCTGGGCGGCGTAGAGCGGCGCGGTCGCGCTGCCCACGTCCACAAACGCCAGCCACCCGGCGTTGCAATGCGTCAGCACATTCATCCCGTCGCGAATCAGCTTCGCGCCTTGCTGCCCCAGCGCCGCGCAATGCCGCACGTCTTCGTTGGCGAACTCCTCCGCCGCCGCCAGCCCCAGCGCTTGTTGTTCCGCGACCGTCTCGCCGACCGCCATCGCCTGACGCACCTGTGTCATCGCATTCTCCGGATCAATGGCTGTGGGCCGCGCGGCCTTAAGCGTCTGAAAGACCGTTTCCACGCGCCGCCGGAATTCCCCCGCGTCGCGCCCGTGAAAAGCGCGCGCCCCCTGGGCCAGCCCGTAAGCCGCCGTAGCCCCAATCGCCCCCGCGCCACGTACCACCATCTCTTGGATCGCCCATGCCGTCCGGCGAAAATCCCGCGCCGCGACGAGTTTGAACTCGTGCGGCAGGAGCCGCTGGTCAATGAGCAGCACCGCGTTCCGCCGGGCGTCAAACATCACCGTGCGAAAATGGCGCGTGCGGCCCTGGAGGGTGACCTTCAAGCGACCTTGACCTCCAGCTTCCGGATTTGGCTCTCAGGGTTGCGGCCGAGAGGCTGCCGGCGCAGTTGCTCGAAGTCCGGATCTTTGGCCAGCCACTGGGAAATCCGGACATTCAACTCCCGCGCTTTCTTGCGAGTCAACCGCTGGTTCCTGCAACAGCATTTTCCCGGCATACGACAGGGTGGATTGTTTCCCAGGCCACCTCCCAAGTCAAGCGCCCCCGCAACGGAAAATCGCTCTATATCAACCGCGGCAAACGAGGTGCTGTTTCGCGTCCTCATCAATAAGGCTTTGGATTGCAGTTCAGCGGGTGGGCGCCGTTCAAGCCGCGACACGTTCAAGCCGCATCATTGACTTGCCTCGGTTGTCAGGTCACGCTTAAGGCATGAACTGCGATAAGAGCCTGTTCTCTGTTTCCGGCAAGATGTTGGTCCGTGGCAACCCGGGCACACTGCTCGCTCTGCTCACGCTGGTGCTCCTGGCCTGCGGCGCGCCAAAGGCGCGAGCGGACTGGCCGGAGTTCCGCGGGCCCTGGGGTGACGGCCATGCCTCGGCGCCGGGGGACACCAAACCCATCGGCCTGCCCCTGCACTGGAGCGAGACGAACAACGTCAAATGGAAAACCGAGATTCCCCATCGCGGCTGGTCCACACCCGTGGTGATGGGCGGCCAGGTCTGGCTGACTACGGCGACCCTCGAGGGCCATGACTTCTTTGCCATCGGCGTGGATGCCGAAACCGGGGCGATTCGCTTCAACGAAAACGTGTTTCACAGCGACCAGCCGGAGCCCCTGGGCAACGGCGCCTCGATGAATTGCTACGCAACGCCTTCGGCGGTAATCGAGCCGGGCCGGGTCTATGTTCACTTCGGCAGCTTTGGCACAGCCTGCCTCGACACTCGCAACGGCAAGGTGCTCTGGAAACGGACCGATCTGCCCTGCCGCCATTACCGCGGACCCTCTTCGTCGCTGGTCGCCTTCGAGAATCTGCTGATCCTGACGATGGACGGCGCGAATCTGCAATACCACGTTGCCCTCGACAAGCAGACCGGCCAAACCGTCTGGAAGACCAATCGCTCGGTGGCTTGGAATGACGAAAACGTGCCGGGCCTCATGGCGCGGGAAGGGGACCAACGCAAGGCCCACAGCACGCCCTTGATCGTCACTGCCGCGGGGAAGCCCCTGATGCTCAGCGCCGGCGCCAAGGCGGCCTATGGCTATGACCCGCGGACCGGGCGCGAACTCTGGAGGGTCCAATACCACGACTACTCCACCGCTCCCCGCCCGCTCTTCGACCGCGGCGTGGCCTTTTTTGTCACTGGCCTGTCCCTGAGAGAACTGTGGGCCGTGAAGACCGACGGCCAGGGGGACGTTACCGACACCGGCGTGCTGTGGAAGTTCAAGACACACGTCGGCAAATACGCCTCGCCGCTGCTCGTGGATGGCCTGATTTACACCGCGGCCGAGGAAAACTACGTCACTTGCCTCGAAGCCGCGACGGGACAGTTCGTCTGGACGGAGCGGATCGGCGGCAAGTACGCGGCTTCACCGGTCTATGCGGATGGGCGGCTGTATTTCTTCAGCCAGCAGGGCACGACCACTGTCCTCAAAGCCGGCCGCACGTTCGAGGTTATGGCGACGAACACGCTCGCGGACGGCTTCATGGCTTCACCGGCAGTCTTCGGCAAGGCGTTCTTCCTGAGAACCAGGACGCACCTTTACCGGATTGAATCTATCGCCCCTGAAGAAGGCACAACGGCTCGGCGGCAAGAATCCTGAACCGCACGGCTGATGCCGCCGCTATGTGGCGCACTGATCCCAAAGCAAGCACGGGCTGATCTCGCCCTCCAACAAACTATCCAAGCCGCGCATACGCCAGCGTATTCAAGCGCGCTTGCGCGTGCTTGGACAAGCTGGTGAAGACCATCGAAACATGATAACCGGTGTGCTTGTTGCCCGTGCAGGAGATGACAACACCGGTGCAGTGGACCCGCCCATTCTCACCCGGTGATTGCAGCGTCATAGTCATCTCCGTCCAGGGGGCAAAGGGAGCAGCGCTGCGAAATTCTATGCCGCTCTTATGAACGATGACCGAGTTCGGTGAAAGGGACAAGCGGGTCTGCCGTGCTTCGACGGTAAATTGATGCAACGGCCCACTGCCTTCAAGTTTTCTGGCACTCATATAGCAGTATCAGAATAGCACCTCCCGTAAAACCGTCAAATTAGCCGTTAAAATTGGATAAATAAGCGAGCGGAATCACAAATCTGAGTTCCGCCGGTGCCCGGTCTGCGGCGCGGCAGCCGTTTCGCTCTTCAAGATGGCAGCATTCGCAGGGCGCTGGCTGGACCGCCCCAATGGGCTGCCAGACACGTAACGGCGCTTTATGCTCCCGAGGCTGGCGTTGTCTGGCGGCCAGGGTTGAAATGGGCTCTCGGATTAAGGGTGTTTACCACTCGATGACCGCGGCACCCCACGTCAGGCCGGCTCCAAACACCACCATCAGAATCAAGTCCCCGCGCTGCACCCGTCCGGAAGTGACGGCCTCGTCCAGGGCAATGGCCACCGAAGCGGCAGAAGTATTGCCGTATTTGTCGAGATTGACGAAGAGTTGTTCGCGTTTGGCCCCGAGCCGTTCGCCGACGGCATCCACGATGCGGCGATTGGCCTGGTGCGGGATGATACACTTGATGCGCGCAATATCGAGTTCACACCGGCGCAGGGCTTCTTCCGCCGCCCTCTGCATCGCCTGCACGGCATTCTTGAAAGTCTCCTTGCCTTCCATGCGCAGATAATGCATGCGCGACGCAACCGATTCCGTTGTCGCCGGGCAACGACTGCCCCCGCCAGCCATGAAGATGAGGTCCGCTTTTCGGCCATCCGCTCCCATGACGGCCGTCAGCAGGCCATGCGCGTTGGGGCGGTTTTGGAGCACTGCCGCGCCGGCCCCGTCTCCGAACAGCACACACGTGTTGCGGTCCTTCCAATCCACGATAGACGAAAGCTTTTCCGCTCCGATCACGAGCACAGTGTCATAGGTGCGTGACATGATGAACTGCTGCGCGATTTCCAGTGCATAGATGAACCCCGAACAAGCAGCCTCCAAATCAAAGCCGGCGGCGCGGTAGGCTCCGATTTTTCGCTGCACGAAGCAAGCGGTCGAGGGAAAGGGCATGTCGGGCGTGATCGTCGCCACGACGATAAGGTCAATCTGTTCCGCGCTGACACCTGCCTTTTGCATGGCGCGCAGCGCCGCCTGCGCCGCCAAGTCCGAGGTGAATTCGTTCTTGGCCGCCAGCCGGCGCTCCCGGATGCCAGTGCGGGTGGTGATCCATTCATCGGAGGTATCCACCAGCTTTTCCAGGTCAGAGTTAGTCAGGATTCTAGCCGGCAAGTAGGAACCCACCCCGCTAATGGAGCAGGTGCGGCCCAGGAAATTATACTTGGCCCGCGGGTTCTTGAACTTGGGAGGGGGCGAGGGACTCATGCTGGCACAGAGGTCGGAACCTGGGTTTCTGCGGAGAGCAGGCGTTCATTGGCCCGCGCAATTTCCTGCGCGATGACCTGGTTGACGTGATGTTGAATGGTTTCGCACGTGACGCGGATGGCGTTGGCGATCGCCCGTTCACGGGCTGAGCCATGGGCTTTCATCACCACGCCATTAAAGCCGAGCAGGGGCGCCCCGCCATAACCTTCGGGGTCCACGCGGCGTTTGAGGTTGCGGAACGCGTTTTGGGCCAGCAGGGCCCCCAACTGGCGCCGGGGGTTGGCAGTCAGCTCGCTGCGCAGCATCGAGAAGAGGGCCATCGCCAGGCTCTCACACGTTTTCAGCACCACGTTCCCGACAAAGCCGTCGCAAACGACGACATCCACGTGGTTCCGGAACAAGTCGTAGCCTTCGACGTTGCCGATGAAATTGAGGTCCAGTTGTTTGCAGAGTTTGAAAGCTTCGAGGGTTAACTCGTTGCCTTTGCTCTCTTCGGTGCCGATGCTCAGAATGCCGACTCTCGGGTTATCATAGCCGAGAACCTCGCGCGCGTAGATACTGCCCATAATGGCGTATTGGGCCAGGTGGAGGGCCTTGCATTCGATATTCGCTCCGGAATCCAGCAAGACGAACGCCCGGTCCGGCGTGGGAATGACCGTCGCGATCCCGCCGCGGTCCACGCCGGGAATTCGGCCCAGCTTCAAGGTGGCAGCGGCGAAGATCCCGCCGGTGTTGCCGAGGGAAATGACCGCATCGGCCCGGCCCTCGTGGACCAATTCGACGGCGCGCGCGATCGAGCAGTCCCTTTTCCGGCGCAGGGCGGCAGCGGGTTTGTCGGCCATCGTCAACACTTCGCTGGCGTGGAGGACCCGCACGCGATGGTCCCGAAACCCGCGCTGGGGCAGGGCGGCGTGGATCTCGGCCCGGTTGCCGACCAGGTAGAGCGCGCTGATTCTGCGGTCGGCCTGAAGGGCCCGCTTGGCGCCCTCGATGACGACCCCACAACCGTGGTCGCCCCCCATGACATCCACTGCGATTCGCATAAAGGAACCACCCCCGCACGAGTTCGGGGGTGCACCCGCGGAACGGTCAGGCGCCGGCGGTGACGGTAATGACCTGGCGGCCCTTGTAATAGCCGCAGGCCGGGCAAACGCGGTGCGGAACGTATGGGGCCGCACACTGAGGACAGGTGCTGAGCTGCGGCAGGGCCAGCGTGCTGTTATACGCGCGGCGCATGCGTTGACGACTTTTCGACGGCTTTCGCTTGGGAACACCCATAAATCAAATCATGTTAGAATTTCACTTTGTTTAACTCAGCCCAGGCCGGTGAGCCGGTTTCAGCGTTACCGGCGCTGCTGGCGTTGGTGGTTGTGCCAACCGACATTTTGAGCAAGCCGCAACATTGCGGATCACACAACGGATGCCGCGGAAACTCGAGTAGAATATCTTCCCGGATAAAGGGCGTCAAGTCCACGCAATCGTTGACCACCGGGGCGTGGTCCTCGCCTTCGAACGGGACATGACAGGTCCAAGGCTGGAGTTCCAGACGATGCTGGAAGGATTTGAGGCAGCGGACGCATTGGCAATCGAGGATCAATTGCAAATGCCCTTGTACCAACAGCCCATCTTCCAGCTTCTGCACCTCCAAATCGTGCTGCAGCGGCCGGGTGACCTGGATGACCTCGTCCCGGGGGTCAATGTCCAGCTCCGCCACGGACAATTCTCCTCGCAAATGCACGCTGTGCGCAGCTAAATGACGCAGATTGACAAGCAAAGGCATAAAACTCCCCGGGCTGGGCTAGGCCGGCCGCCGGGTGAACTTGTTGGACAAGGCGGTCCGCACGTGCGCCGGCACAAACGCGCTGACGTCACCGCCCAGTTGCGCCATTTCTTTCACGATTCGCGAACTCAGAAAAGTGTAAGTGTCCTTCGGCATCATAAATATCGTCTCGACCCGGTCATTCAACTTACGGTTCATCAAAGCCAGTTGAAACTCAAATTCGAAGTCGGATACCGCCCGCAACCCGCGCACTACCGCGTGCGCCGCGCGGCGCTCCACATATTCGACCAGCAACCCTTCAAAAGAATCGGCCTCCACGCTTGGCAGGCGGCGCACCGCGCGGGCGACCATTTGTACCCGCTCTTCGAGTGTGAACAGCGGGTGTTTACTCTCACTCCGAGCCACCGCCACGACCACGCGGTCGAAGAGCTTCACCGCCCGGTGGAGAACATCCAGATGCCCGTTGGTGATGGGATCAAAACTGCCTGGATAAATCGCCGTGCGCATGAAAGCGACTTTAGCAGGCGGGCCGCGATTGACGAGAAAGAAAAGCGTCGGGAATCCGGTTCGCGGCGGCGAAGAAGAGGACTTTATCCAGGGGGTTGCGCCCGAATGAGCAGCGCCATGTCCCCAGGCTTCCCCCAGGCTTTGCCCACGCTTTGCCCACGCTTTCCCCTCCCAGTCCCCTCCGTAGGGCAGGGCGTTAACTACTGCCGCGCTGGAGGAAACCTGTTAAAGAAGAGCTGGCGGCGGCGGAGGAGGAGGAGAATTCCTCGTCAAAGGGGTGAGCGCCGGGCGGACGCCAGGGCACTTCGTAAACCCTGACGGCTGCACGGAAGCCTTTGAGTTCCTGGGCCGCCAACTCGAGACAGGTGGCGGCCAGCGCCGGGTCGTCGCGGAGCAAATGCTGGTAGGTGCTCTGGCCGATGAAGATCCGGCCCCGTCCGGAGGCGCTTTCCAGACGGCTGGCGAGGTTCACGTCCCGGCCGAAGACGGTGTAGTTTTGTTGCTTGGCGTGCGAGCCCATCAAACCCACGGTCGCCATGCCCGTGTTAATGCCACTGCCAAACAGCAGGATCGGCAATAGTGGCTGGGGCGGCAACCTGGCGGCCATGCGGGCTGGGTTCTCCAACTCGCGCCGCTTATTCTCCGTCGCGCGCTGCTGGTTTAATTCATACACGGCGCGCTGGGCGGCAATTGCCGCCTGGACGCACGCCAAGGCATGCTTCGGGTTGGGGGTTGGCGCACCCCAGAACGCCATCACGCAGTCGCCGATGAATTTGTCGAGCGTGCCGTCCGCCTGGACGACGGTGTCCGCGACCAACCCCAGGTAGAGGTTAACGGCCTCGAGGGTCAAGCGGGCTTGCTCGTCGAAGCAGGCTTCCGCCGCTTCGCCGGTCAGGTTTTGTTGGCGCACCGATTCGGCGGCGCGCTCCTGGCTGACATCGGTCAGTTCGGTGAATCCGCGCACATCGGCGAAAAACACCGTAATCTCGCGGCGGGCTCCGCCGAAAGCAAGGGTTTCAGCCTGGAGCAGTTCATTGACGATTTTGGGCGAGACGATCTTTGAAAAGACGGACTTGACGCGCCGCCGCTCGGCCTGCTCGAAGACGACCCGCCAGGTGACGACGCAGACGTGAGTCATGAGCAAAGCGCCCAGGACTGGCAAAACGAGGGGAATCCAGTAACGGGTTTGCACGTAGAGGATCACCCCAAACACGACGTAAGCGATGGCCAGAAGGATCACCAGTCCGAAGGCGAGCAGGGCGCGGAATTCCCAGGTCAGAAACGCGGCGGCGATGCCGAGCAGCAAGATCAGCGCAAGATCGGCCGCGAGGGGAACGCGGTGAACAAACCGCCCGGTGATGATCGAGTTGGCCACGTTCCAGTGCTCGCTGACCAGCAAGGTGTGCTCGCTCAGCGGGGTGGCCCCCAGGTCGCTCATGTTGCTGCCGGTGGCGCTGGAGCCGACGACCACCAACTTGCCGGCCCAGTCATTCCGCAATCCATTCGTCTGCCCCTTCAAGCGCAGCCGGCTTTGGCTTAGCAGGTCTTCAATGGGTGCCCGGGCAAGCTGGGGGTGGTCTGGCGGCAGGCACCAGTCAATGTAAAAGCAACCGTCGCGATCAACCGGGATGGTCCGTTCCACGCCGCCGGGGCCGCGCAAGGTGATCCGGCCATGTTCGAGGTCCACGTCGGATTTGGCCAAATCGAGTTTCAATTCCTGCGCGCCCAGCACTACGCCCATGTGCCAGACGCGTTGTTCGGAGAAGGGTTTGGCTCTGCGCGCCATTCCAAGCGGCAACTTATCGCCGCCAAAATCCGCCAGGTCGAAATTGCCGTCCTGATCCAGAGGCACGTTGATAACTTCGCCGTTGCTGCGCGGCAAGACCACCTGGTGAGGTTCGAGCCGGGCCCTGGCCAGGTCTATGCCGAATTCGCGGGCCGCTTCCACCTGGCGAAACGCGGGATGCCACTTCCGATAAACCCGGAACGCCCTGGCGCGCCGCAGCGTGGCAGCATTCTCCCTCACGACATCACCCGGCGCCAGCGCGCTTTCGAGGAACAGCGCGGGGGGCGCTTGCTCCGTCGCCGCAACGATCACGTTGCTGGCCTGCCGCATTTGGTAGGCGAAGAACTCATCCGAATCCGGTCCGGGGTTGCCATCGGCCATTTGGACGGGCGGATCGTAAGGGCGGAGCTCGGCGAAAATGACGTCCAGGGCGATAGCCCGGGCTCCCTGGTCGGCGAGCTCCCGGATCAGGCGGCCATAGACCAGGCGCGGCCAGAACAGGCCATAACGGAATCCGAGAGAACCATTCGCAACTTTGACCACGCTTTCGTCACTGATCCCCACGAACCCCAGGTTGGTCCCCACCGGGGATGCGAACCTGACCGCCTCGCGGACACGCATGTCATAGGTCATCTGCTCGAGGCGCTCGAAGAAGCCCCACTGCCGCCATCGCACCAGGCAGACCAGGACAATGACGCCCAGGGCAATCAGCGCTGGCATGCGCTTGAGGGGTTTCAGCTTCACGCGGATGAGGTAAACGAAAAAACCAGAGCAACACAAGGCTGCTCTGGTTTTGAAAAACTACCGGGGTCCCTGACCGGTGCCGCGTCTCCGCCGCTAAAACGGGGAGACAGGCGGAGGAGTTGGGGGGACGATGGGTATTGTGGGTGTGGTTACTGTGACGAGGTTGGGTGGGTTGGGGTGCGGCGCAAGCTGGGCTCCCGGTGCAAACATGAACACTAGACTAAGAGCCTTGACCATACCCTCTTTGTCCACGTCCGGCAACGCCTGCAGCACACCGGTGCGGGCGTCAAACTCCTCGAGGCCCATGATGGGTTGCTTCAGTTGCTTGCCATTGGCATCCGTGTAGTCCAGGAGAACCGATCCCTGCAGCACCTTGATGAGTCCCTCGGCGCTGATGTCATATACGGTCCCGCGAATGCTGGCCACGCCATTCGGGATTTTCACTTCGTACTTCGAAGCGGCCGACATTTTTCTCACGCTCCCGAAAATATGCCCTGCCTGCAAATCCAGTTGGGTTTCGGTTACCACGTCAGCGCCCGTTTCCGTGCTGGTCAGCTTGTCCAGACCTAAACGTGAATTCTCCCAAATCCGAACCGTGTTTTGCTCGGCGACGGGATGATAAGTCAACAGGTCGGCGGCGGCAGGACGCAGTTGGGGCCGAGCGCCTTCGCCCAGAGCGAGATCAACATAGGAACCCTCCCCGGCAGTTTCGACCAGCGCGCCCGCTTTGAGTACGGTGCCGTGTGTGAGGGGCTGCCAGCCGTTGCTGTCCGTTTTGTACCGGGCAGAGCCCTTGACACGGACCACTTTTGCGCTGGTTTGAACGACAGTTTGGGCCGCGAGACTCGAGACCATGGCCAGCACGACGCCGGTTACCACCAAGCCGTTTACTAAATTTCGCATTCTCATCATATTTGCTCCTGACATGAGTTGAGTGTTAGATCAACTTTGCTGCAAGTTTACGGGCTGGCCGCAAATTGTCAAACGGTTATTTGCATTTTTTTTTGCCGGCCATGAGGCCTTGGCGACCGGGTAAGAGCAGGATTCAGGCCAAATCGCGTTTAACGGGGCGGAGCATCAAGTTTGGCGTTGGTTTCGTTGGTGGCGGCTTCCAGCAAGCGGCTTTGAATGATTTCCAGGTAATTTCGGGCGATGGGGTTTTTCTCCCACTCCAATCTGACCGACCGCTCGAACCAAGGCTTGGCGGCCGCATAGTCCTGCAATTGCACATAATGCAGCCCGACATAAGCGACCGTATAGTAATTGTTCGGATCGAGTTCGGCTGCGCGGTCGAAGTACGGCCCTGACTCCGCCCATCGCTCCAGCCAGTCCAGGCACCAGCCGCAACCCAAATAGCCGGAGCCGCTCCACCGATTCAATTTAATGCTGCGCTCGAACCAGTCCAGCCCCTGCTCCGCCAGCTCCCGGTAATTTCTTCCACCCTCCGAGCTCTGGATGCGGAGGCCTTCCCCAATGTCCCAGGCCGTCTGCGGGTTCATTGGTTCGACGGCGAACGCCCTTTTCAAGCAGGCCACCGCGGCCGGCGAAAAGTGGGGCGCAGCCGCAGCTTGCTGCAGGGGGGCGTATTCGGCAGCCTGACGCCAGCCTTGCCGTCCCAGATAAACGATGCCCGCCAGCAGGATCGCGCTGCCGACCGCCTTCCGCCAGACGCCGAGCCTGATCCAATACTGCTCGGTGGCGAAGCGGAGCTGGCTGCTCACCAGGGCCATCAGGGTAATCGCCAGGATCGCGTTGGCTGGAATGTGCATGTTAAAGTCACAAGCGGAGTGCACCAGAATGGCAAATAACCCGGTTGACGCTCCCAGCAGAAAAGCGAACTTGTTGCTGTTTTGTCTTCCCCCCAGATCACTGGAGGCGGCCCGCACGAAAGGACGCGTTTTCCAAACCCCCAGACCGAGCAACGCCCAGGCGGCGGCGACCTGCCCGGCGCCGACCAGGCCCCAATCGGCCAGCGTGTTCAGAAAGTCGTTGTGGACCCGGAATGGGCGCTTTTGGATGGCCTCCGGCCGATACTGGGAAAAGCGATAATCATAATGCGCGGGTCCCACGCCCCACCAGAGGTCCTCCCCCCAGACCTGAAGGGCCGACTGCCAGAGAGCAAAGCGGGTGTCGTTTTCGACCTTCTTTGGCACCCCCAGTTGCCTGAAACGCGCCTGAAGCTCAAAGCTGCGGGAGAGAAAGAAAAGGCCCGTGACGACGATTATGACCAGCAACGCCAAGGAGGCCAGCCGATGCGACCGACGAAAGAACAGCACGCCGAAAAAGAGCAACAAGCTCAACGCGGTTGCCACCCAGCTCCCGCGCGAACCGGTGACGGCGATGCCCGCCAGGATGGCGAGCGAGGCGTAACCCAGAAACACCTTGACGACTGGTTTGAGCCGACTCGTCAAAGTGTAGGCCAGGCCGAGCGGCAAGACCATTTCCAGGAAGCCGCCGAGGTGATTCGGGCAGATGTAAGTGCCCGTGCCGCGATGGGGATAGGCCTTGTTGACGATATGCCAGATCCGTTCCGAGCCCGTCAGGAATTGATAAACGGCGTAAAAGGAAATCGCCATGGCCAGAAACACCAGGGTGCAGCTAACGGCATAGGTCGCCTCCTGCCGGTGCAAGTTGTTCAAGATGGCCAGAAACAAGAAGGCATAAACCAGGACGCGAATCAATTCCAGCCGCGCAACGTATTCAATGTCGGCGGTGAGATAGCGGGCGATGGCGTAAACGGCAAAGGCGATCACCACCCAAGTGATGGGCGGCCAGAGCAGTTGCGGGCGCGGCTGGAGCCAAAGGCGGGCCCCCCAAAGCAGCATTACCCCCAGGGTAAGCGTCTGAATGGTGAGAAACGCCGGCGGGGGCACCGCGCCAAAAGCCAGCGGACCCAAAACCAGGATGGCGAGCACCAGCGCGAAAATACTCCGCTCACACCAGCGATCCAACGCTTCGCGACTCATCAGCCTCGGCGAAAGGTCAGCGCCGGGTCACTTGCCGGGCCAAGGTGAGCAGACCGGCAAGCCCCAGAAGCATCCAGGTGGACGGTTCGGGAACGCCGATCTGATAGCGAAAATTGGGACCGAGATAAAGGGCGCCATTCGCCCCCCCCTCCTCCGCCGGGAAGGCAAACCCGCTGCCCGTGCTGGCCGAGCCGCGCACCTGGATCTGCGGGGAGGTGACGACCGAACCGCCGAGCAGCGGGACGCACATGTTGACGGAAAAGGTGTTGCTGGGATAGAAGGCGCCGAGGTGGTAAACTGAGCCTGGATCGAGAAAGACCGGAGTGATGGATTCATAGCGGGTTGCGCCGGCCAAGGTGCTGGCGGACGTGACCGTGTTGGAGGCCAGGAGCGTGCCATCCGGCGCCCATAAACCTACCTCGATCCCCCCGGGGTTGCTGTCGAACAGATAATTAAAGCAGCCCAAGTCCGTCACGCTTATGAACCCCGTCGTCTGGAAAGTCCAGCCGGCGGTTCCGTCCGTAAAGGCAGAATTCTCGCCAGCGAAACTCAAGACGGCTTGAAAAGTTCCCTGGGCGGCGGCGGTCCAGGCCGACGCGGCCAAGGCGATTGAAAGCAGACATTTCATTCTATTTCTTGCTCCAAGTTGCGAATCCGGGGGGATTCTGATTCCCCGGAGGCGCGATGGCAACTGCAAAACTATTTAATCAACCGATAATACTTGTCAACCGTGCCGATGGTGTCATACACGACGAATTCACCGCCGATAACAAAGACGCCGGTAGCCGGGGGAAAGGCCACGCTGCCCCAGGTGCCGAACAGTCCCAGCTTGGATTGCAGCGTATAGCCCGGGTAAGCGGTGGACCAGGAGATGCGAACCGTGTCGGCAGAGGCGAGCGAGATCTGGAGGACGGGCTGACATGTGAGCGGGGGGCTAACCCAGAAGAAGCCCCGCTGGGTGCTTAACGGCGTCGGGGTCAAGTCGAAGGTCGTCAGCGGGGTGGTGGCGGTGACATAGCCGATCGTGGGCCACGCACACAGCGGTGAGGTGATCGTATTGGTGAATCTGATAACGTAACTTTCGCCCACAACCGAATTCCAGCTTAATAACCAGCCGGGCGGGGGCGATACATGCGATAACCCGGAGTGGAGGGGCTGGGCGCTTAGCAGGCGACCGTCGCTGTTGGGCAGAACCGCCCGAATCGTGTAGGCGACGTTAACCGGTTCGTTGTTGTACACGCCCAGATACCAATGGCCACGCAGGTCGGGCGCGATCGAGGTGGCGGGCACCGCCGGGTTGGTCCGCACCACGATTTGCTCCGGGGTGGTGCCGGTGGCGGAGCTGCTGTCGAAATAAGGCGGCATGGTGGGCGGCACATCCTGTTGCAGGACCAGGTCGGCGTCGCCGGACAGGTTGTAAAGCTCGAACAGGACCCCGGGCACCGCGTTGCTGATGAGGAGGTCGAAGAAGAACCACTGCGGCGGTCCGGGCGGCGCGGCGAAGGGGGCGTTGGTGGAGGCGACGACAAAGGGGATGCCGTTGGTCAGCGGGATGATCAGCGGATAATTGGTCGAGTAACAGGCCTGGACCGAGAAGCCGCTATTGGTGGCGGTGGTGGTGTTAAAGATGCCGACATACCAGCGGCTGTTCTGGATGGGGAACGGAGTGCTATTGGAGACCAGCATGACGATTTGATTATTGGTACATGGCTCCTGGCTGATGTAGTCGAAGTGGTCGAGGTCGGGTAACGGCAGGTGTTCGCTGAGAACGACCTTGAGATCGCACGTGGCGCCATAGAGCCAGAAGGAGACCGCCTGGGGCGGGAGGGTGGGCGGGGCGGCATAGGTTGGGACATCGAATTGGAAATAGCGCGGGATGCCGGCCTGCGCGACAAAATTGGTGGTCACCTGGCAGTTGGCAAGCGTGGTGATGTCAAACCAGACCCCGAGGGAAAAGGTAACGGCCACCGCGTTGGGATTGGTGACGGCCAGGTAATACGACTGGCCGGGCAGGAGCAGCGGGATGCTGTTGGTGCTGAGCAGGTTGGTGCCCTGGGACACCAGCGGACCGATTAGCGCGAGGTTGGTGGGCGCAGGGAAATTCGTCTGGCTGAAGAACACCGTCACGGGCTCAGGATTAGCCGTCCTCACCTGATCGGCAAATTCGAGAACATTAGTGGCCATGGTGGCCCACTGCGGCACCTGAACGACAAAGTACTGCACCCCGGAGGCGAGAATCGTGTTTGTGTAGGGGATGCCGTGCAAGAGGTAAATGACCGGGGGCGGATTGCTCGGGGAGAGGCTGAATTGGAGTTGCCACTCGACCAATTGCGCAGTGTTGTTGGTGGCTGGGGACGGGCCTGCGCGATCATCCTGGATTTCAAGTGTCCAGACGCCGAAGGCATCCTGTCCGTAAAGCCCGGACAACGAAACTTCCGGCAGATAGTAGAGCTCCGTCGCCACGTCGGTGAGGGTGATTCCTTCGAGGAGGGTTCCCGGCAGAAGGCTTTGGAAGGTCAGAACCGCGTTCGTGTCAAGGGCAGTGAACTGGACGGAATGGGTGCTCCAGACGGAGTTATCGCCGTAGGCATTGCCGAGCGGCACACCGTCCACGGCGACGCTGACTCCCGCCAGGCTCAGGGCCGTTGGAATGGAGGGCTCGGCCTTGCCGCCGGTGCCGGCGGCGGCAATGGCGGCGATTTCCGGATCGGTCAGGGCGCGAGCATAGACGGTGATCTCGTCCATGTATCCGGCGAAAGGCTGCGTCCAGTCATATCCGCAACGGTCGCCGATCGTCACGCCCGGGCTGAGCGCCGGGTCGAGGTCCTGGTAGGGGGAAAGGGTGGTATAATTGGAGGCGATCAGGACGCCGTTGAGGTAGAGGCGCAGGGCGTTGGTGGAAAAGGTGATAACGTTGGTTCCGTTCGTGACGCTGTAATTGGTGACCGGTTTGTCGAACACGGCCGCGATGTGCCACCAGCCGCCATTGGAACCGCCCCCGAGCAGGATGGGGTTGTTGGTGGTGAACACGTCGGCGCCCAGGGTGTTGGTGTGTGCGTCAGCGATGTGGAAGTGGAGGTTGAAGCTGCTGTAATCATTCGTCGGTTCGAGGGCCAGCCAGTAGGGATCGCCCAGGCCGAGGTGGTTAAAGGGCTCGGGGTAACCGCGGAAGAAAATCTGTTCCGTGCCGAGGTAGGTGAAGTTGCCGGGAACAGTCGGTTTGATCCAGCCTTCGATGGTGAAGGCGTTGGTGAACTGGAGTTGGGGCGGGTCGGCGAGTTCGATCTGGCTGGAAGGATCGTCAATGTCTTCCACCCAGATGTCAGGGTCATCAATGAGAGGTTCGGTTTGTCCATTGAAGAAGAAACCGTTGGTGCCGACGAAGGTCCAGCGGATGTCCCCGCGATAGGCGGCCGTGGTATTGGTGGCGCCATTGAGGAAGGCGCCGTGGTTGCCGCTGATGAGGTCCTGGGCGCGTTGGCTCAAAGGTTCCAGGCTGCCGTTCCACCAGCCGACGGCGCAGGGGCCGCGCAGGGTGTAACCGAGTTCGTAGCGATGGCCGGGGATGGTGGGCAGGAGGCACTGCACGCCGCCGGTGGCCATGGCCAGGCAGTTGGTCGTGAGCGCGTCCAGGAAGGCGTTGCTGATGACGGTGACGGGCCCATTAACGACGGTCCAGTTCCAGGGCCCGCTGGCGGGGTCGTTGGTTACGCCTTGGATGGTGCTGCCGGCCTGGTAAACGCGGGCGGTGGCATAGCGGAAGTCGTTGGTGAAAACGAGGATCGGCGGGTAGTTCGAGGCGGCGTATGGGGTCGGCGCGAACTTGATCGGGATGGTCGCCAGGTTGGTATCCTCGTTGAAGTGCAGCAGGCCGTCAATGGTGTGCGCCACGAGTTCTGACAGGACAAAGTCATCCACCACGACATTCAGATTATTGGCCGCGTTGGGATCGTTCGTGGCGTAAGGATCGAGTCCGCGGACGATGATGGGAGTCGGGTTGGTAGAAGGCAGCGTGAAGTTAATGGTGTTCGTCTCCCAGAAGGGTCCGGCGTTTGTCCAAGTCGCACCGTTGGTAAAAGTGTAAACCTGGTTTGCTGGTGGAGTAAGAAGCGTTACCTCGGTAACGACGGGGCAGACGAGGACGTTCGTGCCGTATTTGCCGCGGCTGCCGGCGTTAAAGATGGCGTTGACTTCACACGGGGACAGAGCGCGTTGATAGACGCTGAATTCATCCAAACCGCCGGCGTAACAGGCGCCCGCGGGGAGGCCGGGCGGGTGGAAGCCGAGATAGAGGTCGCCCGAGGTGCGCGGCACAAAGCGCCCCAGGTTGGTGGCCACGAGCGGCTGACTGTTGGTGAGGCCGTTGACATACAGGGCGGCGATGCCGCTGTTGGTGTCATAGGTGAGGGCAATGTGCTGCCAACCGCCGTTGGTCAGCGCATTGGTAACCGTGGCAATGACGTGCGGCTGCAGGTTGGTGTCCCAGATGTTGGCCCAGAGGGCGCCGGGGGAGTTGGTGCCGGCCAGGCCGTTGAGCCAGAGCTGGACGCCTAGCGGAGACGCGTTGGTGGGGTCATTCCATTCCACGAGCGGGGCGGGGATGTCAGGCGGCACCAACTCGCTGATCTGGAAACTGTCGAATAGAACGCCGTCA
>Ga0182021_10000732_pt1 | contig 36337 bp, 32 predicted proteins | sample 612E3MmetaG_FD_120493 | JGI IMG/M metagenome (GOLD analysis project Ga0182021, IMG submission 120493) | Permafrost microbial communities from Stordalen Mire, Sweden - 612E3M metaG (Illumina Assembly) | ecosystem: Environmental > Terrestrial > Soil > Wetlands > Permafrost | place: Sweden...
GACGGAACAAGGGTTATTTCCACTGCAGTACCGTTTTTACTGATTGCCCCTGATGCCAGAGCCGGAGGAATGGGGGATGTTGGTGCGGCAACTACTCCTGATGCATACTCCATGTACTGGAATCCTGCAAAATATGCCTTTGCAGATAAGTCTCTCGGTTTTGGTATCGGTTATGTTCCCTGGTTAAGAGGGCTGGTCAATGATATCGGGCTTGCTTCAGTATATGGATATGGTAAGATCGGGGATAAACAAGCAGTTGCTATGTCGCTGAGGTTTTTTTCCATGGGAAGTGTGACCTTTACCAATGATATAGGCCAGGAACTCGGGTCTGTTAAGCCGAATGAATGGACCATTGATGCAACTTATTCCAGGAAATTCTCAAGGGAATTTTCCGGAGCCGTTGCCGGCAGGTTTATTTACTCAAACCTTATTCCCGTCAATTATACTTCTTATGATGTGCGCCCGGGAACTTCTGTAGCGGCGGATGTTGCGATATATTACCATCATCCGATGGATATAAAGGGAACCAGCGGTGGGTCTATTGAATTCGGACTTGATATTTCCAATATCGGGGCCAAAATATCATACAGCAGTAATTCAATAATAAAGGATTTTATCCCAACCAATCTCCGCATTGGTCCTGCATTTACGCTGGATGTGGATGATTATAACCGTCTTTCATTTGCTATTGATTTTAATAAGCTTCTGGTGCCTACTCCCCCGGTAAAGGACAGTGCAGGCAATATCATCGCAGGTCATGATAACAATGTTTCCCCTATCACAGGGATCTACCAGTCATTTTACGATGCCCCTTACGGGTTTAAGGAAGAACTTCAGGAAATTACCGTATCGGTGGCAGCTGAGTACTGGTATAATAAGCTTTTTTCCATCCGCGCAGGCTACTTTTATGAATCAAAGTATAAAGGGAACAGGCAGTTCTTTACAGTCGGGGCAGGCCTGAGGTACAATGTTTTCGGGCTTGATTTCTCTTATCTCATCCCCGTCCATCAGAATAATCCGTTACAGAACACATTGCAGTTCACGCTGCTGTTCAATTTTGATACGCATAAGAAGAACGCTAAGGAAGCGGCACCGGAGAGTCAGTAAAGGAGTCACAGAGTGATTTCGCCAATCGCTATTCTCTAATCGCTTTTTAATATATGATTCGTATTGGTTTTGGTTTCGACACGCATAAGCTTGAACCGGGCCGGCCATTCAGGCTTGGCGGAATAACCATTGAACACTCCAAAGGGGCTGCAGGTCATTCGGATGCAGATGTCCTGATCCATGCAATAATAGATTCTCTTCTCGGGGCTGCAGGATTACCTGATATAGGCAGGCAATTCCCTGATACTTCAGAGGAATTTAAAGGAATTGACAGCAGGATACTGCTGAATCGTACCATGGATATGCTCAGGGAACGATCATTCTCCATAGGTAATATTGATTGCACTATAGTCCTTCAGCAGCCAAAGATTGCAGTTTTCATCCCGGAGATGATAAAAATGCTTTCAGGTGCACTTAAAATCGACCTTTCCAGGCTCAATATCAAGGCTAAAACCAGCGAAAAACTTGGATTTATAGGCCGCGAGGAAGGAATTTCGGCATACGCAGTCTGCTTGCTTGAAATCCCCTGAAATTTTTCTTCATCTGTAAATCCGTAATATTGCAGGTTGAAAAACCGTTTGGCATGACAACATTTTTTCATTCACGACGGATAAAATACCTGCAATTTTTCTTTCTCTTACTTTTACTGATGCCATTGTTCCTGATCAACCTCAGGAACAGCCACGACTGGGGGGGAGACTTTGCGCAATATATCCATCAGGCCATCAATATAACAGAAGGCAGACCTCAATGGGATAACGGGTATATTTTCAATCCGGACAATCCATACCTTGCACCCCAGTCTTATCCTGTCGGATTCCCGGTTTTATTATCGCCTGTTTATTATTTATTTGGCAACAGCATTTTTGCATTCTCATGCTGTCTCACATTCCTTCTGATCTGCTGCCTTATCGTGATGTTCCTGTTCTTCAGGAAGTTTTTCAGCTATATCATATCACTTCTTGCTGTCCTGGTCCTGGCATATAATCCATGGATACTGATGTTCAAAGGGGAAATCATCTCGGATATTCCCTTTACCTTATTTTTTAGTTTGTCCGTATTGTTATATGCCGGCTATGACAGCCGGAAAGCAGATATTCCCAGAGAAATCCTCTTGGGATTGGTTATTGGTCTCACCATGCTGATCAAGGGAATAGGGGTTGTCCTGCTTATAGGTATCATGGCCGATATATTGGTAAAAAGATTTTTGGACAATAAGGGAGAAAAAAGGATTATCAGGGAAGCGTTTTCATTTATTGTCATTGTTCTTGTAACCTCTGTTTTTCTTTATGTCATCGTGGACAAGGTCCTGTTGCCGGCAAAAGAAGATACGTATAAATTCTTTTCCACCTTATTTGATTACAGGTCCCTGGGGAATACGATCCTGGTCACTTCGGATTATTATGTTCAGGTAATAGAAGATTTTTTCCATCCGGATAATGGAAAATGGAATGTTTTCCCGTCAATCACAAAAGCTTTTGCCCTTTCGTTTTTTATCCTGGGACTTTTCATAAAATGCATGAAAAGGCCCGGGTATCCGGAGTATATCATTTTGCTTTACTTACTGGTTATTTTGAGTTTTCCCAATACTACTCAAGGTTTCAGATACCTTGTGCCGATTGCCCCCTTGATTTTATTTTATATTATAACCGGTATCAGGTCAGTCCGGTTACCGGTGATGATTAAACCCGGATATATTGCCCTTTTCATCGGGTTGATCATGTTGGTCCAATATAAATCAGGTGTCCTGGGGATTATTTCTTCCCAAAACAATACACTTGTCGGGCCGCAGGAACCTGAAGCGGTCAGTGTTTTCGGGTTCATTAAGAAAAACACCCCGGAAAATTCAAAAATAGTGTTTATAAAGCCAACTGTTCTGGCTCTTTATACCGGGAGAAAAAGTTTTACAAATCATCCGTCACAGAGCTTGGCAGCAGCGGAAAATCAATATGAAACCATAGGATTTGATTATTTGCTCTCAACTACCGATTTCGGCAATAATGCACTTGATGAATATATAAAGAAGAACAGCGACAAATTATCGCTGGTCTTTGAAAATGGAAAATTCAAACTGTATAAAAAACAGGGGGAGCGGTAAATATAAGGCCGACTGAAAACCGACCGGTCCGGGGTTTTACCTGATGACAGTAAGAACATATATGGTTATCATTTGTCATTAATGAGTTTGGTAATTTCCATTCTTATTCGTAATTTTGCAGCCCGATTTAAAAAAATCATAAATTCATTAAAAATCAAGCAGAAATGTCAAACCAGTACGAAACCGTTTTCATTATGACTCCCGTTTTATCTGAAGAACAGATGAAGGAAACGGTAGAAAAGTATCAAAAGCTCCTCGTCAGTAAAAAGGCCGAGATCATTCACGAGGAGCATTGGGGACTGAAAAAGCTCGCCTATCCTATTCAGAAAAAGAGCACCGGGTTTTATCACCTGATTGAATTCAGGGCTGACCCGACTATCATTCGTGAGTGGGAAGTAACCTTCAAACGCGATGAGCGTATCCTTCGCTTTCTTACAATCGTTCTTGACAAGCATTCACTGGCATACAACGAAAAGAAGCGTGCCAGGACAAAGGACGAAAAGAAGGAAAAAGAAGTTCAGGACTAATAATTTTTAAAAGAATTTAAAATGGCTACACAACAACAAGGCGAAATAAAATATCTGACCCCGATTACGGTAGATACCAAAAAGAAGAAATACTGCCGTTTCAAGAAGAGCGGTATCAAGTATATCGATTATAAAGATGCAGACTTCCTGCTCAAATTCATCAATGAGCAGGGGAAGATCTTACCCCGCCGCATAACCGGCACTTCAACGAAATACCAGAGAAAAGTGGCCCAGGCCGTGAAAAGAGCCCGCCATCTGGCTTTATTACCTTACGTTGCTGATATGTTAAAATAAGGAGGAAGAACGATGGAAGTGATTTTAAAACAAGATGTTGCAAATCTGGGATATGCAAACGAAAAGGTTCATGTCAAAGCCGGTTACGCACGTAACTTTTTAATCCCTAAAGGACTGGCAATTACTGCCACCGCGACAAACATAAAGGTGCTTGCCGAAACCATGAAGCAACGATCCCATAAAGAGGAAAAGATATTCAAGTCGGCTGAAGAGCTTGCAAAGGCCCTGAATAATGTAACAGTAAAGATCGGGGCAAAAGCTGCCGAAAGCGGAAAGATCTTCGGCTCGGTGAATGCCATCCAGATTGCCCAGGCCCTGAAAGAACAGTATAATTTTGATGTGGACCGTAAAAGCATTCATGTTGACCAGGAGCATATCAAGGAACTTGGCACATATAAGGCAAAAGTCTCGCTTCATAAAGATCTTCATGTTGAGATTAAATTTGAAGTGTTTGCCGAATAAATCAGGCGGTTATTACACTTTGTCACGGGATTGCTTTCCCGGACCATGCCTGACTGAATAGGGTTTTATTACTATCTTTATCCCGGAAACGATTTCCGGGATTTTTTATGCTCTCACACAAACAGCTGAAACATATATCGGCCTTGAAGATCAAGAAATTCAGGGACGAATACAGTGAATTTATTGCCGAAGGGACTACTCTTGTTGTGGATCTGATCCAAAGCCCTTTTGAGATTGATTCGATTTACGCCATACCTTCATGGATTGTCGATCATATGGAAATGATCGTGGCGAAAAAGATCCCTGTTTACGAAACTGATGCCCTTGACATGTCGAGGATCAGCTCACTTTCCACTCCCAGCCAGGTATTAGCCGTTGTGAAAATCCCGGGAGGGGCGATGGAGGTTTTAACTATTGCAGATATTGAGAGAATAGAAGATTTATTTCCCCGGATCTTTAAGGAACTTTCGCTGGTGCTGGAAAACATCAGTGACCCGGGAAATTTTGGCACAATCCTTCGTATTGCTGACTGGTTCGGTATCAGAACCGTTTTTTGCTCCGAAAACAGCGTTGAATTATATAATCCCAAGGTCATTCAGGCCAGTATGGGATCGGTTGCAAGAATAAAAGTACTTAAAGCAGACCTTCCTTATCTTCTCGGTAAAATCCATGGGAGGGTGCCTGTATACGGGACTTTCCTTGAAGGAGATATTATTTACAGCAGAACATTGGGTCGTGAAGGATTTATTGTTATTGGCAGTGAAGCTCATGGCATTTCAACTGTATTATCCTCTTATATCACAGACCGTTTATTCATACCTTCTTTCGGAACGACTGAAAACGGCAAAGCCGAATCCTTGAATGCTGCTGTAGCCGCAGCAATTGTAGTCAGCGAATTCTGCCGCAGAGGATACTGATAACCACCTGCTCCCGGGACGGTTTAAAGCAAAAAGTGTAAATTTGCCCTCATGGTCGCATCTCTGGAAAAATTTGACCTCTCCGGGCTAATTTCCCGCGTCCGGGCCGGAGACGGGTACGCAGACTTTGCCCGCAGGTTCATGCCATTTGATTCTGTGAGATGTTTTGTATTTGCATGTCTGATATTCTGTACTTCTTTCTTCAGCTCCCTGGCTGTCTCTGCTGAATATCCGAATGAAAATATCACTTATGCCCCCGACATCCGGACCGTCCAGTTATATAAGAGCGGCTTTGAAATGTCGTCACCGGTTTTTCAGTTGAATTCCACGGAACATATCACCCTTGAGTTCGATGATCTTGACACGGAATCAAAAGCTTATAAATATACCATCAGGCATTGTGAATCGGACTGGACTACATCCGCCGATCTTATGCCTGCAGAATATATCAGCGGATACAGGGAGGAGAATATCAGTGATTTTCAGTATTCCATGAATACAGCTGTAAGGTATGTGCATTACCAGGCAACTTTCCCGGGTACTAATATTTCCCCAAGTATTTCCGGGAATTACCTTCTTATCGTTTACCTGGACGATCCTGCTGAACCTGTCTTTACCAGGAGGTTTATGGTGACCGAGGTGTCAATGCTTTCAATTGAGGGGGCGGTTCACCAGGGATCAAAGGCAGATGAACAGCTTTCGAAGCAGCAGATCGATTTTGAAATCAGACTCAACGGATTTAAAGTGCTGGACATTAAAAGGGAAATCAAAGTTGTTGTCCAGCAGGACGACCGATGGGATAATGCGTTAAGGAATATCAGTCCGAGATTTATCAGGGGAGAGGAACTCGATTACCGCTATGATGAAAATATTGAATTCAACGGAGGCAGCCCTTACCGGAATTTCGATATTAAAACCCTTGCATCTCAGACCGAGAGAATAGATAAAATCCATTTTGACACTGCAAACCAGGTATTGCTCCTGCCCGACAAGCCCCGCACCTATAAAAATTACGTTTATGATAAAGATATCAACGGCAGGTTCCTGATTAAAAATGAAGTCAATGCCCAAAACAGCGCAATAGAAGCCGATTATGCCTGGGTCCACTTTTTTCTTCCTTTTCCTGCGGAACTGACCAACGGGGAGTTTTATCTCATGGGAGCACTTACCGACTGGAGAATGGATGAAACTAGCAGATTGCAGTTCAACAGCAAATCGATGCGATATGAAAAAGTGCTTTTTCTGAAACAGGGGTATTATAATTATATATATGTCATGCTGAAAAAAGGAAATACCAAAGGGGATGAATTCATGATTGAGGGCAGCCACTGGGAAACTCCGCACATATATACAATTTATGTTTATTATCGCCAGACCGGAGCACAGACAGATCAGCTGATCGCCGTTCAGAACATCAATTCCATACAACAGAATTAAAAGGGTAGGCTCATGCTTTTTAATTCCATCCAGTTTATAATTTTCTTTCCCGTTGTTACAACTCTTTACTTTTTATTCAGGCCCAGGTACAGGTGGCTGATGCTGCTTCTGGCCAGCTGTTATTTCTACATGGTCTTTGTGCCTGTTTATATTTTAGTGATCCTGGCGATCATCGGACTGGATTATTTTTCAGGGATCCTGATCGGGAAAAGCACGGGAAACAGGCGAAAGCTTTACTTCATTTCAAGCCTTATCCTGAACATCCTCATTCTTACTTTTTTCAAATACTATAATTTCCTGAATGAAAATATTGCTTTTATACTGAAATGGTTTGGAATTAATGACCATCTTCCTTTTTTAAACATTATCATCCCCCTCGGGCTATCTTTCCAGATCTTCCAGGCCATCAGTTATCTTATTGAAGTCTACCGTGGGAAACAAAAAGCCGAAAAAAAATTCGGGGTTTTCATGCTTTATCAGATGATTTACCCCAGGCTCATAGCCGGCCCCATCGAACGCCCTCAAAACCTGCTGCCCCAGCTCACCCTTCCGCATAAATTTGATTTCAACCAATTGGCTGCCGGGCTTCAGCTGATGGCCTGGGGCTTCTTCAAGAAACTGGTAATTGCCGACCGCCTGGGACAGATGGTCAATAATGTTTATGACTTCCCTGCAAATTTTGAAGGTCTTTCCCTGGTCATAGCTACCATTTTCTATTCATTTCAGATTTACCTCGACTTTTCGGGATATACCGACATAGCCCTGGGGGCAGCAGAGGTCATGGGTTTCAGGCTCACGAGCAACTTCAACCGGCCTTATCTTTCAAGGTCAGTTGCTGAATTCTGGCAGCGCTGGCATATCACATTTTCAGGCTGGCTGCGCGATTATCTATACCTGCCCATTGCCTATTCCGCTTCACGAAAACTCAGGCAGGACAACTATTATGGAATAAGGTCCGATTACTTCATTTACATTTATGCCGTGCTTATAACTTTCCTGATCTGCGGCCTCTGGCATGGCTCCGGCTGGAATTTTGTGATCTGGGGCGGGATGCATGGCATCTTTCTCATCCTGGCCATCCTGACCAGAAAACCTAAATCGAGGATGTACAGGAAAATGGGTGTGAACAAAAAGAGCTGGTCCTTTAATGCATTCCAGACTGTCGTGACCTTTTGCCTTATATCTCTGGCCTGGGTTTTCTTCCGGGCTTCGACACTCAGTGATGCTGTTTATATCATCAGGCATATGTTCATCGGGATTCCCGGCAATATAAGGGACATTTGGCATCACCCTGATATGCTCAAGTATATTGTTGCCCTGGATAGCCCCCGCAACTTCATTATTACACTGGTGATCCTGTCGGTTTATATCTTTATCGAGACCCGGCAGAAAAGCTGGGACATCCGGGAAATGCTCCGGCAGACCCCGGTCCTGAAAAGATATTGCATTTATTATGTTTTCATACTGGTATTCATATTTTTCGGGGTGTTTGATTCAGCAAGGCAGTTCATTTATTTCCAGTTCTGATGAAAAAAACCTTAATCCGCTTATCGGTCCTAATTCTGCTGGTGCTATCCACTTGTGCCGGCATCTATTATTATGTATTCAGGAAGACGGCAACCGATACCAATGATTTCGTACTTGCCCTGCGTGATAAATCAGTTCTTATGGAAAATACACCTTCCCCCAGGATCGTATTTGTCGGCGGCTCAAACCTGATATTCGGGATTGACAGCAGGAAGGTCGAGCAGAAAACCGGCCTGAAGGTTGTGAATATGAGCCTGCTTGCAGGTTACGGACTCACATTCATGATCAATGCGGCGAAACCCTATGTTAAACAAGGGGACATCATTTTTATTTCTTTCGAATACTACCTCGGTGAAGGTGAGATGGACCTCCTGGCCCATACCGTGGATATGGTGCCCGAAGCCCGGTCGTTCCTTAATGACCATGAAAAATTGTTGTACCCCTGGGCGGAAGCAAATCTGCGTCTCCAGCATCTTATCAGGGACCTGCAAAAAATAGCCCGGTTCAATACAGGTTCGGTCGAAAAAATATATACCAGAAATGGTTTCAATTCAAACGGAGACGTGATTTCCCACCTGGATAAACCGAACCCGAAGACAATGGGAAGAAGATATAAAATTGAGCAAACCGATTATTCGAAGTACATAGCATTTATAAATGAATTCGCTGCCTATGCCAGAAACAAAGGTGCGAAGGTGTTTTACCTTTACCCTGTCTATGTACATTCGGAATTCATTAAGTATCATGACGCAATAATCGCGTATGACCGGGAGATGAGAGAATCCCTGAAGATACCCATTGTCAATAATATAGATACATTTGTATTTGATGATCAATATTTTTTCGACACGGTTTATCATACCAATAAGCAGGGGAGGGATAAGCGTACTGACAAGCTTCTTGAGATCATCGTGAATCTTCTGCCGGAGTTGGGAGGAACCAGGTCATAATTTCTGAAAGCATAATCATTTCTATTAACAGGACCTAAATATAAACCATTAGAGCTTGCCTTGTATAAGCTGTGGAATTTGAAATATTCTTTCCGGTTTGGCAAATCCGATCTGCCGGCTGTATATTTAGCTGTCCTGTATTTCAGAAAGGATATCCGATACCAAAATTCCAGACGATATCGCGGAGTTGCATTTTATTAAAATACCAGCGATCTCCTTCCGGGTACCAGGGCACCCGGAGAGGAATGGCCGGATCAAGACGGATCATGAAAAAATTGAAATCCAGGCGCAGCCCGATGCCCGCGCTGATGGCAATATCGGGAATAAAACCAGAGAGAGTAATAACACCGCCGGGAACTGTGGAATTTGGTTTCAGCAGCCACACATTGCCCATATCGATAAATAAAGCGCTCTTAAACATCTTGTAAATACTAACACGGTACTCAATGTTGGCTTCCAGTTGGATATCGCCAAACTGGTTATAATTCCCGCTAAGAGTGTCGTTATGGTAACTCCCGGGGCCGAGGAAACCCATTTTCCAGCCTCTCATATCATTAGCCCCACCGGCAAAAAACGCTTTTTCAAAAGGAAGCGAGGGAGAGTTCCCGTATGGAATGCCTATCCCTCCGTAAAACCTGTAAACAACGGAATGTTGTTTCGACAGGATCTCATAATAGCGGAAATCGAAATCAGGCCTGATATATTGGGCATACTGAATGTTAAGTAATGTATAATATCCTTCACCGTTTTTAGGTGCTTTGAAGATTTTGCCAATAGCATAAAATAAATTTCCTCCGGTCTCGAAATTGGACCTGATATAAATATAATCATTCAATCGATTAAATTTCTGGCTTGTATATGATAAAGTATACCTTAATCCCGCAACCAGGTGATTGGAGTATTGGTATTTCTGCCGCTGGTCGGTCAGAGAGTTTACATATGCATTGAACAATGAATCTCCAAAGACCTTTACAAATGCAATTTCAATCGGGTTAATAGTCTGGCTGAGGTTGTTGTTCTGGACCCAGGTATAACCGAAAGTCGCATTGGTGATATGCCGGTCATAATCCTGCTGCCGCTGAAAGTTATACCCAATGCTGACCATTGTTTTAGGTTTCATGTTCTTTGGCAGCATTTCTGGGTTTATCGGGAAAAGAAACTGCGGGAAAGTAAGGCTGGCATTGAGCCCGATGTCAAGGACATTAAATATTTTTTTGGGCTGGTTCTCAGCTACAGGAGGTTGTGTCTGGGCTGAAATGTTCAGACCCAGTCTCAACAACTGTGCTCCCCTGAAAATATTCCTGTTTGAATATGTAAGGCCTCCCTGAAGTCCAAAAGCACCTGCAGAGTTTGTGCCATCGGCCGAAACGCTGAAGGATTGCCCTGCTGAACGTGAGAGTTGCACCCGGCAGTCGATTGGGTCGGAATACCTTTTCAGTGTGTCGCGCGGACTTTCAGAAGATGCAAACCTGAGGTTTATATATTTAAAGACCTGCAGGTTGGATAAGCTGCTGTATGTCTGGTTCACATCGTTCTGGCTATAAAAATTCCCGGGCTCCAAAAAGATGGATTGTGTTATTGTACGGGGTTTGATCGACATTTTCTTATCATAAAGAAAATAATAATAATAATGCTTTGACTTATTTTTCTTAGGTCCTTCATATTTGGTAATAAGCGTATCATAACGGATCGAATCTCCTGCAAGATGATCAAATTCCGGGTAAATATACAGCCTGTTGATATAGTACCTTTTATGCGGCACAGTCACCATCATTGACATATTATCGATAGAAGGGACAACCGGATCGGTAATTTCCATTGTAAGATCCATCATACGGGACCCCACAGTGCTGTCTACACGGAAAACGATATAATTTGGAGTAAACCTGTAAAATCCGTTATTGTTGAGATTGGTCGTAATCCGGCTACGCTCATCATCAAGGTTATAGGCATCGTAATTATGGCCTGCCTTGATAAGCGCTTTGGCTGTGTCTTTCATAATATAACCGGCCACGAAAGTATCGGGTATAGAATATTCCATTTTCCTGATGCGGTAGGGTTTGGATGTATTGACACGGTAATAAACTGTAGCCTTCTTCTTTTTAATTACCACAGAATCAGTGACTGAAGAATTGAAATATCCCTTATTGGCAAGAAACAGGGTCATTTGTTTACAGGCTATGATCGAAAGGCCTGTATCCAGTATTACAGGTGCTGCCCCGGCAGTATTCCTCAGCCATTTCTTGAACTTGTTATCTTTCCCCTTACTTCCCATGTTGTATAGTACAATATTGGCCCGGAACAATCCGAATAATTTCTTGTTAGGCTGTTGCTGCAAATACCCGCTAAGGTCATCCGAAGTGATTTTGCGGGTGTTTATGTGAAATTTATTTTTAATCAGCAGGGATTCCTTTGGCTGGAGGTTTTTTGTCACATTACAACCGGCGAAGATCAATAGCAGGATGAGTGTGAAAGGCCGGTATGGTATCTGTAAGTACTTCAATTCAAAGGAAATTAGGAAAGCCGGACAAAAGTAATGAGAAATAAGTAAGAAGGAAAATTATAGTCATGGCTTTCAGGAAATGAAAAAAAGCAGTACTTTTGCACCCTCTTAATAAGGGAGCATAGCTCAGCCGGTTCAGAGCACCTGCCTTACAAGCAGGGGGTCACAGGTTCGAATCCTGTTGCTCCCACCAGTAAACCAGCCACTTACAAATGAAAATGTAGGTGGCTGGTTGCTTTTGTAGTAATGTTTGTAGTAACTCTTATGTTAAAAAGTTTCCTTCAGATTTCTTTCGGAAATCAGCCAGAGACATTCGAATTAAAGAAATTTTTCGTTATATTTGTATTATGAAAGCAAGACCAGTAAATAAACCAAGTTTCAATGCAATTTTCAATAATGCCATTGCATCTGCAAAAATTGAAGGAATAAGGTTTGATAAAAAAACGCAAGCATACATAAAAAAGGAAGCGATTAAAAAGCTGGAAACAACTCCCCGATAATTTCTATCATTGCTGAATAATCCTTGTCATCTCCTTTATTCAAGGCTTCAATGTACTGCGGATAATTATCCTTCCTGAATTTATCTAATTCGAGAGAAGGATATCCTGCTCTATTGGCCATTAAATCGGCAAAAATCCTGGCAGTCCTCCCATTCCCTTCCCTGAATGGATGGATATGAATGAGTTCACAATGCACAATAGCAATGTCTTCAATCATTTTTTTTACATCTTTATAATCTGGAGGTAATTTTGACAAGAATTCCCGCTCAAGATAACTCATTCCATTTGGAATAAAAGCACAGGGCAGGAAATGATGACCCGCCTTGGAAAGATTTACATTACGGTAATTTCCAGCGAATGAATACAGATGACCAAGAGCGGTGCGGTGAATTGATCGAATATACTTTTCATCAAACTTTGTTTTTTTCGTCAATTTATCAGTAAAAATCACCTGAGCCTGTATGAAACCAATAGTTTCTTCTTCAGCGGCTTTCTGTGGATCAGTAATCCCCAGTTTATTTTTCAGAACAGAACTCCCCATTTCATAATAAAGGGGATCCTTAGCTTTTCTCCCTTCCTGAACTTCGTATGGCCTTTGATACGACATTTTAAACCTGATTTAAAATTACTGAATCAAACAAGTCCCATACCACTTGTTCTTACATACTAACTGGACCTATGACTTGAGATTGGATTATCATTAATTGCTTTATATAGGTACATGACAAAATTTGAATACAACTCATGAAATCTTTGATCGGTAGCGGGGTTTAGCAAGGAATGGGCAACAAAGATCAGCCCGAATTTGAAAATGCTGTAAACTCGCCGACCATGATTTTTGATTTTAATCGACTGAACATTTTGATTTCTGAAAATTCCAACAAGATATACCCAGGTGAAAGCAACACAAACCAAAGCGATAAGTCTGGCAATCCGATCAGGGTCTTTCAGATGGGTGTCTTCAAAGTTGAATCCACCGGATTTAAAGGTCTTAAAAAAATTTTGTAAAGCTTTACATAATTTTTTCCGCGATGTGAAGAGCCTGGTGGACACACGGCCCATATACCATAAACGAGATGAAACCATCCGTGGCCACGTGTTTTGCAGCTTCTTAGCACTGGTGTTAAGAAAGGACCTTGACAAGCAGTTACGAACGATCGACAAAGACTTTGAATGGTATGACATTAAACACGATTTAAGAGCATTGCAGCAGGTGATCATGGAAGAAAACCAAACAAAAGTTGCCTTGCGAACCGTTTGCCGGGGCGTTTGTTCTGATGTGCTGAAAGCTGTGGGCGTTGCTCCTCCTCCTACGATAAAAGCGATATCATGAAACACAATCGAAGATTTATTCATACGCATCTATTTTGATCGGTCCTTTTGTGGTGCCAAGAACTTTTTCCAAATCCCTATTTTACTCATAATGAACTCCTTAAAAAATACAACTGTAGAAGTTCAGTTTTGCAGGAGTTGCTGGCCACATTGGTTCAAGATGTGTAAATTTCATTACCAAGAGACTTTCCGTTTAAACAAATTTAACTTATCGGCTCCTTAGAACTTTTCCGGCGAGGAGAAAGATATAGAGCCCAGGTTAACAGGAATTCTCAGACCGACGAAAAAGTACCCTATATTGGCATTGAAGTTGAACCCCCATCCTCCCATAATATAGTCGCGTAGCATACTCAGACAGATGCCGGCTGCTATTTCGGGGATATTATCCCTGTTGAAATCATAGATCGCAAAATTCAACCCGATCCCTATGTCAAATACGTTCCGGTATAGCGGCTTCCGGCTTCTGAATTTAAAAAGCATACTGTAGGAAGGACCATTCGGGGGCATTTCATTGAGTTTTGAAACCGGCCATGCAAAATTATAAGCTACGGCCATGTTGATATGGGGTTCAGCATCAAGGAGGAAAAGATAATAGGTTTCTATGTCATTAGGCTTTTTGAGTGCGGGGGTTCCTGCACTTAGCTTAATCACAACTTGATCACCTGGTTTTCTTTTACCAGTATATTTTAGTGAAAAAGAGGTAGATGATGGGACTGCGTCAATGGCGAGTTTTTTTACCTTGTCAGTGAACTCAAGTAAGTTGCTGTTGAATTCAGCTCCGTACACCATGGTTTTAAGCCCATCACCAAGATCCTTAAAGTAGGTTTCCTTCAAATTCAAAAGGAATGTGCACTGGTTTTTTATTCTTAAAAGTAATGAAGTTGTAACGGCTGATTGATTTTTAAGTATGGAACTATATCCAGTAATAACGGCCTCGATCTTTGTGAATAATTCTAATGTCTGAGTATAAATTTGCTGCTCGTCATTGTTAAATCTCATAAGTAGCTGAATTTTGTCTCTTTCAACAATATTTTCTGTCTTATACGAATTCAGACGTTTCTGAAGATTCCCTAAGTAATCATTAATTGATGTCTCGCTGGTTTTAAGCTGATCGATAATGCCTTGCTGGGAATTTTTAAACTCGCGCTGCAAATCTTGAATGTTTTTTTGAATCTGTTGCACGGAATCAATCATTGGACCGAGAACTCCAAGAAGCAGATTTCCGTATTGCTTCCCCAATTCTAAAAAAATCTCCTGGTATGTGGAATTATTTTGATTGAATATTTTGTTCATATTTTCCAACTCGCTAATCTGACTATCTGTGAGCTGCAAGGAAACAGTCGGATATTCATAAAACTCCCCCAGTGGATATTCGTCGAATCCATTAAGGTGAATGCTGCTATTGCCTGCCTGTGTAATGATCCAAGCTCCTAATTGGATATAAACACCTTCCTGTTGTAAAACGCTGTCAAGTTGTTTGTTCAGATACCCCTGCATTTCTTCAGATAGGGTACGGAACATTTCTGAACGGTCTTCGATCCCCGCTTCAAACAGGGCATTAGCCTTATTACGCATAAATAATATGTTTTCCAGATACTTGGATTCAAAATCAGCTTCTGTTTGGGCCAAACTTTTTAAATTATCTGACAGGACATTAAGTTCTTCCTGCCCCCTGGAAACAGCTAATTTTTGAAAACTGTTCCTGAAACTGGCCGTTTGGGTTGTAATTTTTACTGAGAACTCCATTAAATTGGCAATCTCAGTGATCAGTTGGTCTGTTTTAGTCTGATTTTTCAGTAATCCGGTACTGATGGATTTCTTAAGTTTTTCTTTATTAATGAGGATGTTAAAACTGCTGTTGATATCTACATAGTTTGATGGCTTCTCATCCAGGTTGTATGTTTTCCTGCTTGTGGCTGGAATTTCAGTGATGGAAATCGAATTTTCCTGCCCCATGAGTGGAATGGACTGGCTGAAAAGCAAAAAAATCATCCCCCAGGTTGTTGCTGTTTTTTTCATAAATCAGGCTTTTTCGGCTAACAGAAATGCTTTGTCTATCCTGACATAATCTGGATCCGGTTCTGACGAAGTGATGAGGTCAAAGATCCTATCATCCATTGAGGTAGTGATCAAATATGATTGGTCTGCAGGCATTGTTTTTCCCGATTTTGAAAAGAGGGCCTGAAGGATAGTCCTGACGATTTCAGGGTTCCTGATCCAGACAGCCCGCCGGACTTGATTCCTGGACCAGGCTACCTTGTCAGTCTTTTGTATTATATTAATGCTCCAGCTGTCGTTACCGACAATAATTCCCAGAACAACTGCCTGATTATAGATCAGGTTATTCAGCAGTTTGCCGGCAATTTCCTCATCGTCAGTGGGGATGATTGTTGTAATCTTAAGTTCCATGGTTGATTGTTTTTCTCTAAACATTTGTGGTAAAGCAACTTCACTTTTTCCCTCTCTTCATTTTTGGCTGGCCAGGGATCATAACCAAGGGGTGGGTATAGTTTGATTCCTGCGAAAATGTAGTTGAAGTCTTTTTTCTCAGTAACCTTGGGAACTCCTTTCTTTTCAGGGATCTCCGTAATATCGAGATGCAGGGTGCCCATTTTCTGAAGAAGTTTCTGTTTTCTGGAACTAGGATTGTCATTTTCAAACCCTTCAATGGCATTTTCCATTACCGAGAGCAAGCTGCGTATGGTGCTTGATTCCTGGATCATTTTACAACCTTGACTACCTATTTAATATTAAGGACGAAAATTTTAAGAGGTTATCAATTAACATCAATTGAATGATCCAGTTTTCCGGATTCTACCGGGAAGTTTTTATTTTAAGACTTGGAATGACAAAAGGAGTGTATATTAGTCCCAGTGGGTTTCCTGCTTTAAGCAGTTTCAAACGTGCATTCCTCACAGCCTCACCAATTGGTAATTTGCAAGTGAGAAATAAACGGAGGAATTCTTCTGCAAAACTGCATGCCAAAGGTTCGAAAACAGTGATTTCAGTCCCTATCACGCCGGCACTCCCTGAACTGATAAAGTCCTGGACCAATGACATAGCTTGTTCAGGGTCTACTGCAGCTGTCTCGCAACCATTGATGAATACGAGTGGACTTGGATTTTTCCATTGAATTTCTTTTGCCATGAGAATGGAGCCATCGATATAGTCATTTCCTTTCCCTACCTGAAGATATAATGATTTATTTTCTGCTGAAAACCCATGACAGTAAAAGTAAATTATATGCGACCTGACCTCCCCTAAAAGATTTATTATGTCCTGACTCTTGTCTGAATAGTGCCAATCAAGATTGTTTAAAAGCGTCTTTAATTTTTTCATGTGTTCCTCCAACAGGCCCAGGTTTGTCGCAACACCAACTATAAATTCAGTTTTTTCTTTAACAAAAATTTCAGTGGGGACATCTTTCTGATAATTGCAATTGTTAAGCGAAACCGGCATTCCAAGGAAATGCCTGAAACCCCAGAATCCGCTCGGGCAAACAATCTCCAAATTACCACGGCTGGGGCAGTTACCTTTGAAGCAGGGAGTTTCCTCTAATGGTTCATCACTATTTAGGGAATTGATAAAAGCATCACACAGCCTGTGTTTTTCCGCCTGGGCATGCAGCGGATAATCATACAGGAGGGCGGCAGGAAGAAGGTGATTGGGGGATTGCTCCAGAACTATCTGGACCCTGCCGGGAGCAAGCATTAACTTAGCCAGCTCGTAGGACTTTTCCCTCCCGCCGGTAAGTTTATCAATGATAGCGTTATAGAGGTGATAACCCGTGATAGCTAAATTGATAATGTCGTTTTTCAATCTCTCAATGTCAGGCTTCCCGTCAAGGTATTTATAGGGTTGTTCTTTCCAGGGTGTTTGGTCCCCCCAGGAAGCTTTCATCATGGCTCTTCTCGCATCATTGATTGGTCTTATTAATTCTGTCTCCGTTACTCTTGCTTCGTTTTTGAAATCAGTAAATTCCTGCTGACCAAAAATCAGAGCATGAGTTTTGCTGAGCATCAGGCTAAGAAGGTGGTTGTCAAGATTATTCAGGTGGTCTGGTCTCAAAGAGTCTGAAATGGTATAATAGACAACCGAATTGAGTGCATCTGGTTTTGGAAGTGGATGCTCTGAAACCTCCACCTTTATTAACCTGGCCTGGACAAGAATTTGTTCATAATAAATATGACATCTCAACCGTGAAACTCCAGGTTTTACAGGGGTTGTAACCGGGAAGAAAAGACGTTTTTCTCTCAGATCAGGTGGAAGTAAGATATTGTTACCCGTGGGTTGCTTGTTAACTATGGCTCCACCATTCGGCAGAAGCTTTAATTCACCCACATCAGCACCATCGGTAACGGCAATTTCATCAGGAAATCCAAATAAAACGATTTTAAGCATAGCTTCTGATGGAACAAGTTCTGTCAGAATTGCAGTTGGTTCTTTTTCTATGGAATAGACGTCCAGCGTGTCAATATCAAACCAGAAATAATATGGCCTGCCACTTGCAAGTGATGTTTCTTTATCCAGAGAATGATCAGGTTGTTCCCTTTCAGAAAAGCCGGTATTGACCACTCGTACATTTGAAGGACCTGTCTCCTTTCCGGTCTCCCCGGTCATTGGCATGAGATTCTCATCTGCCGTCGCAACGGGCTCCGACCTTTTAGAAGATATTGTCACTGACTCGTCCGGAGTTGTCTTTGATGTGCCCAACCATTCACGGAGGAGAGCCTCCCTTTGCGCGTCGGGCAAGGCCAGCAGCATTTCACGTGCCTTTACACCCTGACCCCCGATTGATATCGGGTCACTGATCCCACCTTTCCCACCGTAAAAGGGTCCTGTGTAAAATGCCTCTTTGATCGCCTGGATCAAAAATTCATCCTGCTCTTTCCCGGTCAACTGCCGGGCAAGGTTTGATAGTAACGCAGAAACTGCTCTTGCCTGAAGAGGCCGTATCCTGACATTCCGGGCCATATCAAGTGCTTTTGGCAGCAGGTCAGAGGGGAGGACAGGGCCCAGACCTTCCAGTAATCGGGTACGTTCATTTTCATCGGCAGACCCCAGGCTGGAAAGCAACTTCTCAAATTCCCCGTGCAGCATTGAAGGAGGGAAATGCACTGTCATTTTTTTCAATACATCCAAAAGGTGCCACCGTTCTTTGAATGAATCTGAAATCTCAACGAGATCCCGCATGGAAGCTTCAGTAACCACCGGGATCAGCTTCTCAAGTATTGATATTTTGCCGGTCTCATCGGTTAAAGAACGCGTTGCCGTGATAATTTCCTTTTCTATCTGGGATTTCCGGTCGCCAGAAAGATGGAGGACTAAATCCGGCAACAACCTCGCCCGGTCCCGGGTGTCATCGAAAGTGGAGATCAATTCCAGCACCTCATCAATCAACGGGGGCTTTTGGTCGGCGGGTACCGCTTTTAACAGTTCAATCAATGTCTGGGCCCGGTATCTTTTTGATTCCGTCAGGCGGGAGGCCTCCATCATTTCCGGGATTAACCGGGTATATTCTTTAACAGGAAGCTGTTTCGCAATCCTGACGAGAACGTTTACATTCCGGGAAAAATTTCGTGAATCCATCATCGATTTCACGAGGCCCTTATTTTCCTGTAATTTGATCCTGCGCTCCTGGCCCCGTGCTTTTTCAGCCATTGGTAAAGGAAGGATGGCTCCCAATTCATCCAGGGTCTTTGCACGGGAATTTGCACGATCAATGAGAGGAATTTCTTTCAAAGCATCATTCAGCAGTGGCTTGCGCTCTTCTTCAGGGAGCCGGGATGCCAGTTTGCCTAAGCCGGTGGCCCTGATCTGGGCAAATTGCCAGGAATTATTCATGGAGCCCATATAAGTTAAACCGGGCACTTTTTTACTCTTCTCCCTTTCCCTTAACGTCCTGGCATATCCAATGATATTCTTGATCATTTTACGCCTATCAGCCCGTGGAAGTAAGGGTGTAATTTCCGAAAGTATCCGGGCGCTAATGTCATCTTTGCCAATCCCGGTAATTAATTCAAGCACTTCTTTAAGTATTGCTTGTTTTTCATTCCCGTCAGAATGGCCTGATAGCAGGGCCAGAAGGTATGCCCTTTCCGGAATATCTGTAATGTTATTGACCATTATTAATATCCCGGGAACATGCTTTGGACTTAAATCCGGGATAACAAGTTCAAGCGCCGTAGTTTGGCTCCTTATATTATCTATGGCATTAATTTGGGCAATTGTTTCCTCGAGAATATTATCACGTTCTTCACCTTCCAGAACCTTTATTAAGCTATTGAAGGCATATACCCTCGATAATCCTTCACTTAAGGCCATTACCTCCTTTCTGAATTTGTCATGCAATGAATTGGGTAAAAACCGGATCATCGTCATTAAAGCTTCTGCATGGCTGCCTTCATCTTCCTGATTCCGTATAGCCTCCAAAGCATAACTATAGACTGACTCCTGCATTCCCAGAGGGAGCTGTTTTACCAGCAGGCATAGTGCTTCAATTCGTTTAGTATAGTTCACAATCTGGAGAGCGGATTCCAAAGCAATAGGAATTAAATGCGTGGGAAGGACCGGGGCAAGAGTAAGAACAAGTGCTGGTTCGAGACCGTTTTTGTTGGCGTCATCAATAAAAGCATTTCGGGCTATCTCCAGGGTTTCCTTCAGTAATGCTTCATCATCCTTTTTTAACCTCCCGGCTAAGGCTTTAACAGTACGAGCCCTCAATTCCTCATCAGGATATGAAATACCAAGCGCAACCTGGATTGCCCGGGGTAAAAGATGATCAGGGATCAGAGGTACCAGCTCCGGGAGCAAATAAGGATCGGGCACACCTCCAATGGGAAAAATGTCAGAAATCTCTGATATAACTTTTGAGGTCATAGACTATTTAAAAAAAAACCAGGAAAATATTATGGGTAACAATGAATTACGGCTTTTTAACTTCTAACCCTGCTTTGGCAAATGTTTATCGTCAGTTTTTACAGACATTCCAAGTCCCGATGCAGCAGTTCCCGGAGGAATGACTTCATCTTCTGTTGCTGCCTTACGTCGCCCGTCAAGAAACCAGTCTACATTAAAATTCTTTGAATAACTGACCATACAGATCAGCGTAATAAAATAGCCAAAGAAACCTATAGCCAGGCCAATCCCGTAAGCGCCGAAAAGATCGGTACCTGCCTTAAATAAAGCAAGTACAGCACCTCCGCCAATTATCCCAATAAGGGTCCCCAGATCACTGAGCTGGACATTTCCTGTACGGTAGCGGTTAATGTAATAGACATACCATCCAACCAGGATCCCAAAAGCGCCGGCCCCTAAAAGCTGAATGAGAGTAGCAGTTTCTGTTGCAGTCATAGTTTCCTCCTTTTTTAAGTTATAAATAAAGATGTTTTTTTATTGAATGACAAAACCAAACATGAGCCAGAAAAGCTGCGGAAACTCCTCCAAGAAAGAGCATTAATGCTACTCCCTTGAAAAGGAAGAAAATCAGGCAGCCTGTAATTCCGTTTGCCAGAGCCAAAAACAGGATGTTATGGAGAAACCGGGATCCCCCGTTAGCAATCATACCACTCAGCCAGCCAAAAACCAGCCCGGTTCCCAGGCAACTAATTGCAATAATACTGGCAACAGGCAAAAAATTATTCATTTGACTATTTTGATGATTATCATGACTTTACTGGTACATGCATGTTCGGAAGAATGTCATAATCAGGGTTTAGAGCTATTATTAGGTATAAATACAAATATACAACACATTTTTTTCTCAAGTCAAGAAGAGTTATGGTTTTCAGTGAGAGGGGGATTCAAGAATGGCAGTTTGTGAAATAGTAAATCACACTTTTAGACCAAGTAGGCTAGGGCTGCAGCTATCTGAAGTCTCTAAGATTTTCAAGTGTGTTGCAAGAATAGATTATACCATGAAGAGATTGTCATAAAGATCAAGTAAGGAGATTTATACCTAAGAAGTAATTAAATCGCTGGCTGCGTCAATGAAATCATCATTAAACTCATCCAAATAAATCTGAGTAGTTCGTGTATCATTGTGACCAAGTCCCTCTGATATTTTCTCAACCGAAATATCCATCTTTTTGCCAATCGTAGCCCAAGAATGCCTGACAGTATTAAATGATAGTGTAGGATCTATATTTAACCTTTTTGCCCAACGTTTCAGGTAATGGTTCGTAAATGCCTTTGGAACAGTATATTTCAGAGGGATTCGATGTTGCTTTTTATTATGATATAAAACAAGACATATTGTAAAACAGTTATCCTTATTTTTGCGTCTGGTATCCAGATAAAGGCCAATACTTGTTTTACTAATTTGTCAAACTAACAACTAAGTCAGATGGCTGACAACATTGATCCTTCAAAGAATACAACAAATCACGAATCAGAAAAAAATTCTGATATAAATATTCCTATTCCCGAGTCCAACAATATTATTAAAAAACAAAAAACTGAAAATATGGAGACCCACGCTTACCATCTGCATCGTGCACCTGGAAAAAAAATCTGGCATTATTTTTTTGAATTCCTGATGCTCTTTCTCGCAGTCTTCTGCGGGTTCATAGCAGAGAACTGGCGTGAACAAATGCGGGAGCATCAACGAGAAAAGGAATTCATACGCTCTATCGTAGAAGATATTAAATCAGATACGCTCCATTCAAACAGAACCTTATTACAATTGAAAAGAATAAAGGCAGGTACTGACAGTGTATTAATCTTGTTGTCATCTCCTGAAATTATTAATAACTCCAATGATGCCTGCAGATTATGGACTAAAAACCTTGGACTGGAAGTTTTTGTTTCCAATGACCGCACCATCCAGCAATTAAAAAGCAGCGGTGAGTTAAGATTGATAAGAAATAAAGCGGTTTCAGACAGAATTATGGACTACGAACAAACTTTGAAAAAATATTATACACAGTCCAATCTTATGTATAATGCGGTTCTCGAAGTGACTCACTACAGCAAGCTCTTCGATTTTATCAGCCTTGATAAAAATAGAAATATTCCTGTACCCTTAACTGAACAGGGAAGGAAATCCCTGAATGAGGCGTATGCCTATCTTCAACTTTGGAACAGGGGTCTGATAGGGTTGATCAGTTGGCTGCAAGACGTTAATGAAGAAGGTGCAAGACTAGTGACATTTATTCAAAAAGAATATCATTTGAATTAACCGTACAAAAGCGAAAGCTCTTTTTTTGCTTTCTAACTTTGATAAACGGTCTCAACATTACCAAGTCAGGAGTTCAGATAAAATATTATATACTCTGCAATGAAACCCATGCTTTTTCGGAATATTCTCATCGGTCTATTGGCATTTCTCGCTGTAGGAGCACTGTTTGGTGGAGGTGCATTGATCATTTCCCCATCAGGAGAATTGCTTGGCATGCCGCTATCAATGATTAAAGATTCTCCATTTCCAACCTTTTTGATACCAGCGATCTTTTTATTTGCTTTTCTGGGTCTTGTTCCCTGCCTTTTGATATTCGCATTGCTGAAGAAACCTAAATCAAGGATTGCTCAGCGGCTTAATATCTATAAAGACATGCATTGGTCATGGTCTTTCAGTGTCTATATCGGTTTGATCCTGATCCTCTGGCTTCAGCTTGAGATGATGTTCATCCATTCGGTGCACTGGTCACACACTTTTTATATGTTCGTGGCTGTTGTCATTCTCATCGTGGCGATCTTGCCGCAGGTGAGAAATTTGTACAAACGATAGAAAATTGACTCTTATAACATATATTGAATAGTTCACCCTGGATCGCATCGATCCTGTTCAGCGGCAATCCAGCGGGAGGGAACTGAGGCACCCATCAGCCGTTTCGGTACCCACAATTATTTATCCACTAACCCAATTATTTATATCGGTGGCAAAAGCACAGATAGAATGCAGTATATCTTCGGTATTCCAGCCAGGCTTGAATTCCAGGCGTTCCCATTCCATAACTTTTACGTGAACTAATTCTTTTATATTGATGGGTAAGCCGCCCATACTTTAACGCAATAAATTATTCTTCCTGATAAATTCCCCGAGTTTATGAGCATAAACTGCATTGGCAAGGCCATTCGGATGGGCATCATAAGGCAGGTTGCTGTATTTCCCGCTCCTGTTATCTACAGAGATATCAATGGTCAGAATGCCTTGTTTATGAAAATACTCCAGCATTTCATTTGTCAGTCTCTCATTGTCCAGGCCTGCCAGTATAAATGTGATGCTGTCCTTTTTGCACATGTCATACATCTCCTGAATGATCGCCCGTGTCACCTCATGGCTGTTTGAAAACTTTGCTTCAATCGTGTTGAAGGCTCTTTCAAGAAAATGAATGAAGGCTGAAACGGTGTTAAAAGGTACTTTGTGGTAAACCACATCAACGGGGCTGGAGATGACAAGCCCGCCGTTTTTGTCCAGTGAGGCATATGGCTGGCATACCGGCCCGAGGAAATTATACACGGATGCAGCTTTACGGCGGTTTGCGGTAAGCGTGTTCCTGGCATCATGCATCGACATATAAGCCAGGATTACGACCCTGGGTTTTTTCTTTTCAGCAAGATCCCGTTTGAGCTGAAGGAGGGAATGAATTGTCCCGTATCCACTGACCCCGTAATTGACTACTTCATATCCCGGGAAAGCCTGCTGAAGACGCCACGGATAAGTTTCCCGATCGTTGATTGACCAACCGTGTGTGACTGAACAGCCGAAGATCCAGAGTTTATCTTTTGGGGCATACTGAGGATCCTCATATATGGGATGTGTTACCCTCAATGTGTTTGAATCATGGGTAGTTATAAATGAATAACCCCCGGGCAGGTAAACCGTATATCTCCCCGGTAAGTGGGTGTATCCCAGGTAATTGTCCGCCCGGTAATATGTTCCTCCCGGCACTACACGGACCAACGACCTTGGATCAGCCAGGTCGGGTTTAAATCCGAATAAACGTACTCCGATTTCCCCGGCAATCCCCATAACTAAAAGGAGGATTAAAAGGAAGATCAGAAAAAAAAGGAATTTCTTAAATTTTGACATTTTACCACATGTTATCAAGATCGGCGGATGTGAACAGTTTCGACCTGTTTTCAAATAATGAAGTATACTGACCGGGCCTGAGCTTCAGGGGATCTTTCTTAATCAGCCTGTAAATTATTGAAACAGGAAATAGTACCAGGAAAAATATGAAACTCAATACAAGCCATGTAATTATAGAAGCGATGACCTGGCAAAACTTTTTCCACCCCAGGTATATCCGGAAGGAAATTTTATTCAGGAACAAACCGGTCCCGGCCGCCCCAATGGCAAAATATAACAGAAATGGAGACCTGATTAATAAAAACAGGACAATGAGCAGGAGTATCAGTAAAAGGAAAAACTCCAGTGTTTTTACTCTGTTTGTTTTGACCCGATCGGTGTTTTCTCTTGTATTTGCCATCTCAGGGATTCAAATGGTTCATCATGTTTGTCAGAATAATGTATAGATAAAGGGCCCGAAAACGGTGCTCGTTCCTACAAAAATAAGAAATGCAAGCAGGAGCAGGAATAGGATGACCGGCAGCAACCACCATTTTTTCCGCTGCCTGATGAACAGGAACAACTCCTTTAAAAATTCCATGCTTAGTCAGGTCTTATTTTTCCCTTATAATACTTTTCAACCCTGAATTCGGGTTGATCTTTCTTGTCCAGTATATAATTATTCATAACCAGGTAATCCATGCCTGTATTCATGAAACAGCGCCAGGCATCGAGCGGGCTGCAAACGATGGGCTCTCCGCGCACGTTGAAGCTTGTGTTAATCAGGATACCATAGCCGGTGAGCTTTTTAAAAGCATTGATGAGGTTCCAGTACCTGGGGTTGATGTCCTTGTGGACGGTCTGGACCCGGGCTGAAAAATCCAGATGTGTAACTGAGGGGATATCTGACCTCGGAAAGTAAAGTTTCTCCGTCAAAGGCAGTTTATCATAACCGGCAGGCAGAGGCCGTTTGTGCTTTTCATTCACATAGTCGATTAAAAGCATGTAAGGTGAAGCCGTATCTGACTCAAAATAATCCGGCATATCTTCTAATAAAACTGATGGGGCAAAAGGGCGGAAGCTTTCCCTGAATTTGATCTGCAGGTTAAGCTTCTTCTGCATTTCCGGGTCGCGTGCATCGGCCAGGATGCTCCTGTTCCCCAGGGCTCTCGGGCCAAATTCCATCTTCCCCTGAAACCAGCCGACCACGGCGCCGTTTGCAAGCAGGCCTGCAACCCGGGTGCAGACTTCCTGTTCAGTCACTTCCCGGGTATACTTTGCACCCACCTTTCCGCATAATTTTTCAATGTCCGCATCAGAATATTCCGGGCCCAGCAGCGACCCGTGCATACTGTCGCTGATATCGGCCGCTCTTTGCCGGCCTGCCTTGATATAACAGGCGCATAATGCCGCACCCACTGCTCCTCCTGCGTCGCCGGAAGCAGGTTGAATGAAGATCCTTTTAAACAAACCTGTCCTCAGCAGTTTTCCGTTGGCTACGCAATTCAATGCCACTCCTCCCGCCATGCAAAGGTTTTCTGAATCCGTGAGCCGTTTTACCTCGGCAGCCATTGCCATAACGATATCTTCGGTGACCTGCTGTATAGCAGCCGCGAGATTGCAATGTGCCTGTTCCAGGGGTGATTCAGGCATCCTCATCCTAATGCCGAACAATTCTTCCCATTTTTTCTGATGGATCATGGTCAGTTGGGTGGCAAATGCAAAATAATCCATGTTAAGACGGATGGATCCGTCCTGCCTGAGCTCTACGAGGTTATCCCTGATTAATTGAATAAAACGGTGAACTTCGGCTGAGCCCGGATTGCCGTAAGGTGCAAGGCCCATGAGTTTATATTCCCCGGAATTGACCCTGAAACCTGTAAAAAGCGTAAAAGCCGAATAAAGCATCCCGACCGAATGCGGAAACTTAAGCTCCCTGATCATCCCGATCTGATTTCCTTTTCCATGGCATAAAGATGCAGTGGCCCATTCGCCCACACCGTCGATGGTAATGATTGCAGCTTCGGTGAAGGGAGAAGGGTAAAATGCACTGGCTGCATGGGAGAGATGGTGCTCGGGGAAAAGGAGGCTAAGATCCCTTAGTTTCTCTCCGGATAATTTCCTGAGTTCTTTCCTGATAATATCTTTCAGGAATAATTTCTGTTTGATCCAGACCGGGATAACCGTATTGAAAGAACGGATACCGTATGGGGAAAAGCTGTAATAAGTTTCAAGGATACGTTCGAATTTAAGAAAGGGTTTTTCATAAAATACAGCATAATCGAGCTTTTCCGGGGTAAGTCCGGCATAGTCAAGGCAAAATTCAATTGCATTCACAGGGAAGGACGCATCATGCCTGATCCTTGTAAATCTTTCTTCCTGGGCTGCGCTGATGATATTCCCGTCGCTGACAACGCAGGCTGCTGAATCATGATAAAATGCAGATATTCCCAATATATTCATAGCCTGATCATTTTCCCGGCCGGTTCATGTTCCGGTTTTTTCAGGAGATGTTGAAGAGAGATTGAATCTTTCGGGATGCCTGGCCTTCATTCCCCTGTAGAAATCCTGGATGAATTTAAGGTCTTTTTCAAAATCCCCGCACGGGGTGAAGATGGGGCCGATACCGCCTGTTTTACTGCCATAGTCAATGAACGAACACGCTAAAGGTACACCGGATTCCAAAGCAATCATATAGAATCCTTTTTTCCAGTGTTCAACTTTTTTACGTGTGCCTTCGGGAGTGATAACCACATATAAGGAATCGCTGCTGTCGAAAAGATCTTTAAGCTGGTCTATCATATTGTTCCGTTTACCCCTTGCAACAGGAATACCCCCCAGTTTTTTCAGTAACCAGCCCAATGGTCCTGCAAACACTTCGGCTTTAATTAAAAAACGGATATTCACATCCGCATTATGAAAAGTCATCCAGCCAATGATAAAATCCATATAACTGGTATGCGGTGCAGAGATGATCACTGCCTTTTTGATTCCGGCAGGCATCCTTCCATCGGTTTTCCAGCCCATGGACCTCAGGATGGATTTAGTGATCCAGTGGCTCATTCTTTAATCGATTACCAAAGTCAACGGGAATATAGTTTTCAGGACTTCTGCAGACTTCAGCAGCAAATCCGATTCCTGTCCTGATCATCCGCTCTGCCTTCAACTGGCTTAGATCAACCAGGTCAGAAGGATAAATACCGTCATGAACAATTGAAAAAACAATGCCGGCATTGAATGCATCTCCGGCTCCTATGGTGCTCACCATTGGCTGAACATCCGTGACCCTGAATGTTGAACTGAGATTCCCGAACCATGCCAGCACAGTTTCTTTATTTCTTGTCATGATAAGGTTTCTGCATTCATTTTGCCTGAGATATCTGATTACTTCAAAGGGATCGGCGATTGCAAAAATATTAAGAAAATCCTGATCGGAGCCCCGCACAATATGGGAAAGGTGAATATTGTCCAGGATCCTGGGCCTGACTTTCTCAATTTCGGATAAATGAGGTTTCCTGAAATTGGGATCATAAATGATCAGGGCCTTGTTGTTCCGCGCTTTTTTAACCCATTGGTGGATGGTCTTGTGAACCACATCAGAAACAGAGTAGGATGATCCGAACAGGACAATATCTTCTTCCCCGGGAACAGGAAGCTGCAGGTCAAGCCTTTTCCGCGGATACTGCTTGTAAAATGAATAATCCGCATCCCTTGTGTCATCCAGGAAAGCCAGTGCTATAGCGGTTTTGCCCGACCCATACCTGGCGATATAGCTTGTCCCCACCTTATTCTCAAGGAGAAAATCATCGATGATATTACCGGCCTTGTCTTTGCCATATTCAGTGATCAGTTCTGCACGGATACCGGCTCTGGCAAGCGAAACTGCAGAGTTTAACAGGGAGCCGCCCGCTTTTGACGACACTGCCATACCGTCCCGGAAAATGATATCCAGGACAGTTTCACCGATACAATATACTGTGCGGTTCACTTAGTACTCAATTTCCAGATCAAGATTTTCCTTGAGGTTCAGCAGGGCCGGATTTTTTCCTGCCATTTTGCTGAATTTATCTTTATCTGTGTATGGCCTGTGTTTCCTGGAATGTTCTTCAACAATTGTGGACAGGTTGATTTTATGGTTGTCCAGTTTTGCCCTGAGAAAGTCCAGTAATTCTGTTTTTTTCTGCAACAGTTCTGTTTCAAGGAGTTTATTTTCAAGGGAGATGACAACCATATACTCATCCTTAAGCACCGGATGGAATTGGATAAGACTGTTATAAAGATGCGGAAACCCGGTTTGCAGGGTCGCGACATACTCATTCCAAGTGGCATTCAATTGTTCCTGTGAAAATGGTACCGAAGGGTCGTATATGCCCGAATCTTCTGAAACGCCGGTATTGCCCTGTGAAGGTTTGGGTGCCTGTTTGATGGAGATCATGCCTGAAACACCATCTTTCAGATCCTTTATTTTCACCGGGATCACGGGTTTAGCCGAAAATGTCCTGTCGCTGGACTGGGGCTGGACTTTAGGCACCGGAGTTCCGGGATTACCTGGTTTGCCGGTTTTAACAATGTCATCCTGTCCGGTAATGTTCCCGGTTTTCGGTGGAACCTCCTTTACCGGACTGGCGGATTTTTTTACAGTATCAGTATTTGTCTGAGTGGTACCGGCAGATGAAAGCTGCTTTCCGGACAAAGCCATTTGTATGAGTGCTAATTCGAGATGCAGCCGTTTATTGTTGCTGGATTTATAAGAGATATCACAACGGTTATTGATGTCAAGAAAGTTCAGCAGTTGCTTAGCCTCGCATTGTACCGACTGCTCAAGGTAAAGGCTTTTGATGGATGGAGCTGTCTCCATTAATTTTACTGTAGATGGGTCCTTGCAAACAAGAAGGTTTCTGAGATGTTCTCCGAACCCTGTCAGGAAATGCTGTCCGTCAAACCCTTTACTGATGATATCATCAATGGTGAGCAAGGCACCGGCAACATCTCCGGTTAGTACCTGGCCGGTAATTCGGAAATAGTATTCGTAATCCAGAACATTCAGGTTCTCAAGAACTGTACTGTATTTCAGGTCATTACCTGAAAAGCTGACAAGTTGGTCAAAGATAGAAAGGGCATCCCGCATTGCTCCGTCGGCTTTCTGGGCGATAATATGCAGGGCATTTTCTTCAACCCGGATGTTCTCTTTTTCAGCAACAAAATGCAAATGGCCAACCATATCGTCTATACTGATTCTGCGAAAATCGAAAATCTGGCATCTTGAAAGAATAGTTGGGAGGATTTTATGTTTTTCTGTCGTTGCCAGTATAAATTTGGCAAAGGGAGGCGGTTCTTCCAGTGTTTTCAGAAAAGCATTGAAAGCTGAGGCCGACAACATATGTACTTCATCAATAATGTAGACTTTAAATTTTCCCATCTGGGGCGGAATACGCACCTGGTCGACAAGTGTACGGATATCATCTACCGAATTATTTGACGCTCCGTCCAGTTCATAGATATTAAAGGAAGCGCTGTCGTTGAATGATTTGCAGGATGTGCATTGGTCACAGGGCTCCACATCAGCAGAAAGATTTTCACAATTGATGGTTTTTGCAAGGATACGGGCGCATGTGGTTTTTCCAATTCCCCTCGGACCGCAAAAAAGGAATGCCTGTGCCACCTGGTTATGGCGAATGGCATTTTTCAGCGTATTTGTGATTGAAGATTGTCCGACTACTGTGTTAAATGTCTGAGGACGGTATTTTCTTGCTGATACAATAAAATTATCCATATTTTCCCTTCCCATCTGATCCTTCAGGGGGCAATCGCTGACGCCTGAAGTGAACGTGATTCCATATTACAGAAAATCCAGCTTATATTATTGCCGGGAGTATAACTGAAAATTATCATTCAAAAGTACGAAAGTTTTTGTTTTTTTCCTTAAATTGGCAACATCTAACAGAACAGCAAAATGATTTTGATTTATGCACCTGAACTAAGCAACAGATTAAGATATATCTGCAAAGTTATTTTCGGAGATTTACTTGGATTGGGATATGCATTTACGACATTCAGGGAAGAATTTGTATCTTATGAGGGACCGAAGATTGCATATGCCAGGGAATTTCTTGACAGTGGACTTTTTATTGAATCAAACAACCTTTTATTTGAAAACGATTTAAGGTCACATATCCCTGAAATAATCAGGGAGGACTATCTGCCATTGCTTTTTCCTTCAGGGAACGAACGTTCAGCTTTGTCTTTCGACCCGCTGGCTGCGTCTTTCTACCTCATCAGCCGGTATGAAGAATACGAACATCACGGGCATGATAAGTATGGAAGGTTTCCTGCTCATTCATCAATTGCCTCCAGGGGAGAGTTCCTGGAAATTCCGGTAGTTCATTTCTGGGCTGATAAGCTGGGAGAGATCATTACAAAGAACTACCGGTCAATCACTGTCAAACGGCCTGTTTATTCCTTTGTGCCGACTATTGATATTGACCATGCTTATGCATACAGGTTTCGCGGTGTATTCCGCGCCCTTGGAGGCATATCGCATTCCCTGGTTCACGGGAAACTGAGTGACGTATTTCTCCGTTTTAAAGTTTTGTCAGGTGCTGAGATGGATCCGTATGACACCTATGATTATATCAGGCAGGCCCATGGTAGGTTAAAGCTCAACCCTCATTACTTCGTTCTTTTTGCCAATTACGGCCGGGATGATAATAATATTCCGGTCAGGCACAAAGCTTTTCATGAGCTAATCAGGACTCTTGACCAGAACCGGACTGTTGGAATTCATCCTTCGCTTTCTTCAAACAAACATCTTCGAAAACTCGAGGCAGAAGTTGATGGATTAAGCCAGGTAGTCGGCAGGGATATTACTGCAAGCCGGCAACATTTTCTGAAAATTTCCTTTCCCCGGACATACAGGAATCTGATCCACCTTGGCATAACCGATGACTATTCGCTGGGTTATGCAAGTCATCCCGGATTCCGTGCAGGAATCACAATACCATTTCCTTTCTTCGATCTTACAAAAAATGAAATTACATCCCTGAGGATCCATCCGGTCACCTTGATGGATGTAACATTAAAGGATTATTTACGTCTAACGACGGAACAAAGTATTGAAAAGATACACCAGATGGTCTCGATGGTGAGATCAGTGGGAGGCGAGTTTGTCAGCCTGTGTCATAACGAAACTTTTTCTGAAAACAGGCGCTGGCTTGGTTGGCGTAATATTTACGAAGAACTGCTTAGGTTTGCGTTAATATAAGAAGAATGATCCTCTGTTTAAAGCATCTGGAAATAGACAGGGCCAGATGGGATGATTGTATAAGCCGGGCTGCAAACCGGAAGGTTTATGCTTTCTCCTGGTACCTTGATATCGTATCGCCTGGTTGGGATGCTCTTATTGATGAGGACTATTCCTCTGTATTTCCGCTGACCAGGGGACGTAAAGCTTATGTATCCTATTTGTTTCAGCCATTTTTCTGCCAGCAGCTCGGCTTATTCTCCACTGTTGCAATTAACGCAGGAACACAACGGGAATTTATTGAAAACATACCTGAAAGATTCCGTTACATTGATATTCAGCTTAACTCAGGATGTTATCCGGAAAATGATGAGTTTGAAACGGAAAGAAGAATCAACCATGAGCTGAAACTGAACAGGACATATGATGAAATTGTTTCAGGTTATTCCCAAAACACACGGAGGAATATAAGGAAAGCCGGGGAAATGGGGGTAAGTGCAGGCCGGGCAGTTAAAACCGATGAACTTTTAGGGCTATTCAGGCGGAATTTCGGGAATCGTGAAGGTAAGCTCAAGCCATTTCATTATGAGCAACTTGCAACATTGTTGAATAAATGCCTTGAAATGGGGAAAGGAGAGATCCGTTCGACATTCAGTGAACAGGGTGCATTATCTGCAGCCGCATTCTTTCTCAGGGATAACGACAGGATATACAACCTGTTTGCAGCTTCAGACCATATTGCCAGGGAAAATGGGGCAATGTTCAGGCTAATTGACCAGTATATCAGGGAACATGCAGGAAGCCATCTCATCTTTGACTTTGAGGGAGGCAATGATCCTGATCTTGGCCGGTTTTATAAAAGTTTTGGTGCAACGGAGGTCTTTTATGACCGGATCGTTATCAACCGCCTGCCTTTCATACTTGATACCGGATTCAGACTGGCAAAGGCTATGAGGAAGATTATAAAATAGATTATTTTTGTTCTTAAACACTTTACTTACAAATCATGCTGCATATTTTATCAGGTACACCCTCCATTTTGAATCCCTATATCTCGGAGATCAGGGATTCGGAAATTCAAAAGGACCGTTTAAGGTTCAGGTCTAACCTTGAACGCCTTGGTGAGCTTTTTGCTTATGAGATCAGCAAACAGTTGGAATATACTGAAGTTGAAGTTACTACTCCTCTCGGGTCAGCTATGGTACAGGTCCTTGCGGAGTACCCGATCCTGGCAGTGATCCTGAGAGCGGGGCTGCCTTTTCACCAGGGCTTTCTGAAGATCTTCGACCGTTCCGATAATGCATTTATTTCGGCTTACCGGAAAAAGCATAAGGATGGTACGATCACAATCGATGTACATTACTCCCAGGTACCGGATATTAATAATAAAATCCTGATTATATGTGATGCAATGATGGCTTCAGGTTCTTCAATGGTCAATACTTACCGCCATCTGATGCTTAAAGGTAAACCCAGGCATATTCACATCGTCACGATACTGGCAAGTGAAGCCGGATTGGATTACGTTAAAAGACATATTCCCCAGCAGGATCTGGACATATGGGTAGGTGTGATTGACGAAGAACTCACGGCCCAGTCCCTGATTGTGCCAGGGCTTGGGGATGCAGGTGACCTTGCTTATGGAAAAAAAGAAACAGCTTTATGAAAAACTCACTTGCACTTGAAAACATAAAGATATCTCTCGAATCGATAAGAAGCCATCTGTTGAGGACTATACTGACCATCCTTATTATTGCTTTTGGAATTATGGCCCTGGTAGGCATTCTCACTGCAACCGACTCGATCAAATATTACCTTACCCAGAATTTTTCAATGATGGGATCGAATACATTCACAATACGTAACCGCAGTTTGAATGTGCATATTGGTGGGGACAACCAGGTTCAGAAACGGTATGAACCCATAACCTTTGCCCAGGCGATGGAATTCAAGAAACGTTTTGATGTTCCGGCTTACTCCTCTGTATGGATGTTCGCTTCTTTCGGCGTGACCCTGAAATACGGATCAAACAAGACCAATCCGAATATCAGGGTTATGGGGACTGATCAGGACTATATTATGACATCCGGGGATGAAGTTGAAAAAGGAAGAAATTTTTCCCAGAATGAGGTGGATAACGGTTTATCAGTGTGTGTGCTTGGGGCAGAAGTTGTAAAAACCCTTTTCCCCGGGAATGAAGCCCCTGTAGGGAAAGTGATTTCCATTGGTCCGGGCAAATACAGGGTGATAGGGGTATTGAATAGCAAAGGTTCAAGCATGGGTTTCAGCGGGGACCGAAATTGCCTAATCCCGTTAAATAACTGCAGGGTGGAGTTCCCCCGTCCGAATCTTTCATTCAATATCAATGTGATGGCCAAGAGCCCTGAGCTGGTAGATCCTGCCATTGGCGAGGCCACCGGGATTTTCCGCAGTATCCGGAAGGTCCCTGTCGGGATAGACGATACCTTCGAGATAACCAAAAGCGATAATATCGCAAAAATGCTGATTGAAAATATAAGATATGTCACTTATGCCGCTACATTTATCGGCCTGATAACTCTGATGGGTGCGGCTATCGGACTGATGAACATCATGCTGGTCTCGGTAACGGAACGGACACGTGAGATAGGGATCCGCAAGGCAATAGGAGCAACCAAACGGGTAATCAGGAATCAGTTTCTGGTCGAAGCAATAGTCATTGGCCAGCTTGGCGGGATACTGGGGATCACCCTGGGCATACTGATCGGGAACATGCTGTCATTACTTATCGGAAGCACTTTTTTCATACCGTGGATATGGATACTTACCGGTGTTATTCTCTGTTTTGCAGTTGCCTTGATCTCAGGTATTTTTCCTGCCCAGAAAGCAGCTAATCTCGATCCCATCGAATCTCTCCGTTATGAATAAGTGAGTCATATGGATTTGAAGTCTGTTATTTCCAGGCTGGTAAGTGAGTTTCCCTATGATCCGACAAATTGCCAGCGGAGGCTTATGGACAAGCTTGCCGTATTTCTCACCCTGAGCTGGCAAAAATCAAACGCGATATTTGTTTTAAAGGGTTATGCCGGAACCGGTAAAACCACTGTAGTCAGGGCACTCGTGAATGTTCTTCCCGGCCTGGGAAAAAAAACCGTACTGATGGCTCCAACCGGCAGAGCTGCCAAAGTGCTTTCCAGCTATACGGGTCTTCCCGCTCATACTATTCACCGGAAAATTTATTTTGCCTGGACTTCCAGGGATGGGCATATCGAACTGAAACTTCAGAAAAACCATCACAGGCACACATTATTTATTGTAGATGAGGCGTCCATGATCCCTCATTATCTGAAAACTGAAGGCCAGCTGTTTGCCCTGAGGAACCTGCTGGATGACCTCTTTCAGTTCGTGCAATCGGGTGAAAACTGCCGCCTGCTTTTCATCGGGGATTCCGCCCAGCTTCCTCCTGTCGGCCTGGATGAAAGCCCAGCTCTTGATACCGGGTTTTTAAAACAAGCTTACAATCTTGAAATAGATACGGATGAACTTACTGAAGTCGTACGCCAGTCCCGTGAATCCGGAATATTATACAATGCCACCAATATCAGGTTGAAGATCCCGGATAAGAACTGGGAATTCCCTTTGTTCCTGTTCAGGGGTTTTCCCGATGTATTCAGAATAACCGGGGCGGAACTTGAAGAGATGCTTAACATGGCATATCCCGGGGCAGGTAAGGATAATAATGTGGTTATCTGCAGGTCGAATAAACGGGCAAATATTTTTAACCGTGAGATCAGGAACAGGATCCTGTTCATGGACGGGGAGATTGCAACCGGCGATTACCTCATGGTAGTGAAAAACAATTATTTCTGGCTGCCACCCGGATCTGCTGCAGGATTTATTGCCAACGGAGATATTGTTGAGCTGGTAAGGATCAGAAAAACTACCGAGATATATGGTTTCAGGTTTGCCGATGTGACTATCCGTTTTCTAGATTATCCGGAAGAAAAAGAACTGGATGTAAAAATCATTCTCGACACCCTGATGGCTGATGCACCGGCCCTGCCGCAAAGTGAAAATAACCGTCTTTTCCAGACTGTAATGGAAGATTATTCTGACCTCACGTCCAGAAAAGAAAGAGTGGAAAAGGTCAAGCTTGATCCGTATTTCAATGCCCTTCAGGTTAAATTTTCCTATGCTTTAACCTGTCATAAAACCCAGGGCGGACAGTGGGATACGGTATTTATTGACCAGGGGTATCTTACTGATAAAATGCTTAATACTGAATTCCTGAGATGGCTTTATACGGCTGTAACACGGGCAACCAGGCGACTTTACCTGGTGAATTTTGAAGAAAGGTTCTTTAGCGAATAGCGATTGGCGAATAGCGAACAGTAGATTAAGGATTGGAATTCCGGATTTAAACAATCAGCTTTCGGGGGCTTGTAACAATTCA